>Ga0209061_1001024_pt1 | contig 52906 bp, 44 predicted proteins | sample Coa_R1_10_FD_187157 | JGI IMG/M metagenome (GOLD analysis project Ga0209061, IMG submission 187157) | Surface soil microbial communities from Centralia Pennsylvania, which are recovering from an underground coalmine fire - Coalmine... | ecosystem: Environmental > Terrestrial > Soil >... | reverse complement strand
AGCGCGCGCTCAGCCACGGATTGAAATCCGTGAGTCCGGCGGCCTGGGACCGTATCTTGGGACCCGCCAACCACATGCTGCCAATCTCCATGCGGCAAGTCCGCTGGGGTGACAAGCTCCACAAGCTGGCCGAAATCCTGGTCAGCGCCGGCAGCCCCCGCGCGCTCTATCTAGGCTTAGCTACCCATTGGCAAGCGGGCGAGCTGACCACGCTGCTCACGCACGATGTCGCCGAGCCGCTGACTGCGCTAAGCGACGGCGCGGCCTGGGCGCGCTTCGCCGACCCGCGCAACGCCATGATGTACCTCGATCTGGTTAGCTACCTGCCAGGCGACAATCTGGTCAATTCCGACCGCGCCACGATGGGCGCCAGCTTAGAAGCGCGCCTGCCCTTCCTGGATCGGCAATTGTTCGAATTCGCCTGGAGCTTGCCAATGGCGCTGAAATTTCATGGTGGCCAGGGTAAATATTTGCTGCGCCGCCTGCTCAATCGCTATCTTCCCTCCGCGCTGACCGAGCGACCCAAAATGGGATTCGCAGCGCCGGTGGGGAGCTGGCTGCGTGGCCCACTGCGCCCATGGGCCGAAGAAATGCTCGACGAACGCCAGCTGGAGCTGGGCGGCTTCTTCCAGGGCGCCACGGTGCGCCGGATGTGGGCCGAACATCTGGCCGGCACGCGCAACTGGCAATACCATTTGTGGACCCTCTTGATGTTTCAGGCTTGGCATCGCGCCCTCTCCAGCGCGTGAAATTGGCGCTAGCGCGGGCACAAGCGTGTCGCCGCGCTGATCCCACGCGCGCGCTATCATGGCGCGCCGCATAGCGGGGCCGGGACATCGCACGTTCAGGGCGCGGAGGCCGTAGCCGCAGCGGTAATTATCTGATTGAGATGCTCGATATCGATGGGCTTGGCCAGCACCGCACGCACCAGATGGCTGTGGGGATTTTCGCTGTCCATCTCACCGGCCCAGCCGGTGAGCATGAAGATGCGCGTGGCCGGGCGCAATTGGCTTATCTCCCGTGCTACTTCCCAACCGCTCATCCCCGGCATCCCGACGTCGCAGATCACGGTGTCGCAATCGAGCCCCTGGCGCAGCTTGTGTAAGGCCGCCTCACCGCTGAAGGCGGTCTCCACCGTGTGCCCTTTGAGCTCCAGGGCCAAGCGGATGGATTCTAGGTTGTCGGGGTTGTCTTCGATCACCAGCACCTTGAGCGGCAGGTCGCGGCGCGCACGGCGCGCCGGCGCCACGCTGGCACTACTGGTACGGGCGCAGACAAAGCGCAGGGTAAATTCCGCGCCGCCCTGCGGACGGTTGGCCGCCGAAATCGAGCCACCGAAGCGCTCCATTACCTCGCGCGCCATCGATAACCCAAGCCCAGTTCCCTGTCGCCCTTTGGTGGTAAAGAAGGGCTCGAAGACCCGTCCGAGGAGCGCCTCGGGGATTCCGATCCCGTGATCGGCAACTGTCAGCACGACTCCCCCCTCCTCCACCCGCCCACCAATTTCGATACTACCGCCGGTAGGCATGGCGTCGCGCGCGTTGAGGAGCAGATTGGCCAGGACGTGGCGCAGCTCGGAACTAATCGCGCTGACCCTGGGCAGGCGGGCGGGAAGGCGGTTCTCGATCGCGATCCGGCGGCCGGCCAGAGTCGCCATCTCTTCCACCTCCGAATGGACCAGCTCGATAGCTTCACGTACCACGCGCGCTACCTCCACGGCTTCGGTTGGACGGGCGGGGTTTTGCCGCACAAAGTCATGCAACCGCTCGATGCGGGCGGCGGCATCGTTGACGAAACGATTGAGAGTGCGCAAATGGCTTTGATGGCGGGCGATCGCGGCGGCGTTACTTAAAAGCGACAGGCGTAGTTTCATCGCGTTGAGCGTGTTGTTGAGATCGTGGGCCAGCCCAGCCGCCAGTTCCCCCACTGCGCGCATTCGTTCGTGGCGAAAGAGTTCGTGTTGAATGCGACGCAATTCCTCGCGGGTCGAAACCCATTCGCTAATCTCGAACGCGATTGCACCCAGCCGCGGCCCCGCCTGTCCGGGAACTAGAAACTTGCTGGTCAGCCAATGGCGAGTTTTGCCCGCCTCCAGGCTGGTTTCCACGGTTTGGAGAAAGCGGCGATGAGCGAACACCCAGCGATCGTTGGCGCTCCATTCTCGAGCGTTGGCGGGGAACAGTTGCCAGTCGCTCTTACCGTGCCAATCCTGCTGCCGAAGGCGCAGCGTTTTCTCCAACTCCGCGTTGACAAACAGATAAATCCCTCGTTGGTCCTTAAGCCAAACCCGGCCAGGCAGATGGTTGGCGAAGGCTTCAAATTGATGGCGCCACAGGGCCACCTCGTTTCTCTTGTCCTGCGCGCGCCGCGCGGCAAGCTGCGTGCCTTCCAAAACGCGACTATCCACGGCACGACACGCCTCGGCATAACCGCTCACCTGGCCATCGCCGGTGCGCAAGGTGTTGAGCTTGATCGCAACTGGAAAACCGCGCCCATCGTGGGCACGACGCATGGTCTGCGCACGAACACAACCCTGGACCTCCGCTGCCTTAAGAGTCTCGACAGCTAGCCCTAGCGCGTTATCCCGTGGCAAAAACAGACGAGAGTAGGGACGGCCCACGATTTTGTTGGGTGAGTAGCCATAGAGCATCTGGGCTTGCCCGTTCCAAGCTCGGATAACGCCTTCGCGGTCGATCAGTACGATCGAAATATCTTCGAGTACGCGCTCGGTAACTTCTTGCCAAAGCTCCTGTGAAGACCAGTCCTTTACCTCCTGATCGCGCCCAAATTGATTTCCTGCTCGCACTCGCCATTCCCCCCATCAAGTGACTTGCGGATGCCGCGGACAGAACGTCGCTGCGCGCAGCATAAGAGCGGAAAATAAAAAGCCAGTATAGTTAGAAACCAAAAGAAGTGAAGTTCAAGAGTCGAATTTATATCAGTGGCCGTGCCTGCGCCTGACACTTTGGGCGAAGGCGCAGAGCCCGGGAAAGCTTTCCTGTAATGTCCTCTGGCTGACCGGGGGGACTAAGGTGTGCGCACGCCCAATGCTTCAGCCGGTTTGCTCAAGTGCCGCCCCGCCCTGACCAAATGTGGCAACCCAAAAGCCCCTTGCATGCGAGTGTCCCGGCGCACGTTGAAAATGGCTTGAGGTAGCGGCGGTTTTTTGGTCCAGCGATGGACCTGCGAGGCGATGGACTCAAGGGGAATGAACTCAAGAGGAAGGAGCCGCCGATGAAGAGAAGAGCAAGTCGGGAAATAGGAGCGCGGCGCGCAAATTACTCGTGGTGCGCTAGGTACAGTTAGAGCAATGTGAGGTTCAGGGGAAAGGCAGCTCGCAAGGGTTCGAGCTGCCTTTCGGGGTTCGGGAGGGCACGGGATCCAAGCTCAGGCCGCGCGTCAGGCCTGAACCTTATGAAGGCGCATGGGGCGCGCGTTGGGAACAAGCTCGGTTTTATGCTGGCCCGGGCGTTCGGTGCGATAGCCCTTCACCTCGGGACCAGCCAAGCCTGCAACTTGAGCATTGGCCAAGCTGGCTAGCTTTTTCTGCTTCCAAGCGTGCAGGCCGCTGCGCATGTAGTCGGGATTGATGTCGAGCATATCGCAGACATTATCGAAGGAAAAAATCCAGTGCTTGTCCTGCAGATTGATCCATTCTTCGGCATCGCGAAACAGCTTTTGCCCTTTGTTGGTTGAGGCATTCAGATACTTCATGAAGCATTCAATGCCGTCCTCGAGCACGCTCAGGATTAAGCGCTTTTCACCCTCCAGCAGATGCTTGCGGCGCATCGCCTCGAAATATTGGATTGGCAGAAGGGTGTCAGGCTCGAATAGACCCGGCAACCGTTCATCCAAAGTTTCCTTTTCTTGCATCGCGACTTCCTTTTGTTCTCTCGCCACCCGCTTCGAATTCCCCGCCACCCGCTCTTCCTCCTTTGACGAATTGCTGCCCGGACCTATTCAATCAATCCGGCAACCATCCGAACGCTTTTATTTCCCCCGCTGCTCCAGGTAGAGTTCATTCCAGGCCATTTGGATCGACTCCAGCTTGGCTTCGCTGGAACCAGCGGGATCGTCTTCGAACTCATCGCTGTCGATCACCCATTGGCGCAAATCGGTAAAGCGCACATCCAGCGGATTGAGCCCGGGATGGTTTTCTGCCAGCACTTCGGCAATTTCCTCGGCTTGATCCCACTTAAGTCCCATAAGATTCTCCCATTGGCCCCTTTGATCGCGGCTTGTTCATACTTCGTCCACGCTATGCTTTTCCAACGCCAGTTTGATTGCCTGATCCATGATGCGCTGAGCAAAGGGGGCACTGACGATGTTGAGCTGGTCGACCAGGTTGGCGATTAGCTCCTTGTCGGTGCCTTTTCGCGCGTTGCGCAAACTGGCTGCAATTACATCAATAAAGCTCTTTTCTTCCTCATCCAGCAATTCAGGAAATTGCTTCAGCTGCTTGTCCAGCGCACTTAGGATTTCGTCCGCGGCGTTGCGTGCCTGCACCAGCATACGTTGATTGAGATCCTCCTCACCCTGGTCCAGCGCTTCCTCCAGCAGCCGTTCGATCTCATCGTCGGTCAATCCATAACTGGGTTTGACGTCCACCGAATGCTCGCGACCGGTGCGCTGGTCGCGAGCCGTTACGTTCAAGATTCCGTTGGCGTCGATCAAAAATGTGACTTCGATGCGAGCCACACCCGCCGGCGCCATCTGCAAAGGGCCCAGTTTGAAGCGGGCCAGGCTGCGGCAGTCGCGGGCAAACTCCCGCTCACCCTGTAGCACATGGATATCCACGTGGGTCTGGTTGTCGACCGCGGTGGTGAATTGCTCGGTAACGCTGGTGGGCAGGGTGGTATTGCGATGGATCAGCCGTTCCATTACACCACCCATGGTCTCGATTCCCAACGACAGGGGCACCACGTCTAGTAGCAACAGGTCGCTCTGCGACCCCCCCGCCAGCACCCCGGCTTGCACCGCCGCGCCCAAAGCCACGACCTCATCGGGATCCAGCTCACAAAGCGGCTCCCGGCCGAAAAACTCCGCCACCTGTTGACGTACCAGCGGCATTCTGGTTGACCCCCCCACCAACACCACGGCAGCAATCTCCTTGGTGCCAAGTCCGGCGTCCTTGAGCGCTCGCCCGCAGGACGCCAAGGTTCGTGCCACCAACGGCCGAGCCATTTGCTCTAGCTCCGCCCGGCTCAGCGTGCGGCTCACATGGCGTCCTGGCAATGCCAGTTCAAGCTCTACCTGCGTCTCCTGGCTAAGCCGCTTCTTGGCCTCCTCGGCCGCTTTTCGCGCACTGTTCCAGACTCGATGTTCCAGCCGCACCGCCTCGGGCAGCCCCTGCAACATCCACTCAAGGATCACCCGGTCGATATCGTCGCCGCCCAGATGGGTGTCGCCGTTGGTCGCCAGAACCTCGAAAATGCCCTCCTTCAGATCCAGGATCGAGATGTCAAACGTGCCGCCGCCGAAGTCGTATACCGCAATCCTCCCTGAGGCTAAATGATGCAAGCCATATGCCAACGACGCCGCGGTTGGCTCGTTGACTAATCTAACCACCTCCAAGCCGGCCAGTCGACCCGCATCTTTGGTCGCTTGGCGCTGGCCATCATTGAAGTAGGCCGGTACCGTAATCACTACCTTCTCTACCGCTTCGCCTACGGCGGCCTCGGCGCGCATCTTAAGGGCCTTGAGAATCTCTGCTGAAATCTGAGGCGGTGTGTAAACGCGCCGCCCAATCTGGAAGCGCACAACGGGGCCGGAGAAGTCCGTGAAGGTATAGCGGTGGCGGTCCTCCAATGCAACCTCGTCGCCGCCCAGCCCCATATAGCGCTTGATCGATCGGATGACCGCGCCCCCGCCACCCTCGCTACCTTCACTGGCCGGAACTATCGCACCCCTGTGCTCGGGGTTGAGGCTAGGTTCCAATTCGGCTGCCGCTTCCCCGACCACCACCCGGCCGTCGGCGTAAAGAGCGACTACCGAGGGCAGCAGAGCAGCGCCAGTTTTGGGGTCGCAAATCACCCGCGGCCGTTCTCCCTCCATACGAGCAATCAGGCTGTTGGTAGTGCCAAGGTCGATACCGAAAATCGATGCCATAATAAAGACCGTCAGTTCTACGCGGCGGCGCCGCGAGCATGGTTAGACTTCTTCGCCCAAAGCGCGCTCGACGTCGCGCAGGACGCTGCGTAAATAAGCGATTCGCGACAAGACCGTCTTGAGCTCGGTCATCAGCGGCGCGGCTGGTTTACTCAACCCTTCGTCTTTGCCCCAGCGTGCGAAATTGCGCTCAAGCGCGGCTAACTCCTGGGCCAGGGCCCCATTGATCTCCTCCCGGCGCTCTTGCACAACGCGACTCCAATGCGCAGACGCCTCGCCGCTGGCCGCGCGCAGCTCGCCCAACTCCTCCTGGATCGCGAAAATAAGCTCGACCAACTCCGGCGGCACCTGCTTGTTGTCCACGGCTAGCTTCTCACCGTGCAGCTGGAGCCAGTACAAGCCGCGGCTGACGGGATCGCGCAGGGTGCGGACGGCGCGGGTCAGGAGCGCGGTGGCGCGCAGGCTGGCCGCACGCATGGCGGCCGGCTGGTTGGCAAAACGATCGGGATGGAGCCGGCGGCTGAAATCATGGTAGGCACGCTGGAGTGCGGCTTCATCAACCAGCGGGTCCCGCGGCAGCTCCAAAGCGGTGAAATAATCCAGCTCAACTCCCAGCGGCGCGCCGCATTGAGCACACAACAGGCGCGGCTGCTGCAGCCGCGCGCAGGCTGGACATTGGGCCTGGGCCATGGTCGGTAAGCAGCCTGGCGCCCCTCATACCGTGAACGATTCGCCGCAGCCGCAGCTGCGTTTGACGTTGGGATTAACCAAGCGAAACCCCGAGGCCATCAGTTCCTCGGCGTAGTCCAGTTCGGAGCCGTTCAAGTACAGAAAGCTCTTTTTGTCAACAATCAGCTGTGCCCCATCGCGCTCGAAAACTTTGTCGCGTTCATGGGCCTGGTCAAGTTCCATCCGATATTGCAGGCCCGAGCAGCCGCCCCCCACTACCTTGACCCGCAGTCCGGCCCCTGGACGCTCCTCCACGAGCGAACGAATTTTGCTGGCGGCTCGCTCCGAGAGTGAAATCATCGCGCCTAACCGCGCCCGCTTTCGCCCTGCGCCGAGGGTTCGGCGCTCGCGCCGCCGCCCTTTTTGCGCCAGTCTTCGATTGCCGCCTTGATCGCGTCTTCGGCTAGCACCGAGCAATGGACCTTGACCGGCGGCAGGTTGAGCTCCTGCACGATGCTGCTGTTCTTGATCGCCATGGCTTCCTCGACCCGCTTGCCTTTGACCAGCTCGGTTACGTAACTGGAGCTGGCGATCGCGCTGCCGCAACCGAAAGTCTTGAAGCGAGCGTCCTCGATCACGCCATCATCGTTAATTTTAAGCTGCAGCTTCATAACGTCGCCGCATTCGGGCGCACCCACGATTCCCGTCCCCACCCCAGGCTCGTCCTTGGTGAAGCTGCCAACGTTACGAGGATTGTTGTAATGGTCCAATACCTTGCCCGAATAGGCCATGAGCTTTCATCTCCCGCGGCCCGCGCCGCAGTTGCAAATGTGAGAGCGCCGCGACGGCGGCGCCCCGGCGGTTATTCCCGCTTCCATTCCACCGACTTCAGATCGATACCCTCTTTGGCCATCTCGTACAGCGGCGACATGTCGCGCAGTCGCTTGACTTCGCGCACCACGCTGGCGGCGACGTAATCAACCTCTTCCTCGGTATTGAACCGCCCCAGCCCAAAGCGAATCGAGCTATGGGCCAATTCCTCGTCGGTTCCCAACGCCCGAATCACATAGGACGGCTCCAGGGTCGCCGAAGTGCAGGCCGAGCCCGAGCTAACCGCCACGTCCTTGATGCCCATCAAGAGCGATTCTCCCTCGACGTAGGCAAAGCTCAGGTTGAGATTGCCGGGCAAGCGCTGAGTAGGATGGCCATTTAAATAGACTTCGTCGAGGCGCTCGAAGATCCCGGCCTGTAGCTTGGCTCGCAAATCGCGCATCCGCTCCGCTTCGCTCGCCATCTCTGCCGCCGCCAGCTCGCACGCCTTGCCCATCCCCACAATCCCAGGCACGTTGAGCGTCCCCGAGCGCATTCCGCGTTCGTGTCCGCCGCCGTCGATTTGCGGAGTGAGCCGCACCCGCGGCCCGCGCGCGCGCACGTACAGCACGCCCACTCCCTTGGGACCGTAGATCTTGTGACCGCTGGCCGAGAGCAGATCGATCCCCATTGCTTCAACGTCTACCGGCACCTTGCCTACGCCCTGAGTAGCATCGCAATGGAACAACACCCCGCGCTCTTTGGCGATTTTGCCGATTTCTGCCACCGGATGGATGGTCCCGATCTCGTTATTGGCGAACATCAGGCTGATAAGTACGGTCTTGTCGGTAATAGCGCGGCGCACATCGTCCGGATCGACCATTCCGTATTTGTCCACCGGCAGATAGGTGACAGTGGCCCGGTTGGTCCGCTCCAGCGCCTTGCAGCTATCCAGGACCGCCTTATGCTCGGTCACGCAGGTGATAACGTGGTTGCCCTTATCCTTGTAAAACTCAACCACACCCTTGATCGCCAAGTTGTCGGACTCGGTGGCCCCGCTGGTGAAGATTATCTCTTTGGCCTTGGCGTTGAGCAGAGCGGCTATCTGATTGCGGGCCGTATCTACCGCTTCCTCACCAGCCCAGCCGAAGCTATGATTGCGGCTGGCGGCATTACCGAATTTCTCCGTAAAATAGGGCAGCATCGCTTCCAACACCCGGGGATCGACCGGGGTGGTGGCGTGATTGTCCATATAAACCGGCAGCTTTAGCATCGCTTCAGTACTCCTAAGCCGCTCTCCCACCGTCATCAGATGGGCGCGCATGGTCCGCCGCAACTAACCTCGAGTCCGGAATTAGTGGACCTAAAAGGTATAATATGGCCGCCCGGGCTATGTGTCAAATCTCGCCCGAGGCATTTTCAAGGGTTTTTTCGCGATCCGGAGCTGCTTCAGCGACTAAAACAGCGTGTAGATAAAAGGCGCGACGGCGGAGAACTGGGCCAGGATAACCAGCACCCCAATCAGCACCAGCACCACCACCAGCGGGGTCAGCCAGAATTTCTTGCGATCCCGCATAAACCCCCACAAGTCCCGTAACAGATCGAACATCAGAACGGTTTCTCCATGCTTTCTTTACTGCGCGCGCGACTGGCTACCCGGTAGCTCGCAGCCTGTGGCTCGAACCGCCGCGCCACGGCATCATGGCCCAAAGCGCGCCGCAGCAAACCCATCGGCGTGATCACGACAAAAAACAGCAGACTTAGAATAATCCGGCTATTGACCCAACCCAAGCCCAGCCCCAGCGCGGTCCACACCCGGTAGAAGGGGTACAATACCATCGGCCACAATAGCGCGGGCACCCACAGGGCCAACCCCGCAACCCACGGCCAGCGCGGTGCGGTCCATCGATGCAGCCAGGGTAGAAGGAGCCCGAACACCAGCGCTATCAGGGCTCCGGTGAGCAAGCCGAAGTTGCGCAATTCCTGTCGATCGGGCGCGCCGGAAGCCATCCTGTTAACTTGACCTAATCGAGCTCGAATTCCTGGCGCCAGGAATCATCGCGCTCCATCGCCGGCTGGTCCCCCTTGGCCAACAGGAAGTTCTCGATCACCAAGTAATCTATCTCGGTACGCATGAAGCAGCGGTAGGCCTGGGTCGGGGTGCATACGATGGGCTCGCCGCGCACGTTGAACGAAGTGTTGACCAGCACCGCGCATCCGGTCTGCGCTCGAAAGCGGCTGAGCAAGGCGTGGAAGCGGGGGTTGGTGCGGCGATCGATGGTCTGAACGCGGGCCGAATAATCGACATGGGTTACGGCCGGAATGGTAGAACGGGGCAGATTTAGCTTTTCGATCCCGAACAGGGCCTGCTGCTCGGCCGTCAGCGGCCGGCGCAGCGCCTCTTTGACCGGCGCCACCAGCAGCATATAAGGACTTGGGCGATCCAGCTCAAAGTAGTCGCTGACCGCTTCAACCAACACCGCGGGGGCAAAGGGACGAAAGGACTCGCGATACTTAATCTTGAGATTCATCACCGATTGCATCGTCGGACTGCGCGGATCACCGATAATCGAACGCGCCCCGAGCGAGCGCGGTCCGAACTCCATCCGCCCCTGCATCCAGCCCACCACCTGGCCGGCGGCTAGAATCGCCGCTACCCGCTCCAGCAACTCTTCGTCGTGCAGCCGCACATAGTGCGCGCCGACGGCGTCAAGCTCGGCCTCAATCTCGCTATCGCTGAAGCTGGGACCCAGGTAGGCACCCTGCATACGGTCGGGCAGAGAGATTTGACGCGGCTGCTCGCGATACTGATGCCACACCGTCAGGGCCGCCCCCAGGGCGCCGCCGGCATCGCCCGCCGCCGGCTGAATCCACAGGTCACGATAGGGCCCCTCGCGCAGGATGCGGCCGTTGGCTACGCAGTTTAGGGCCACGCCGCCGGCCATGCACAGATATTCCGTACCCAGCTCACGATGGACGGTGCGGGCCAGCCGCAGCATGATCTCTTCAGTGACCTGCTGGATCGAAGCCGCCAGGTCCATCTCGCGCTGAGTCAGCAGCGATTCGGGCGAACGCGGCGGCCCTCCGAAAAGTGCGTCGAAGGCACCGTTGGTCATGGTTAGACCGGTGGCGAAGTCGAAGTAGCTCATGTCCAGACGAAAGGTGCCGTCAGCTTTTAGATCGATCAGATGCTTCAGGATCAGGTCGGCATAGCGCGGCTGGCCGTAAGGCGCCAGCCCCATCACCTTGTATTCACCCGAGTTGACCTTGAAACCGATATAGTAGGTAAAGGCGGAGTAGAGCAGCCCCAGCGAATGGGGAAAATCCAGCTCCCATTGCGGCGTCAGGCGATTGCCCTCACCCAGCCACACCGAGGTCGTGGCCCATTCGCCCACCCCGTCCAGGCACAGCACGGCGGCGCGCTCGAAGGGACTGGGATAGAAGGCCGAGGCGGCGTGGGCCTGATGATGCTCGGTGAAACGCAGCGGGGGCACCGCGCCTTTGCCGCCTAACTTCGCCAGCTCTTTTTTGAGCAGCGACTTGAGGTAGAGCTTTTCCTTCAGCCACACCGGCATCGCGGTAGTGAATGACTTAAGTCCGCGCGGCGCATAGCCCAAATAGGTTTCTAGCAGCCGGTCGAACTTGACCAGCGGCTTGTCATAGAAAACCACGTCCGAAAGCTCGCCCAGGCGCAGCCCTGCTCTCTTAAGGCAGTACTCGATCGCTTGGGCGGGAAAGCGGGCGTCGAATTTTTTGCGCGTGAAGCGCTCTTCCTGGGCCGCCGCGACAATATCGCCGTCGATCACCAAGGCGGCCGCACTGTCGTGATAGTAGGCGGAAATGCCCAGGATAGCGGGGGATCTCATCTTAGCGTTCCAGTGCGATCTCAGCCTAAGCGCGAAAAGGATATGGGAAGCGATCCAGGTAGGCAACGGCCGCCGGCCGCGGCCCGGCGCCAGAGCCGGCGAGCCGTAGGTTTGCGGCGACCCGCCTATCCTGGTGTGAAACAGCGCTACGAATCGCCGGCTAAAGCCAATCCGGCACCCTGCCCCAACCCGGGCCAACGCCGACCGCCCCGTGTTAAAGCCAACCCAGAAAAATTGGCCTCGCAAACCGTGATCACGACTAGGTTGGTCGGGCGTTTAGCCCACCAACGCGTGACAGCCCAAACGCTGGCACTCCATGAAATATGGCCACCCAATAAATGGCAGGCGGGTGGTCGGGTAAAAAGCACTTTTTGATCCCTCCTGCGAAATAGCCCCTTACGGCACCGCCAATGTTCTTCGGTACTATCGGGCGCCATCGCACCGAACGTGTGCCGATGAGCCACCCGACGTACGGCTGCCGGATACAGCGATCGCGACGGCGAAGAGGAAGGCGAGTCTCAATGGTGGCACACTACACGGGGGTGGTATGAGGCTGCTGCAATTGCTGGGGCGAGCGGCGGGCAAACCGCCCAGCTATCTGCTGCGCCGCGCGCGCATCGAGTTGGGACGCATGGCGCGAGCGCGCCACCTACCGCGCCGACTGGGCGCATTGACGCCCATCGCGCTTGCCCGCGACATGGGGTCTGTCTCGCTGGCCAGTTGGTGGGAGGAATTGGAGGCGCGGGGATGGTTCCTGGCAACGGAAGATGCTGTGGCAATCCGGGAGCTGTATCGGGATCGCTATGCTGCCGAGGGGCAAATCCTACGCGCCGACGCCGAGCAGGTGATGCGGCATGAAGTCGATCTGCTGGGCTCGGGCCCGACCGCCCTAGGCCGGCTGATTGATTGGCATTGCGATTTCAAATCGGGCCGGCGCTGGCCGCTGCGACCTGCTCATCTCATCAAATATGGGGCACTGACGGAGAATAGTGATCTCAAGGTGCCCTGGGAACTGTCGCGAGGAGGCCATCTTTTGACCCTGGCGCGGGCCTGGGTGGTGTTCGGGGATAGGTGCTACCTAGAGGAATTTCAGGCCCAGCTCTGCTCCTGGCTACAAGCCAACCCAGTCGGCTGGGGGGTCAATTGGGGCTGCACCATGGACGTAGCCTTGCGCGCGCTGGCTTGGGCCTGGGCGCTCAAGCTGATGGGTGCCGGCGCGCTGGAGCCGGCGATGCGCGAGATGATCGTGCTGGCGCTCTATCAGCATGGATGGTGGATTGCCGCCAATCTGGAGGCCGACGATCGGCATAACAATCACTACGTCGCCGACGCCTTGGGCTTGGTGGTCTGCGGCGGCTTGTTCACGGCTTCGGCGCGCGGGCGCCAATGGCTGCGGATGGGGGCGCGGATGCTGGAGCAGGAGATCGACGCGCAGATTTTAAGCGACGGTGTCGATAGCGAAGGCTCCATCCCTTATCACGGGCTGGTCACGGAAATGTTCCTGCTCGGCGAATGGCTGCTGCAATGGGCCGGCCTGCCGGTCAGCACCCCCTATCTGGTGCGGCTGGGCGCGATGCTGGAGTTTGTCGAGAGCTACCTTGCTCCCAACGGACTGGCCCCCAATATTGGTGACCACGACAACGGCCGGGCATTGCCTTTGGGCCATCTCGACCCACGCGACCATCGCTATCTGCTGGCGACCGGCAGCGTCCGCCTTAATCGCCCGCGCTGGAAGGCGCGCGCGCAACGCTTTTGGGAAGACAGTCTGTGGATACTGGGGCCACAGGGGCTGGCCACCTTCGACGCGTTGCCCACGCTGCCCAGCCCTGAATGCTCGCGCGGCTTTGCCGCCAGCGGCTTCTATGTCCTACGCGCGCCACACGACCATTACTTGGTCGCCGACCTGGGGCCGGTGGGCTTTTTCGGTCGCGGCGGCCATGGTCACAACGATTGTCTGTCGTTCGAATGGCACGCCTTGGGCCATCCGCTGCTGACCGATTCGGGCACCTACGTCTATGGGGCCTCGCCCCACTGGCGCAATCGTTTCCGGGCCAGCGCGGCCCACAACACGATCGTGGTCGATGGCGAGGAAATCAACCGCTTTCGCGGCGCCTTAGCGATGTGGGATCTCCGCAACGACGCGCTGCCGCTTGGGGTGGAATTTAGCTCCGTGCCCGAGCTGGATTACCTAAGCGGCGGCCATCGCGGCTATCACCGTTTGGGGGGAATCGAGATCAGGCGCAGCTTCGAGTTCTCGCGCCGGGAGCCACACTTGCGCATCCGTGACGACATCGCGGGCCGCGGCACTCATCGGTTGGAGTTCTTCTTCCATGCTGCGCCGGGATCGCGGGCGGTTTTAGCTCAAGGCGCGGCACAATTGGAATGGCCCAGCGGGATACGGGTCACGATCACCCCGAGCTCCACCGCGGCGATCGGTTGGCGGCTGGAGCAAGGATGGTTCTCGCCCTCCTACGGAATCAAGTTGCCACGCCCGGTGTGGGTGGGCAACGCGAACGTGGAGTTGCCCTGCTGCGTAGTCTGGATGCTGACGGCGCGGATCGCCAATTCCTAATCAGGTCATGAGGTAGCCAAGCTTTGCTTCAAGTCGCGGTTTCAGGCGGACAAGTCGCGGTGGTGGAAACGCCCGCCCCGGCGCTCAGGGCCGGCGGCGTGCTGGTACGCACCAGCCATTCGCTGATCAGCGCAGGCACCGAAGCGGCAGGAATGGGCGGCGGCGGCAATCAGAACTTGCTGCTCAAGGCGCTGCGCAATCCGCAACTGATGCGCAAGGTGATGGACAGCGTGGCCGGGCGCGGACTGCGCGAAACCGTGGATCTGGTCCGCGCCCGCCTGCTCCAGCCCCGCCCCACCGGTTATTCCTGCGCGGGTATCGTAGTCGAAGCCGGCGCCGGCGCGGGCAGCTTGCGGGTGGGCGATCGGGTGGCCTGCGCGGGCGCAGGCTATGCCAATCATGCCGGCTATAACTTCGTGCCGCGCAACCTGGTGGCGCGGTTACCCGATTCCGTCTCCTTCGAAGAAGGAGCCTTCGCCACCCTGGGCGCAATCGCGCTGCATGGGGTACGTCGCTTCGCTCCCACTTTGGGAGAACGAGTCGTGGTGCTGGGGCTGGGGCTGTTGGGCCAACTGGTGGTCCAGTTGCTGCGCGCCACGGGGGCCGAGCCCATCGGCGTCGATCCGCGGTCGGAACGCCTGGAACGGGCGCGCGCGTTGGGGCTTTCCCATGCCATCGGCGCGCCACGTGAGTTGAGCGCCGGCGTGATGGATCTGACCGCTGGCGAGGGTGCCGACGGGGTAATCGTAACGGCCGCGGGTGGCGATGGAGAGTTACTCAACCGCTGCTTCGCGGTCTGCCGACGCAAGGGCCGAGTAGTGCTGGTAGGTGACGTACCGATCCGCATCCGGCGCGACCGGATGTACCACAAGGAGCTGGATTTTCTGCTCTCGACCTCCAGTGGCCCCGGCCGTTATGACCCGCGCTATGAGGAACAGGGAGTGGACTATCCGCTGGCCTATGTGCGCTGGACCCAGGGGCGCAACCTGCACGCCGTATTGCGGCTAATCGAAATCGGCACGCTCCGGGTAAATCCTCTAATCGAGCGCCGCTTCCCCATCGAGCAAGCGGCCGAAGCCTACGAAACCTTGGCCGCGCCGCAGCCCCCAATCGGCGTGATGCTCGACTACCACTGCGAAGCCGCTCCGCAAGCTCCGCCGACGCGCAGCTATCTCAGGGCTCATCGGGCTAGGCCCGCACGCGCGGGACAGTATGCAGTCGGAGTTATCGGCTATGGCAATTATTTTCGCGCGACACTGCAGCCCTTGCTGCGTGCCCATCGCGGCTTTGCGCTGACCGCGGTCTGCACTCGCAGCGGACTAGGCGTGCGCGCAGCGGTGGAGAAAGCTGGGTTCGCCCGCGGAACCACCGACTATCACGAGCTTTTGGCCGACCCTCGGATCGATGTTATCTACATCGCAACTCGCCACGATAGCCACTTTGCCATTGCCCGCGATGCGATCGTCGCGGGCAAAGCCGTGTTCGTGGAAAAGCCGATGTGTCTGACCGCCGCCGAAGGTCTCCAGTTGATGGATCTGGTGACCCAGCATCAGGCCTTGCTGACGGTGGGCTTCAATCGCCGCTTCTCGCCTCATGCCGTGGCACTCAAGCAGGCCCTAAGCACGCTGGCGGGCCCCAAGCAGATACTCTACCGGGTCAACGCCGGCTCGCTACCTCAGGGCCATTGGAGCCAGGACCCGATCGAAGGCGGCGGCCGGCTGCTGGGCGAGGGTGTTCATTTCTTCGACTTCATGCATCATTTGTGCGACGCGCGCCCGCTGCGCATTATCGCCGCTCCATTGCGCTCCACGCCATACGACGATGCCTGCATCAGCGTGGAGTTTGACGATGGCTCGTTAGGAACGCTGCTTTATAGCAGCCAAGGCGCAACGGCGATGGGCAAGGAACGAGTGGAAGTTTTTGCCGGAGGCTTTTCGATGATGCTGGAGGACTTTTGCCGATTGGAGGTCTTCCCCAAGGGGCGCGGACTGACGACTCGTCATAGCGAAAAGGGGCAGCGCGAACAACTGGAAAATTTCTATCAGGTTTTGAACGGCCAGGGCGCGTTGGGGGTTACAGTCGAAGATGGTTACTACGCGACCTGGTGCGCCGAGCAGGCGATAAAAACATAGCTCCAGGGCACGGCCGTGCGAGCTCTAACCGCTCGCCGATGTTTCGGCCGGGACTCGTGCAGGTGATCGATAGTGAGCCAACAATTAGCCGCACTCCCTGCTCCTCGCCTGCGGATTTTTATTTCTTGAACGGACGCGCGAAGCAGGCCACAACCTCCTTACTCCGGAGCCTTTGGGTTCAGTGCCGGTCCAGCGGTAGATTCTCCCAGGGGATGAAATCGACCTTGTCGATGGGCACCGATTGGTCGGACAGGAAGAGCACTGCGCGCATCCCGTCGGTGAAGTACGGATCGCCGGTTAGATTGCGGGCGGGATGGGCTGGCCTGGAGGCCCCAACTCCTTTGACTAAAGCCAGCGCCCGCACGGCTTCACCAGCTATCAGATCCTCCACCAGATAGTCGCGTGACTCATCCACATCGGGATCGATCTTATGCGTAGTCAGAAAAGGCGAAGCCAGAGTGAAGCGAACGCCGATGTCGCGGCTGACCTGGCCGACCCAGACGTCGCGCCCCTGGTAGGTGTACGGACTCAGCCACAGGCGCATGTGGTTGCGTTGGTGGATCGTACCGCGGGCTTTCTGCACCGCGATATCCTGCTGGCGCCCGAAAAGATACAGCGGGCTGACCGGAGAATAGCGGTAACGCGCGCCCGACAGGAAGGAGGAAATTGTCCGCCCTACCGAGGCGGTCGCCATCGTGTGAGTGGGATCCCAGTTCTGTTCGACCAAGGCCGAGAAAATGGTAGCTTGCGAGGCCACCAGCACGACATTCAGCGGATCCCCCGGCTGCCCCGTCCGGCCAGTCACGCAGCATTGCAAATGTTCCAGCCGTTTGCGCAATTCATCAAGTGTCAGGGCTTTACGCTGCACCGTGGGATAGAGGTCGTCGAATTCGATAGCTTCGTAATCGAAGCGGCCGTTGGGCAATTGCAAGAAGAAGCCAATGTTTATCGCTCCCCGGGTGTGCCACAACTCGATGTTGACGAACTTGGCCCCTTCGCTCAGGTTGGTGAACAGGAAGCCCGTGTTGGTGCGATGCGGTGGCACCAGGCGGGCGATCGCGTGGGCGCGGAAGAAGGAGTCCATTTCTTGGTTGGTATGTTTTGCGAAGGGAAGATGGCCTAGATAGGAGGTCTCCAGCGCCGAGAAATAATCAGGATCGGTCGCCCGTGGCATCAGCCATAGGGGGAAAGAATTATTATTTTCGATGCGCAGCCAGACCGCCTGGATGCCTTTGTTGGCCAAAGGACGACCAAAATAGTGCTCCTCTTCCTGATCATCTAGCACCGCTACCGAAACCCGCACGTTCGTTCGCTGAGCACTCACCGCATTGCGCGCGAAGGCGGCGGCATCACCCGTGGCGGGGCTGAAGCTAAAACAACCCGCCAGCACGACAGCGAGCAGGATTGGCGTCAACCGGCTTAACGTGATGCTGCCAGCAAAAAATCCCACCACAACCTCGTGGCCCCCACCACGGGCAAAATGCGCTTGGTAAGATTTGATTGCTCTCAACCCGCGCGTTCGCGCAATCGACGTGCGATTATCTCGAGCTGAATCTCGGTAGTTCCTTCGAAAATCGACAGCACCCGCGCGTCGCGCCAGTAGCGCTGCACGTCGAACTCCATCGCATAGCCGTACCCGCCATGAATCTGCATCGCTTCGCGCGTCACCCGCTCGGCCATTTCGGTGGCCGCCACCTTTGCCAAGCCGGCTTCGTAGTCGCATCGCCGCCCCCTATCCTTGTGCGCGGCGGCAAAATAGGTAAGCCGGCGTGCCGCTTCCAATTCGACCGCCATCCGCGCCAGCTTGTGTCCGATGGCCTGGAACTCGGCGATCGGCCGGCCGAATTGGCGCCGCGCTCCGCTATAGGCTAGTGCTGCCTCGAAAGCGGCCTGACCCACTCCCACCGCGCGTGCCGCGGTCTGTATCCGCGCCACCTCGTACGTCGCCATCAGTTGGTAAAAGCCTTCTCCCTCCCGCATCCCGATAAGATTAGCCGCAGGCACCCAGGCTCGCTCGAACGTCAACGCATAGCTGCGCATCCCGTGGTAGCCTACAGTCTCGATCGGCGTTCCGGTAAGCTGGGGCGGTGCAAACCCATCACCGGGTTCTTTTTCCAAGAGCATCAGTGACAGACCCCGATGTTTCTTATTCGGGTCGGGATCGGTGCGGGCCATTACCAGCAGCAGATGGGCGCGATTGGCGAAGGTACACCAATTCTTGGCGCCGTCCAGTTCGTAGCCGTCGCCCTGGCGGCGGGCCCGGGTTATGAACGATGCGCTGTCGGAACCTGCGTCGGGCTCGGTAAAGGCCGCCGCGCTGAGCAGCTCGCCGCGTGCCAACGGCCCCAACCATCGTGCCTTCTGCTCGGTGGTGCCCGCTGCCTGAAGTACGTCAGCGGTAATCAAATTGCGGGTGATGACCGAGCCAACCGCCAGCCAACCGCGTGAAAGCTCCTCGGTGACAATTGCCATCGCCTGATAATCCAGCCCTAACCCGCCCGCTTCTTCATCCACGGTCAAACCGAAATAGCCCAGCCTCGCCATCTTTTCGATCAGGCTTGGCGGGATCTCTTCCTGGCGGCGATCCAGAGCATTGGCAATCGGGCGCACTTCGCGCTCGACGAACGCGCGCACCGAATTGCGAATCTCCTCATGCTGTGCGGCGAGATCGGCCATGCCAAGATTTAGCCGCCGATAGCGTGCCGCACGCAAGAGGGTGCGTTGGATGGGTGGCGCGGGCGTAATATGCTTTGGCGGTTCACAGTGGGAGTTTAATGTTACATGGGTTCGATCGCCGCACTGCAGGACCAGCTCAGGAGTTCGATCGCGGGCGAAGTGCGTTTCACCGACGCCGACCGCGCCTTATATGCCACCGACGCCTCCAATTACCGGATGGTGCCGCTGGGCGTGGTGCTTCCACGCGACGAGGGCGACGTAATCAAGACCGTCACCCTCGCTCGTGACAACGATATCGCTTTGCTCCCACGCGGCGGCGGCACCGCGCTGGGCGGCCAGACCTGCAATCAGGCTTTGGTCATCGATTTCTCCAAGTATATGCACGCGATTCGCTCGATTGATTTCGACCGGCGCCTGGCAGTGGTCGAGCCGGGCGTGGTCCAGGCCCAACTCAACCGCGCGCTGGCAACCCACGGCCTGCAATTCGCCCCCGATCCGACGACCAAGAATCGGTGTTGTCTGGGCGGCATGATCGGCAACAACTCCTGCGGAACCCATTCGGTAGAGCACGGCAAAACGGTGGACAATCTGGCCGCGCTCGAAGTGGTGCTGTATGACGGCACCACGATGAAGCTGGGGCCGATGAACGAGCTACAACTGGAGGCGGCAATCGCTTCGGGCGGGCGGCAGGGAGAGCTGTATCGCGGCCTGCGCGAGTTGCGTCAGCGCCATCTGGAAGACATCCGCTCCGGCTTCCCGCAATTGCCACGCCGGGTATCGGGCTACAACCTGGATCAGTTGCTGCCTGAAAACAATTTCCATTTGGCCCGCGCGGTCGTGGGCTCCGAAGGCACTCTGGCGCTGACCCTGAACGCAACCGTGCAACTGGTTCCGCTGCCACGCTTTCGGGCGCTGGTGGTGATGGGCTTCTCTGACGTGTTCAATGCCGCCGATCAGGTGCCCTGGATTCTCAACCATAGGCCGCAAGCGCTGGAGGGTTTCGACAATCGCCTGGTGGAGTTCTGCCGGCTGACCGCTACTATCGATTTGGGGCAATTGTTACCACCCGGCGAAAGCTATCTGTTCGCCGAACTGGGCGGCGCCAGCGCCGACGAAGCGCGCGGACGCGCCGAGGCCTTAATCGCCGACGCCCGCCGCCAACCCGGCGCGGCGGCCTGCAAGCTGTTCACCGAGGAACGCGACCAACGCGCGGTGTGGGAGGTGCGCGAATCGGGCCTGGGTGCCAGCGCGGCGGTACCGGGACGGCCGCGCACTTGGCCGGGCGCGGAGGATGCCGCCGTGCCTCCTGCGCGGCTGGGCCAGTTCCTGCGCGATTTTCAAGCTTTGCTCCAGCGCCATAACCTGGAAGCCGCCACCTTCTATGGTCATTTTGGCGACGGCTGCGTCCATTGCCGAATCAATTTCGATTTTCAAAGTCAAGCTGGCCTGCGCACTTTCCGTGCCGCGATGGTCGAGTATGCCGACATGGTCGCGGCCCATGGCGGCTCGCTGTCGGGCGAGCACGGCGACGGGCGGGCGCGCGGCGAATTGCTGCCCAGGATGTATCGGCCCGAGTTAATCCGGGCCTTCGGCGAGTTCAAGGCGCTGTTCGACCCACGCGGTGGAATGAATCCGGGGATCATCGTCAATCCCGAGCCCCTCGACGCGCGCCTTCGGTTGCGGCCAGGCGCCCTGCCGGCGGTAAGCACCGACTTCGATTTCAGCGCCGATCAAGGGTTCGTAGGTGCGACCCTGAAGTGCGTGGGTATTGGTCAATGCCGTAAGCTGCAAGGGGGCGCCATGTGCCCCTCTTACATGGCCACGCGGGAGGAAACCCATTCCACCCGTGGCCGTGCCCATCTGCTTTACGAGGCGCTCAGCGGCGAGTTCTTCAAAGGGGCGCAAGCGGAACAAGCAGTGTTGGAAGCTCTCGATCTCTGCCTGGCGTGCAAAAGTTGTAAGCGCGAGTGTCCGGCCGGGGTCGATTTGGCAACCTATAAGTCGCAGTTTCTAGCCAACTACTATCGCAAGCATTGGCGCCCTTTGCCTGCCCATTTCTTCGCCCGCATCCATCAGGGAGCCGCCGTGGCGGCTCACGCACCGCGTCTGGTCAATTGGCTGATGAGTGCAAGTCCGCTGGCCCCGCTTATCAAGGGATTTCTCCATGTGGACGGGCGCCGCACCCTGCCCCGCTTCGCCGCACAGACCTTTCGCGCCTGGTTTGCCAAACATCAACCACCCGCGCAGGGACGGCCGGTGATGCTGTTTGTCGATACCTTCAGCAATTTCTTCGACCCCAAGCCGGCCATTGCCGCGGTCGCGGTGATGGAGCGCGCGGGCTTCCGCGTGCAGTTGCCCGCACGCGATTTCTGTTGCGGGCGCCCGCTTTTCGACCAAGGGATGTTGAGCATGGCGCGCCGCTGGCTTGAGCAGGCGATGGCGATCATGGCCCCGGCGCTTGGCGCCGACATCCCGATCGTTGGTTTGGAACCAGGCTGCCTGCTAACCTTCCGTGACGAGCTGCCAGGCCTGTTTCCCGACGAGCCGCGGGCCAAAAAGCTGGCCAAATCCAGCCTACTATTCGACGAGTTCCTGACCCGCCACGCACCCGGCCTACCGCTACCTGAAATTTCTGCCCAGGCCCTGCTGCACGGCCATTGCCATCAAAAGGCCCTGGCCCACATGGAGGGCGAGGTAGCGATCCTCAAGCGGATCCCCGGCTTACAACTGGAGGTGCTTGACGCCGGCTGCTGTGGAATGGCGGGAGCCTTTGGTTACGCCCAAGAGCATTACGAAGTCTCGCGCGCGATCGGCGAGCGGGTGCTGATGCCGGCGGTGCGGGCCAACGGTGAAGCGCTGATCATCAGCGACGGCTTCTCCTGCCGCTCTCAGATAGCCCAGCTCGCGCCCGGCCGGCGCGCGATGCATTTGGCTGAAGTGCTCAATTTGAACAGCCACCAACCTTCGACCTAATCCAAGGTAATCCAACCCCTTGTGCATGACGTTACAGACATTGTTATCGCACAAGCAGACGCAAGCCGGTGCAAGCGAGCGAAGCGAGGAGCTCTAGCTGCATCATGATGCGATGGACAGGACAGCGGCACCTTTGAGTTGGTCGTGCTTGAGCGCGGCCAGTGCTTGGTTGGCCTGCTCTAGTGGATAGGGCTCGGTAGTTGTACGGATTGGAATTTTCCCTGCAAGCTCGAGAAATTCCTCCCCATCGCGGCGCGTGTTGGCAGTTACGCTGCGCAGTTCTTTCTCGTAAAAGAGGTCACGCTCGTAATCCAGCGTGGGGATCGGACTCAGATAGATCCCGGCGACCGCCAAGATCCCACCCCGGTCCAGGGCTTCCAGCGCGGGCGCGACCAAGTCGCCCGCCGGTGCAAACAGGATGGCTGAATCCAAGGGAGCTGGCGGCCGTTCGGCCGCCGTGCCGACCCAGTCCGCACCCATCTCGCGCGCGTGCTCGCGATGGCGGCCGCCGCGCGTCATCACGTACACCCGGCAGCCCCAATAATGCGCCACCTGCAAGGCGATGTGAGCCGAGCTGCCAAAGCCGTACAGACCCACCGTGGTACCAGGTTTGACCACGGCCCGCTTGAGCGCTCGGTAGCCGATAATGCCCGCGCACAGCAGTGGGGCGCTGTCCTGTACTAGCAAATTCTCGGGCATCGAATAGGCGTAATCCTCACGCACGACGGCGTACTCGGCATAGCCGCCGTCATGGTCGTATCCGGTGAAGCGAGCATTAGGGCACAGATTTTCGTCGCCGCGCAGGCAGTATTTGCACATCCCGCAGGTCTCGCGCAGCCACGCCACGCCAACCCGTTGACCCGGGCGAAAACGCCGGGCCTGGGAGCCACATTGCGCCACCTCACCGACCACCTCGTGGCCGGGAACAATTCGCTCGCGATGGGGTGGCAAATCCCCTTCGCTGACGTGCAGATCGGTACGGCAAACTCCGCAAGCGAGCACCCGGACCACAATTTCGTTGGGGGCAGGCTGGGGCTTATCCAGCTCTACCAAACGCAGCGGCCGACTTTCGATCGGCCCGCGCGATTCGACGACCACGGCTTTCATGGATCCCAAGCTTAGCACTGCCGCCATGAGCGGTTAGTTAAAAACAGCCTCGCGCAACCCAAACGTCACATCGATCCTCAAGCCCCCTGTTTTGCAGACAAATGGGGTACGACTTCTCCGGCCAGAATTTCCATCTGCTCGGCATGGTCAAATACGGGGTTGAGCAAGAGATGAGTGGCGCCGGCCGCAATCAGCTTGAGCAGGGCTTCGGTGATTTGCGCTGGGGTGCCCCACAGCGCCACCCGTGCGGCCATCTCGGCGTTGTGATAGCGCTCGGCGAACCATTGGCGCAGCCGCGCTTCGGCCCGTGCGCGGTCGGCATCCACCGCCAAGTATACCCGTTTTGACATCGGAAAGCTGGCCGGGTCACGTCCCGCTCGCTCCAGTTCGGCGTACATTTGAGCGGCCTGCTGAACAAAGTCGGACGAAGACGAGGAGCCCGCGCCCATCCAGCCGTCGCCGTGACGCACGGCGCGTCGTATACCCATCGGATCGCGTGCCGCCAGCCAGATCGGTGGATGGGGTCGTTGGACCGGCTTGGGTTCCATCGGTACGTTCTCGAAATTCCAATACTGACCTGCCACCGACGCCCGCGGCTGAGTCCACAGCGCTTTGAGGACTTGGATGGTCTCCACGAAACGGCGGCCACGATGCTCGGTGGGAACGCCGAAGACTCGTTCGGGCAGATAAGCGCCGCCCACCCCTACTCCGGCGATTAGTCGTCCCTGCGACAACTGATCGAGCGTGGCCAATTCCTTGGCCAGTTGGACAGGGTTGCGGATAACAGTTAGCAATACGGCGCTGCCAAGACGCATCCGGCTGGTCAAAGCCGCGGCGTAAGTCAATAGCGCGACGGGCTCCAGAATCGCGCTGTCGCTGACGATCTGCTCCTGCACCCACAGGCTGTCGAAGCCCAGGGCTTCGGCCCGCGGCAGGAACCGGTTCAGATCAAGCACTGCCGCACTGGGCCCATCAAAGGTTTGCGGAATTGCGATACCGCAGGGGATTTGCCGGGCCATCGGTCATACTCCTCGCTTATATCTCGATGGATGCAAAGCCAGTTTTTAATTCGCAAGCCTGGGCGCCACGGGCGACGCTGGAACAACCAAACCGGTGCCACACTTACCTGATGGCGCAGCGCTTAATTGAAAATGACTTCACGCTAGCTGCCGCGGCGGCTGTTTAGCACAGCGGCCATCTGTCCGTTAGCTTGGCCCGGTACTTGGGCGCGTGGCCCCAAAATCGCCACCAGCTCATCGGAATCCACCGTTTCCTCGGCCAACAGCCGCTCCACTAGTCGATCGAGGCGCTCGCGCGCACCGCTTAGGCGGGCCCGAACTTCCTGATGGACCTGTTCCAGCAGACTTTGAACATTTTGATCGATTAGAGCCGCGGTGGCCTCGCTGTAATCGCGTCCCTGCGCCATTTCATAACCCAAAAACGGCTGTTTCTCATCAGTTTGGAAAGCCACCAGTCCCAGCTTTCCCATCCCCCATCGCGATATCATTCGACGCGCCAGCCGGGTGGCCTCGATCAAATCGTTCTCGGCGCCGGTGGTGACTTCCCCAAAAGCGATTTCCTCCGCCGTACGACCACCTAGCATTACCGCCAGCCGTGCCATCAGATAGGAATAACTGAAATTGTGCCGCTCCTCCTGAGGGATCTGTTCGGTCAGCCCGAGCGCCTGGCCATGAGGCACGATAGTCACTTTTTTAACTTCATCGGCGCCCGCGGTCAGCCAAGCCACCAGCGCGTGGCCCGATTCATGATACGCAACCACCCGTCGTTCGGAGGGATCCATCAATTGGGGATGAGCAGCGCCCAGCCGCACCTTATCCTGAGCCTCTTCGAAATCCTTCATTGTTACTTCTGAGCGATTGTGGCGAGCGGCGGTCAAGGCCGCCTCATTGCACAGATTGGCCAGGTCGGCACCACTCAGGCCAATGGTGCTGCGCGCCAAAACCGCCAAGTCAACGTCCGCGGCCAGGCGCAACCGGCGGCTATGCAGGCGCAAGATTCCCTCGCGCCCGATTCTATCCGGCAAGGGCACAACTACCTGCCGATCGAAACGGCCCGGACGCAGCAGGGCCGGGTCCAAGACGTCGGGCCGATTGGTGGCCGCCAGCACGATTACCTCATAGCGCTCCTCGAAGCCGTCGAGTTCGCCCAAAAGCTGATTCAAGGTCTGCTCGCGCTCGTCGTTAACCGTGCCCACCCCAGCACCTCGGCGCCGACCTACCGCATCCAGCTCGTCGATAAAAACGATCGCCGGCGCCGCGACCTTGGCTTGGCTAAAGAGATCGCGGACTCGGCTGGCACCGACACCGACGAACATCTCGACGAACTCCGACGCATTGAGGCTGAAGAAAGGCACCCCGGCTTCGCCCGCGACTGCACGGGCAAGCAAGGTTTTGCCAGTCCCGGGGCCGCCCACCAGCAGCACGCCCTTGGGGATGTGGGCGCCGATCTCATGGTACTTTTGCGGATTGCGCAGGAAATCGACTTCCTCCTGCAACTCGGTTTTTGCCTCGTCCGCACCAGCCACGTCATTGAACGTAACCTTGGGGCGCTCCTTGTTGTAGAGCCGCGCCTTAGCGCGCCCGAATGGATTAACCTGAGCCCGGCTGGCCTTGCTCGCTAGCCACCAGAACACACCGACCAGCAGCAACATCGGCAACCAGCTCGATAGCAACTCCAGCAGCCACGGAGTCGATGACGGCGCGACTTCTATCTGGACCTTTTGAGCCTTCAACAGCGCCATCAGGCCTGGGTCTCCGACGATGGCCGGGTAAGTCGTGCGAAAGCGCCGGTAGTGGGTTGGAACCGGCTCTTGCTCGCCATCGAACAGTGGCACCGCCACGGCCGGCTTGGCGGTGGGCGCGGGCTTGGCACTGGGCGCGGGCTTGGCTTGGGGAGGCCAGAGAATCGAATGGTTCATCTGACCCGTGATAGTGGCACCCACTATCTTGACCTGATTGACGTTACCGGCCTCAACCTGAGCCAGAAAGGCACTGTAGGGCAAATTGACTTGCGGATGCTCCTCGGGCCAGAAGGACAGGATGTTCCAGACCAGCAGCCCGCCTAGGATGAGCCACCAAATCCATATGTTACGGGTAAAGGACGGTGGCAGTCCCGGTTTTGGTTTCTGAGATCTGTCCTGCTGCGAGGGCATATCCAATCGTGCCCTTGCGCGACGGACTTAGTCAAACTCACAGGGATGGTCAGTCGCACGGTCGCGCCCGGCCAAATGATCGGAAACTAATTGGCACTTTTCGCTAAGCGCCTACCTGTGTATCACCCCCGGCAACGACGCTGGATAGACCAGGTAGTCACCGACCACAAAATCCGCTTGCCAAATGACGCAGCATTGGTGTAATTAGCTTCGCTCAGTATGTTTGCGCACGGAATAAAGTTCTCGATGAATTCGCCGTTATCGTCGCGTCCATCGAGCTGGTTTACCCGATTACCCGGCGGAGCAGGCCAGCGATCGGGTGGAAAAAATTTGCTTTGCCTCAGGCACCAGGGCGCGCTGGCCGCGGGCGGAGCGAAAGGAGGAAAGCCGATGCGGTTTGAACCTTACGGAAAGACTTGAGGCCGCTTTTGGATGGTGCGCGGCGCGCGAGCCCCGTTTAACGACAACAGTTTGATAACCGTCAAGGAGTCTCTCCATGAGGCCTATCGTTCACCGCCTAATCGCGGCCACCCTCGCCACCGGTCTGCTTGGCCTGATTGCCATCCCCGGCTGGCTTCAGCCGCCCGCCTTCGCGGGCCCTGATGTTCCCCCGCCGCCTCCGCCGCCCAGTAAGCTTCGCCACGTCAGTTTCACTTACCAAGTCTCGATTCCCACCCTCGATAAGTCCGCCAAGCATCTTGATCTGTGGCTGCCTATGCCGCGCCAGGACAGCCATCAGACCGTCACCGACCTGACCATCCAAGCACCATTTAAACATCGGATTGTCTCGCTCAAGCAGTTTGGCAATCGGGCGGTCTATTTGTCGGCCGATGCTCCGCTGCCAGCTTCGGTCAGCGTGACCATGACTTTTCACGTAACCCGGCGGGAGTGGGCAGCGAATTTGCATCGCGCCGGCGCGGCCAAGAGCGAGCCCAAGGACGGCGCCCTCGGGCCCGAGCTACAAGCCAACGCGCTAGTTCCGACCACGGGCAAGATCGAGCAGACGGCGCTCGAAGTGGTGCCGGCGGGGACGCCGCTTCAGCAAGCGCGCGCCATCTATGACTATGTCATCAAAGTGATGAAATACAACGAGAACTCCAAGGGCGGCGGCCATGGCGACGCGTTGTGGGTCTGCGACCATCATGAAGGCGTGTGCACCGATTTCCATTCGCTGTTCGTGGCGTTGGCGCGCTCGCGCGGTATTCCGGCCCAATTCATCTTTGGCTTCCCGCTGGACAAGATCGGGGCCGAGAGTATCGACGGCTATCATTGCTGGGCCGAATTCTACAGCGGCGGTGTGTGGGTGCCTGTGGACGCCTCCGAGGCCTGGTTGGCGCCCAAGTACCACAACTTCTATTTTGGCCACCTCGATGCCGACCGAGTGGCCTTCACCCAGGGGCGCGATTTGGAGTTGGTCCCGCCCCAGCATGGCAAACCGCTTAACTACTTCATCTATCCCTATGCCGAATTGGATGGTCAGCCGCTAATCGGCGACCAGGTCAAGCTCACCACGAGCTATCGCGACCTGGAGCAAAGCCACTAAGGCGGGCCAAGGATCGCGCACTGCAGTGGGCAGGGCCGACCCCGGCCCGCGATCAGAACTGCTCTGCGCGCCAATTCAGTGCAATCGCTCAAATTTCGCAGGGAGAGCAATAGATGAAGCGTCCGATCAACTACGGATACGCACCGCGGCTGTGCCGTAAGCTGGTGGCTTTGCTGTTGCCGCTTACGATCACCCTGGCGGCCAGCGCTGGCGCCACAACTATCGCTGGCGCCGGGGCCATCGATCCGGCGATTAACCGTGTCTCCGGCCAACCCGCGATGGAGCTGGCGCAGGCGGCGACCAGCGCACCCGACGTACAGCAAACCATCGAGGATCTGCGCCAGGAACTGGAACAGCAGCGCCAGCAGCTCAATGCCGAACGCCAACGCACCGAGCAACTGGAGCAGCGGCTTGATGCGGTGCTCAAGCAAAGCAAGCAACCATCGGGCAACCTGGTCGCAGCGCCAGCCAGCGTGCCGCCGGTAGTCCCACCCTCGCCCAGCGCGGTGCTGACCGCGCTCAAGGCTAAGGTTGGCCACGGGGCGGAGACCACGCCCGGGGCGCCAGGCCAACAGACCGAAGCCGATATTTACAACAACGGCTTTTACCTCAAGACCCGCTCCGGAAATTTCTCGATTTACTTCAACGGCCTGTTCCAGCCGCGGTTCACATTTTTTAAGCCTAACAGCGTGACCAAGATGGGCTCCAACGACCCCGCCGTCGATAATTTCGACATCTGGTTGGGTCGTTTCGCGATCTCGGGAAATGCCTTCGATCCGTCGATCAAGTATTTCCTGCAGCTCCAAGGCACCACTACAGGCAACGGAACTGGCATCAGCATGTTGGACTGGTTTACCTCGAAAACCGTCAATCCCTACTTTACAATTCAAATGGGACGCTACTGGGTGCCCTACACCTACGAGTATTATGATAACCCAGCCAATTACCTGCTCCCCGATTTGTCGGCCGCGGAATATGCCTTCACTCTGGGACAGGGCGATGGCGTGATGCTGACCGGGGCCGTTGACCGACTCAACTACAATCTCTCGGTGACTTCAACTATCCCGGGATTGGATGTCGCGCCAGTGCAGAATTTTGGCAGCAAGCTAGCCTATGTCGGCAATGTGCATTACGACATTCTGGCCCCTTACGGCTATACCGAAACCGACCCCAGCCTGGAGGGCGCGCCCAAACCAGAGCTGACCATCTGGGCCTCGGGAATGTACAATCCGGTCCAGTACAACTCGACCTTTTCGAACGAGATGGCGGGCGACCGGACTTACGGCAGCAACATCGAAATGCTGTTTCGCTACCGCTACTTCACTTTCCAGGGAATCGGCTATTATCGCCGCACCCTGCAGCATATGGGGCTGCCCTCTTATGATTCATGGGGCTACGGCGAACAGGCCGGCTACTACCTGGTACCGGGTCGATGGGAGCTGGCCGAGCGCATCTCCAGCATCATGTGGGGTCAGCAGGAAATTCCGAGGATCGGCGGGACCGAGAATAACTGGTGGGCCGGCCCCTCGAACTTCCCCTATCAGACTTTGACCGAGTACACCGCCGGCTTGAACTACTATCTGATGGGCAATCACGCCAAGGTACAATTGGCCTATTCCTATCTGGCAGGCCGCAGCTTTTCCCAGGGATCGTTCGGTGCCAACCGGGTGTTTCTGCAAAGCACCTTGCAATTCTAGCTCGCCGCCGCCATCAGCGGGCGGCAAGCAGAGTGAGGCGGCGGCAAGGCCGCTCTTGGCTCTTCTCTCGATATGAAAAAACCCATCCGTCGCTTCTTCCCGCGCGCCATGCGGGGGAAGCGATGGATGGGCACATCCTCACCCCTCGCCTGCGGGAAAACTAGAAGTGACGCTTATTTCTGACTAGCCCTTGCACCCGGGTATGAGAAGAGCCGCTTCATTTTGAGCCACGCGCTTTGAGAACCGTGAGCGATTATTTGCCAAATTGGACCTCACGGGTTGGCGAGCAGAAATGTTCAGCCCGCAGCGGACAGCAAATCGGCACGACCTATTTTTGCACCTCCTTTTGGCGATTCCCGCTCGAGCTGCCATTGCCCTTGGTCCACCAGACCGCCACCTTCCACGCACTCGTACAGCCCCTCGGCATGATTGGGAGCGGTAATTGCACCTCGAAAATCGCAGCTCGAAACGTCAGCCGGAACGATAATGCTGAAGCGCAAATGGTCGCCGTTAATCGAGCCCTGGGTCAAAGTCCCAGAACTGTCCGCGCCACCGTTGCGGCAAATCATCGTGCCGGTGCTGCAGGTATAGCTACCGCCCAGCCCATTGTCGGTCTGGTATAAAAGGAGTGTGATCCTGTTGGTGGCATTGCAGCGCCCGCCGTCGGTATCGGTTATCGACGAGCAGGGCGTGACCAGCAGCTGTCCACTCCAGAAGCCGGTTACCTGATCGGCTTGCGCCGCGTTGGTGACTGGCCGACGCCACAGGGCGCAGCCGCTCACAGTTATTAAAAAAACCAGCATTGCGGCGCAGCTTTGAGCCGGCTTCAAGCGCCAAACCGGCGAGTAGGATGTCATGTGGCCCCCAGACGGCCTCATCGAGGCCCTCTGTCATCAATCTATTCCACCAGGCCGGCCCGAAGGAAGCCGGCCCGGCGCCAGCAGCAATGAAGCGCGAGCGACTCACTGGGGAACGAAAAGTCGGCGGGATACTCGACCCCAGCATTGCCGACTGGCAAGCTGCCGCTATCATGTTTGGGATGACGATGAATCGCGACCTGGGGCTGCTGTTTGCCTCGCGTGCGCTGCGCAGCTTCGCCCAGGGTTACATGGCGGTGATCATCCCCATGTACATCGCGATTTTGGGTTACGGCGCGGTCGAGCTGGGGATTCTGTCCGCGGTCAGTTCGATTGTCAGCGCGACCCTGGCCCTGTCGGTCGGGGTCCTGGCCGATCGATTCGGGCGTAAGCTGTTCATGATCCTGATCTCGCTGATGATGGCGATAAGCGGGTTGGTCTTTGCCACCTCCCACGCCTTTGTCGTGATCGCCCTGGCCGCTGCGCTGGGAACCTTCGGCGGCGGTGGCGGCGCCGGCCGCGGTGGCGCCTGGGGTCCCTTCTATCCCGCCGCGCAGGCACTGCTGGCCGAGCATTCATTGGCGTTGGAGCGCACCGCGGTCTTTGGCGTGCTCTCGTTTGTCGGCGTGATGGCTGGGGCGCTGGGCTCGCTGGCCGCCTATCTGCCGCAATTATTGACGAGCGCCGGCTTTACTCCGCTGCAAGGCTACCAGGCCCTGTTTTTGCTCACTGCCGCGATTGGCTTGGCGATGGCGCTGGTGGTCATCCCGATGCGCGAGACGCGAACTTTCCCTGATCCCGCTTCGGTCCGGCCCAAGCCCTCGCCCAGTGCCAAACCCGCCGATACGTTGCGCTGGGGGCTGTCGCCGAAGACTTGGAAGATCGTTGCTCGCTTTATGGTTACCAATACCGTCAACGGCTTTGCCATCGGGATGGTCGGACCATTCTTGGTCTATTGGTTTTACCGCCGCTACGGTGCCACGGCGGGCCAACTGGGCTCGCTGCTGTTTGTAATAAACCTGGTCTCAGCTCTCCCTTTTCTGGCCGCCGGTCGGCTGGCCTTGCGCTTTGGCTCGGTCAGTATTGTGGTCTTCACTCGCCTCATTGGCTGCATGATGCTGGCGGCGATGGCCCTGATGCCAAGCTTTTGGCTGGCCGCCGTAATCTATGCCCTCCGCACCGTCTTCAATACGCTCTCCGTGCCAGTGCGCCAGTCCTACCTAATGGGCGTAATCGAGCCCACCGAGCGCGCTAGCGCCGCCGGCTTCTCCAACTCCCCCTCCCAGGTCGGCACCGCGCTTAGCCCTTTCCTGGCCGGCTATTTGATGGAGCACGTCTGGCTGGGATTACCGCTGGAAGGCGGGGCCGTGCTCCAGACCATCAACGCCCTGCTCTATTGGTTCTTCTTCCGCGACCTGCGCCCGCCCGAGGAACTGAAGCTCGACGAGCTGGACGCGGTCGAAGAAAGCCCGACCGCCGTCGGACCAAGCCTGTAAACCTCCGCGCCCGGCCAACCTTGCATCGGGATCAACCCCGTAGTAAAAGCCGCGCCCGCCCGAGTTGACCTCACCAAGGCGGTTCGCGCTATAACAAGGGGCGCTTGGACCTTGGGGATGGGGAGGTTACTTATGAAGCACGCGACGCTGATTGCGATAGCCGCCACGATTGGCCTGGGAGCGGGGCTGAGCGGATCCTCGGCCCGAGCCGCGGCCGGGGCGCTCTCTCCCGCCAAATATAACGTCCAGGCGGTGCTGCAGAAGGCGCCGGGCGGCAATATCGCACCTTGTCGTGAAATTGCCGATCCTTACCCCGAGTATAATGGGATCGCGCTTGACCCGGCCCACCACTTGGTCTCCTTGAGCGACACCAATCTGAAAAGTTTGCTGACCTACGATCTTACCCAAGTCGGCGCTGATTCCACCGACCCCACTCCGCCACGCGCATGGGTCAAAGGGCCCGCGACCTACATCTCATATGCCGCGGGGGTGGCCTTCGATCCCGTCCGGCGAATGGTGTGCGTGACCGAGAATGACGTGGGCGATGACGTAGCCTGCTTTCCCGACGACGCCAGTGGTGATTACCAGGCGCGCGTGCTGGCGGTACCTCACGGCGCATACGGGCTAGCCTTCAACCAGCGCCTCAAGCAGATGGTGGTCTCGGTCGAGCACAACGCGCAATTAATTTTCTACCGGACCGGCGCCACTGGCGCTGAGCCGCCGCTGCGCGCTATTCGCGGCCCGCATACCGAGATGGCCGATCCTCACGGGCTATACTGGGATGACGTCAACCAGGAAATCGGGGTAGTCAATCACGGCAATTCCTCGCCCGGATACTGGAATATGGATTATACCGGCGGCGGTCGTTACCAGCCGCCGTCGATAACCATCTTTTCCGATCACGAAAAAGGCGACGTCAAGCCGCTGCGAGTGATCCAGGGGGTTCATACGCAACTGGATTGGCCGTCGGGAATCGCAGTGGATCCGGTTCACAACGAGATCGCGGTGGCGAACACAGCCGGTGGCTCGGTCCTAATCTTCAGCCGCACCGCGCGGGGCGATGTCAAGCCGCTGCGCGTAATCAGCGGCCCGCACACCGGCATCTATATTCCGATGGGGGTGGCGTTCGACCCCAATCACGACAGCCTGTGGGTAGCCAACTTCGGGCACACCGCGCTGGAATTCAACCGCACCGCCGAGGGCGACGCTACGCCGATCGGGGTGTTGCGCAACGCACCCAAAGCGACTCCGGCGGTACGCTTCGGCAATCCCTTCACCATCGCTTACGATTCCAAGCGCGACGAATTGATTGTTCCCAATTGAGTGACCGATCCCCGCATCGGGGCTTTCGCCAGGCTGGCGAGCGGCAATGTCGAACCGGTCCGGACGATTTACGGCAATATCAGTAAGCTTACCCGGGTTGCCCACGGCATTACCTACGATCCCGGGCGCGATGAGATTATCGGCAGCGAGCCGCTGGCAGCCGCGGTGGTAACGTTTCGCGGCGGCGCCAGCGGCCAAGTCCCGCCGCTGCGGGTGTTGCAGGGCAGCAAGACTATGCTGCATGCGCCCCAGGGGGTCGTGGTTGACGACGTCCATCATGAGTTGATCGTCGGCGACAACATCACCGGTTACATCCTGACCTATCCCTGGGATGCCAACGGCAACGTCGCCCCGATACGAGTGATTGCTGGCCCGCGCACCGGGATGGCCGGCGTGATGGATCTGGGAGTGGACCCGCAACGCAACCTGATCGTGGCGGTGGCACGTCACAAACATGAGGGCTGGGGCGTGCAGCCCGGCGGCGGCATCTTCATCTTCAACCGCACCGCCACAGGCAACGTCGCGCCCTTGCGAACCATCATGGGACCGCATACGGGGATGCGCGGTGGCCCGCTGCAAGTTCAGGTCTGGAACGGCAAGATTTTCGCTACCGTCAGCAATGACAATTACCAACCGCCCTACGATCGTGGCGGCTTTGCCCCAAAACCAGGTTGTACGGGACCGCCCCTCCCCCCGCTGACGATGGGCAGCGCGGACGCGTTCATCGGAGTCTGGAATATCACCGACAGCGGTGACCAACCGCCACGTTTCACGATTCACGGCCCGGCTACTCATATGGTCGCCCCGGCCGGCATCGCGCTCAACCCCAAGAGTGGCGAACTTTACGTTACCGACGGTGGGGTGGGCGCCGCCTTTACGTTCCTGGTCCCCCAGGCTTTCTAGGATTGCGGTCGGACCAGAGCGGCTACAGGATGGCTGGTGCGTAGCACCGAAGTCGCCCCGAGCGCGGAGCATCCTGGGGGGGTGTTCCACCAGCCTCCACCCAGCGCCACAGCGCGGCAATATCCTGAAGGCGCTGTCCCACCCGGTCTGCCCCCTTACCCGCATTCATAAGTAGAGTCGGTTGATGTTTAGCCCCTGGCGGGGCGGTGGAGCAAGGGGACGGGCCGCGGAGCCCCAAACTTACTCAAGCGGGCCGTTCCCTTGCTGGTCTGCAAATTCTCTGGGCATAAGCGCTCCGCGGCTCGAATGCGGACGGAACCAGTTGTAATCGTGCCTTGGCTCACTCCGGCTCGGCGGGTGGCCGCGGCAAGCGCGGCCATCCACCCGTCACGCCGCTTCGGTTTTGACCGCGACTGGTTCGGTCGCTTCCCGCTGGCCCGCGAGTTCTTCGGTGACGGGGAGACAATAGCGAGACGTCCCGCGATCGAAACGCGCGTGGAGGAGGGTAAGTTTATCGTTTGGGCCGACCTTCCAGGCATCGATCCCAAGGATGTCGACATCAAGTCGTAGGCGACGTGCTGACGATCAAGGGCGTGCGGGAGGAAAAGCAGGAGACCAAAAAAGCCGATTATTTCCGGCGCGAGATTCGCTACGGCGCCTTCGAGCGTTCAATCGGCCTGCCCGAGGGGATCAAGGCCGAAGACCTCAAGGCGACCTACCATGACGGTGTTCTGGAACTGGCGGCTCCGATGCCTAAGGAGGCCATACCGAAGGAAGTGAAAATCCAGGTCGAGGGATCCAAGGGCGGTTCGGCGAAGACGAGCGCGGCCTGAGAGCGCAGCCCGGGCATAAGCTGAACGCGGAAACGGCCTGGCAGGGTGCTGAAAAATCCGGTCCGGTGAGGGTTTGATGCCCACGCTTGAACTTGGCACCCTGCAGTTGGCTTCTTTCCATAATCTTCTCCCCCTGGCCCGGGGGAAAATAGGGAGCGGGTTGTGGAGATTTTTCCGCAGCCTGCCTGGAGAATCGGTGATGAAAGTTGAGCAATTGATGACGCACGAGGTAAAGACTTGTTCCGAGTCCGACACCCTCAACCGAGCCGCCGAGTTGATGTGGGAGTCTGACTGCGGCTGCATCCCGATCATCCGCTCCAATGGCGACGGCAAGGTAATTGGGATCGTCACGGATCGCGACATCGCGATGGCCGCGTACACGCAGGGCAAGCAGCTTTGGGCCATTCCGGTGGCAGAGGCGATGGCACGCAAGGTAATCGCTTGTCACGCCAGCGATGGCGTCAGCCAGGCCGAGGCCTTGATGCGCGACAATCAGGTAAGGCGGTTGCCCGTGCTGGATCAGAATGAACACCTGGTCGGGATCCTCTCGCTCAACGACCTGGCGCGGGAGGCGCAGCGTGAAGTGTCGGCGGGCAAACGGGCGGAGGTTACGGAGGACGCGGTAGCCGAAACTCTGGCCTTCGTCTGCCAGCCGCGCACTTCGCATCAGATGGCCGTGGTGGCCTAGCAGGGTGCTAAAAAACCCAGTCCGCCGAGGCCGCGCGCACGCTTGAAAGCGGCACCCTGCGTCACGCGCGCGCACGGCCAAAGCGAAAAGCCGATCAAGTCGTCGAACTCGCTGCGAAACCTTTGCAGCTCTCTCGATGGCTTCCATTTTTCGAGCAATGCCATTGTCGTTTCCTCCTGTTCTTGTTACTCCGTCTACGCTTGCGGATGCGCGTGGGCGGATTGTTTCTGGCTTAGAATCGTTTTGACCCGATCGTCGGAAACCTGCTCGAAATCACGATAAAATTGGCCTACGGCAAAGAAATCCTCGGGGGTCTCCAGACAAATAATTTCGTCGGCATCGCTTCGCAGCGCCGCGAGGCTCTCCGCCGGCGCGACCGGGATCGCGAGAATCAAGCGCTTTGGCTGTTGCCGGCGCACTCCGCGCAGGGCGGCCCGGACCGAGGAGCCGGTTGCGATTCCGTCATCGACGACGATCACGGTCTTACCCGCAAGCGCAAGCTTGGCCCGGCCGCCCCGATACGCGCTCTCGCGGCGGTTAACTTCCTTGAGCTGGCGCGTAATTTCAGCCTCGATGTATTCATCCGAGACCCCGAGCTGCTCGATGATGTCCTGGTTGAAGATCGCGCGTGGATGGTCGCCGTCGGCCACGGCGCCGATCCCCAACTCAGGCTGGCCTGGCGCTCCCAGCTTGCGCACTACAATTACATCCAGCGGCGCGCCCAAGGCGTCGGCAACTACTTTGGCCACCGGCACGCCACCGCGCGCTAGGGCCAGCACCACCGCATCGGTGTGGGCGTATGCCATCAGCCGCCGCGCGAGCAGCCGACCAGCCGCTTCCCGGTCCGCATAGATTAATTCCTGCGCGGGCGGGTCAGCGACTCGTGACGTCTTCAGGTGGCGGCTGAACCAGTCCCCTGCCAGCTCCGCGACCTGCTCCAGGGTGCCCGGCTCCTCGAACAGGTGGGTCGCGCCAGGCACGATCTTGAGCGATTTCTCGCACCGCAGCAGGCGGTAGGCCCGCTCATTCAGCTCGATCACGCCGTAGTCCAGGCCGCCCACGATCAGCAGGGTGGGCGCGACGACCTCGGCGAGGTGGCGCAAAGCAAGGTCGGGGCGCCCGCCGCGCGAAACTACCGCGCCGATAGCGCCGTCCTGCGCCGCGGCCATCAGCGCCGCCGCGGCTCCGGTGCTGGCCCCGAAGTACCCAAGTGGGTAAGCCCCCGCCTCCGGCCTGGCTCTCAGCCAGCGCGTCGCGTCGCCCAATCGATGGGCGAGAAAGTCCACGTCGAACACGTTTTCGCGCTCAGCCGCTTCGGCTTCCGTGAGCAGATCGAACAGCAAGGTGCCGATCCCGGCTTCCTGGAGCATGCGCGCGACGAACTGATTGCGCGGACTCAGCCGGCCGCTGCCGCTGCCGTGAGCAAACAGCACGATCACCGCGGCCTCCGCGGGCATCGCGAGTTCACCCTCCAAACTCACCGCGTCCGAAGAAATGACAACCTGCGTCACTCTGGCGGATCGTCTGCTCATGGCAAACCTCATAAACGCATCATGCGTGCCAATCTCGGCCGGGAAGCGGTCGGCGGCGGGCCACGATGCACATAGATGAGATCCCCCGACTCGCTCCGGCTTACCTCAGACGTGCGTTATCAGGTCGCTCAACGAGCGATCGGTGTGCAGCCGCTTGATGGCCTCCCCGAGGAGCGGGGCCACGCTCACCAACTGCAGCGGCAACCCCAAGTTCGTCGGCTGCGCCACGCTGTCGGTAACGATAAATCGCTTGACGCCCAGCGCTTTCAGCCGCTGCGTCGCCCCGCCGACGAACAGGCCGTGAGTGGCGGCCACGGTCACATCCGAAGATGCTCCGGCTTCCGTTAGCGCGCCCGCCGCAGCAGCGATCGTTGCGCCGGTCGTAATCATGTCGTCGATGATCAGAATCGGCCGGCCGCGGACCTCGCCGACGACTCCCCTCGCCTCGACTTCCTCGCCGCTCAGGCGCGTCTTGTTCACGATCGCGAGGGGCTTCCTTAACAACCGCGCGTAGCGCTGCGCGAGCTTCACCGCCCCGAGATCCGGGGCGACGATGACCGCGTCGGCTGCCAGGCCCGAGCTGGCCACGCCGTCGGCCAGTAGCGCAACGGCGCTCAGGTGCTCCAAGGGCATCGGGAAAAAGCCCTCGAGCGCGGCGCTGTGCAGGTCGATTGTCACGACGCGTTGGATCCCGGCGGTCTTGAGCAGATCGGCAACCAGGCGCGCTCCGACCGGGTCGCGGCCGGTCGCCCGGCGGTCCTGGCGGGCATACCCGAAGTAGGGAATCACTGCGGTCAGGCAGGCGGCGCCGGCGCGCCGGCAGGCGTCGGCCAGCATCATGAGTTCGAACAGACGCTGATCCACCGGCGGGCCGGTCGGCTCAACCAGGTAGACGTCGCGGCTTCGCACGCTCTCCTGCACTTCGATGTGCAGTTCGCTGTCGGGAAAGCGGGTCAGCGCCCGGTTGGCGAGCGTCAAACCCATCTGCTCCGCCACGGCCGCGGCAAGCGGAAGGTTGGCCAAGCCTGCCAAGATTATCGGATCCATCATATCGAGCGCCTCGCCGCTAGCCGGCTTAACCCGACGAAAGCGAGCAACCCTGTCAGAGCAAATGGCACACCAGCCGGCTCCCGCCCAACCAGCCAAGCGAAGGGCTGCTCCTTGTGCCCTTTCGCGCCAGCCGTTTCAGGGCAGATGGCTCGAATAGAGCCAGCCTATCGCAGAAGCGGCGCCAGGTCCCGCAATTAAAAAGCGGCGCGTGAACTGTCCAGCCGGAGCACAGTTCGTGCTCCAATAAGGGCATGAAAGTTTAGGGACTATTGCAGCGGGAGGTCGCATCGTGCGCCTATCGGAAACCGCGATGGCCGTTCTCGAAGCACGCTACTTGCGTCGCGACGAGAGCGGCCGGCAGATCGAGGATGTTTCCGGAATGCTCAACCGGGTGGCGACGGCGATAGCGGAGCCTTGCACACGGTTCGGCGAGGACCCGGAACTATGGCGCGAGCGCTTTCGCCAACGGCTCGAGCAGCTTGAGTTCCTGCCCAATTCGCCCACGCTGATGAACGCAGGCGTTGCCCGCGGCCAGTTGGCGGCCTGCTTCGTCCTGCCGATCGAAGACAACCTGGACTCCATCTTCGAGACCCTCGGGCTCGCGGCCAGAATCCAGCAGACCGGAGGCGGCACTGGATTTTCCTTCAGCAGGCTTCGCCCGCGAGGAGACGTGGTGCACTCAACCGGCGGGATCAGCTCCGGGCCGGTCTCGTTCATGGAATTGTTCGACCATTCCACCGCCGTGATCCGCGCCGGGGGGCGGCGGCGGGGTGCCAACATGGCGGTTTTGCGCGTCGATCATCCCGATATCTTCGGATTCATCGACGCCAAGCGCCGCTCGGGCAGGCTTGAGAATTTCAACCTCTCGGTCGGCGTGACCGATGACTTCTTCTCGGCGCTCAGGACCGGCACGCCGTTTCCTCTGAGAGATCCCCGTTCCGGCCGAATCCAGCGCGATGCCGGCGCCGCCAAGCTGTTCGACCGGCTGACCCAAGCGGCATGGAGCTGCGGCGATCCGGGTCTGCTTTTCCTTGACGAGATAAACCGCCGCAACCCACTGCCGTTGCTTGCCCCAATCGAGGCCACCAACCCCTGTGGCGAACAGCCGCTGCTGCCCTACGAGTCGTGTACGCTGGGCTCGATCAACCTTGGCAAATTCGTGTCCGGTGACCGGATCAATTGGGATGCGCTGGGCGAGACAATCCGAGACGCCGTGAGGTTTCTCGACAATGTCATCGAGGCCAGCCACTATCCGGCGCCGCGGATTCGGCAGGCAACCGTGAACACGCGTAAGATCGGCCTAGGGGTCATGGGGCTGGCCGACCTTCTGGCCGCCATTGGAGTGCCTTACAATTCGCGGCAAGGCGTAGAGCTGGGCGGAGAAATCGCCCAGTTCGTCAGCCGGATCGCGCGCGAGGTATCCGCGGAACTGGGGCAACTGCGGGGTTCGTTCCCGGCATTCGAGGCCAGCCTCTGGCGCGCGCGCGGCTACCAGGCGATGCGCAATGCCACGGTCACCTGCGTGGCACCCACGGGAACGATCGGCATAATCGCCGGCGCCTCGGGCGGCATCGAACCGTTCTTCGCCCTGGCAACCACGCGACGAATCCTCGAAGGCCAGAAATTCGCCGAGGTGAACGGCGCCGTGGAGCGGGAGCTCAAGCGCCTCGGCCCGGTCGGTGACACAGCGATGGCCTTGGTGCGCCAAACCGGGGCGCTGAGCGGAACTGCAATCGCGGAGGAACTCAAACGGCGGTTTCCGGTGGCGCTGGAGATCGAACCGGAATTTCACTTGCTGATGCAGGCCGCTTTCCAGGAGCACGTCGACGCCGCGGTTTCGAAGACGGTGAATTTGCCCACCGATGCCAGCCCTCAATCGGTGCGAGAAATCTTCCTGAGGGCACACGAGCTGCATCTCAAGGGCGTAACCATCTACCGCTACGGCTCGCGTCCGGGGCAGACGCTGAACATCGTAGACGACAGCGAAACGCCGGATTGCCGGGAATGCTCGGTGTAAGGGCGCGCGCGCCGGATCGCTGATACGCAAACACCATTAGCGGGGTGCTGAACAACGAGTCCGGCGAGGCCCGGTAGGCACTCTTGAAAGCAGCGCCCCGCGTAAAGGTGGCCTCTCGGTCCCCAATCTTCTCGGGGGTCGCCGGCCTCCGAGGAGCCGCGCACGAACCTGCCATTCGGGTCGGGTCCGGCCTTTTCTTACCAGCCGTCATCTATTACCTTGAGCCGGGATTTTCATATGGAAAATGGCGTAACACGCGTTAGTCAAGTCACAGCGCCCGCTCGCATCGCGCGATGGCCGTAGGCAGCTTCGGAGCGAAATTCACGGGTTTCGGATACCCCCTCAGCCGGCGGCAGTTCCTGTCGCATTCGATGCGCGCCGTAGCCGGAGTCGGGGTAGGCTTAAGCCTGCTGGACTTCGGCTGCTCCGGCGGCAGCAGCACCAGCGCCAATGCTCGCGCCTGGCAAGAGTTGGCCCAACGCATCTCGGGGCCCGTGCTACGCCCCGGCGATCCCGGCTTTGCCGCGTTGGCGATGCCTAACAACTTGCGTTATGCCGCAACGCTTCCGGCTGGAATCGCTCGCTGTCTGAGCGCCCAGGACGTGTCACAGGCGATTCTGTGGGCCCGCCAAAATGATATCCCGCTGGTGGCTCGCTCGGGCGGCCATTCCTACGCCGGTTATTCGACTACCAACGGCTTGATGATCGATCTGAAGCTTATCAACCAGATTCAATACGACAGCGGCAGCGGGATCGTTACGATCGGCGGAGGCGTGCTCAACAGCGCGTTGTATCAGGCGCTGCAGCCGTTGGGAGTCGCAATCACCCACGGCCGTTGTCCCACGGTTGGCGCGGCCGGCTTTCTGCTCGGGGGCGGCATTGGGTTCAACATGCGGGCGCACGCTTTGGGCTGCGATCAACTGGTGGCCACCGAGATCGTGACCGCCGACGGCCAAATTCTCATCCCCAGCCCGCAAGAAGATCTTTTTTGGGCGTGCCAAGGCGGCGGGGGCGGCAATTTCGGTATCAACACCTCTTTCAGCTTGCAAACCTTTCCCGTCCCCTCCAGCCTGACTGTCTTCAGCCTGAGCTGGAGCGCCCGCCCCGACGCGGTTTACGCCGCGTTGCTGGCGGCGTTGCAGACCGCGCCGACAACCTTGGGCAGCCGCGTCCAGCTCGACGCGATTACTCCACAGGAAATCGCCGCGGGCCAGGACGTCACGGTCAGATTGCTCGGCCAACTAGTGGGCACGCCCGGCGATCTGGCCGATATTCTCCAGCCGGTCTATGCGGTGGCCGAGCCCACCCAGTCAACTATCAATCAGATGAGCTACTGGGATGCGCAGATAAATTTTCTGGCAACTCCGGGCAAGCCAGCGGAATACCAGGAACGCTCGCGATTTTTCGTCGGCCCGCCCAGCTCAGCCGCGATCGCCACCGCATTGCAATGGGCACGGCGATGGCCCGGAACTTCGGTCGGCGCTGACCTGGTGCTGTTTCAAACCGGCGGGCAGATAAATATTCCGGCCGCCGACGCGACCGCCTTCGTCCATCGTGACAGCGATTGGCTGATGACAATTGCGCTTAGCTGGAGCGGCGCCGACGCGCCCGCCACGGTGGAGGCCAACCTGGCCTGGCAGAGCGACTTCTATCAGGCGATGACGCCCTACGCTGGCGGCGGAGCCTACCAGAACTTCATCGATCCCTCGCTCACCGACTGGGCCCAGGAATATTACGGCAGCAATCTGCCCCGGCTCCAGAATATCAAGGCCGTCGTTGACCCGACCCTGGTCTTCGACTTTCCCGAGGCGATCACCCCGGCCTGAACGCGACCGACCCAGCGTCTTGCGCTAGCATTGCTCCATGCCAATCGACGTACATGCCCATTATGTTCCGCCTGGCGTCCTGGAAGTGCTGCGTTTTCGTGGCGCCGAGTACGGTATCGCGGTGGCGCCCGGTGGTTCACCCGTATGTCCAAGCTTGAGCTTCGAGTCGGGGCTGCGCCTGCGCCCGTTCGTGCCCCGCCTGATGGAAGAGGAAGCGGCGCGCATCGAGAGTTTTTTGGCCGCCGGCGTTGACCGCCAAGTGCTCTCGGTGTGGTCCGACCTGATGGGTTATGGGCTGGCGCCCGCCAAAGGCGAGGCCTGGCATCGGCTGATGAATGATTGCCTGGCCCGGGTCTGCTCGCGCCATCCCACGCGCTTTTCCTTTCTCGCTTCGGCCCCTTTGCAAGACCCTGGCACCGCCGCCCGCGAGGCTACGCGAGCGGTGCGCGAGCTGGGCGCGGTGGGCCTGTTGGTTGCAGCCAACGTCCTCGGGGTCAACCTGGGCGAGGTCCCGCTCGATGAGTTTTGGAGCGCGGTCAGCCAGTTGGGCGTACCGGTGTTCATCCATCCCACCGAGCCCGTGCCGCCGCCGCGTACCCGCCGCTGGACCCTGACCCAGGTAGTGCAATTCACTTACGACACCACGCTGGCGCTAAGCTCGTTAATCTTTTCCGGCACCCTGGACCGCTTTCCGGCTTTGCAGTTTATCCTGCCTCATGGCGGCGGCCTGTTGCCCTACCTCAGCGGCCGGCTGGATCACATGCATGGGCGAATGGATCGCGCGGCCGAGGGCGATCTTGCGCGACAGGCGCCGTCGGCTTACTTCCCCCGATGCTATTTCGACACCCTGCTCCATCAGCCCCACGTGCTGCGCTTTCTGATCGACAGCGTGGGCCTTGAGCGCGTCGTCCTGGGCAGCGACTGGCCTTTTCCGCCCGGGACGGATACTCCGCTGGCGGTGCTCCACGCCGCCGGACTGCCGTCCTCGCAGCTTGAGGCGATCGTCGATCACAACCCCCGCCGTATGTTCAAGCTGGCGTAACGGCCTTTTTCAAAATCCGGGTTTTGCCGGCCGCACGCTGCTTGTGCGCACCCATAGGCCCAGCGCGATCAAGACGGTGGGAAGAATGAGATCGCTGTACAACGCCCCGCCCGCGTTGTTGGGCGCGTAGTTATGGGCGACCATAATATGTCGGAGATGGCCGACCGCATCGCCCCATAACCAGACCGTCGTCGCGACAATCGTGGCCAGCCAGAAGCTCCCTTCGAACCACCAGCACAAGATTCCCAAGGTTCCGATCGCCAGATTGGCTATCGCGACTTCAAATTCGAAGGGGCTGGGCGCCCAGCCGATCGAGCGAGAAACTTCAGCGCTCATGAACGCGTGGCCGTAGAAGGCGAATAGCCCTTCCACTCCGACGCTGATCACTAGCGCATCGCGCAGCACAATCCTGGCGATCGCCGGCCATCCGGCGCGGTATGCCGACGTAATAAGCAGATGAATCAGCACGACGACGAGCGTCAAGATTGGAAAAATCGCAAAGAACATCGACACCCCGAGCTTTCCGACAAGCTGGGCGTATTATCAGTGCGGCACGGCGGCAAATCAATCAACTATGCCGTGTAGCCTCCCCCGCGAGCGACCGGCATGACCCCCTGAGTTTCTAAAAGGTGTCGTACCAGGGACGCGGGGGTGGCGGGCTTAAGTGAAAATCCACCCTGAACTGGCGTAGCAGGTTCCCGTTGGCATGACGCAGTGCTAGCTTGGCGTCTTCCAGATTAATCTCGGCTTGCAATTCGTTGGCCTCTACCGTGGCGTCCTCGGTTTGGTACTGGATCAGATCGTGCGTAGTCGCCATGCCGTTGGCAAAAAGCTTTTGTTCGTCATAAAAGGCGGCACGAGCGTACGCGCTACGCGCCCGGCTGGCTTTGACGGTTTGAATGTCCGCGGCCACATTAGCCACCGCCGAGCGCACGTTTACCACCATCTGATCGACCGCCGCCTGGTATTGTCGATGCAATTGAGTAGCCTGCATGCGCGCTTGCGCCACCATGGCCCGCAGATAGGCGTCGTCGGCGGGCATTTCGAAATTGAGAGAAAAAATATACGTCAGATATCTAAAAGAGAACATTTGGCTGAGCGCCGTACCATATCCACCGCGATACTCCGGCAGGGTTTCGCCGTTGAATGCCACCCCCGGAATCGTAGTGCAGTTAAACACGGTGCTGCTGGACGCGCCGAGCGGCGGATTGCACACCAGCTCGCCGGCCTGGGAGGTAAGGGAAACCTGGCTTCCCAAGGTCAGCGAGGGCAGCATCTGATTATCCATGTACTGAACGTTAATTGCCGCGCTGGAGATCGCCGCGCGCGCGGCCGCCAGCGAGGGCAAGTGCGCAAACCCATCTTCCAGAGAATGCTCTTCTTCAGCCACCATCGATTCATCCGGGTTGGGGTGATCGATCGGTTCGATGGTGCGGGGAAGGAACGAGTCGGCATTGTTGAGCATGACATCCTGGGCCAGCACGATTTCAGCGTTGCCCAGGACGGCGCGGGCGGAGAACAGGTTGGCCTGCGCAGTTTCGGCCGCGGCTTGCGCCTCACGTACATCCAGCGGCGCCAGTGTACCGACCTTTAGCTGTGCCATGTTGTCACGGACCAGATCGTCATAGAAGGCCACGGTTTGTTCGGCGACCTTCAATTGATCGCGCGCCAGAACCACGGCCCAATAGTCGGTCGCCACTTTGTACACGAGGTCCTGAAGAGTTTGTTCATAATTGAACTGGGCCTGGCGCAACGCGGAGTGCGCCAGGCGTACATTGATGGTAGCGAATTTCCAGCCAAACGCCCGCAACAAGGGTTGGGTAAGCGAGAGCGTCAAAGTGGGAACATAAAAGGGTCGCACCGACTCAAAGAAATTATTCCCATTGATGCGGCTATTGTTGAACAGCACACTAAGTACACCGTTACTCGAGGCCAAAAGCTTATTGATGGCGAAATTCCATTGCCATTGATTAGTGGATAACCCTAGATCCGGCTGCTTGGTAACGGTATTGACTGTATCCAACGCACTTGTGATCGGTATGTAGGATTGCAAGCGCTCGCCGTTGGCGAGCAAGCGCGGATCAAACGCCGCCGCCGCCTGCTTGACCGCTTCTACCGCGGCCAGCGGGTTGAGCCGTCCGACTTCGACTTGCGGATTGTTTTTAAGCGCCCAATATACCGCTTCATTGAGGGTCATGCGCGCTACGCGCGGATCAAAAGTGCGCAAATAATTGAGATCGTTCAGTGATTCCTCGGGAAGAGCATGTGCCCAGTTCCATTGATCCTTCAATATTTGCGGTACCGACAAAAGCCGGTCGCCATACTCGTAACGGTCGGCATCGCGGCTGCGCACCGTTAGGCTGAGCTTGTTCTGGGTTGGCGCCACGGGCGGCGCGCTGGTAACCTGCGCGCCGGCACGGCCAGCTATCAAGCCCCCCATTACCGCTAGAGCCAAGATCGGGTGAAAAAGCCCAATTCGCCCAAGCGCGACGTACCGGCCACCGCCGCGCCCTGCGCGCAACGGTTGATCCTTTCTGATTTGTCGCTCCAGGCTCCTCCAATCATGGGCCGGAGCACGCGAGCCGGAAGCACTCTTGACCCAGCCTGCCAGGGCCAAACAACTCACCGCCAAGCGAGCTAAAAACGGGCGAACCATGGCGTTTCCGGAGTGTTGCTAAGTTGGAAGACAACATTGAAGTGACGCAGCAGCGTTCCTTCGGCGTGCCAAAAGGCCAGCCGTGCCTCTTCCAGCCCGACTTCGGTCTGAATTACGTTGCCCTGGGCCTGCACCAGCGACGCCTGATACTGCAGCAGATCGTGCGTGGTCGCCATGCCGACCCGAAACCGCGCGGTCTCGTCATGCAACGCTTCTTCGGCATAGCCTCGCGCGCGCAGGGCGGCCTGGACCGCGGGCACGTAAGCGGAAAGGTTACTGAGCGAGGTCAAAACGTCGGCGACAACCTGTGACAACTGGCTGCGAAACTCCATCCGGGTCTGTTCGTAAGCAATCCGCTGTTGTGCCAAAGCGGCGCGCGCGTTGGCATTTTCCAAGGGACGTTCGGCGCTGAGCAAAGCAGTGTAGCTGTAATAAGTAAAATCGAACATTTTTCCCAAGGTATCGCCGTAACTTCCGGTAAAGGGCAACCGATAGCCACTGGCTCCCGGAGCAATATCGCAATTGGGCGTGACTAGCCCGAAAGTGGGACCGCATTGCGCCTCCCCGCCCTGGCTGGTAACCGCAATTTGGGCATCGGCGTTGAGCTGCGGCAACAGTTGATTTTGCTGAAAGCGTACTTGCAGCAATGCCTGTCGAATCGCCTGGCGCATCTGGCCTAGCACCGGGCGGTAGAACGCCGCGTTGTGCAGAGCCTGATCTCGGCTCTCAAGTTTGTCCTGAACCGGATTGGGCTCCTGGGCGGGCTCAATCTGGCGCGGAATGAAGGTGCGATGAGGATCGAGCATAACATTCTGGCGCAGGGTCGTGCGCGCGCTATCCAGCGCGGCCCGTGCCGCGTATACGTTGGCCAACGCCGCCGCCGCGGCCGATTGCGCCTCGTTGAGATCCAGCGGCGCCAGGGTTCCAACTCGCAACTCGATCCGATCCTGCTTGACCACGTCCTCGTTGAAGCGCAAGGCCTCCTCGGCGACCTGCAGATTTTCCTGGGCTCGAACCAGTTCCCAATAGTAAAAGCCGATTTGCTCCACGAAAGAGGACAGAGTGCTGGCGTATTGGTACTGCGCTTGTACTTGTCCGATATTGGCAAGTTGTACGTTGATCGTGGCGAACTGCAAACCGAAATTGCGAAGAAGCGGCTGACTCAGGGACAATCCCAAGGTCGGCACGTAGGAAGGCACGATCGTATCGGTAAGATTGTTGGTGGTCTGATATTCGTTGTTGAAGGTAAGCCCCAGTGTGCCGTTGGTGCTCGCCAGTATCTTGTTCACTCCAAAGTTCCATTCATACAGATGAGTCGTCAGGGTGTTGCCGCTTTTTACTTCCAATGGCGTGGTGATCGGCATATTCGAATCTTCGTCTTCAAGATTCGCCGTCAGGTCAGGATCAAATACACCGTATTGAGCCTTGATGCTCTCGGTCGCGATCAGCGGGTTCAAGCGAGCCGCCGCAACATTGGGATTGTTGCGCAAAGCGACATAAATCGCTTGCTTGAGGGTGAGCCGGCTGACGTTGTCATCGATAGTACGCAGATAGTTGGAACTGGTCACGCTCTCCGGAATCACCAGCCGCCCGCTGGGTTGCCATTGGCGCATCAGGATCTCTGGTAGCGATTTGACTGAATCGTGATACTCGAACTGCGTGACTGCCGAGCTGGGCGTACTCATGCTGGGCGGCTGGGTAAGCTGTGAATTCACCGGCGATGCGGCAAACGCAGCGCTGGTGGCGAGCAGCAATGGCATAATTAAAAGTGCCATGGTCTGCATGCGGACCCATCTTGCGAGACTGAAACTCATGTTTACCCTCGGCCGATCGCGGCGACCACGCCGGTTGTGGCACTCATTATTTTTGATTCGTAGATGGCGAATGGCGCTGATGAAGGCGATAACGGCCAGAATTCCAGCCATGAGCGAATAGCGCACCAAGGTTTCTGGTCCAGTTCGAACCCGGATGGGGGCCGAGCAGGGAACCCAGCGCGAAAGCCGCGATTAGGGCTAGTCCCTTTCGGGCCAAGACCATCGGCGGATGAGATGGTTCCGAGCGGACCTTCAAGCGCGCACCTTTAATCAAGGTTTGATCCAGCATCAGCAGCTCATTGCGCAGACGGCGATAGCGGCGGGCGCAAATGATGCAAGATTGCAGATGCACCCGGCTCTTGTGGTCTGCCTCCCCCAGGCAGCAGGCCAGCAAACTTTTTTCCCCCAGGCATTCCTTCATAGCTCACCCCTCGACCAAGACCTTGCGCAGGCGCTGTAGGGCGCGGAACAGATGGCGCTTGACCGCGCCTTCGCTCAGTCCCAGGGCTTCGGCCACCTCCTCGATCGGCCACTGCTCAAGCCGGCGCAGAACCAGCACCTCGCGCTGGCGGCGCGGCAAGCGAAGACACTGCTGCCAGACCCTTCGGCATAATTCCTGCCGCTCCAGGCTATGCTCGGGAGTGTCGTGTCCGGGCTCCAGCGGGATTTCCTCCAACTCGACCCGGGGGCTCAAGCGCCTGCACCAAGCCGAGCGGCGAACATCACGGCAGGCATTGGCTGCGACGCGCGTCAGCCAGGCGCCCCAACTTAGTGGCTGCTCGCCTACGGCCATGCGCTGGTATGAGCGCAAAAACACCTCCTGCGTGATCTCCTGCGCGCTCTGCTCGTCCGCCAGCATCACCCGGCATAGGCGCAAGATGCGTTCGTGATGGTCACGGTAAAGCCCATTCCAACCGTCGGGAAGCGGTCCTGGGACGGAAGCTTTCGGTGGAATTTGAACCCTCATCGCGCTGGCCTCTTGGATGGTGATCGAACCATGCGCCCAAAGGTTGACATCTTTTTTTCGCGAATCCGACGGTCAACTCCGGGTCGGGTCGATCGATCAAGAGCAACAGGCGGTGTGCACGAAAGGGTCAGGTCGCAAGGTGCAATCGAAATTCGATTTGTCGGCTACGGCAGTAGAGCTGAATTTGCACGGTTTAAGCGCTGGGCGCCAAGCGCTGCAACTGGTGGTACGGCTCGCGATAATTTGCGCTCCAGTCGCCGCCGCGGTTTTACTGATGTTGTCCCATCCGCCGCGAGCGCGCGCTCAACTCGCGGGCGCGCCGCAGCCTGCTCCCACTTTTGTCTCGATCATTCCGGGCAGCGTGCCCGCGCCGGTAGTGGCGCCGCCAGCCGGTGTCGCGGTAGCTCCGGCGCCGCCGGCGCTCTCGGGCACTCTGCCGACACCAAGCGCGTTACCGCCGTTGACGTTGCCACAGATTGCAATGGCTACCGCCGCACCCACCCCGGCACCGCGAGTCTACAACTGTAGTTGCAACGGCTCGGCTTCTTACACCCGCTGGATGGGAACGGTCAACGCCAGCAGTTACTTCCAAGCCCGCGAGAACGCGGTCAACTTGTGTCTGAACTTCAATTTCAACCGCCGGCCCGCCTCGCCCTTTATCCCGCCTCCAGTCTTTGCCTTCTTTCCGCCGCCCCCGGCGCCGGTGGCCGCTTCCGAAGCCGAACCGGGCTTGCCTAGCTTGCAGGCCCCAGGTCTGTCAGGCTTTGCGCTGCTTAATTCTTCGCGCGCGATAATCCTTGCCCTGTGTCAGAACTGCGCTTGTAGCTGAGGCTGCTTGGTCGGCCGATCGTCATCGCACCGCGCGCTACTCTCTCACTTTCAGAGTAAGACTTCGCGGGCACAGCGCACAGCGCCGTGGAGGGGTGGGCAATTAATTGTAGGCCATGGCGATCGTGCCCAAGTGGCCAAAGCGCGTTTGGCGTTTCGTCAAGCGGGCGTGCGTACTCCTGTTCGCGGCTCTGTTGGCAAGCCCCGTGCTCAACGCGGGCGCGCTCAACCATCGGACCGCACGCCCAAAGCCACGGTGCTGGAAAGGCGAGGTGGACCACCTCGACACCATCCGCCCGCTCAGTCGAGATTTTTCGCTGGGCCCCTGGATGGGCAAGGATTATCGGTTATGCTGGATACGCCTTCGCACACGTCCCTACGAGCTGAGGGTGATGGAGGTAACCCCCTCGTTGCACGGGGTATCAGATTCGATTGGCGATTGGCAAAGCTACCAGCAGGCCGTCGGCCCGCTTGAGCTGGTCAGCGAGCTAAGCTGGCAAGTTACCGTGCGCGCCGCGAACGCGCGTAAGGTTCACCTGGATGAAACCACCCGCTTACGCCTACGCGTTGAAGGCAAGATCCTGGGGGTACGCGCAAGAGTTTACGGAATGGCGGACGGTCGCCCGTGGTTTGTCGCCACCTGGCACGCCAGATTCCGTCCAAGCGGCAAAAGAAGCTTGCTCGTTTCGCCTGCAAGACCCTCGGCCCCTGCCCCGCCCTCGCAACGCTGGCTTATCACTCAGCCTTGGTTCGCTCCCGATCTGTAAGTTTTTCCCCCACCTCGCGGGTGAAAGGGCCAGTCATCTCGCTGCGCGAGCGGGGAGAGGTCGCTCGGGAACTTGCCCGACAAATTGCCAGGCCGGCTGCCCGGCATCGAGATTGCCGTGCAGCTTAGCGGGACGCGGCGCGCTCAACGGCCTATTGTCACCCTGCGGCTTTACGCTAACTTCATAGGGATCTTAACGAACCATGGCCGCGGGCTGCGGCGGAGGTGCGGTGGACAAATCGCGAGCATTGGAAATTGCCCAGCGTCTGAGCGCCACGGCGGCCGAGCTGATCTCGCTTGAGGAGTTGGCGTCCAAGCTAGCCGAGGGACGGCCCCTGCGGATTAAACTTGGGATGGACCCAACCGCTCCCGACCTCCATCTGGGCCACGCCATTACGCTCAAAAAGCTGCGCGAGTTTCAGGATCTCGGCCATCGCGTGATCTTCCTGGTGGGTGACTTCACTGCCGCCATCGGCGACCCCACCGGTCGCAGCGAGGTACGCAAACCGCTCAGCCCCGAGCAAATCGCTGAAAACGCGCAGACCTATCAGCGCCAGGTCTTCAAGATTCTCGACCCCGAGCGCACTGAGGTGCGCTTCAACAGCGAATGGCTGGATAAGCTTGGCCTGCGCGATCTGATCAAAATCGGCGCCCATCTGAGCGTCGCGCGCATCCTGGAACGCGACGACTTCGAGCAGCGTCTGAGCACTCAACAGCCGCTGTTTCTGCACGAGCTGCTCTATCCGCTGGTGCAGGGTTACGATTCAGTGGCGATCAAGGCCGACGTCGAGTTGGGGGGCACCGATCAGAAATTTAATCTGCTGGTGGGTCGCGAACTTCAGCGCGCCTTCCATCAGCCGCCCCAGGTGGTGCTTACGATGCCGCTGCTGGAGGGGCTGGATGGCGTGCGCAAGATGTCCAAATCCTACGGCAATTATGTTGGCTTGACTGAAAGCCCCCGGGAGATGTTTGGCAAGTTGATGTCCATCCCGGACCAGTTGATGCCCCGCTATTACGAACTGCTGACCGCAGTGGATGAAAACGAGCTGGCACGAGTCAGGAGCGGAGCGATCCACCCGATGGAAGCCAAAAAGCGGCTGGCTGACCTGATCGTGGGCGAATACCACGATGCGAAGGAAAGCGCGGCCGCGCGGGTCTATTTCGAAACCCGCTTTCAGCGGCGCGAGGTGCCCGCCGAGGTGCCGACCTTTAGGATTGCCGGTGAAATCTGGCTATGCGAGCTGATGAAGCAGCTCAACTTTGTTCCCTCCACTAGCGAAGCTCGCCGCCTGATCGGACAGGGCGCAGTGAGGGTGGACGGTGAAGCGGTGCGCGACGCCAATTTTCGCTTCGTTCCCGGCCATCACGGCCTGCTGGAAGTTGGCAAACGGCGCATCGCACGCATCCAGCCCTGAGCGGGTGTTCAGCGGGGTCAAAGACCAACCCGCGGTCAGCCGAGCTTTTCGGCTTCGGCCACCGCTTGGCGCAACTTATCCATCGTCTTCTTAAGCGCGCGAGTATATTGTGGTTTGGTCCAGACCTGACCCGTGCGCATCTTGAGCCATCCCAGCTTGACCGCATCGGGCTTGTTGCCCATCTCGCCCGTGGAGACTTCGATAATCGCACGTTCTTCGGGGCTGAGCTGCGCCAGCACTTCACGCTTGAGCGATTGGAGAAAGCCGGCCTTCAGATCAATGTCGATTTTTACCAAGCCATCACCTGCACTGAGGTAAGTCTAATAATAAATCCGCCGCCTCGTTGAGCGCGCTTTTCAACACGGGCCTCTCAGAATGCGTTCCACTAGTTCCAGGGGCAACGGCTGGCGATGTTTAACCGTGCCCAGGCAGGGCACATCGGTCAGACGGAGAAGGGAATCGGCGTTGGTGGCGGCGGCGGGCGAATCGGCGGGCTCGGCATCGTTGAGGATATAACCACGAACCCACAAACCCTTGCGCGCGGCGTACTCCAGGGAGAGAACCGCGGCGTTGAGGCTGCCCAAGCGGTTAGGCACTACCAGCACCACTTCGAGTTGGAGGGTCTGGGCTAAATCGGCGAAATTGGTATCCCAGGTTAGCGGCACGGCCAAACCACCGGCGCTCTCCACGATCACGATGTCGTTGGCGGCCGCGATCTCTTCAAAGCAATCCACCAGCCGTGCGATGTCAAGCACGGGGAGTCCCTCCAGCCGCGCGGCGGCGGCCGGCGCCAACGGCGGGGCGTAGCGGTAAGGACAAATCAGCTCCAGTGGCAGCGGCGAGGAAGCTGCAGTTTTGAGGATCAGGGCATCGCTTGCCACCAGCCCCTCAGGACCCTGGCTACAGCCAGTCTCGGCGGGTTTGAAAACACCCGTGCGCAGGTTGCGGGCGAAGCTGGCGAAGGCCAGGGCGCAGGCCACAGTGGTCTTTCCCACGCCGGTATCGGTGCCTGTGATCAGAATCGCGCGTGCCATCGCAGCTCCTCAACCAACGATCTCGATAGTGGCGCCGTATACGGCGTCCAGCAAGAGAGAGATTTCGCTGGCGTCGATTGAAAGCGGGGGCATGAAGACCAGCACGTCGCCCAACGGCCTCACGATCACACCGGCTTGGCGCGCTGCCATCGCGATGCGCGCCCCGACCTGAGCCGCGGGTGCAAAGGGCTGGCATCGCTGCACCTCTTCCATCAGCTCCACCCCCGCCATCAGACCCCATTGGCGAATGTCCGCGACGTGAGGGTGTGCGGCAAAGCGGCTCAGCCCGCGACGGAGCTGCTCGGCCAAAGGGCCGACCCGGGCGACCACTTGTTCTTCGTCGAACACCTTTAGATTAGCGATCGCCACGGCCGCAGCCAGGGGATTGCCGGTGTAGGTATGGCCATAATAGAAGGTGCGGCCCTCTTCGACCTGTCCTAAGAAAGCCGCGAATACCTGCTCGCTGGTCAGGGTCGCGGCCATCGGCAGGTAGCCGCCAGTCAGTCCCTTGCCCAGGCACATCAGATCGGGTTC
>Ga0209061_1001023_pt1 | contig 52936 bp, 53 predicted proteins | sample Coa_R1_10_FD_187157 | JGI IMG/M metagenome (GOLD analysis project Ga0209061, IMG submission 187157) | Surface soil microbial communities from Centralia Pennsylvania, which are recovering from an underground coalmine fire - Coalmine... | ecosystem: Environmental > Terrestrial > Soil >... | reverse complement strand
TTCGGTACCGTGGTTACAGGAACACTGGTGTCCGGCACCATCCATGTGGGCGATCCGGTAGAGATTCTGCCTCAAAAGCTCACAAGTCGAGTGCGTGGGCTGCAAATTCACGGCGTCAAAGTAGAACAAGCTGAAGCGGGCTCTCGCGTGGCTGTAAATTTGGCCGGTATCGCTCCCGAGCAACTCGAAAGAGGAGCCCAGATCAGCGCACCGGGGGTTCTTACGCCAACAAACCGAATAGATGCTGTTCTTCAAATGCTGCGAGAAGCACCCAAACCTATTCGCTCATACAACCGAGTTCGACTCTACACTGGGACCGACGAGATTATTGGACGCTTGATCGTTCTAAGCGATTCAAAACAGGTATTGCCTGGCGATCAGAGCTATATACAGTTTCGTGCGGAGAGGCCCTTTGTCTGCGCACGAGGCGATCGCTTTGTCATTCGTTCCTACTCTCCCATGTACCTACTTGGTGGTGGGACAGTTCTTGACCCAAATGCACCACTCCACCGCAAAGTGACCCCCCAGCTTCTTCAATCACTTCGGGCGCGTGAAAAGGGACGGATCGAAGATATTCTCGAAAGCATCCTACTTGTCGCCCCTCATGGACTGTCTCGGAAGGAGCTTACGGCCAAACTTTGGGTTGGAGAAGACAAAATCGCGTCTCTTCTCACGCAGACTCCAGAAAAAGTTACCTATCTCCATGAGGACTACGTTATTCATAGAGTCTGCCTACAAGTCCTCACGGAACGACTACAGCACCTCCTACACACCTACCACCAACGCTATCCCCTACGCGCCGGCATGCCCAAAGAGGAGCTAAAAACCTCTCTTGGTCTTCCAAGCGATGGCCGGCCATTAAACTACCTTCTGGCCTACTGGACATCTCAGGGGATCGTTAAATCGTCCGCGGGCATTGTGCGCCTTAGCGACTTTGTAGTACAGCTTAATCCAAACCAAGAGAGGCTGCTTCAGCGAATTGAAAAGTTCTACACCCAATGCGATCTGCTTATACCGTCCATCGAGGAGGTAAGCCGAGCAGTGAAAGCGCCCCCTGACGCCATAACAACTCTTTTAAAAATCGGGGTGGAGCAAGGACGTTTTGTCCGTGTTGCAGAGGGGCTTTACTACTCACGAAGCACCCTACAAAAACTGAAGGCCACCGTGAAAGCCACCATTCAACAGCACGGCTCGATCACGGTAGCAAAGCTCCGAGATATTACCCAAACCAACCGAAAGGCTTGCCTCATCGCCCTTGAATACCTTGATACTTGTGGCTTCACCCGCCGTGTGAACGACACAGAACGCATTCTGGTTGATGAAACAAACCAAGAGTGAAGTTCTGCATTTAATTGTCCGATAATGTTTGTTGAGACAGGAATAAATTCAAGATAAACTGACCCCGCCCTAAAACACCACAAGCTAGTGCTGAGAGTTTACGTAGTCTACCAACGATTGCGCGGCCTCTTTGTCCCGAATGTTGGTTAAATCCCACTCGTTCGTGTCTAACACGTCCCGAATATAGCCCGCAGCAACCACCGTCCCCTTCAAAATGAAGAGCAGATTCTCACCACGATGCGCATGAGACCATTGGAAAAAGCGAGAACGCCCCTCCGGAGTTAAGTGTAAGGAGACCGTATAGGAGGGACCTACCAACAACGTTGGAGGCTGCTCCTCTAGCTGGGCACTGGTAAACATCTTCCCTGTCAGTACCACCGGAAGAGTCTCCGCCGCCACATCGGGTGTAAGCGTGATCACATCTTCCACACTTCTCCCACTCGCACTCTGATTGCCTTCTTCTTCGGTTGAAGTCATCAAGTCAGAATCCCCATTCCCGCTGTACTTCTTGATCAGCGCGGCTAGGGTGGTCGTCGTTGGTTTGCCGCCTTCTCTGTCAGGCTGAACCGTTATTATCTGATTAGGGCTGATCTCCTTGAAGGCGTTCTTATCTCCTTCAATGAAACGAACGGCTGCGCGAATATAAGGGGCTAACATGGCATATCCAGCCCTATCGTTGACCTGCAGAGCGGCCTTAATAGCCCCTGCTGCCTCCGGGCTGCACATAGGGCCGTTGCGAGGATCAAAAATCGAGTTCCAACCGTACTCCGTCAAACACACCCTCGATGCGGTGTTCTCCGTAAAGATTTTGAAGTAGTTCCGGTCGTAGTCTGTATGTGGGTTCAGCGCCCCCACGACGGTTAAACCGTTCAGATCGGGCTGAAGGGGAGGCCAATGCCGAGAGAGAAGAATATGATCCTGTATCTGGCCTGCAACATACCAGATGACAAGCAGGGCAACGAAAATCGTCAATAAACGACGGGTTCCAAGCTCGCGCGTCAGCCGCATGCGCGCTGGCGCGTCTGCAGGTGAAACCGCTTCAGCCGGAAAAAGTGGCATATCTATCTCATCTCCTAAAACGATCGCTCTGCTAATTCAATACGGTTCTTAAGGCCGCAGATAGCAGCAAAACATTACGAGGCGTGGCCGAACTTCCCATCGTTCCGATGCGCCAAATCTTGCCTCTTAACTTGCCTAGGCCTCCCCCTATCTCGATACCGTAGTCTTGAAGCAACCGTGCCCGCACATTCGCTTCATTGTCAACGGCATTAGGTACGCAATAGGCATTTAATGTGGGCAGCCGATGAGCAGCGCATCCGAACGGTTCGATGCCTAACTCCTTGAGCTGCTCTTTCAAAAGCATGCTCACAGCAATATGGCGTTGCCAGCGCGCCTCCAGGCCCTCCTCTTCGATCTCCTCAAGAGCTGCGTCAAGAGCGTAGAGCAGATTTACCGGCACGGTGTGGTGATAGGCATGAGGTGAATCGTAATAATCCCTTAGCAATACCCAGTCGAAGTACCATTCTACCGGCGCTCGCCGCCGTTGCCTCACCTCCCATGCGCGTTCAGATACGGTGATCGGTGAGATGCCCGACGGGGCTCCAATGCATTTTTGTGTTCCAGAATAGCTCACGTCTATCCCTAGACGATCGACATCCACAGGCATCCCTCCCAACGAAGTCACCGTATCTACCAAAAACAGGGCGTCGTGCTCCCTAACCAGTTTCGCGATCTCCTCCAAAGGCTGGCAGATTCCAGTAGAGGTCTCTGCATGAACACAGGCGACAAGCTTAACTTTGCCTGCAGAGGCGAGGGCCTTAGCGATAGCTTTAGGCTCTATTGCCTCCCCCCATGCGGCCTGCACGGTTATGACTTCGGCCCCTAGGCGCCGTGCGATCTCGGCCATGCGTTCCCCGAAAAAGCCGTGCATCCCTATAAGCACCTTGTCGCCCGGTTCAATAAGGTTAGCAAAACAGCACTCCATACCTGCCATGCCCGTGCCCGTTAAGGGTATCGTAAACGCATTTTGCGTCCCAAACACGGTACGTAAACGCGCACGTATCCTATCCGTGATCTCGAAAAGCTCCGGATCAAGATAACCTATTGGAGCCTGCCCTAAAGCCTCTTGCACCTTAGGGCTAATACTGCTCGGCCCAGGCCCTAACAACACTCTCGGTAAAGGCGTTCTCTTCATGTGACTCCTTTCCGCTAGACCATGCCCATAATGTGGTAGCCACAGTCTACATAGATAACCTCGCCGGTTACCGCTCTTGCGAGAGGACTAAGCAAAAACAAGATAGTATCCCCCACCTCGTCTGTGGTGACTCTTCTTCGTAACGGAGCGGTCTGCTCCACACGCTGCAACATCGCGTCTAGCCCCGCTATGGCCGAGGCGGCTAAGGTTTTGATAGGCCCGGCCGACACGGCGTTCACCCGAATCTGATCGGGGCCTAAATCTGCCGCAAGATAACGCACGCTCGCCTCTAGTGCGGCTTTTGCGACCCCCATGACATTGTAGTTTGGTACTACTCGCTCCGCGCCTAAATAGGTGAGCGTGACAATACCTCCACCTTGTGCCGCCTGCATTAAAGGCCTTGCAGCACGCGCCATCCGCACCAAAGTGTAGACGCTTCGATCATGTGCCAAAGCGAACCCATCACGAGAGGTGTTAATATATTCCCCGGCAAGTTCCTCTTTTTTGGCAAAAGCAATGGAGTGAACAAAGCCGTCGAGAGCTCCATCAAAATGGTGTCCAATCTGGTCAAATAGCGCATCAATCTGCGCATCTTCCGAGGCATCGCATTGAAAGACAGCCGCCTCGAACCCCTCCTCTTCAAGAAGTTTTCTAACATTTCTCTCTTCACGATCGCCCATCACGGAGAAAGCCAACGAGGCTCCCTCACGCCTCAGAGCACGTGCGGCTCCCCATGCAATGCTCCATTCATTGCGCACCCCTGTCACGAGAATGCGCTTTCCCTCCATCAACTGAGGCATTCGTATCTCCTTAACGACCTTTTTAGATTTTCCCGTCTAGACTATCGGCCATTCTACCCGAAATCTGCCTCAAGCCTCTACCATACAGCTCACCATACCACTGAGATTCACCATGTACTGCTGAAAAGCCACAAGGTCGAAGTCATCGGGCACACGAACCCGCAATCGAACCTGCGTTACAGGCTCGCCCTGGGCGCTTTTCTGTGTTTCTAACTGAAACGATAGAACCCCGATGTGGTGCTCCTCTAGAATTTGAAGCAACCTATCCGGTCGAAGTACTCCCGGATTCACGCTTATCTCCATTTCGCGAAATCGGCCCTTCAGCTTCATAGCCTGCTCGAAACGATTTAACAGAGTAAGCGTGGTCAACACAATGACAAAGCAGATGCAAGCCACCTCGCCAAGTCGCGGAGAGGTTCCAATAGCCATTCCCATCGCGGCAACCACCCAAATACTTGCGGCTGTGGTGAGTCCACGAATACTCATTCCTTCACGCACAATAGCCCCCGCTCCTAAAAACCCTATGCCCACCACCACATTAGCCGCTACACGGGCTGGGCTATCCTGTATGCGCCCTGCGAGGCCATTGCCGTATCCCTGAGAAACAATCGCGATGAGAGCCGCTCCTGAGCATACGAGCGCATGCGTGCGCAGGCCGGCCGGTTGACCACGTCGTTCTCGCTCGAAACCGATCACACCCCCTACGATCACGGATAACAGCAGTGCAAATACCTGCCCCCACATTGTCTGAGATGGAATATAGAACCCAAAAAACCTCTCTGCCTCCACCACATCCTCCTTCCATTGCTTTGTTGACAACGGGCTAATCGAGACGCCCTCCCCTCCCTACCGGAACTAAGGACGCACACGGTGCTGTATGTAGTGGTAAAATGTTACACAAACTCTCTTGAACCTCCTGCTTCAAAGGAACGCTCTGAAAGCCCATGCCAATTGCAGCCTTTATGACACTGGGGTGTAAGGTCAATCAGTACGAAACACAGCGCATCATTGCGGATTTCGAGCGCAATGGTTTCACCATCACAGAGTTCCATCGGCCTGCCGACATCTACGTCATTAACACATGCTCTGTAACACAGGCAGCCGAAAGAAAATCGCGAAATACCATCCGGCGGGCGCGCCGACTCAATCCTAACGCCATTGTCGTTATGACTGGCTGCTATGCAGAGATGGCACGCATCAAGGGAGAAGCTATCGAAGAGGCCGACCTGATCGTTCCCAATCCCCATAAGATGCAAACTCTTAATTATCTCCTTGAGGCGTTCCCGGAGCTTCGCGCCACCCTGCAGAGCAACCAATCGCCATCCTCAATAGCGCCTACCCTCCATCGCCGTACACGCGCGACCATCAAGGTTCAGGACGGCTGCGATGTCTTTTGCACCTTCTGTTCCATCCCCTATACCCGAACCAAAATGGTTTCTCGACCGATGGATGAGATACTCTCCGAAGTGGAGACGCTGGCGGATCAGGGTTTCACCGAGATCGTTATCACCGGCGTGCTCGTGGGAGCCTATGGTCAAGAGCCAGGCTTCGCAGGACGTTCCGAAGGATTGCCGCGCGGTACAGCCTGGACACCTAATCGTACTTATCACCGTCCCGATCTGGCCGATCTTCTCCTGACGTTGGCTAAAGTCGAGGGCATTCGACGGATTCGACTCTCTTCCATAGAGCCAACCCAAATCACCGATCGGCTCCTCGAAGCTTTTGCATCGGAGCCAAAATTGTGTCCGCATCTACACATTCCCCTGCAAAGTGGCTCCGATAAAATTCTTTCTGCCATGAACCGGCCTTATAATCAGCGATTCTACCTGGAACGCTGCGCTGCCGCCAAAACCCGCATTCCCGACCTGGCCATAACCGCCGACATCATGGTTGGCTTTCCCGGTGAAGACCGTGCGGATTTTGAACAAACGCTTTTCGTCGCCCGGGAAGTAGGCTATGCCCGTGCTCACGTCTTCCGCTACTCTCCACGCCCAAATACGCCCGCAGCAACCATGCCCGACCAGGTTAGCGACTCCGAAAAGGAGGCTCGCAGTCAGGAACTTATCGCGCTATGTCGCGAAACCCAAAAGCAGTTCATCCAACGCTACCTCGGCCGCACCATGGAGGTTCTTGTGGAAGGAAGAGGAGCTCCAGTAGAACCCTCTTCGGAGAACGAAACGCTTCCTCCCACAAAAGAGGAATCTGCAGGTCTACTTGGAGGCTATACCGGCAACTATATCCGGGTGCAGTTTGCCGGTGGTTCCCATCTCGTTGGAAAATTGGTACACGTACGCCTACTCGAGACGACCCTCGATGGAGCCATAGCGGAGATCGGCGATGATATGTTAGAACCAATGTCAGAACCTCCAGCAGATGCCGATTTTATTCCCCTCGCTACCCTATCCGGTCAGGCTATCGCCTAATGCCCTATCAAGGAAACATAAAATAAATGCCGGTGCTTCTTGGAATCGATCGCTGCGTTCAGGACAACTTCTCCCTACTCAAGGGCAAACGCATCGGGCTTATCACCAACCACTCTGGACGAGATAGTGAAGGGCGATCTACCCTCGACCTTCTCTACAACGCCGGCGGCCTCACGCTGACCGCTCTTTTCAGTCCAGAACATGGCATTCGAGGTGTCGTAGACGAGCCGGTGTCCGATTCGTACGATTCCATCACCGGGCTCCCAATCTACAGCTTGTATGGAGCACGAACGCGCCCTCAACCCGAACAACTTCGCGATGTGGACGTTCTGGTCTACGACATCCAAGACATCGGCGTGCGCTTCTATACCTATATCAGCACGCTGAAATACGCGCTAGAAGCAGCTGCTGAGGCTCAAATCGCTTTTGTCGTTCTTGACCGTCCGAATCCTCTCAACGGTCAGCTGATCGAAGGACCTTTGGCCGAGATAGACCGACTCGACTTCACAGCCTGTCACCCTATTCCAATCCGACACGGGCTTACTTTAGGTGAACTTGCTACTCTCTATGTACGAGAGCTAGAGCTACCTCTTCAGCTCGACATCGTGCGCCTGGACGGCTGGGAACGCAAAGACTATTGGGATGCCACCAATTTGATCTGGATTAACCCCTCGCCGAATATGCGTTCGCTTCGACAGGCACTCCTCTATCCCGGCATCGGCCTGTTGGAGTTTACCAACCTCTCTGTGGGACGGGGTACAGATACCCCATTCGAATGGATCGGCGCCCCCTGGATAGACGCCAGAAGACTTGCGGCAACCTTGAACGCAGCCTCCTTACCCGGTGTCTGTTTCATTCCCGTACAGTTCCAACCTTCCACGCGCCAGTATGCCGGCCAAATCTGTTTTGGAGTGGAGATCATCGTAACCCACCGCGAGGTATTCCGCCCGGTGCGAACCGGTCTAACGATCGCTTTAGCTTTACGCCAACTGTTTCCAGAGCATTGGGAACCAAAGAACTATCTTAGACTTTTGGCCAATCAAAAAGTCTTCAATGCCATTGTCCAGAACGCTCCCAAAGAGGAGATTTTCTCTCTTCTTGAAGAAGATGAGCAGGCCTTCCGCGAACGTATCGCTTCCTGCCTGCTCTATGGAGATGGCGGATAAACCCTAACGATTCAAGAAGGCGCCTCTTTCCGTTAGATTCGAGGTCGGATTTAGGGCATGTAGCCGCACAATGTAGACCACCGTCCCCCCATACCCCACCGGGTTCGTGAGCGGCATGTCAACCGGTTGCCGACTATGCGGCGGGAGCTGAACAGACGGTTTAGCGGACGGCTTCATCACTCCGTGGCTCTTCTGCTTAGAGGCAGGTGCGTCAAACAGCAACGGCGACGGTTTCACGAAGACAATCGGGGGCTGGTACTCTCTCAAGGTCGCAGCATACTCGCTTAAGGCCGCTTCAGACTGACTCGGTGACGGCTTGCCGACTGCCATTCGCCGCAGCTCCATATAGAAAGCTTTGGCGTGACTAGCAGGCACACGAACCAGCAGGTAACAAGCTGCTGGTTCGGAATCCACAGGAAGATGATAGGCGCTTTCTATGGGCTTGCTGGCCATTGTAAGGGCCCCCCCATAGCGCTGTACCACATCCATCAAATGAGCACAAGAGGTACTGATGCTATTCACCGCCACAGAGAGCCTTAAAGGATCGTCGGGCGTTCCGCTGCCAAAAGGCGTCGTGGGAGGCCGTCGGCCTTGAGGGGAAGGTCGCCCTAGCCCGGAAAATCGTGCGATTTTCTGGGGACCCCAGTATTGGCCTTGAGGGGAAGGGCGTCGGCCCTGAGAGGAAGTTGAGAAGATTCCTGCACCCTGTTGACTCCGCTCTGATTGGGTGAAAGGCGTCACAACTCCGGTGCGCCCTGTAGCCGACTCCTGCGGTCCGCTATCGCCCCCATTCGCACCAAACGGATCCTTCGATAAAGGCGTCTGCGAAGCTGCCGCCATCTGATCCGGTGTCGTTTGATTGAGATGGCCGGTCGGACGAGAATTTAAGTGCTGCCGTCCACTCGCTACGAGGCGCAGGCGCGGCAGGTTGAATTGAACGATAGCCCATAAGCAGACAGCACAGGAAACCACCCCCACAACCGTATACAACCTGCGCCGCCACAGCAATCTATTTTTGTTTGCTATATTGAAGGAGCCCACAGGTTGCTCTGGAATAAAGCTTAAAATTTGCGAGGCCAGCCCAGTCCACGGTGCCGGCTCCTGAGCGCCAACTCGAAGCAACGAACCGATACGGCGCAAGGCGTCAAGCTCCTCCCGACACTCTTCACAAGACGAAATATGATGGCGCAAGAGAGCGTAGACGAATGGAGAGACTTCTCCATCCAAACAGGCTTTTAACTGTTCTTTATACCAAGTATGTACTCTAAATTGTAAATTATGATAATGTTTCATAAAACACCTCACTCCGCTCTCTCATTCTCATCGTCCTCTACATAATCTCGCAGCAGCTCCCTCAGCTGTCGAAAAGCGTTCGATAAGCGCGATTTTACGGTGCCCACCGGTATCTGCAGAACTTTGGCCACCTCGGCATAGGTCAGCCCATGAAGCTCGTGCAGTATCACCACATCACGATGATGAGGCGCGAGGCGTGCCAGCGCCTCCTCAATTTGTCTCCCTAACTCCTCTTTACTGAGCGCTTCTTGGGGATTATCGCACCACCTATTTGTCACCACAACAAGCTGCTCATCAAGCGACAGGGTTTCTGGCCGATGCCGTCGCTGGAAGTCTACACAGTGATTCATCGCTACCCGATAGACCCAGGTAGATAGAGCCGCATCGCCGCGAAAGCTCGGTAAGCTCCGATAGATCGCCAGAAATATCTCCTGGGTCAGGTCTTCCGCATCCATAGCCGATCCACACATCCGATAAGCCAAACGGTAGATACGACTACTGAAACGGTCAATAATTTGGGCAAACGCCTGCTTATCACCCGCAACGATCTTGGCGACCAGCTCCTGGTCGGCCAGCTTTAAAGAACGTGGTGACGCTTTGTCCTTGGAAGGTCTCTGCGTCGGCAGCAATGGGCCGTGTTCTGGATAAGCAGACATAAACGATGCTCTCTTTGCTTCTTCCTCACGAGAGGCAGCTCTACTCTTTTTGTTGTATTTAGGCTGCAAAGGGTTCATTCAGATTTGTGCCGGCCGCTCATGATCCTCTTGACGTACCACCACTTCTGTAATACAATGGTACACCGTACCACAAAGGGGAAAAGATATGCAACGCAGTTCCTGGATCGCCTTAGGATTGAGTGTGCTCCTTATCGCAATTTTGGCTGTGAGTTACTTCATCTCTCAAGAAAGGCCGAGGCAGTTTGACGCCACCCAAGCCCAGCAGATTCTGCATGACTTGCAAGAGGCGGTGCGCCAAAAAGATGTCGAGGGCATTATGCGTTATGTGGCCCCCAATACGCGGCTCATCGGCGATATGGATGCACAGAAGGCCCGTCTGCTTATCGCTCGTGCCTTCCGCGTGATGCAAAACCCTCAACCAACCATTAGCGACGTGCAGTTTCATGATGACAACGAGGGGAAGGGCGTCGGCCTTGAAGAGCCTTCGGTCTCTTTCTATCTCAACCTGCGCGATCAAGGCCCAGACTATACCTCCGATGAGTACGCCGGACGCATCACCCTCTACTTCCGCCAGGTCTCTATCCCCCATCTCTTTGGACTGTACCATACCGCCGAATGGCGTATCGTACACGTTGAAACCACCGGCCCCAACCCCGATAGCTTCGGAGATTTCTGAATTCTACCTACAGCTGCTCGTACCATCCCAGCGGAGAGTGGATACACGTTGAGGTGGCATAGCGAGGTTTCGGCGGGGAATAGGCCCATTCTACAGCATTGGCGATAACCTGTTGAACCTCTTTTTGATGATATACCGGATAGGTCTCATGCCCCGGGCTAAAATAGAAAATGCGTCCCTGCCCCCGCGTGAAACAGCAGCCGCTGCGAAATACCTCGCCGCCTCGAAAAGAGCTAATAAAAATCAGCTCATCCGGCTGCGGAATATCGAAGTACTCGCCATACATCTCCTGCTGCGGAATGATAAAAACCGGAGGCACATTGCGCGTTATGGGGTGCCCAGGGTTCACCGTGTAGACGATCTCCCTATCGTCATCACGCCAACGCAAGGCACAAGTCGTTCCCATAAGTCGTACAAATATTTTCGACCAATGGCCCGAATGCAGCACAATCAATCCCATCCCGCCTAAGACCCGCTCATGCACCCGCTCAACTATGCGATCTTCCACTTCATGATGAGCCATATGCCCCCACCAAGTCAGAACGTCGGTGGCACTTAACACCTCCTCCGACAACCCATGCTCGGGCTGATCCAACGTTGCCGTCCGAACCTCCACCCCATCGCCTAAATGCTTCTTAATCCCTTCAGCGATCGTGGTATGCATGCCTTGGGGATAGATCGCTCGCACCTCCGGTTGTCGCTTTTCATGTACATTTTCACCCCATACCGTAACGCGAATCACACGCCTATCCAATCTGCTTTTCCTCCCTCACAGGTGTGTTGGCAACCTAAGCGAATTTGGTGTATCCTATTGTACTATCAAACTTCGAATTCTTCGTCATGCCCTTCTATTAGCCTAGCTTCTAATTCCTATTTTAACATTTCATTTCCTTTTATCTCCGATCTGTGCTATCATAACTCTAAATAGACGTAGAAAGAATCTGAGAGCGCTGAACTCAGGTGTAGCAGTTATGGAAAACTACGAGACATACGACTACGACGTGTTGGTTATCGGGGCTGGGGGTGCAGGCCTTCGAGCCGTCATCGCCGCCAGAGAAGCCGGTTGTCGCGTTGCGGTGGTCTGCAAATCGCTTCTCGGCAAGGCACACACCGTTATGGCCGAAGGCGGTGTGGCTGCGGCTCTTGGGAATATGGATCAGCCCGACGGCACCAAAGAGCCGGATAGCTGGGAAGTCCATTTCGTGGATACTATGAAGGGTGGTGCCTTCCTGAACAACTGGCGAATGGTCGAGATATTCACGAAAGAGGCGCCAGAACGTGTGTTGGAACTTGAACAGTATGGTGCCGTGTTCGACCGAACCCCAGATGGCCTGATAGCCGAGCGCCCCTTTGGCGGTCATAAATATCGCCGACTCAACCATGTAGGCGACCGTACAGGACTGGAGATCATCCGTACCCTCCAAGATAAAGCCGTTAGCCTCGGCATGGATGTTTTCATGGAGGTAGTCATTACCCGCCTCCTCAAGGAGGGGGATAGGGTGGTAGGAGCCTTTGGCTACTATCGCGAATCCGGCAACTTTATCGTTTTTCGTGCGAAGGCTATCGTTCTCGCAACGGGTGGTTGGGGGCGCATGTACCGTTATACCTCCAATTCGTGGGAAGGAACCGGCGATGGCGTGATGATGGCCTTTGAGGCCGGTGCCGAACTTCTTGATATGGAGATGGTGCAGTTTCACCCAACCGGCATGGTATGGCCTCCAGGTATGCGCGGCATCCTCGTGACAGAAGGAGTGCGCGGGGAAGGAGGCATTCTGCGCAACGGGAAGGGGGAACGCTTTATGTTCAACCCGAAATACATGCCCGAACTCTATCGAGGCCAGTTTGCGGAGACCGAAGAGGAAGCCGAACGTTGGCTCACCGACAAACAGAACAACCGCCGCCCCCCAGAACTGCTGCCCAGAGATGTGGTATCTCGTGCGATCTACCGCGAAGTCGAAGAGGGACGTGGCTCTGAACACGGCGGCGTCTATCTCGATATTAGCCATCGTGGAGCGGACTATATCAAGCGCAAACTGCCGAGTATGTACGAACAGTTTCACGCTCTCGGTGATGTGGATATCACCAAACAACCTATGGAGGTCTATCCAACCATCCACTATACCATGGGCGGAGTAAAAGTAGACCCTGAAACCTGCGCTACTACAGTCCCCGGGCTCTATGCGGCGGGAGAGGTCGCTGCAGGACTTCATGGAGCCAACCGGCTCGGCGGCAACTCTTTATCTGATATTCTCGTCTTCGGAAAACGTGCAGGAGAACATGCTGCTCTCTACGCGAAGACGGCCACCTTAGGCAAAATAGATGAGAAACAGATCGCGGAAGAGGAAGACTATCTCCTCTTACCGCTAGAGACAAAAGAGGGTGAAAACCCCTACGATATCCATCGCGAGCTTCAGGATACCATGCAAAAACATGCCATGATCGCGCGAACCGAGAAGGGGCTTCTTGAAGCGCTCGAGAAGATTCAAGAGCTACAAAAACGCGCGGAACATCTTCACGTAGATGGAGATCGCTGCTTTAATCCTGGTTGGCATGCTGCTCGTGAGGTACGCTTTATGCTGAAAACTTCCGAAATTATCGTACGCTGTGCTTTAGAACGCAAAGAGAGCCGTGGCGCCCAGTGGCGCCTCGACTATCCCGATCGCGATGATGCATTCTGGGGTAAACATAACCTGATTGCAGTGAAAGATGGGCAACGCATTAAAATAGAGCCGCGTCCCCTGCCCGAAATGCCTGAACGATTAAAAGCGCTCTTTAAGTGAGCAACGAGGCCAGAGTAAACGCTCGCACGCATTCAAACGAGGAGAAAAACCGATGGAGAAAATTACCCTCCGTGTTTTTCGAGGAGATATCAATGGAGGCCACATGGCCTCCTACGAGGTGCCCGTACAACCAAGCATGGTTGTGCTCGACGCCATCCATTACATTCAACAGCACATTGACCCCACATTAGCCTGTCGCTGGAACTGTAAGGCGGCAAAATGCGGCTCCTGCAGCGCCGAAATAGATGGAAAACCACGCCTGATGTGCAAAACACGCGTAGACCAATTTCCCTCCGGCATTATTACCGTCGGCCCCATGCGCACCTTCCCTCTCATTAAAGACCTCGTGACCGACGTATCCTGGAACTATCGCATCGCAGCCAAAATTCCACCCCTGCAACCCAAACCGGAATTCGCAGGCAAACCCTTCCGCATGCAACAGGCCGATGTAGAGCGCATTCAAGAGTTCCGTAAATGCATCGAATGTTTCTTGTGTCAGGACGTATGCCATATTCTACGCGAGCATAATCGTAAGGATGCTTTCTTTGGCCCTCGACAGATGGTTCGCATCGCTGCACTAGATATGCACCCCATGGATAATCTCAATCGGCGAGAACAACTTCAGGGCGAAGCCGGAGTCGGAATGTGTAACATCACCAAATGCTGCACCGAAGTCTGCCCTGAGCATATTCATATTACCGATAATGCCATCATTCCGCTGAAGGAACGCGTTGCTGACGATTACTTCGATCCCGTTACTCGTATCCTCCGACGTATCGGTGTTATTCAACACGAACCGAAGCAACCCTTAAGCAGTGTGCCCGAAAGCCAGACTCAAATTATCAGTAAAAGTCCACGCCCTGGTAAGTAATTAGCCCCTCTCTTTAGGTACGAGCCGGCACCATTGACAAGGCTGCCGGCTAACCTTTCCTAGGGGTCATAAATCGCTCATACAGCTCTTCGGAAAAACGTCGTGGTTTGCCGCTCGCACGCTCGATCAACATCTGTAGCGTCTCGGCCTCTGTCAAAAGTTCCTCACCACGCCATACCTCATATCCCATTCGCAACAAACTGTGCCGACACTCCTTAGGCCATGTTCGCACAACCACCAAGTCCTCATAATATGCCGGCTTTATAAAACGACAGTGCAGTTCCACCACGGGCATGGCGTAGCCGTCACGCTCCATCTGCGCATAATCAATGCCTCGCTCGCGGCAAAATGTGCTTCGGGCCGCCTCAAACCATATAGGGTAGTTCGAATGGTGAACCACTCCCATCGGATCGCATTCGGCATATCGAACGCGAATCTCAGTCTGAGAACCTCTTTCCGGTTCCATTCCTTCCTTCATAGAAATGTGCGCGCGGAAACCATGTCACCTCGAAGCAAAGCGAGAGGACTCTTCGGCTTTAGCCGACAGCGGAAGCGCGCCCTCCTTTCTCTGTTGGTAGTTAGCGAATAATTGAGTATACTTCGGTATACGCGATATGTTGAGTCCAAAGGACAAATTGAATACGTCTGGCGGTTCCACTGAAACTGCTTCCTACGCCGCAACAAGCCGAGGCACTCCGCCGCACTCTCGGGCATTTATCGCCTATAAGGCAGCATTGAAAGGGGTTCCTGTTCACTATGTTGACCTTCGTAATACCTCTCGCACCAACTGTGGGCATTGTGCGAAAGAGAACCGTAGAACGCAGTCTTCGTTTGTGTGCACCGCCTGCGGCTTCGAAGGCCTCTCAGCTTCGCTTTCGAGGTGACATTCCTGGCGGATGGGATTGCGGCGGGCAATATTGCCTGTCGGGCCGCCGTAAACCGGCCGTACTGCTCGGAGACCGGTGTTGCATCGAGAGCACAGCGGGTGCGCCAGAGCAAAGCCGCAGCCTTTAGGCGTGCGGTAGTTTACGGTTGGTTCGACTCCAGTTCCGCATCGTAGGCAGAATGAACACGTACCGGAATGCGTATGAGAAAGACATTGCCGCCATGGTCTTCATCGGCTTTCACCTCTAGCCTTCCTTGATGCAATTCGATATAACGACAGGCTAATGAGAGACCGAAATCCCATTCCAGACCTCCTACACCATTAGGCTCCTGCTCCACCGAAAGCCCGTAGATGGCAGAAAGCTTTTGTTGGGGAACGGGCGCAGCAGAATCCTTCACCAGAATAGTAAGTTCCTGCTCCGTCACCTGAGCGTTTAGCCTGACGCTCCCCTCCTTTCTACTTGAGCGCAGGCTCCCAAGTATCATCTGATAGACAATATGTCGAACAAGGCTCTCATCGGCGATAATCCAAGGTAAAGGAGAGTCCAAATCAGACTCGAGTTGCACACCCTGTCGCTGAGCTAAGGGCTTCAGCATTGCGACGATCTCCCTTAGGGAGACGTTCAGATCGAAGAGTCGTGGGTGCAGCTCCCTCCTTTCATCCTGCACTCTCAGCAGGTCGAAGAGATTATCGAGTATCTCTTGCAGATGGAGAGAGGCGTGATAGATATGCCCAAGTGCAGTTTGTTGCGCTTCGTTTAACGGTCCATAAGTCTCCTCCTGCAAAAGCTCTGTAAAACCTAGCAAAGTCGTAAGCGGGGCACGGGCATCATGGGAAGCGTTCGAGAGGAATCGCATAAGCCGATGACGCCTTACCACTTCCGAGTCACGAAGGGCGATCTCTTTTGCCTCACTTTTATGCAAGCGTAGCGAAGCAATACGCAAGAGGAACTCGTTGATGTGGGCCGCGTACTGATAGGAGGCCAGTTCCCCACCCTCAGGCATCTCACAAAGATATTTCATAACCAACCGCTCGAGCACCTTGAAACAAGTGCTCAAATCGCCCCATGCAAGCGGCATGTCCGCGATCTTCCCCGCTAGCAGTCCCTCTTCTTCCGCCACCGGTTCTGAAGACTGTTGTAGCAGATGGGTTTGCACAATACAGTCATGGATTTGAAGGACCATCCGTCGCAGTTCACCACGAGGCCCAATCAGAGAAGGGTCTAAATGCCACAAAATTCGACTGACCTCTTGGCCCCATTCGTTCAGCAGTTTACGACGATGGGATAAAAGCCATTGGGCTGCGACCTCATTTGGTGCAACGTTCTGCATGGACATGACCTGTTAATGTTTCTTCTGTAAGGCCTGAATAACGTCGTTGGTGATATCGTTGTCGGAATAAACGAGGGTATCGGCACTCCATACCTCATGAATACCTTTTTTCTTCGCTACCTCGGCGACCACGTTGCGCAACTGCTCTAACTGGTCTTTGCGGCAATCGTCTACCGATTGAAGCGCCTTATCGCTAAGCTCCTTGTCAATGCCCGGCAACACGTCCTGCACATACTGCTGCTGACGCGCCTGCAGCGTCTGCAGCGTGGTGCGGTCGGCCGGAGTTAGCTCCTTATCCGGCTTGGTAATGAGAGAATTTAACTGTGCACTGCGCTGATCGGAAAGGTTCTGCAGCTCCTTTATGCGTGCCTGCTGCGCCGGGGTTGGATTGTCTAAAGTAATAAGATGTAAAAACTCACCCAACTCTTCCGGGGTTAGAAAAGCCACGCGTCTTGCCAAGCGCGACTGATCGGCTGCTTTCAGCATGGCATCCTGATACTTCTGCTCAACAATGGTAGGCGCATCCGAAGCCTCATAGACTCGCTGCATATCTACCCTTGCAATGTCGGATCGAAGCAGTGGCGATGAGGTGCCCTGATTATCTCCGGCGTTAACACGAAGCCCTCCCGCCGCAATCAACAGTGCAAGCGTAAACGCACCTATATGTAAGAACGTCGTTCCCTTCACTCCGATTCCTCCTTCACTCGTATGACTTAAGGATGATACGTAACCACCCGTCGCCCTTCCACACGCAACCACCTCGACGTGCGTATTTCCACAGCCTCCACATAGGCCCTATGCTCTTCGGGTAAAAGTCGCGCAGCCAGCGTCTCCGGCGTATCCTCATCCAACACCGGTATCGCACGCTGCACGAGAATAGGTCCCGTATCGTAATCATTATCCACAAAATGAACGGTGCAACCGGTCACCTTCATGCCGCTTTCGATGACGGCCTCATGAACCCGTTTTCCATACATTCCCTTCCCACCAAACAGCGGCAGCAATGCCGGATGGATGTTAAGCACGCAATAGGGATACGCTGCCACCACAGGCTCAGGAAGCCGAAGGAGGTAGCCCGCTAAACAGACCAAGTTAATCGCATATCGGCGCAGAATACGCAGGAGCGCCTCGGCATAGGCCTCTTCTTGCCCCTCGTACTTTCTTGGCGAAACAACGTGAACAGGCACTCCGGCGTCGCGTGCTCGTGCCAACGCGGGGGCCTCTGCACGTGTTCCAACCACAACCTGAACCTCACCACGGATTCGTTGCTCCATACAGGCATCTAGCAGCGCCTGCATGTTGCTGCCTCGCGCTTCTCCCGACACCAAGACCGCTATCTGCGCCTCCCCTAAAGGCTCTAAAATCTCCGTCAAGCCAGCTTACCCCCATTTGAGTTCTCACTATCAACGCGTGATCACCCGTTCTATTAGACACTTCTTAGAACGCTGTGTTGGAAGATTCTAGCGCATCCACAGGCCAATTTGTGCAGATGAAACCACCCTGTGCTATAATGATCGGGGTAAGGGCTATTTGGGCAAGTAAAGGCTTCCCTCAATTTGGGTGAGGAGATAGGTTCTGACGATGATCTGCAAACACTGCGGCATGGAAAGCACCACCACCGATCGATGTAGCGTCTGTGGGCTTCCTCTACAATCGCCTCAAGAAACCGCAGAACAAACCACCGCGGAGGTTACTAAAGAGAGCGAGCCTGAGGCCGATTCTACGGCCGCGTCACCTCCCAAGAAGGAGATTATTAAAGCTCATCGTCCCGCTCCCGCCATCGTTCCCCCAGCCAAAAAACACTCCGCTCCCGCCTTTGGTGCCGCCAAACACACCCCTCCTCCTGCCGTTCCTCCTCCGTCGCGTCGCCTGGCCTCCCTATCGGAGATTCTGGAATCGAAATCTACTACCGACAGCATACCGGCACCGGCCTACTCCAATAAGGCACCCGATCCTCTCGCCTCTGTTCTTGCCAACCTGAAGCTCCCACAAAAAGAAACAACAGATACTCAAGCTACTCCTCCTAACGATAACACCCTAACACCAACCGAGACCGCTCTGCCAACCGCTTCTATCGTTCCGTCTCAACCACCTGCACCCGTTGAGTCGGCACCTGCAACAACTCCTCAACAGGAGCCATCTCAACCCACGCAACCAACTCCGCGCCCAACTGCGGCGGAAGAGTTGGAGGCCTATGCCCCGCCCAACCCATGGCCGATCACGGCACGTTATGCCGCAGTGCTTGCCTTACTGCTCGCCTTTGCCGGGCTGTTCCCCCTCTACCAAAAAAATCTGTTTTGGGCTCCCATGCTGCTCGCGCAATTTCTTGGAGGTCTCTTGTTGCCCGTTATGCGCGTTGTTCCATGGTTCGATGAAGACCCTGACGATCTTCCCCTGGCCATCGGCCTGATCTTCTTTTTCGGCCCTCTCATCGGCCTCGTCGTCTACAGTATCATCTCCTTGTTACGGCATAACACCAACCCTGGCCTCGTGGGTTGTCTCATCGTAGGCAGCCTGTCGCTCCTCGTTGTTCAGCCGGCGTGGTTAGGTCACCTAGATGCGCAATGGCTTGCTCCCTTCGCCGGAGTACAAACAAATCCCCTTTTGCTCATCGCTCACCTCGCCATGGGCTGGTCACCCATCGTGGTTATCATTGGCTGGATATTTGCCGGCGTCTTCCATAAACTGTACGAGTGAAGCAGCCTACTCAAGAATCCTCTCTACCTAGCCTACAATAAAGCAGAATTCACTGCGTCAGGTAGAGGCCTCCCTCCTTATGGACAAACGAATCCGTGTTCTTATCGTGGATGATAGTGCCCTTATGCGCCTTTTGCTTGCCAAACTGCTTACCTTCGATCCGCAGATTGAAGTGGTGGGTACTGCTTCTGACCCGCTTCAGGCCTCTCAAAAAATTGAGGAACTCTCCCCTGACGTGATCACACTCGACGTGGAGATGCCCCACATGGATGGGCTTACTTTCCTGGCCAACCTTATGAAAGCACATCCCATCCCCGTGGTTATGGTCTCCTCTCTAACTCAACACGGATGCGAAACGACGATCAGAGCGCTTGAGCTTGGAGCAGTAGATTTCTTCCCAAAACCTACTCTACAACAGCTCAACACATCAAACACTGCGGCCCTAGAGTTGCTCACAAAAGTGAAGACCGCTGCATCTGCCCGTGTCGTTACTCAGGTAGAAAACCCATCCAAGGCTCTCGCTGCGAGACTGGCGCCTCAGCAGCTCATGCATCAAGTGATTCTCATCGGCGCCTCTACCGGTGGCACGGAGGCCATACGCGAAATCCTCACCTCGCTCCCCCCTAACATTCCCGGCATCGTCATGGTGCAACATATGCCTCCCGGCTTCACGGCCTCATTCGCCCAGCGCTTAGATAAACTGTGCGCCTTTCGTGTAAAGGAGGCACAAGACGGCGATAGGGTTCAGCCAGGTCTTGCCCTGCTCGCTCCAGGCGATTTTCAAACCACCCTGCATCGCAATTACACCGGCTATCATGTGCAGGTACAAAAATCCGAGCCGGTAAATCGGCACCGCCCTTCTGTAGATGCTCTTTTCAACTCGGCCGCCGAGAGCGCCAAGGCCAACTCCATCGCCGTACTGCTTACCGGTATGGGAGAAGATGGGGCGCGTGGACTTTATCAATTACGACAAGCCGGAGCCTTTACCATCGCGCAAGATGAGGCAACAAGTGTGGTTTTCGGCATGCCGCGAGCCGCCATTGCGCTCGGTGCCGCTGAGTTCGTCCTCCCTCTGCCCCGCATCGCACGAGAGATCATTCGCCTGCTAGAGAGCATGCAACGCCCTATGAGTGCTTAATCCTTCATAGGGGCCTTATCCGCTTCATGAGAGAGGACTTGGCATTCCATGAACATTCTCTGAGCGTCGGCCTGCTTATGTGTTCGCAAAAAGGCAATCGCAAGCAAGCGAGCGACACGAGCGCGCGCAAGTAAGTGTTTTTGACTATAACCCCCATCCGCATCGGGGAGAGCAGTGACATGCCGAGCTTTCAGTAGGGTCTCGACAGCCTCTCGGTTTCTTTGCAGCCTTAGATAAACGGCACCTAGTTCAGTTAACGCAAGGGCATCTTGGGGTTGCAATGCAACCGCCCGTTGAAGGGCCTGCAGTGCTTTCAGCTCATTAGATGCGCCCGGCTCGTTGTTCAGCGCCCATCCAAGCAGATACCAGGCACGACCGTCGTTCGGGTTAAGCAGCACACAACGACGAGCCTGTTGCTCCGTCAGGCGAACGTTCTGCGCCTGTTGGAAGATATTGGCTCCATGCAACCATATCGTGGCGTTAGAAGGGGCATAACGCTCCGCCAAGAGAACTTCCTGAATACAATCCCCAAGATCGCCACTTTTACCGTAGGCAGCAGAAAGTAGATCGTGGGCCACGCCCGAATGTGGCGATTGAGCCACCGCCTGTTTCGCGGCTTGCAGGGCACATGGGGCATCATTTATTGCCAAACAGGCCTCGGCTAAAACCTGTTGTGCCTCTGGAAACTTGGGATTCTTGCTCACGAGGCGCTGCAATAAGGGAACCGCTTGTGCCGCATGGCCCGTTTGGGTGTAAAAACGCCCTAACTGAAAGTAGGTGTAAGGGAACGAAGGATACTCCACCAAAAGCTGCTGCCAAATGGCAACGGCATGCCCGTAGTCACCCGCCTCCGCAAGATGAACCGCCTCCATATAGCGGTGCATAAGGGACGCCGGTTCAGTAAGGCGCATTCGAAGCCAAACCGCAGCACCGATAAGAATGGCCGCAACCATGAGACAAACTTTGGCTCGAGCAGAGCAGCTTGTCATCCTATAGCAAAGAACTCGCAGTCCCTATTTCGCCTATGGGGCAGTAGAACGGTTGCTCTGCGAATGCGCCGCACTCGCTGCCGGTGGGGGAACCTTATAATCCATCGGCTGTGTTTTTGAACCGCCCCCTCCCCCGAACACCTTGATTCCGATGAGGATGAGGATAATGAGCACCACAACGAAGACGATCCCAGCAACAACTGGGTTCACATTCTGTCGCATTTTCTTCTCCACTTGAGTGTTATTACACAGGGGGAAAGAATCACCTCTCCCCCCATGCTTCCAGGATTGCTGTTAGTTTGTTGGCTGACTACACCCCTTGTCGCTATAATTCTGGTCATACACCTTCGCGCTACGAAACGCTCCGTAGTATAAACCATTCACAAAACCCTGTCCCGCATCTGGTGCGGGCACGCTTAGCACGCCAAACTTGGCATGTCCATCAGCATAAGCGAAGTTTTGCCCATTGAAGTGCCGTGGGTTTCGCGAGTTCCCTTTGAAGTCACCGTACCCAGCCCATACCGAAAGGGGATCAGACCAGTCCCAATAGAAGGCATACCCCCCATTGCCATTTGGTTGACAGGTATGCCAGTTCCATGCATATCGATCATCGCTGATAATAGCCAGATCGGCGGGACTTTGAAGTCGCGCAAGCGTGTAGGGTCCTCCCTGGTCTCCATTTTCATCAAAGATGAAATCGCTCAAGCCATACGTAACACGATAGTTCGGTGCGGTATATCCCCACGTGCTGAACAGCGTGTCGCTGTTGCTGGGGCAGCTGAAAAGCTGCTGGTTTTTGATATAGGGCATGAGCAAATCGCTCCACCACACGGTAGGACAGGGAGCATTTGGATTAGGGGGACATCCGGTATCTCCGGGGTTTTGATGCCAGGGCAACTGGAAAAAGGTCTCATCGTAATCTTGCACATACATCATAGTAGCCAGCCCGATCTGTTTGAGATTAGATAGACACGAGATCGAGCGTGCCTTCTCGCGAGCCTGTGCAAACACAGGGAACAGAATTGCCGCAAGAATCGCTATAATAGCGATTACTACGAGCAATTCAATGAGCGTAAACGCTTTTTTGCCTTGCATTACTATTCCTCCGATTGAGTTGTTTTTAGGATGCTTTGTGCCTTGCATAACAAAGCACAAAAGGTTTGTTCGCGCCTCATTGAGGAGGCGCCGTCGATTCCCTGGCGATGAGACTGCAAGACAGGAAGATTCTGTCGGGGTCGGAAAGCTTCATCGCTCCTCGCTCATGCATCTCCTGCAGCTTTTTAATCGCCTCACGCCCCATGACCTCTAGCGGCTGCTTTACCGTTGTTAGCTTAGGTACCGCGTGTGCTACTGCTGTCGGATCGTCGAAACCAACGATAGAAAGCTGCTCCGGAACCTTAATTCCCTCTTCTTGAGCAAGCTCTAGCAAAGTCCGCGCCAGAAAGGGGCCGGCGGCCAAAAAAGCGGTTGGACGATCCGAGGCCTTCAGCAGTTCGCGCAGCCTTGTGCAAGTCGGTTCCGCGATACCCTCCGCCGTTCCGGCATCTAACATCCAGTCAGGCCGAAACGGCAAGACCTTTGCTTGCAAGGCGGCCTGAAATCCTAGAATTCGGTCTTGGGTGTTGATAGCATTCGGCTCGGCATAGATCAAACCGATCTTGCGGTGCCCTAAACGAAACAGGTGCTCTACGGCCATTTCTGCGCCTTCGCGGTTGTTACTATCTACACAGGGCAGTGGCACCCCTTGCCACGAGGCTCCCACAACCACAGCCCTAGCCCCCTCGGCGGCAAGAGCGTGCAACCCTTCCACATCCTCTTGGCGTGGCGCTACTATGATCCAGCCGGCACTGTGATCCGAGCGCCAAAAACGCACGTAATCACTTCCACGTACATGCTGCAGCGTCAGCGTTACCTCCAATGGACTCACTTGGCAGCGCATCGCCAATAAAAGCGCACAAAGGTACTCGTTGTCGGCCACCATCTCGGTAGGGCCTACGGTAATTACATGATAGATGATGGGCGTTCGACGGCGAGGCCAGTCTAAGGGCCGTTCACGCTTCCCGCGCCCCCCGCCGACAGAGGTGTCCTTTACAAAGGTGCCCCGCCCGACTTCCCTCACAAAAAGCCCTTCCTCTACCAAAGCCAAGATAGCCTTATTTACCGTCATTTTGCTGACCCCCAGACTGCTGGCGATCTCCGTCTCCGCCGGTATTCTGTCTCCGGCCTTCCAGACACCACGGTGCACGAGGTCTCGAAGAATCTGCTTTACCTGGAGATGACGCGGTAAAGGACCGTCCCTCACAACGCGAACGGCTTTGAGCCCAACCATCATTGGCTTTGTAGAACGTGATGACATATCTTCCTAGCTACCTAGTAGTATATACTCATTTTAGCAGAAATATCGTCTCTTGTCAAGGGTTTTCCGAAAAATTTTTGAGGCTATCCCGCCCGCCCGTCATAAACGATACGCCCTCCGATTATCGTCAGGCGCACCGTCCCCTCCTCGTCCACAACTACCAGATCGGCATCATAACCGGGGGCAATGCGCCCTTTCCGATGGTTCAGCCCTAAAGCACATAGGGCATTATAGGATGACATGAGGACCCGCTTTCGCAAATCATAACCTCCCGCGTTGTAAAATGCGCGCTCGAGGGTCAGTAAGCTACCGGCCAAAGTTCCATCCGGCAAACGTGCCGCACCGTTAGAGACCACTACCGGTAAATCGCCTAAGGAAAAGCTATATCCATCCGGCATCCCCGCCCCGGGAATGCCATCGGAAATGAGAATAACCCCTCGCGCTCCCTTAGACTCCACGATAACCTTACAAACGGCGGGATGTACATGAATGTTATCCCAAATCAGCTCCGCCACCAACTCCGAGCGAGCAAGAGCCGCCCCCAGAACACCCGGTTCCCTGCTCTCCATGCCACGCATCGCATTGCCACAATGAGTTACATGACGCGCTCCAAACCCAATGGCCCTATCTACATCGGCATAGGTGGCATTGGTATGGCCAATAGAGACAATAATACCTTCTTTTGCCAACAGCCTCATGAGTCGATCCGCCCCCGGCAATTCAGGCGCCAGTGTCATAATACGCACCACCTCCAAATAAGGCCCCGCCCAACGTAGAAAATCGTCACAGTCCGGTACCAGAATGTACGCCTCCGGCTGCGCACCCTTTTTCTGCGGATTAATGTAAGGTCCTTCGAGATGACAACCGAGAATGCGGGCACCCTCGTAGTCCCCACCTCGCATCAGACGGTGGATTACCTCCAATACGGCGGTCAACCGCTCTCTCGGGCCGGTAACGGTAGTTGGTAAATAGCCGGTTACCCCATGTCGTGCAAGATGATACGAGACTTCCTGCATCGCATCCTCGTCTGCTTCCATCACATAGCGCCCAGCCCCTCCGTGAACATGAATATCCACAAACCCCGGCACAAGGAACCAACGGCGAGCATCTATGTCCGCTTCTTCAGGCCGAGTAGCGCTATCCCATGATTCCACTTCGGTTATTCGACCATCTTCCAGAACCACCATAGCCCTCTCTCGGACATAGAGAGCGTCTGCAACCTTTCCCGCCAATAAGCGCATTTCTCGCACCTCCGATTTGTCGCAGAAAATTCAAAAAAAGCTTGACAAGTGGAACTCTCGTTAAGTATACTGCGTATGAAAGTCTGGCGAAGCGTATGGTGCTCGCCGAAAAATAAAAAATGGGAATTCACCTCGATAGGTGAGGCTCCCGCATACATATAGGCCACTGCCCTTTCGTGTCCAGAGACACTCTAAGGGTTTAACAGGTACTCCCGTTCGAAGGGTCTACCTAACGTGGCTGAGGCCTCTGGCCTCTAAGGTACGCGGTGCCAAAACTTGAGCGAGTGGGGTTCGTTAACCTTCTAGACCGAATTCAACGGCCCGCTTCTCGCTCAAGAGGCGGGCTTTAACCTTTTCTTCTTGCCCAACAGCCGATGGCACACGGAGAGTCTAAAGGAACTATGGATACCAATAGTATCGAGCCTCCAAGTAACGGAGGCAAACCACAATTAGGCCGTGTAGCCGGCGGTATGCTCCTCTAGCCTCATAGGCTATCTCTTGCACGTCCGCTCGGCTCACGGCAGGGCCGACGGGACGTGTGAGGTGATGGCTTTCTTCTCCTCAATCTCCATCTCTTCCCGTCCCTCATCCTATAGCGTCTTGTGCGCTGCCTTGTAGGTAGGTGTAAGGCGTATTGCGTCTCATGGAGAGGCTTTATCCCCTCTTTCAAAGACGTGATCGCGCCTAACAACCTGCCCATAAAGGCGATGCCCGACGTCGGTAGGCTAACCTCAATTTCTCTGAGAGGAGGGTAAAGCCATGCTCAAAATGGTCTGGTTAAAAAATGAAATGGGGCAACTGGTGCCCAAGTGGGTTGTGGACACCGAGTCGCATCCACTTACCTATCTGTTGGAAACGGCTCAGCCCCAGCCGATACATCACGTGTACCGCACAACCAACCGGGTCACCGAAGTGCAAGAGACGCCGACAGAAGACCCTGTCGAATGGGCGCCTCTGGGTCAGCACGAAAACATAGGAATGGCCGCAATCGTTGCCTAAAAGCCATCACTTCAATTAGAGGACGGGAAAATGACTATTCTGAATGAACAAACAAAAACCAAAGGCCGCGCCGTACGTGGCCGTTGGCAGAAGGAGTTACTTACTTTTCTTCTGGTGTTCGGCCCAGGCCTAATCGTTATGGAGGCCGACAACGACGCCGGAGCGGTGTCCACCTATACACAGGCCGGAGCGCAGTATGGCACCCATCTTCTATGGGTGCTCCTGCTGCTCCTGCCTATCACCTATTTTGTCCAAGAGATGGTTGCACGGCTAGGCATCGCCACCGGGCAGGGCCATGCGGCCATGATCTATCGGCGGTTTGGGAAATGGTGGGGCTTCTTCTCTCTGATGGACCTCCTCATCGTTAACTTTCTGACCATTGTCACCGAGTTCGCGGCGATCTCTCTGGCCTGGGCCAAAATGGGGGTAAGTCCCTATATTGCTGTACCGCTCTTTGCTATCGGCTTGATCGTCCTGGTGGTTACGGGTCACTACCTGCGCTGGGAGCGTCCCACCATCGTCCTCTGTCTGCTCGATTCTATCTGGCTTATCGTCGCGATGCTGTGCCATCCCAGCCCAAAGCAGGTTATCCACGATTCGGTCGTCCCCCACATTCCCCCTGGCGGGCTAACAACGAACCTGGTCTTTCTCGTTATCGCTCTGGTAGGAACAACGATCGCGCCATGGCAACTCTTCTTCCAACAGTCGTGCGTGGCCGATAAACGCCTTCGCTTTTCCGACCTTAAGTGGGAACGGCTAGACACATTCCTCGGGGCGTGCTTCACTATCATCGTCGCCGGCTGCATGATCCTTGCCGGAGATGCAGCCTATCGCCACCATATCAACTATACCGATCCAGCTCAAATGGCCGTGGCGCTCGGCCCAACGCTGGGGCCCTTCGTCAAATACGCCATCCTGCTGCTCATGTGCAACGCTGCCGTTCTCGGCGCCACCGCAGTTTCTCTTTCTAGTGCATGGGCGTTTGGGGAGGTTAAAGGCTGGAAGCATACCCTTAATGCCACATTTAAGGAAGCTCCTGGCTTCTATACGATCTATGCTATCTGCGTGCTCTTGGCGGCGGCCATCGTCCTCATCCCAAAAGCTCCGCTGCAGCTTATCATCATCAGCGTGCAGGTGCTTGCCGGCATCATGCTTCCCGCCGCTATCGTCTTTCTGCAACTGCTGCTTAACGATCGCGAGCTTTTGGGAGAAGAGTTCGCCAATAAGCCGTGGAACAACTGGATTAACTGGATTATCATCATCCTGTTGTTCACACTCTCTTTTATCCTCGCAGCTCAAGTGATCGCGCCCAACCTGTTCCCTGCGTCGTCCTAAAACTAATCACTGCAAAGGAGGTTTCAAAATGGCCGTGTCTAAACTGATAAACGATGATAATATCTACTATGTGGTTCATCCGCTTGATGATGATCCCGAAGAGAAGCGCGATCCGGAGAAGGCCGGGCCTATGCCCATGAGCCGCAGCGTGAAGTTCTCTCTCATCACCCTGCGCGCTTACCTGATCATTATGGGACTGCTGCTGCTCTATCGCCTCATCGCCCAAATGCATCTCTTTGGCAGCCATGGGCCACATAGTTAGGTTGTCGTCCCGATCCACAAGAAGCAGCGATGTTTTATTGGTACCCAAATGAACCAATTCGCGCCACCCCTTACGGATCGGGACGCGAGAAGCCTTCATTAAGCAAATTTAGTACCAAAGCACGAATATCAATAATATAAAAAGGAGGAACCAAACGTGATCCGATTTCGACTCGCATCCTGCCCGATTCTCCTCGGCATCCTCTGTGCCTTAAAGTCGCCAGCTCTTGCCGATGTGATCGGGCTTAACCAAATACCAACTCCCCCAACCCACCCAAAAGGCGTGCTGAGCATAACCCTTCAAGCTCAAGATGCTCACATAGGAACCCCTTGGCAAACCCAATTTGAACTTGGGCTTACAAAAAATCTTTCCATAGATTGGTTCCATAACTTCACGCCCACTCAAGAGGACTTAATCAACTTTCAGTATGCCCTCGTCCAACTAAAAACAGGTTTCACCGTTACCACGGGGCTTCTGAACTGGCCTATCTCCCATGGTGGGCCTCAAGAACTGTTTGAGTTTGGCACCAACGCGGGCCGCCAGCAGTGGGTTTTAGGTGCCATATACACAGGCCACCAAACCGAGCCTATCGTCGGCTTTGGCTACCAAATATCCTCGCACTTCACTCTCATGCTTGACCATCAAGGCGGAGGGGAAAACGCGAGCACCATCGGAGGTACCTACTACCTCACTCAAAACCTTAGTCTTAATCCCGCCGTCTACATCAGCAACCACGGCCATCATCGCCTGTTTCCCTATGCCGTTATTTCTTGGAGCGTACAGTTGTTTAAGTAGGCACCCATTTCCCACTTCTTGGGGATATCCTTTTAGGATATCCCCTTTTTCTTATTTGCCTGTTTGGTAATACAACTTAGAGAATTCTAAGCTGCAGTATTTGTGCTTTTATCTACCAAAGCCGTTTATAATAATTAGAGAACACGGTTGGAGACGGAATGATGTCCCCAAGTCAACCCACCCATTCAGCCTACCCTACCGACGCGGGTGAAAATCTCACCCCCCATACCGCCGGAGAGAGACGGGGAGTTCTGCGGCAAATCCTTCTTTGCTTATTACTGCTTGAGATAGCCATTCTCCTGTTTATCCTGCGGCGGGAGGGCACTTTCACCTCCCTTTTCACCCGATGGATCGCCGCCCACACCTCTATCGGCCAAGCCCTTCCTCTATCTGACTACAAGGCCGTGATGAAGAACGATCCAGCACTCGGTTTCCTGCTTCCGAACACCCCGATAGGAAACTGCATTCGGAAGTTACATGTTGTCAAGAGACCTTATCTGCTGGTGTTTGTTGGTGATTGTGCGAGTTGCCTTAGCATTAATCTGGCAGATTGGCAACACGCAGCTATCAGATATTCTACTCCGCTACTGGTTCTCACCACAGCATCGCCGAAAGAGGCAAAGGCATTTCTTAAGCAACAAGGTGTCCATCTGCCGATTGTCAGCGATCCCAAAGGGCAACTCGTTCAAGCGCTAAACGCGGTCTGGCGTAGACGAGCCTATCTCTTCTCATCCCAGAACCGGCTTCTGTGGCTTGGCAAGGATGCGCCATTTCCAACCAATCCATTCACGCAACCGGCATTTTTACATGTGCTAGAGGAGCCTCACCGATGAAACGTTCTGAAGGGTTTACTTTAATCGAAATCCTGCTGGTCGTTGCCATTCTCGCCGTCCTGGCCGGCATCCTCCTCGCCGTGCTCGGCCCCGTTCGTGAACGCGCACGACAAAACACCTGTGTCTCAAACCTCCATCAAATCGGCATCGCACTCACCCTCTATCGTCAAGACTGGGATGGCGCCGATGCTACACGGGGTGTGCCGATGACCAGCGCCCAACTCGGACTGCCGGTAGGAGTGGAGGGTCTTCGCACATTCTTCTTTTCCTACGTTAAAGACCTCAATCTCTTCCGCTGCCCCGACGCCTACCCTATCAACGACCCGAACGTACTCAACCGTCATAACTACGGCTTCGAATGCGACTGGTCATCCGTCCCCGAACCCGAGGTGCCGGAACCCCAGCGATTCGACCAGTGCGTCGCCAGAAGAGGAGAGGAGGTTGTGCTTGTCACCGATGTCAACCACAATGACTTCTGGAACCCGCTTAAAGGCACTCCCCAACCCTCCGATCGGTATGAGGCGGCCCCTTATCTTACCCGCCCCCGCTGGGCTACACAACGTGTTATTCTGCTGCGTCTCAATAATCAGGTGTCCAACGAACTCGTACCGATACACGCGCTTTGCGTGAATGGTGGATGTCCACCCGACTATAATGGACTTTGATAGTCTGAGAAGCTGAAAACAACTAAGGACGAAAGGAGACCAATCACCAATAAGGGAATGCAGAGAGTGTTTGCACACTCTCTCCTCAGATACTCTTTTTTGAGGTAATCCCTATGCAAGCGATTCTGAAAAAATACCCGACGCTGCAGCATCACAAACGAGCTGTCGCCGCAGGGGCTGTTGCTGCTGGCATCATCCTCGCGGTGGGCATTATTCTCTCGTTCGTCTATCTCTATCTAAAAACTACGCTAGTCAGGATGAAATCTGAGGTGATCAGAGCCATCCAGGATGAAGACGCTGTCGCTCTATGGCGTATGGCAGACCCGATGGAACGACAACGGCTTAACCTTACACCGGGGAACGCTATACCTTTTTAAAAAAGACTCTCTGGAGTGCCGGCCCACTAAAGCTGTTTCGAGAGCACAAAGAGACGACTTCGCCCGACCTCGCGGAATGGACCACCTTCTGGACGGCTCCAAAGCTTTCTCCTCAAGATGCGGAAACGCATTCCCTGGCCATCCCCATCTTTCAAAATCCTAACGGTAGCTGGAAACTGAATCTCAGTAGCCTGCTTGCTTTTTCTTGTATCTGGAAGACCGGATCGGTTAGCGATGGCTTCGCGATGTATCCCAAATTGGCAAAACAGCTTGGGATAAGAGGCGTCCTTGACTATCATTCCGCTGAGTACGTTCTCTTTAGTAAGTAGAAAGTCGTTGGAATGCGTGTGGCGATCTTCCAACCAAGCGGTTTCCTGCGGCGGATGAGCTTATCACACCTTACACCTCACCCGAATACTACATGCCTGCACTAGCATCCTCGGCAACAGCTCCCACGATGAAAGAGGAAACCGACTACCATGACGACACATAAATGTGAAACATGCTTCCGAAAGCTTCTGCAGCACTACATGAAACACTTCAGCGTCCCTCTTCAAGATCGAGGCGATTGTGAGCAGTGTGCCGTTATCAAGCTCTTTCTCCGCCACGCGCTTGGCCGCTGCACCTCGCCAGAGGAATGCGATTCTCGTCAACCTTGGCTGGCCAAAGTTGCCCACAGCGCCGTGCTAGACTATAAAGAAAAGCAAGGCACAATACAAAAACATGAGGTCTCATTTACCTCCCTGTGCAGCGACACCCTCAACCCACTAGACCACGTTCCCGCCCCATCTCCCACTCCCGAAGAGGTGCTAATCGAGACAGAGAGCCGGGCGCAGATGCAACAGGCGGTACAAGAAGCGCTGCAGAGTCTCACCTCAGGTGAACGTCGGCTGCTGATCGATCATTTCCAAAATGATCTTTCCGTTAAAGCCATCGCACAACGAGATGGTCTCTGCGAGCGCACCGTTCAATACCGACTGAAGAGGGCTAGAACGCGCTTCTTAGATTCTCTCGCCCGCCTCTCCAACTCGTAATAAACTTATTCTCCCTATCTCCCAATTCCCCTTGCCGGCTCCTGACATCTCAAAAATAGCGATTTTCCGGTAAAATAGATTCCGCTATGTCAGAAATCTTTGTCAAAAATCTCAACGCTCTCATCGTATCGCGAGTGGCACCACATAGCCCGGCAGCAGAGGCCGGTATTCGCCCGGGCGATCTTCTCAAACGCATCAACGATAAACCGATCCTCGATATCCTCGATTACCGGTTTTACGCTGCCGATGAGTCGCTCCAGCTCACGATTCAACGTGACGGCCAAGAGATGCAAATCGCGCTCTACAAAGAGCCGGAAGAAGACCTTGGCCTGGAATTTGAACACGAATTAGGCGATAAGGTGCATACCTGTAAAAACCGCTGCGTCTTCTGCTTCATTCACCAACAACCCAAAGGCATGCGACGTTCTCTCTATCTCATGGATGATGACTTCCGTCTCTCCTTCATGCACGGCAATTACGTTACCCTTACCAATATTACCGCTCAAGAGTGGGAACGCATTCTTGAACAACGCCTCTCACCCCTCTATGTCTCCGTGCATGCCACCGATCCCATCTTACGCGCCCGCCTTTTGGGCAGAAAAGAGCCGGCACCCATCCTACCCCAGTTGCGCCAATTGGCCGATAACCGCATTGACGTCCACGCACAGATTGTTCTCTGCCCCGATCTCAACGATGGCCCCGCTCTCGACCAAACCCTTGTTGAGCTTGCCGCCGAACATCGTGCGATTACCGGAAAGCGAGCAGGAGTCTGCTCGGTTGCCATTGTTCCTGTAGGGCTTACCCGTTTCCGCTCCAAACTTACACCGCTTCGCTGTGCCGACCGTGACTACGCACGCGCGCTCATCGCGCAGGTGTACCACCATACACGTCGCTTTCGTAAGATGTTAGGCACACGTTTCGCTTGGCTCGGCGACGAGTGGTACTATGTGGCCCAATATCCCTATCCAGGTCGCGCGCACTATGAGGAGTTTCCTCAGCTCGAAGACGGCATCGGCACCATGCGCCTTTTCCTCGAGGAACTGCGCCGCATCACACCACGATTGCCCCGTAAGGCACCCTACCCTGTATCGGCCACCCTCGTTACTGCCGAACTGCCGGCCGCTCAAATCCAACAGATGGCCGACCTTTTCAATCGTATAGAAGGCATCGCCCTGAATGTCTGTGTGGTGAAAAACCATTTCTTCGGGGGCAACATCCATATCGCCGGCCTACTCACCGCACAAGATATCCTTCATCAACTGGCGCAGTTTCCTAGCTGCCGTTCAACGGTATTTATTCCTAGCATCTGTCTACGAGATAACACCCTCTTTCTCGATGATATCACCATCGCACAGGCTCGAGAATCGTCAGGGCTAAATCTGCAGGTTGTAGGCAACTCTCCACGAGCGCTTGCCGCAGCCCTAGGCCTACTTCATCCCAAGTCCTCTTCCCCTCGAACACAGGGTTCGGCTTGGGTTGTAGACGAACAGCTTGCAGAATACCAAATGGCCACATAGACGCTGTGCCAGGACATTATCCAATAAAAATCCGAAAATAGTTTTTAATGTTCATACGTACTCTTTATATGAGGGCCGTCGCCGATGCAGCACGAACCGCTCGAAAGCCGCAAACCAAATCGTAAATTGCGACACAAAGTTCAGTCGCCGCTGTTCTTTAATCGAGAACTGAGCTGGCTTGAATTTAACGCACGTGTGCTTGATGAAGCCAATAACCCCCGCAATCCACTGCTGGAACGATTGAAGTTTCTGGCCATCTTTAGCAGCAATCTCGATGAGTTCTTCATGATCTATGTCTCCGGCATGCGCGAACGGGTGAGCCAAGAGACCGGAAAACTGCCCACCGAACAGAGTTATCTCGACGATCTTCGCGCCATTAAAGCGCGCCTCGAGCCGCTTCTTAAAGCCCAATACGACTGCTATCGTGCTCTTCTTCCTTGCCTAGCCCAACACGGCGTTCATATTGATAGCTATCAAGACCTCGGTGACAAAGAAAAAGCGGAACTAACAACCTACTTTGAAAAACAGGTCTTTCCGGTGCTAACTCCGCTCGCGGTGGACCCCGGCCACCCATTCCCGTACATTTCGAACTTAAGTCTTAGCCTGGCTGTCATCGTACGCGACCCCTACTCACATCAAAAACGCTTCGCACGTGTTAAGGTTCCGGAACCTTCCGCCCTTCCCAGAATGGTGCTTGTTCCAGGCCATCGCTACCGCTACATCTACCTTGAAGAGCTGATCATGGCACATCTGGACAGGCTCTTCGTGGGAATGGAGATACTGGGGGCCTATCCTTTTCGCATCACTCGCAACGCAGACCTCGAGCTTCAAGAGCATGTCGCCACCGACCTGCTGGAGTTTATAGAAGAAGCGCTCGTGCGCCGCCGCTTTGGTGAGGTCGAGCGAGTGGAGTTCACCAGCCAAATGCCCGAAGAGATACGTCGCACGATTATCGCGGGAGTTAAAGCCCTGGAAGAAGAAGTGTATACTGTAGACGGTCCGCTTGCTCTAAATGACCTCATGCCCATCGCCTCGCTCGACATCCCCGAACTGCGTGACCCGCCCTTTACCCCCTCGATCCCTCCCGCCCTGCGCGGTGGCCAAAACCCGTTCGATGCTATTAAAAAACAGGACATTCTGCTGCACCACCCCTATCAGTCATTCGACTGCGTTACCGACTTTCTGCGCGCCGCTGCCGACGACCCTAATGTGCTCACCATCAAGCATACCCTGTACCGTACCAGTGGCGACTCACCTATCCTAAACGCCCTCATGGATGCCGCCCTCAACGGCAAGCAGGTGGCCTGCCTAGTAGAACTTAAAGCGCGTTTCGATGAGGCAAATAACATCACCTGGGCGCGGCAGCTTGAAAACGCAGGCGTGCATGTGGTCTACGGATTGCTTGGCCTTAAGACCCACTGCAAGGTGACTCTCGTCGTGCGTCGGGAGGCAGATGGCCTTCGCCGCTACCTCCATGTCGGCACGGGAAACTATAACCCCCGTACCGCTACCGTCTACACCGATATCGGGCTTCTTACCTGCGACGACGATTTCGGTGCCGATGCTACCGAGCTTTTTAACTACCTTACCGGTTACTCACATCAGAAGAACTACCGCCGCTTCCTCGTCGCTCCAATCAATCTCCGATCTCGACTACTGGAGCTTATTGAACGCGAAATATCCGTTCACCGTGCAGACACCCCAGGGCGCATTATCGCAAAAATGAATGCGCTTGTAGACCCCGAGATCATCCAAAGCCTCTATCGAGCCTCTCAAGCAGGCGTTCAGATTGACCTCATCGTGCGCGGCATGTGCTGCCTCCGCCCAGGAGTGCCAGGGCTATCTGAAAACATCCGAGTCATCAGCATCGTCGGGCGCTTCCTCGAACATAGCCGAATTTTCTACTTCCGCAATGGCGGAAACGAAGACCTCTATATCGGCAGCGCAGATTGGATGCCGCGTAATCTTGATCGCCGCATCGAGGTTGTCGTTCCTATCCTCGACCCAAACAACCGTAAAGAGCTTCTGGAGGTCCTCCAAATAATGCTCGAGGATAACATGCAAGCCTGGGACCTCCATCCCGATGGATGCTACACGCGCCGACACCCGGCGCTTGGGGAAGCCGAAAGAAGCTCACAACGTATCTTGCTACAGCGATTAGCCAATGTATAGGAGCGCCACCCCATGTCTCTCACACCCCGTGAACGACAGGAGCAGTGGGAACTAAGCTATCTCGCCCCTTGGGCGGCTAAGGCCGCTCTCTCGCGGGGGCGCGAAAAGCCGGAACCGCCCGACTCCGTCCGCACGGCCTTTCAGCGAGATCGCGATCGCATTCTCCATTCCAAAGCGTTCCGGCGCCTGAAACATAAAACGCAGGTCTTTATTGATCCAGAAGAAGATCACTACCGTACGCGATTAACCCATACCCTCGAAGTCGCCCAAATAGCCCGCACCATCGCCCGCGCCCTGCGGCTGAACGAAGACCTTACCGAGGCCATCGCCCTCGCCCATGACCTAGGACATCCCCCATTTGGCCACGCCGGCGAGGAGGCCCTCGATGCCGCCTATCGTGAGTTCGTTCCCGATGCAGGCTTCCGCCATTATGAGCAGAGCCTGCGCGTGGTGGAACTGCTAGAATACAGAACGGACTTCGTGCCCGAAGAAAATACCGATCCCTCTGACGGAACCCCTAAGCAGCCCGGCTTGAATTTAACTTGGGAGGTAAAAGACGGCATTGCAAGGCATAGTAAAGGGAAGGCCGACCTTAGTCAGGAAACAGACCTGCCCACTACCCTAGAAGGTAAAGTCGTTCGGATTGCCGATCGGGTGGCCTACATCAATCACGATATAGACGACGCCATCCGGGCAAAAGTCATCACCTACTCCGATCTGCCCCAAGATATCATGAAAACGTTGGGGCGTTCTTATTCACAGCGCATTGCCAGAATGGTGGAGGATATCGTGCTTACAAGCTCCGACCGTCCCGACGTCACAATGTCTGCAGCGATGTCGGAGTGCGTTGATCGCCTCAAAGACTTCATGTTCGAGCGTGTCTATTGGAACGCGGCTAAGGGGAACGAGGATTTAAGGAAAGCTCAGCACGTCATCCGCGCGCTTTTCCACCTGTATATGGAGCAACCGGAGCTTATGAAAGGCGAGACGCATCTACGTGACTGCTCGCCAGCCGAACGTGCCCAGTACGTATGCGACTTCATAGCCGGCATGACCGACCGCTACGCCGTTTCCCGCTTCGTGGCCCACTTCGTTCCCAAACCTATTCGACGTGACGGAATGCCTACTTCTTAGCCGGCGCAGTTGTCGTCCCTGAGGAACTCGAGTTAGATGTTGTAGCCGACAGCTTGGCCGCACGCTCCTTAGCCTGCATGATGATGGTGTTCACCGATTCAGCCGGAACCAAAAAAACCTGTCCGAATCCCCCTCCGCTAAACAGACGCTGCATGAACTGCATTCCCATACCGCCTGAATCGGTCTCCACCACCGTCGGAGCCAGTGTGGTAAGAATGCCTAAAGGCTTCCCACTTAGATTGTACACGGGTAGACCTATCGGCAGACCGGCTCCATCCAGCAGATAGGCATGACGAGGAATCTGTATCTCTCCGCAAACCGTGGTTATATGAAAATAGGGAGCGTAATCGTATCCCTTGCTCAGACGCGAGAAGAGTATCACCTTCTCCCCCAAGGCAGGCTGCACGCCGTGGCTCATGTCCACCGCCTCTAACTTCTTTCCTTGCAGATCGGTAATTTGGATGAAAGTAAGCCCTAAGATGGTATCGGTAGCGACCAGTTTAGCGCTGTAATCTTTCTGATCATGACCGACCGTTACCTTGAAGTCGGTAGGAATGGTTTTTGACTTAAAATCGGGGTTATCCCCACCCCCTCCAATATTGCCGAAAAAGCTACCAAAGTCAAACGAGTAGCTGCTAGTTGCCAGCATCACAAGCCCATCCGGCGATACGACCACGCCTGTGGTCTCTGTTTTCCCCTCCGAGGTTGACGACTGCCCTTCCGCGCTCACCTGAGTCTTGTAAACGATCTTTACCGTGACGAGCGCTGGGGTCAGTGATTGCAAAAGCTGCACAGGGTTTTGTGCCTCCTGTGCTGTCGGCGAGGCATTTTCTGGTGTCTGTTGAGCGTAAGCACTGCCTAGAAAGCCCGCAAACGCAGCGAACACAACACAGTGTCCGATAAGGTTTGTTATGATGTGACGAATCAACATCGCCTCCCGCCTCCTCCCTCTACCCTAGTTTAAATGAGCCCAGTCCGGCTGGATAAACACAAAATACGTCAACGCACCACGATGCACAAATAAGGTTACCACCTTCGGCTTGCGCGACACAACTTCCGACATCACCCGCTTGAAACTGCCGACGTCCTCAATAGGTTGCCCGTTTACCGATAAGATGATATCGTCTACATTTAAGCCGGCAATGTTTGCCCATCCTCCTTCCGTCGTGTCCGTTACGATAACACCCTTCTGATCCAGCGGTAAATGACGCTCGATCCGATCAAAAAGCGTTAAATCCCTCACCGTAAACTCAAAGGTCTTCTCTTGATACGATGCAACCTCCGACGCTGAACTGGGCGATGCTTGTAAAGTGACCCCGATCTCAAGCGGCTTGCCCCCTCGCAAAATACCTAACGTTGCCTTGCTTCCAACATCCAAATTCTCAATGGCATGGGTTAACATCTCCTCATCTTGTGGGCGTGAAGCCTCTAAGCGCTGCCCGTTTAAAGAGGTTATAATATCGCCAACGCGTAGCCCAGCCTCACTCGCGTTGGTTCCTGGAAAGACCTCCGTTACCAAAAACCCCTGCGTACCGGGAACATGCAGTACCTCCGCAATCTCCGGAGTCACCACCTCCGTGCGTACCCCAAGCCAAGCATGAGGAAGCTCAAAATCGTTGCCGGATGTCTCCGGCCTCTCCATGCGCAACACGCTTAAGCAACTTTGGTTCTGCCGCAAATAGGCCACCACCAATCGCCCCTGCTGCTTATCTGCCTTCACCACCTGTTCCAACGCCGCTAAATTCGGCGTCGGCTTCCCATCCACCGCCCGAATCACATCTCCTACGGCAAGCTTTGGCTGCGAGTTGTCCGCCGGATACCCCGGACGTATCCCCGTTACCATCAACCCGTTCGTATCCGGCAGATGGTTAAGCAGGGCCATCATGGGGGTGATCGAACGAACGGTAAGCCCTAAATCCGCTACCTCGCTCTCATGACCCAAATAGGGCTGCATCGGCGCCACAACCGTATGCAGCGTAAGAACTTTGCCTTGCCGCAGCACCCGCAAGCTCACCCGCGTGCCGGGTTTTATGGCCGTTACCTGCTGATAAAGTAGTGGCACCTGCTCCAAGAATCGAATGTTAGTGGGTACTCCATTAATGCTTAACAGCACATCCCCAGGCCTTAACCCGGCCTCTGCTGCCGGCGATTTCGGAATAACGGCGGCAACTAATGTGCCCGTCTTACGACCTAACTTATCTACCGGCAACGGCTCAAATCCCAAGTACCCACGAATCACTTTCCCGTGCGCAAGCACCTGCTCGAATACTCGTCGCACGAGATTGGAAGGAATTGCAAAACCTACACCGCTACCTCCTAACTCGTTAATCCCCACGACCTCGCCTTGCATGTTCACTAAAGGTCCGCCGGAATTCCCAGGCAAAATGAGGGCATCATGCTGAATCCACCGCGTTAAAAGCCCCGTCTGCTGCCCGCTATCCAACTCAACCTGCTCAATGCGACTCCCGGTAAAATCCGTAAACACACGCTGCGTGTTAGAGACGATCCCTAAGGTCATCGAAGAGGACAGCATCAATGGGTTGCCCATAGCCAGCACAAAATCGCCCACATGCAGATCATCCGAATTTCCTAAAACGGCATAGTGCAGCGGCGCCTTCGGGTTGGCTCGCTGGTTAAGGTTCAACTTCAAGATGCTGATGTCGGTAAGTGGGTCATCATAGATATCCTTGGCCTCTACCCGTTCCCCATCGGTAAGGGTACATTCGATATACGTCGTATGCCCCGCTACGTGGTAGTTGGTAATAACATAGCCGTCTGGGCTGATGATAACGCCGCTGCCTCCTGCTAGATCGCGCTGCGCCCGACCACTATCGTAATAGCGATAGACAACAAGGATATTCACCAAGGCCGGATACACTCGCGCCTTGGCAAAGGCGATCTCCCTATGCAGGGTGTCTATGAGTTCCACCTTGTGGCGCACCACCGATGCAGGCATCCCTCCCCTCACCGGACGTGCGTCGCTAGATGCGACTCCATAGCCTAATAGCAAACTACCCAAAATGAACCCGATAAGATACCGCTTCATCATCCCTTCCCTTCTCTCCCTACGAACCGCACTCTTACGCCGATTCTACCAAAGGAGCAAGAGCCTGATAGCAGCGCCGCACCACGTCATCCACCTTCTCCAACGGAAAGTCCTTTGTTCCTACAATCTCAAGCGTGAGATACTTCAGATCGGGCTTCTTTTTGAACGCTGCGATGATCGCCGGTAAATTCATGGCTCCTCCTCCAGGTATCTGGTCTTCCACCGAGCCGATCGGCTTCTCACGCCCTTTCGTGTCGCGAATGCGGGCTGTACAAAGGTAAGGTAAGAGCGATGGGATCGTCTCCTCAGGGTTTTCCTGCTCCGGTGTGCGCCAAAGATGCGATGCATCCACATTCAAACCGATGTAGTTCGGGTCTACATGTTCCATAAGCCGCAAAGCGGTGCGCGTGGAGTAGACCGCACAGTTCACATGTGGCTTGATACTGATCTTTACCCCGGTCTCCCGCACCACACGCGATAACTCGTTCAGCAAGTTTACAACGGTTTTGAACGATTCCTCGTCATCAGAGACGCCACCAGAACCGGTGGTGATGGCCGGCGCTCCTAAAACACTGCCCACCTCCATGAGGCGAATAAAGCGTTGTCGCGCATCAGGGTTTAGTAGATTTGTGCTGGCTCCAATCGACTCCAAAGCTAAGCCGCTGTCGGAAATTTTGCGGCCCAGCTCCTTGAGCAACGTTGGAGATTGATAGACCTCCTGCGAAAGATGATCCCCCATTCCGGGTATCGCCGCCAGCTCAATAGCCCGGTACCCTAACCGTGAGATATGCTCCAAAGCTACCTCCACAGGGAAACCACCGTATAGCAACGTACTGCATCCAAGTTCCATCGTTTTTCTTTCCTCTTCTAATAGACTCTCGTTCAGTTCACTTCGTTGCGGTTATGTGGGAATATACGTTCCCCTCTTAGAAGATTCCTGCCCCTCTCCATTCCCTGCTTCGTGAAGTTTCTACGGAGGCTTCTGCCGATGAGGTTCCTCACCTAGCCGCGTGGTATACTTAGGGCATGAAACGTATCTTGCTTGTTCCCGACGGCGCTGCGGACGAACCGCTAGAGATACTCGATCACCGTACCCCGTTACAGGTGGCACAAACGCCCTACCTCGACGAGCTTGCCCGGGCCGGTATGGTGGGCACAGTTCAAGTGACCCCGCCCGACATGTACCCCGGCAGCGATGCGGCGAATATGGCTTTGCTTAGTTATGACCCCAAACGCTACTATACCGGTCGAGGCCCCATCGAGGCGGCCGCAATGGGGATTCCTCTCGGGAAAGAGGATGTGGCTTTTCGCTGTTCGCTCATCTCTACCGACGGAAAGCAGCTCGTAGACTACAGCGCCGGCCATATCACCACCGAAGAGGCGCGTCCCCTTATCGAGTGGGTTAATGAACGTCTTGCTACCCCCTCCCGTCGCCTCTACCCCGGAGTGAGCTATCGGCATATTCTGGTCTGGAAAAATGGCCCGGCACACGCCCAAACGGCCCTCCCCCATGAAAATATGGGCAGGGCACTTCAGGAAATCTATCCAACAGGCGAAGGGGCCGAACAGCTTCGACAGTTCATTGTGGAATCTTATGCTTTGCTAGATAATCACCCCTTTAATCAACAACGCCGTGCCGAAGGCAAACCACCCGCCAACATGCTCTGGCCTTGGAGCCCCGGTAAGACTCCCGAACTAACACCCTTTCCTCATCTCCATGGCACTACCGGCGCCGTTATAGCCGCCGTAGATGTCATCAGAGGTCTCGGCCGCTTGGCCGGCCTCGAAGTAGTCCATGTTCCCGGAGCAACTGGCTACTTCGATACCGACTACGCCGCCAAAGGCCGCTATGCGCTCGCTGCGCTTCAACGCCATGACTTCGTTTGGGTACACCTGGAAGCGCCAGATGAGGCTGGCCACCAGGCAAATGTTGAAGAGAAGATTCGGGCCATAGAAAACTTCGACCGTTTGATCGTTGGTACCCTTGTGGAAGGGCTTCGAGGCAAGGAACCCTTTCGCCTCTTGTGCGCCCCCGATCACAAAACCCCTATCTCTACCCGAGGGCACGCAAAAGGTCCCGTCCCCTTTCTCTTCTTCGATTCCCAACGGACGTCCCAACCGCCTAACCTCATCATGTTCGACGAAAACGCACTTACCCAAGCCTCTGTCCATATCAAAGAGGGTTGGAAACTTATCCATCTACTCTTCGACGATGCCTAGACACCTCGAGTATAGGGACCTAAACTCTAGGGACAATATTGCCGCTTTGGCCTACCAACGAAAGTCCACAGCCTGTAAAAAGGCTCTTGCGAGCACCATGTGGCCAAGAGGGTTTGGGTGAACCCTGTCCCACGCGATCGAGGCAGGATAGGAGTAACGCATTACCTCGTCAAAAGCCGCTTGCGTATCCACAAAGTAAGCACCGTGCTTTTCCGCGATGCCTCGTACAATCGCCCCGTACCTATCCATCATAGCACGCATCGCATCTTCCCGATTCGGCTCGATGTAGAAGGGGGTCATCAGCACCAGCCCACGCAGCAACGGCTTGGTTTGCACAACAAGCTCCTCTAGTGTTTCTTCATACTCCTCAGCGTAGACATGAAGGGTGGGGTTCAACGGTGCGTCGAACTGGCGCCATACATCGTTGATCCCAATCATAATCGAAAGCCAGTCAGGCCTCAACTCGAGAACATCGCTCTGCCATCGCGCCTTTAGATCGCGCACCGTGTTGCCACTTACCCCCATATTGATTACCCGAATCTGCCTATCGGGATAGACAGCCCCAAGCAGAGCATCCACATAACAGACGTAACCTTGCCCTAATCCTCCGAAGGCGCGCTCCCCCACCGGGCGCGCACGACCGGCATCGGTAATCGAATCTCCGATCATAAGCAGCGTCTGGCCTGTTTCTATTTTCATAGGCGACCTCCATGCAACGTTATCGTTCCTGTTATTCCGACATGGAAGCCGCAACTTCCTGCCCGCGCGAAGCGTAAACCAATACGAACACCGATTATCTTGAATTCAAGATAATTTTCATGGAGGCTTTTTCGATGGAACTCTATCCCACTCACAACGACCTGCCACAGGCAACCCGAGAACAGATCATTGAGCTACTCAACGCCCGTCTTGCCGATGCCATAGACCTCTACACCCAAACCAAGCAAGCGCATTGGAACGTAAAAGGCCCCTCTTTTATCGCGCTGCATGAGCTTTTCGACGATGTCGCCGAAGCCGTTGAAGACTATGCCGATCTCCTTGCCGAACGTGCCGTGCAACTCGGTGGTGTCGCTCTAGGTACCGCCCGTATCGCTGCAGAAAAATCTTCCCTCTACGAATATCCTCTCAGCATCACAACCGGGCGAGAACATGTGGAAGCTCTTGCAAGTGCACTTGGCGCCTATGGTCACCTCGTGCGTCGCGCTATAGATGTTTGCGACGGCCTTGGCGATAAGGATACGGCCGACATCTTTACGGAGATATCCCGCGGTATAGACAAATACACCTGGTTCGTAGAAGCTCATCTGCAGGCCGAAAAGTAAGTTCCGCTTGCCTATGGACTCCGATATCGAACGCGCGCTTAAGCTTTTTGTTGTTCTCGCTCGCTGCCATAACAGCATCATGAGCTTGACCCATCACCACCTACGGCAGCGAGGCCTTAGTATTAGTGAATTCGGAGTTCTGGAAGTGCTCTATCACAAAGGGCCGCTTTCACTAGGTGAAATTGCCCAGAAAGTTTTGCTGAAATCGGGCAGCTTCACCTATGTGGTAAACCGACTTGTCACTAAAGGGCTTGTCTGCTGTAGTCCTTGCCCTCAAGACAAACGCAAACGCTACGCTCAGCTAACCCCGAAGGGAAGGGAACTTATAGAGCATCTCTTCCCGCTTCACGCACAGATCGTATACCAAGCGATGAACCCGCTAAGCGCTGATGAGCAAGAGGAGGCTACCCGACTGCTCAAGCGCCTAGGGCTTGCTGCAGCAGAACAAGTTAGAAACCTTCCCTAGCTCTATCTCAGATGTCTAGAATATCAAGGGAGAAGAAAGGAGTGAAAAGAGGCAGTGTCTGCACCGAATGTATTGATTGTGTTCTATTCTCGTAACGGCTCTACAGAAAAACTGGCACTCGCTGTCGCAGAAGGAGCCCGCGCAGAAGGGGCCGAAGTGCGCATTCGCCGTGTACGGGATTTTGTGCCGGAAGAGATCATTCAGCGAGTACCGGGTTGGGCAGAAAATCGCGACCGTATGTACGCCCTGTATGAGGCGCCAACGGAGGCCGACGTGGAGTGGGCCGACGCCATTGTGTTCGGCACTCCCACCCGCTTCGGAAACGTCTCTGCTGAACTAAAAGCGTTCGTGGATAGCCTAGGAGGGCTTTGGTTCCAGGGAAAACTAAACGGCAAGGTTGGCAGCGCCTTCAATTCCACCCAAACAACCCATGGTGGCAACGAAAGCACCAACCTAAGTATGTACAACTTCATGGCCCATCTGGGGCTGATCATTGTGCCAACCGGCTACGCCGACCCTGTCATGTTCCAAGGAGGCACACCCTATGGAGCCACGCATATCTCCGGCCCCCAAGGCAATCCGCCAGGTGAAAATGCTCTTGCTGCCGCACGCTTTCAAGGGAGAAGAGTAACCCAGGTTGCTCGTGCCTTAAAAGCGGCAAAGATCGGTTAGAAAGGAGCGCTACGATGCTGTGGAATACCCTTGCTCCCAAAGAAAAACAGGAAGCGTTCGCCCTGTTATCTATTCGCCTGGCGTCTGCCGCTGCGTTTCTCTATCACGGCACGCATATTCTGGGGATTATCGGCGGCCCCGGCATTCAGGGTTTTGCCGAATTTACCCACTTACCGGTTCCCATCGCCTTTCTTGTGGGATTGGGTCAACTTTGTGGCGGGCTTGCCATGCTTACCGGCGTGCTTGCCCGCCTTGGTGGGGCCGTGATTAGCATCATCATGCTCGGAGCCATTGTCCTTGTGCACTGGCACAACGGCTTCGACATCAGTAAACAAGGCTACGAGTACGCGCTCACCCAACTCCTCATCGGTGTGGCCATTCTCATCCGCGGTGCCGGTCCCATCTCCCTTGTGGAATGGTTTCGTGCAAAGCCGGCCTCGCCATCGAATTAGCTGCACCCTCATCGCCCAAAATCAGGGGGCCTCCTTAGAGGCCCCCTTCAACTTTCCGACGGCAAAAAACCTTACGGCTCTTGCCCAGGCCCCAACGGCATAATCTGATTGGGCACGATGTCTTTATCCGTAATGGGCTGCAAGCCTAAGATTTGATCCCGCGACAGCTTGTAGGTGATCATGATAAGCCGCCGAGGCTGAGAAGGCGGATAGATATCCTTAGGAGGCGTATGTCCGTCCCAAATCGGAATGGTTTTTCCATCCCAATTAGGCCCCGTACCCCCGAAGCCATCTATCATCTTCGTGCCCAGCATTGTAGGTGTGTTATCTACAACCACATGAGCCGCATTGCTATCCGTCATACCCTCCCCGCTCCATCCGAAACGATCTTGAAGGTGTGGGGCGGTCGTGCGCGGGTCATAGCTCAGTACTAACCGATAGTACTCATGCGCAAAGCTGTACATCTTGGGGTCTTTACTCATATCTATCTCACGCTCGAACTCCGCCTTGCGTACAGCGATGGAATCCATCATGATCGTCTGGTTTGGGTCAACCGCAAATGCGGTGGTAGTGTTGCTCACAATGTGCGGCTTGTAGTCCCAATCTTCAAGCAGCACGTCAATCCGGGCACCATCGGCAGCATTGAAATAGCCTTTGATATCGAGAACTTTCGGTCGTTTCACCGTCACGGTCGCCGAGAAGCTAACGTCCCAAGGACCGGGCTTGCTGCTACCCCCGAAAGGCCACTCCACACCTGGGTAAGGCGATGTGTTCACATGATCGTGGTTTATGCTGGTATACCGGTCGAAATACCGCTGATAGTCCTCGGCGCGATTGTGCAGCTCCGCTTGGTGAAGCTCGAAGTCGGCAAAGTCCTTCGTTCGACCTCCACGTTGCTTCAAACGCTGGGTGCTGATCTGTATCGCCTGATCCCAAACGGCAATCGCGTCAGGAATGCGCCCCATCCGCTCGTAAGTATGCGCAAGAATATGCCATACCTTTAACGGAGCCCCATAGGGATAGTCGTCCGCATCTACCTCTTTATTGGCAGGCGTATTAATGGCATCTTGGAAGGCCTCTGCCGCGATGGCGTAGTTCTTAATCTTATCGAAATTCTCCCACCCCTTCTCAAACTTCACGTCATAGATACGAGGGTTGTTACGAATGCCCTCGTTGAGCAGAGCCTCCGAGGGTGCGATGTAGCGTCTATCAGAACGTTCCCCGGTGGAGTCGGTAAAGTTATATGCCATGTGCCATGCCCCGGTCACGTAAACGTTGGCGGCGTGAGGATCAAGCCACGTGATGATGCGGACTAAAGGCAAAATGGCATCGTAGTCCCCACTGTGGAAGAACTCATCACAACGAACCCATAGCAGTCCGGCTGCAGCCTCGCGAAACCCTAACAAAGGCAGCAACAGAAACTCGCTATTGAGGCCCCCAAGGGCTAAGGCCTCATTGCGTTCTGTCTTATCGAGTTGCATGCGGTAGGGATCAACAGCTACATGCTGTACGATTCCCGCCAATATCAACAGCACCACAATAAAGACGATGAGGCCTCTGCCGCGACGCTGCACGTCCGCAGGAATAATTTTTGCCGGTCGCTTCTCTGTTACTGCAGCCATGGCTACACCTCACGCCGGTCGAAGATGAAGACCGCCAATGCCAGCAAAACGGCTGAATAGAGAAGCGCGTAGGCGATGTTATTACGCATGTAGACCGACATATTGACGATATCTTCTTCGGGATGGATGAGCTGATTCTGAACGTTGAAGTTGCCGAACTGCGGCAGCAGATAGTGAATAGCCAACCCAACCATCTGGGATATCTTGTTATGCGAGGTCGTGAGAGTATCCGTTACCGAGCTTAAATTCCCCACCAAAAAGATTCCGAAGGAGAGGAAGAAGTTGACCACCGGGGTGGCAAAGGTGGAAAAGAAAATGGTGAGGGCTGCCAAGAGCATCATCTGGAAAAAGGTGAAGATAACTCCCCGAACCATCTCCGGTGGTATCTGATGCTCTTGCATGCGCAGCATAGCCAAAAAGACAACCCCCATGGCGGCAATGTTAATGAACACCACCGCAAACCCCCCGAGAAACTTTCCTAAAACGAACTCAAAGCGCTGAACCGGCTTTGACAACACCGTATAGATCGTCCTGCGTTCTATCTCGACGGGGATAAGATAGATGCAGGTGACGATTGTGGTGAAAAGGCCCGCTAAAAGAATCGCCGCCAAACCAAGGCTTCGTAACACGGTTTGGCTATCCCGCGGGCTGAGAAAACCGAACACCGGCCCCATGGCGATGAGGAAAATTCCGGTAACGAGGAATATCCACATAACACGACGCCGCAGGGCCTCACGAACCGTCTGATGAGCGATCGCATAGATAGCTGCAAACATTCGTTCAGACTCCCTCTTCCTGAGCGGCTCCTGCCGAAGCCAACTCTTCTTTACGTACTGTTTCCACGAAGACCTCCTCTAAGGTTCGGCGATGAGGCATTACAGAGATAACCTGTCCCTTTGCGCCTCGAACCAAATCAATAAGCGTGGATACACGCTCTGGATCGTTGCTCGATAGCTTTAGCGTATCGTTGCCTATGGGTTCTATACTGGTGGCAATCGGACGCAACCGATCGATCAGTCCGTTCGCTAACTCTTTTCCACGAACGGTGATCTCAGTGCGCTCTCCCTCTACCAACTCTTTGATGGTACCGGTCGTTAATAGCTTGCCACGATGAATGATGGCAACACGTGTACAGATCATCTCGACATCGGCTAACTGATGCGAAGAGAGAAAAACCGTCTTCCCTTCATCTTTCAGGCTGGCTACGATATCGCGCAACTCCGCATGAGCAATCGGGTCGAGGCCTGACGTCGGTTCATCGAGGAAGAGCAGTTGCGGATCGTTGATCAACGCTTGCGCAATGCCGATGCGCTGACGCATTCCTTTCGAGTAGCCCCGAATTGCACGATGCCATGCCTCCGGCTGCAAACGCACCTTCTCAAGGCATATCTGTATACGACGCTTTCTCTCCGGCTGGGGAATGCGGAACAGCCTGCCATAGAAGTCCATCAAGTCCCAACCGGTCATCGACTCATAGAAGTAGGTCTCTTCGGGAAGATAGGAGATCAGATGCTTCACCGAGTTGTCTCCCATCGGTTTACCGAGGATCACCGCATCCCCCGCCGTGGGGAAAATGAGACCGAGCAGCATCTTGATGGTTGTGGTTTTGCCGGCACCGTTGCGGCCGAGAAAACCGAATATCTCTCCCTCTTCCACATCGAGGTCGAGGTTGTTAACGGCTACAACCTCCTGCCTCTGCCAAACGTCAATGTACTTTTTGGTGAGACCTCGGATCGAGATCGCAGTGGTCATAGGTTAGAATTCCTCCCTCCGCACGTGACGGAGCTGTTGTTTTGTGTTTGGGTAATGATGACGAAGTACACTGGTGGTTTCCATCCGAAACCACCAAAATCGGCGTATTATACCTTACCACCCTCTTGGGGTAGTGCACAACCTCAAAAATACGAGAAGTGCCATACTCTCCCGTCTTATTTACGTACTTTCATACAAGTTTTGTCACAAACATTTTAACCTAGCCCGCATTGGGCAAACCATAACCTCAAAACTAGTCCCCCAACCCCAACTCTGCTGCCAGTCTATCGCATAACTCTCGCGCCTCTGTGTTCGTCGGGTCATGCTCTAACACGGTGTGAAAAGCACACAAAGCCTCGCGAGGCTTATTCAATGCCCAATAAACACAGCCAAGCTTAATAGCCACCTCGCATCGTAAGGCCCCCTCCTCCGCCAGAGCCATTACCGATTCATATTCTGTACAAGCCTGCTCGGTTTTACCTAAACCACGCAAAATATCGGCACGCTCCACGCGTGCATAAAGGTTGCCGGGATCGTGTAATAACGCCTCGTCGTATGCGGAAAGAACGCGCGGGTCAAAGTCGCCATAAACGCCTCGCATCAGCCCGGCCCGAAGCCACCATGCCTCGGCCGGCACGCCCTTTTGGTTGAGCACCTCTTCCACCGTAGTAAGGGCCTCACGCCAACTGCCGGCACTATACAGCGCATAAGCGCGCCAAAAACCCTCCCTAGCGTCTCCGTCTTGACTCAACGAACCCCCTCCAGTTTTTCAAAACGGAGTCGCCCTCTGAACTTCATCTTTACAAAAACGGATGCGGAGAGGACAGGATTCGAACCTGCGTACCCTTGCGGGTAACCTGTTTTCAAGACAGGCGCCTTCAACCACTCGGCCACCTCTCCAGTCTTCTTAAGATAACCCAGAATACCGATTTTCGTCAAGTCGGCCTCATCGCAGCTGCCTGCCTTACAAATGGCAGGAGCGTAACCCGCGCTTCTCTAAATAACGCTGGTGGTACTCCTCGGCGGGGTAAAACTCCGGTGCAGGCAGAATCTGTGTAACAATTGGCCGAGAATACCTTCCAGAACGCTCCAAACGCTCTCTTGAAGCCTCCGCCGCCTCTCGCTGCTCTGGCGTAAATGCAAAAATCACCGAGCGGTATTGGGTTCCCACATCCGGCCCTTGTCGGTTAAGCTGTGTGGGATCGTGGCAGTTCCAAAACACCTCAAGCAACTGCTCATAGCTTACTTTCTCCGGATCGTACTCCACCAAAACCACCTCGGCATGGCCCGTGAGGTCTGTGCAAACCTCCTCGTAGGTAGGGTTCTTTGTGTGCCCTCCCGCGTACCCTACCGTCGTATTTACGACCCCAGGTACAGCGCGAAAGGTCGTCTCGACCCCCCAAAAACACCCGGCACCAAACATCGCTTTCTCTATGGCCATTTCGGTTACCCCCAAGAGTATTTCTATACCTTAGAACGCAATCCACTACCCGTCCGTTCCCTTAGCATCACAAAAGGAAAAAAGAATAAGTTCGCACCGTTGACACCACCAACAACGGGGTGCTATACTTATTAGTGAAATTATGCACAAAGTCACTGCTGACGCCGTTACCATGGATCAATCTGCCTCACCCACTTCGCCGGCATCCTCTCGCGCACGTGAGGTGTTCTACGAGCGCGAACGTGGAGTCTATGCACTGCGTATCTTGCGCGACGTCGCCCATGCCGTTGTCCGTATTCCCTCAGAGGATTCGCGCACCGACGCCATCCAAAACCTGTTCAACACCGTGGCTAAAGCCGGCATCCCCCTCTTTCTCATTAAACTCCATCGCTCTTCTGTCACCTTTGCGCTCGCCGGAGCCTACCTTGAAAGAGCTGCGGAGGTGCTGCGGGCCGCAGGCTACGATGTCTCTACCCGACGTGACCTGGCTATGGTAACTGTCGTTGCCTCCTCCATGAGAGAGATGGCCGGCATCATGGTGGATATCGCCGATGCCCTTTACGAAGCCGGCGCACGCATCTATGAGGCCGGAGATTCGCACGATACCGTGCAGTGTCTTATTGAAGCCAATCGCGTTCCTGACGCCGTCGAGCAGCTTTGCAAAACTTTTCATCTGGATAAGAGCGCCATCCACGAAGAGCATCTGCCTATTCAAGAGTTGCCATCATGAGAATCCTGGTCCAAAAATTCGGAGGCACCTCCGTAGATACCAAAGAGCATCGAGAGATGGCCGTGCGCAAGGTCATCAAAGCACGAGAGGCCGGCTACCACCCCGTTGTCGTTGTCTCGGCGATAGGACGTGCCGGCGCCCCTTACGCCACCGATACCCTCGTGCAGTTTCTCAAAAGCATTGACCCGCAAGTGCCCCCAGCCCCGCGCGAACTTGACATGATCATGGCCTGTGGCGAGATCATCTCCACAGTGGTGTTCGCTCATACCCTCCAAACGTTTGGCTATAAATCCATCGCGCTCTCCGGCGGGCAAGCCGGCATCATCACCGATCCGCAATTCGGTGACGCCCGCATCCGAGAAATACGCCCTCAATACATCCTGCGCCTGCTTGAACAGGGTTATATCCCTGTGGTCTGCGGCTTTCAAGGAACCACCGAGCCGGAAGATACCCACGAACATGGGGCCATCACCACCCTCGGTCGTGGAGGCAGCGATACCACCGCATCAGCGCTCGGTGCCGCTTTGTGCGCCGAAGCCGTTGAGATATATACCGACGTAGATGGCGTCAAAACGGCAGACCCCGATATCGTGCCCACAGCGCGTACCCTCGACGTCTGCTCCTACGAGGAGGTCGCAGAGATCGCTCATCAGGGAGCCAAGGTCGTTCATCCACGTGCTGCCGAGATTGCGATGGACTACAACATCCCCCTGTGGGTGAAATCAACCTTCTCCGACTCCCCGGGAACGCGCATTGTGGGACGCCAAGCTTCTGAAACAACCTATCCGCGCATTACCGGTATCACCCATACCGGAAAAATTGTCTACATCCGCTTAGAGATCGGAGAGACCGAGTACAAACCGCTTATCGAGCGCGAAGTCTATCGCATGATGGCACGCGCCGGCGTTTCTATCTATCTCGTTACCTTCAGCAATCGCTCGCTCTCCTTCGCCGTCGAGCGTAAAGTATATCCCATCGCCCGCGATCTGCTCGACGGCATGGTGGTGCCCATCACATTTGAACGGCCAGATGAAACGGGGCGCCTTGCCGCTTTCTACATCTTTAAATTCTCCGAAGGGCTTGATCTAGCCTACAGCGTGCAGCGGCCGCTGCTCCGGCCCTTAGAACAATACGTGCACGTCATAGATGTAAATGCCAGCGTCATTGAAAGCTGCACAATGGTGTCCGTCATCACCAGTGGGCATCGTACCATGCCAGGCGTTATGGCTCGGATATACTCACTACTAACGAAGGCCGGAATCGCCGTCTACCAAACGGCCGATTCCGAGATGTCGGTCTCTTGCCTTATCCCTGAAAGCGAGGTGGAACGGGCCGTCCGTCTCCTTCATGCCGAGCTGTGCGAGCAGGTATCCAAACCAACCGAGGCACTCCCATGAAATCTGAAGATGAGGACTACCCACCCGAAGATACCGAGTCGCCGCAATTGCCAACTCCCCCCGAAGTCCCTTCCGCCCCGCAATTGCCGGAGGTACCTCGACTACAAAAAGTGGAAAAACCGACTTGGCAGCCTAAAAAACCCTCTTCAAAAAGCAGTAGCCTCTTCGGGTTTGGCGCCGATAGTCCCGATAGCGCCACACGAACCTATTCAAAAGTCGTTATGGCCGCTACGGTAGCCACAAGCCTCATTGGCCCGATGGTGGTGTTCGCTCTCGTAGGTTTTTGGCTCGACGGCAAGCTTCACCACTCCGTGGCCTATCTCGCAGGCATCGGATGCATCGTCGGCTTCTTCGCCGGGCTTGCGTCGGTAATGGATATTCTGCGGAGGCTAAAAAAGTAGCTTCGAACGTCCTATCGTAGACAGAAATCCAAGCTTGATGTGCTATAATATTAGCCGCACTGTAAGCAGGCTAAGTGATACCGTCTTATCGAAAAAGGGAGTCTCCATAACGGAACCGCAACAATGCGAGATAACCGACTGATCTTTCAAACCATCAAACAAAGCGGTCTTTGTGCAGGGATTGCGGCACTGGGGCTGATCGCCCTCCGCAACGATGCAGCTGCAGCAGGCTTCCTTATGGGGGTAGGGCTGGCGCTTTTTGGCCTTTACGGTCTCGAACGCGCATCGCTACGCTGCTTCCATACAAACTCGTCCTCTCGCGTAGGGCGTATCATGGGAGTAGCCCTCCTTTTTCGTCTACCTGTTTATGTGGGAGGAATACTGCTCCTCGTGCACTTCTATGGCGGCTCCTTCCCGCTTGCCTTGGGTGGCGTCGGGGGCATTCTCTGTGTGCTTCTCTCACTCATCCATACCGTCCTAAAAACAGCGTCGCAAAGAACCCAACAAATTTAAGGGCTAGTTCACTAATAGAGGAAGAAAGGTTTTCATGCCGAGCAGTCTTCAATCAGCACAACCATTCGGTAACATGCATAAGAGTCATCTGCCCATCCAGATCGCGCAGGCAGGTGGTTCTCCTAATGTTTCTACAGATGCTCCTATCTCTCAACATGCCGAACAGACCTCCGAAAAACCACAGATCGGAGATATACCCGACCCTACCCTGCTGCTCGAAAACGCCGTGCTCGCCGCCCTGCTGCTCATCCTTTTCGCCTTCCTTTCCCGACGCAACCTTCAAAAAGTGCCGCGCGGCCTCCAAAATATCGGCGAGTTCATCGTCGAAACCATTGATCGCTTCGTTGTGGAACTCATGGGGCATCACGGAAGAAAGTACGTCCCCTTTGCGGGCACGCTCTTCCTGTTCATCTTTGTTATGAACGTTCTTGGTGACATCCCAGGGTTCCATGCACCCACCAGCAACCTTACCTACACCTTTGCCCTCGGCCTCACCGTATTCTGCTATGTTCAGTGGGAGGGAATACGCGCTCGTGGGCTGTTCGGCTATATCAAACACTTCTCCGGCCCTCCGCTACCTCCCCTTATGGCTATCTTTCTTAAGCCGCTTCTATTTGTCATCGAGGTCATCTCCGAACTTTTTAAACCGATCACTCTTTCCGTCCGACTTTTCGGTAATATCTTCGGTGAGGATGTCATCATCCTCGTCTTCGCTAGCCTCTTCACCATGATCGGCCTTAAAATGTTTGGCTGGTTTCCACTGCAGTTTCCGGTGCTCCTCTTGGCCTATCTCACCGATTTCGTACAAGCCCTTGTCTTCATGGTGCTCGCCTGCATCTATCTCGCCCTCATGACCCATGAAGAGGAGATGGAAGAGGAGGAATCGGAACAAGCGCTCGCACATGCGCACTAATCGTCTCTAT
>Ga0209061_1001022_pt1 | contig 52942 bp, 47 predicted proteins | sample Coa_R1_10_FD_187157 | JGI IMG/M metagenome (GOLD analysis project Ga0209061, IMG submission 187157) | Surface soil microbial communities from Centralia Pennsylvania, which are recovering from an underground coalmine fire - Coalmine... | ecosystem: Environmental > Terrestrial > Soil >... | reverse complement strand
CCGGGCGCACGCTGATCATCAACTTCCCGGGGAGCCCGAGGTCGATCACCCAGCTGTTCGGGCTGATCGCGCCCACGCTCGAGCACGCGGTGGCCACGCTCAGGCGCCGGCCGGGCACCCGCACCCCCGGCCATTGAGCGCCGTGGGCCTGGGCAGCGCGGGCGTGGGGCCGGAGCCAGCGGGGGCGGATGCCGAGCATGCCCACGCCGATGCCGAATGCGCCCGCGCCGGCGCCGAACGCGCCCACGCCGGCGCCGAACGCGCCCACGCCGGCGCCGAACGCGCCCACGCCGGCGCCGCCGCGCCGCCGCCGGAGGTGGCCAGCGCGGTCGAGGCCCGCGGCCTGACCCGACGCTTCGGCGAGCGGCTGGCGCTGGCGGACATCTCGGTGCGGATCCCGGTGGGGGCCACGCTGGCCGTGCTGGGACGCAACGGGGCCGGGAAGTCGACCCTGCTGCGCATCCTGGCCACGCTGCTGCGCCCGCACGGCGGCCAGCTCGCGCTGCTCGGGGAGTCGCTGCCGGCCCGTGCCTGGGCGGTCCGCGGGCGCCTCGGCTACCTGGGCCACGAGCCGCTGCTCTACCGGGACCTGAGCGGCCGGGAGAACCTCCTCTACCACGCCCGCCTGCACCGGGTCCCGGCCGGGCGGGTGGACGAGCTCCTCGCGGCGGTCCAGATGCGCCACCGGGCCGAGGATCCGGTCCGGCTGCTCTCCCGCGGGATGGTCCAGCGCCTGGCCGTCTGCCGCGCGGTTCTGCACCGGCCAGAGCTCCTGCTCCTGGATGAGCCCCGGGCCAACCTCGACCCGGGTGCCGAGGCGCTGGTGGAGCCGCTGATCGGCCGCAGCGCCGGGCTGACCCGCGTGCTCACCAGCCACGACCCACAGGCGGCGCTGGCCGAGGCCGACCTGGTGCTGGGGCTCAGAGAGGGGCGCCAGGCGTTTCTGGCCGCCCCGGCGAGCATCCCCCCCAGCGAGCTGAGCGCCCTCTACGCATGAGCCGCGCCCTCGGCGTGCGCGCCTGTGAAGCCGTCCCCGACCATCCTGCCGTGAGGACCGTTTCCGACCGCCCTGCCGTGAGGACCCTTTCCGACCGCCCTGCCGTGAGGACCGTTTCCGACCGCCCTGCCGTGAGGACCGTCCCCGACCACCCGCTCCAGTGAGGACCGTCCTCGCCGTCCTGCGCAAGGACCTGCTGCTGGAGCTGCGCACGCTCGAGACCCTCCCGGCGATGGTGCTGTTCTCGCTAGTGACGTTCGTCATCTTCCACTTCGCGCTCAACCGGTCGAGCCTCCGGGGCCAGCTGGCCGCCGGCATCCTCACCGCCACGCTGCTGTTCGCCGCGATGCTGGCGATCAACCGGCTGTTCGTCGCCGACCGCGAGCAGGGCGGCTTCGACGCCTTCCTGCTCGCCCCGGTCGACCGCTCGACGCTGCTGGTGGCCAAGGCGGCCGCGCTGTTCACCTTCCTGGTCGTGCTCGAGGTGTTCGCGCTGCCGGCCTTCGCGCTGCTGCTGTTGGGACCCTCGCTGGGCCGCCCGCTGGGCGGGCTGGCGGCGATCCTGGCGCTGGCGGACGTGGCGCTGGCGGTGATCGGCACGCTGGTCTCGGCGATTGCCGTGCACACACGCGCGCGGGACCTGATCGGCCCGATCCTGGGGCTGCCGCTGCTGATCCCGGCGCTGATCGCCACCGCCCGGGCCGCCGGGCCGCTGCTGTCGGCGCACGGACCGAGCCTCCCCGACGGTCGGTGGCTGGCGATCCTCGGCCTCTATGATCTGGTGTTCGCCCTCCTCGCCTACGCCGTGTTTGACTTCCTGCTGGAGGACTAGCTCCGTTGAGTGCCACCCACCTCGAGTTGCCCCCGCGCCCGGCGCCCGCCGCCGGCGGCCGCGCAGAGCGGGAGGTCAGCTACTCGCGGGGGCTCCCGGCGCTGGCCGCGGCCACGGTGGTGACGCTCGCCGCCGCGCTCGCGCTCACCTTCTTCTATGCCCCGCTGGACGCCGACCAGGGTTTCATCCAGAAGATCTTCTACATCCACGTGCCGCTGGCCATCGTCTCGCTGTGCGGGTTCGTGCTCGGGGGGCTGTTCGCGGTCGGGCAGCTGCGCACCGGCGAGCGCAAATGGGACATGCGCTCGTATGTGGCGATCCACATGTCGCTGATCTTCGGCATCGCCGCGCTGGTGGCGGGCTCGATCTGGGCCAAGGCCTCCTGGGGCCACTGGTGGGAGTGGAGCGACCCCACGCTGGTCTCGTTTCTGATCGTTCTGCTGCTGTTCTGCACCTACCAGCCGCTTCGCTTCTCGATCGAGGATCCCGAGCGCCAGGCCCGCTACGCGGCGGTGTTCGCGGTGGTGGCGGGGGCGTTCGTGCCCATGAACTTCATCGTGGTGCGCCTCTCCCAGGGGTTCGTCCACCCGCGCGTGCTGACCCTCACCGGCGGGCGCATGCCCGGCTCCATGCAGCTCACCTTCGGCGTGTCGCTGCTCGCCATCGCGCTGCTGTTCGCCACCCTGTGGAAGTACGAGCTGACGGCCAAGAGCACCCGCATGCAGCTGCGGGCCACGCGGCGGCGGCTGCTGGGCGAGGACGCGGTCAGACCGCTGGGGAGGACGGCGGCGCCCTCATGAGCCTCGTCTTCGCCGCCCCGGCGCTGCCGCTGCACACCGCCGGCCCCTACGTGGCCGCCGCCTACATCGTGTTCCTGGTCGTGGTGCTGGTCTACGTGGGGATCATGGCCACGCGGCTGCGGCGCACCGAGCGCGAGCTGCGGGCGCTGCGCGCCGAGCTGGAGGCGCGCGAGCGCGCCGGGCACGACCAGCGCGACCTGGAATCGGTGGTGTGAGGGCCCGGTCGGGGGCATTGGCGTGAGCGAGCTGCTGGCCGTCGGCATCTCCCACAAGACCGCGCCGGTGGAGGTGCGCGAGCGCCTGGCCCTGCCGGAGGCGCGGGCCACGCGCTTTCTGCGCGACCTGCGCGGCGCCGCCGACGTGCAGGAGGTGGTGGCGATCTCCACCTGCAACCGCACCGAGCTCTACCTGGTGGTGGGCGATCCGGTGGAGGCCGAGGGGCGCGTGCTGTCGATGCTGGCCAGCCAGGCCGGGATCCGTCCCACCGAGCTGACCAGCTCGATCTACGCCCTGCGCAACTGCGATGCCGCCCGGCACCTGTACCGCGTGACCGCCGGCCTTGAGTCGATGATCGTCGGCGAGGCCGAGATCCAGGGCCAGGTCAAGCGGGCCTACGAGGCGGCGCTGGCCCGCGACTCCGCCGGGCCGCTGACCAACCATCTGTTCAAGGGCGCGCTTCAGGCCGGCAAGCGCGTGCGGCACGAGACGGCGATCGGCGAGCGGGCGCTCAGCCTGCCGGCGGCCGCCGTGGCGCTGGCCCGGGAGCTGGTGGGACCCGAGCTCGACGGGCGCTCGGTGGTGATCATCGGCACCGGCGAGACCGGCGAGCTCACCGCGCGGGCGCTGGCCGACAGCGGCGGTCGACCGGTGTTCGTGGCCAGCCGCCGACGCGACCGCGCGCTCAGCCTGGCCCGCCGCTACGGGGGGCGGAGCGTCAGCTTCGACGAGTTGCCGGTGGCGCTCGCCGAGGCCGACATCGTGGTCGCCGCCACCGCCTCTCCGCACATCCTGATCGAGGCGGGCGAGCTGGCCCAGGTGATGGCTGGCCGCCACCGCCGGCCGCTGCTGCTGATCGACCTGGCCGTGCCCCGGGACGTCGACTCCGCCGCGGCCGAGCTCGAGGGCGTCAGCCTGTACGACATCGACGACCTGGAGGCGGTGATCGCCCGCAACCGCCGCGTGCGCGACGCCGAGGCCCGCCGGGCGGAGGGGATCATCGAGGAGGAGATCCAGCGCTTCGCCGCCTGGCTGGGCTCGCTCGAGGTGCGCCCGACGATCTCCTCGCTGCGCTCGCACGCCACCCGGATCGCCGAGCAGGTGCTGCGCGAGAACGAGGGCAAGTGGGAGTCGGCCTCGCCGCGGGACCTGCGCCGCATCGAAGATCTGGCCCGGGCGATCGTCAACCGGCTGCTGCACGAGCCGACGCTGCGGATGAAGCAGTCAGACGATGGGCGGGTGCACGCCCGGATGGCGCTGGTGCGCGAGCTGTTCGGGCTCGAGGCCGACGGCGTGCCGCGCTCAGCGACGGGACCCGCCGGCCGGCCAAAGCGCCTCGCCGAGTCGCCTCGCCTCGCCGAGTCATCTCCTCTCGGCGAGTCATCTCCTCTCGCCGAGCCGCCTCGCCTCGCCGAGGTCCGCGAGCTTCGCCGGCGTTGATTCGCCTCGGCACGCGCGCCAGCGCCCTCGCCCTCGCCCAGGCCACCTGGGTGGCCGAGCGTCTGCCGGAGCCGGCCGAGCTGGTGCGGATCACCACGGCGGGCGATCGGGGCGCGCCCCGGGTTGACAAGTCGCGCTGGGTGTCGGCGCTTGAACTCGCCCTGCTCGAGGGGGAGATCGACCTGGCCGTGCACTCGGCCAAGGACGTGCCGGCGCAGCTGGCACCCGGCCTGCAGGTGCTGGCCATCCCGTCCCGCGCCGACCCGCGCGACGCGCTGTGCGGTGCGCGCTCGCTGAGCGAGTTGGCGCCGGGTGCGCGGGTGGGCACCAGCAGCCTGCGCCGCGCCGCCCAGCTGCGGGCGCTGCGTCAGGATCTGCGGGTGGTGGAGCTGCGCGGCAACGTCGACACCCGCCTGGCCAAGCTGGACGCCGGCGAGGCCGACGCCCTGGTGCTGGCGGCGGCCGGGCTCGAGCGGCTGGGCCGCGCCGAGCGGGCCGGAGCCCTGCTCGAGCAGCTGGTGCCCGCCGCCGGTCAGGGGGCGCTGCTGCTCGAGGGCCGCCCGGGCGCGCTCGGGGAGGCGCTTCTGCGGGCGCTCGATGACCCGCTGGCCAGCGCCTGCGTGGCGGCCGAGCGCGAGCTGGTGGGGGCACTCGGGGCCTCGTGCAACACCCCGGTGGGGGCGCACGCCAGCCCGAGCGCCGGCGGGCGGCTTGAGCTCCGGGCGTGGGTGGGTCTGCCGGACGGCTCGGCCTGGATCTCAGACCGCCTCGAGGGTCCGCCGGCGGGATTGGGGGCGGCGGTGGCCGAGCGGCTGCTGGCGGTGGGGGCGGGTGAGCTGCTGGTGCGGGCCGAGCGCGAGGCGCAGCGTGTCGGCGATCCGGGGGCGGGGCGCGAGAGCGAACTCGGAGCGGGGCGCATGAGCGAGCCGCGGTCGTGACCGTCTACCTGGTCGGGGCCGGGCCTGGCGACCCGGGGCTGATCACCGCCCGCGGGCTTGAGCTGATCGCCGCCGCCGACGTGATCGTCTACGACCGCCTGATCCCGCCCGAGGCGCTGGCCGGGGCCCGCGCCGACGCCGAGCTGATCTACGTCGGCAAGCAGGGCGGGGGCCCGTCCACCGCCCAGGCGCAGATCGAGCGGCTGCTGATCGACCGCGGGCGCCGGGGGGCGCGGGTGGTCCGCCTGAAGGGCGGCGATCCGTTCGTGTTCGGGCGGGGCGGCGAGGAGGCCGAGGCGCTGCGCGCCGCGGGGGTCGACTACGAGGTGGTGCCCGGGGTGAGCGCCGGCGTGGCCGCCCCCGCCTATGCCGGGGTGCCCGTCACCCACCGCGAGCTGGCCAGCGCGGTGGCGTTCGTGACCGGGCACGAGGACCCGACCAAGCCCGACTCGATGCTCGACTTCGCCGCCCTGGCCGCCTTCCCGGGCACGCTGGTGTTCTACATGGGCGTGCGCCAGCTCGAGCTGATCGCTCGGCGGCTGATCGACGCCGGCCGCCCCGAGGATGAGCCGGCGATGGTGGTCGAGCGCGGCACGCTGTCCGACCAGCGGGTGATCGCCGGTCGCCTGGGGACGATCGCCGCCCAGGCCGCCGCCGCCGGCGTGCGCCCCCCGGCGCTCACCGTGGTCGGCCCGGTGGTGTCGCTGCGCAACCAGCTCGAGTGGTTTGAGCGCCGGCCGCTGGCCGGCGTCAGCGTGGCGGTGACCCGCGCCCGCGAGCAGGCCAGCGGCCTGGCCGCCCGGCTGCGCGGCCTGGGGGCCTCGGTGGTCGAGGCCCCGGCGATCCGGATCGTCCCCCGGCCCGGGCCCGCGCCCGCGCTTGAGCGCTACGACCTGGTGGTGCTGAGCAGCCCCAACGGCGTGCGGCTGCTGTTCGAGCGCCTGGCGGCGGCCGGCGCCGACGCTCGCGCGCTGGCCGGTGCGCGGGTGGCCGCGATCGGCCCCGGGACCGCGGCCGCGCTGCGCCAGCACGGGGTGATCGCCGACGTGGTCCCCGAGCGGTTCGTGGCCGAGGGGCTGGTGGAGGCGCTGGCCGCCGGGCCGGCGCCCCGGCGGGCGCTGATCGCGCGGGCGGCCGAGGCCCGCGACGTGCTGCCCCGGGCGCTGCGCGAGCGGGGAGCGGAGGTGGACGTGCTCGAGCTCTACGAGACGGTGGCCGAGTCGCTCTCAGATGCCCAGCTTGAGGCGGTGTCCGGCGCCGACTACCTCACCTTCACCTCCTCCTCCACGGTCAGGTTCTTCAGCCGGGCGGCCGGGCGGCTGCCGGCCGCCCCCCGGATCCTCAGCATCGGCCCGGTGACCAGCCAGACCCTGCGCGAGCTGGGGCGCGAGCCCGACGTGGAGGCCGCCCGGCACGACATCGACGGACTGCTCGAGGCGCTGCTTGCCGATGTGGCCGCCCGGCGCTCGGGCTGAGGCAGCCTCAGGCTCAGGCGGCGGCGCTCAGGCTGACGCGGGGGCGTGCTCAGGGCCGGGCGGGGCGGCGTTGGGGGCCAGGCGGGGCGGCGTTCAGGCTCAGGCGAGCGAACCCTCGATGCTCAGCCTGAGGCGCTGAGCGCGTCGGTCAGCGCCGCCAGCCCCGACATCTGCGTGCCCGGGGTGACCGCCGGCCCGTCGGCCGGCGGCACCGCCCGCGCCCAGTAGAAGCCGATCTGGCAGTCGTGCGGCGTCTGGCAGCTCGTCAGCTGGCTGCCGTTGGAGGCGGCGGTCTCAGCCACCGCCTGCCCCTGGCGGCGGAGGAAGTCGTCGTAGATGTGCGAGTGGGTGACCGTCTGCCAGTCGGCCACCGCGTCCACAAACAGCCCCTTGTAGACGGTGGAATCGGCCATCCAGGTGGAGTTCAGGCAGCGCTGGGCCTGCGCCTCGCAGGGCTGTTGCAGCACCCCGTCGTGCAGCATCCCGGCGGCCGGGCTGAACGTGTACTGGATGAACCGCTGCGCCTGGCTGAAGTAGGCCCGCCGGCCGGTGGCCAGCCCCATCTGCACGAGCGCGTCGGCCACCTCGCCCTCGGTGTAGACCAGGGCGCCGCCCACGTCGTGGCAGGAGGAGTCAAAGCGGTCCCACACGTGGCCGGTGCGGACGTTGATCAGGCGGGTGGCGCGCAGCCACCACAGGATCTGCCAGCCGCGGGCGCTCCACAGGCGGGCGGCGGCGGTGTCCTGCAGCGGCCCGGGCTGCTTGAGGAAGTACGCCAGCTCGCCGGCCAGCGCGGCGAACTCAGCGTTGGTGATCGTGTCCGGCGGGGAGCCGATCTGCCACTCGATTCCCGGCTGCCGGCAGTAGTGCGGCCCGTTCCACAGGTAGCCGGCGTCCCATTCGGCGACCTTCAGGTACTGGGCGGCCAGCACGATGTCCCCGCGCACGTCCAGCTCGTAGCGGGCGGCCTCCAGCCAGGCCAGCCCCCACCAGCCGGTGTCATCCATGAACTTGTTGGCGAAGTTGGCCGGCACCGGCGTGCCCGGCCGGTTGACGTTCTGGACAAACGTCTGCTCGATGATCTGCTGGTAGGCGGGGTTGGTGTTGTGGGTTACCTCCAGGTAGCGGATCAGCGCGCGCAGGTCGAGCGCCGACTGCCACCAGTACGGCGAGCCCCAGTTCACGCGGGCGCCGGGGGGCGCGTTGTGGTTGCCCCACAACCCCCAGTTGGGAAACCAGGCGATCGGGCTGCCGTCGCCCGAGCCCGCCAGCTCCAGCGCGGCGTTGTCGGCCGCGCGGGCGAGCGCCGCCTGCGAGATGCTGACCGCCGGGTGGGGGACCGCGGGCGGCGGGGGTCCGAGCGGCGCGTGGGCGACGCGGGGATCGTTGGTGGTGGGCGCCGCCGCACTCAGCAGGGCGACCGACGCGGCCACCACCAGCCCGGCCAGGAGCGCGACCACCACCACCGGCCGCGGCCGGCGCCTCGCCCGGTGCACCCGGTAGGTGCGGCGGGTGGCTCCGGCCCGCTGGCCGGCGCCGTTGCCGGCCCATCGATCGGCGCCCGTGGTCCGCTGGCCGGCGCCGTTGCCGGCCCACCGGTCGGCGTCCGTGGTCCGCTGGCCGGCGCCGTTGCCGGCCGGATCGCCACCTCCCGCCGGGTCTCGGCGGCGCTGATAGTCCGGAGTGTCGAGCATGCTGGGATGAGGGGAGAACCGACCTGTGCCTACCCCGAGGCTAGGAGGCCTAGTTCTGGCACCGTGAGGCTTCGGTTAGAGGCCGATCGCGGTGATGTTGCCAGACGCGCCTCCCGACACCGCCCAGAGCGCCTCCCGACACCGCCCGCAGCGCCTCCCGACGCCGCCCGGAGCGCCCGCGCGTGCCAACATGGCTGACGATGGCGGATCGGGCGCCGGTGATCACCTTCCTGTCCGACTATGGCCTGGACGACGACTTCGTCGGCATCTGCCACGGCGTGATCGCCCGCGTCTGCCCGCAGGCGCGGGTGATCGACCTCACCCACGGGGTTCCGCGCCAGGACGTGCGCCGCGGCGCGCTGATCCTCCAGGGCGCGCTGCCCTACCTCCCGGTGGGGGTGCATCTGGCCGTGGTCGATCCCGACGTGGGCGCCCAGCGCCGCGCGGTGGCCGTGCGGCTGGCCGACGAGCGGCTGATGGTCGGCCCTGACAACGGCCTTCTGTCATTGGCCGCCGCCCGGGCAGGCGGGGTGGTCGAGGCGGTCGACATCGCCCGCTCGGGCTTTCGCCTGGAGCCGGTGTCGGCCACCTTCCACGGGCGCGACATCTTCGCCCCGGTCGCCGCCGCGCTGGCCGCGGGCACGCCGCTGGGCGAGGTCGGTGCCCCCTGCGACCCGGACCAGCTGATCGAGCTGAGCCTGCCCGAGCCGCGCCTGGAGGACGGCCTGCTGATCGCCCACGCCGTGTACATCGACCGCTTCGGCAACGTGGCCGTGAACGTCGAGCACGACGCGCTGGCCGAGCTCGGGCTGCGGATCGGCCAGCGGGTGCGGGTGACCGCCGGCGGCAGCGAGGACTCCGCGGTCTACGTGCGCACGTTCGCCGACGTCAGCCCCGGCGGGCTGCTCATCTACGAGGACGCCTACCGGCGGCTGTCGGTGGCGGTCAGCCACGGCAGCGCCGCCGAGCGGCTGGGGGTGGGGGTGGACGACGAGCTGCGGATCGCGCTCCCGTGAGCCTCGGCCACCCGCGCCTGCATCACCGCCGGATCGACTCCACCAACGCCCGCGCACGCGAGCTGGCCGAGCGCGGCGCCCCCCATGGCACGCTGGTCAGCGCCACCGAGCAGACGGCGGGCCGCGGTCGCCAGGGGCGAAACTGGGTGGGGCCCGCCGGGCGGGCGCTCCTGTTCACGCTGATCCTGCGCGAGGTGCCGCGCCTGCTGCCACTCGCCGCCGGGGTGGCGGTGGCCGAGGAGGTGGGGGCGCGGGCGCGCCTGAAATGGCCCAACGACGTGCTGCTCGACGAGCGCAAGGTGGCGGGCATCCTGGTCGAGGCCCGCCCCCAGTCGGGCTGGGCGGTGGTCGGCGTCGGGCTGAACGTGGCCGTGCGCGAGGCCGACCTGCCCGCCGAGCTGCGCGGCCGCGCCGGCGGGCTGGGCCGCGCGCCCGCCGACGTCGAGCCGACGCTGGCTCGGCTGCTCGAGCGGCTCGAGCGGTGGCTGGGGGCGCCCGAGGAGGCGGTGCTGACCGCCGTCGCCGAGCGCGACGCGTTGCGCGGCCGGCGCGTGCGCTGGCAGGGGGGCGAGGGGGTGGCGGCCGGGGTGGACGCCGACGGGCGGCTGCTGGTGGTGCGCGACGGCGGCCAGGTGGCGCTGCACGCGGGCGAGGTGCACCTTGGCTGAGCTCGCCCCGTCGCCGCGCAAGCGCCACGCGCTCGAGCTGTTCGCCGGGCTGCCGGACCGCTATGACCAAGTGGGGGCGCTGATGAGCTTCGGCCAGGATCCCCGCTGGCGGCGGGCGCTGGTGGATGCGGTCGACCCGCGTCCCGGGCGGCGGGTGCTCGACGTGGCCACCGGCACCGGGATGGTGGCCTTCGCGCTGGCGGCGCGGGGGGCAACTGTGATCGGGCTCGACCAGAGCCCGGCGATGCTGGCCCGGGCCCGGGCCAAGCTGCGGGCGGCGCCGGCGCTGGCGGGCAGGCTGAGCTTCATCGAGGGGGAGGCCGAGCGGCTGCCCTTCCCCGACGGCAGCTTCGACGCCCTCACCTTCACCTACCTGCTGCGCTACGTGGATGACCGGACGGCCACGCTGGCCGAGCTGGCCCGGGTGGTGCGGCCGGGTGGCCGGGTGGCCATGCTCGAGTTCGGGGTCCCGTCGGGGCCGGCGCTGCGCGCCCTGTGGCGCGCCTACACCCGCGTCGGGCTACCGCTGATCGGGCGCCTCGTGTCCCCCGCCTGGGAGGAGGTGGGGCGCTTTCTGGGGCCGAGCATCGAGCGCCTGCACGCCTCCGAGCCGGACCTGCCGGCGCTGTGGCGGCGGGCGGGGATCGAGCCGCTGGGGGAGCGGCGGATGAGCTTCGGGGCCGGGGTGGTGGTGTGCGGGGTGCGGCGATGAGCTCGCGCCCGGTCCCGCCGGAGGGCGGGCTGGCCGCCCGCCCCGCCTTCTACGCGCTGCGTCCGGGCGGCTGGCGGGATCTGATCACGCTGCTGCACCCGCCCTACACCGCCTGGCATCTGAGCTACGTGGTGCTCGGGGCCGCGGCCGCCCCGGGGGTGCTTCATGGCGAGCGATTGGGCGCCGCCGTGGGCGCCTTCTTCCTCGCCGTGGGGGTGGGGGCGCACGCACTCGACGAACTCAACGGCCGTCCGCTGCGCACCCGGCTCAGCCGCCGCGCGCTGGTCGCGCTGGGCGCCGGCGGGGTGGCGGGTGGCGTGGCCGTCGGCGTCGCCGGGATCTTCATCGTCTCGCCGCTGCTGATCCCGCTGGTGGCGGCGGGAGGGCTGATCGCCCCCGCCTACAACCTGGAGCTGTTCGGCGGGCGGCTGCACGGCGACCTGTGGTTCGCGCTCGCCTGGGGCGCGTTTCCGGCCTTCACCGGGTACTTCGCCCAGGCCCTGACGGTCCGTCCGACCGGGGTGCTGGTGGCCGCCGCCTGCTTTCTGCTCAGCCTCGCCCAGCGCCGCCTGTCCACGCCGGTGCGCGAGCTGCGCCGGCGCACGGCGACGGTCTGCGGCCAGCAGCGGCTGACCGACGGCAGCGTGCGCCAGCTCGACGCCGCCCGGCTGGCGGCGCCGCTGGAGGGGGCGCTGTCAGCTCTGTGGCTGGCGCTGGTGGTGCTGGCGGTGGGGCTGCTGGTGGGACGGCTGTAGGGCGCCCTGCAGCTACGGCCGCACCCCAATCGCCCACCCGAGCAACAGACGCACCCCCGTGCGGCCACTATGGACGGCCCCGGGATGCCCTACGCGGCCGCGTCCGCGTCGGCCAGCTCCTGGTCGGAGAAATCCTCCTCGTCAGCTTCGTTGTCGCGCGCGAGGGGATCCTCATCGTCATCCTTCTCGCCGCGCACGCGCGAGTCCTCCTCGTCGTCCTCATCGTCGCGCTCAGGCGAGTCGTCCTCATCGTCGGGCTCGAGCGAGTCCTCCTCGTCGTCGCGCTCGAGCGAGTCCTCCTCGTCGTCAGGCTCGAGCGAGTCCTCCTCGTCGTCGCGCTCGAGCGAGTCCTCCTCCTCCCGCTCGGCCGCACCCTCGGCGCCGTTCTCGCTGGCCGCCAGGGTGAGCGTCGCCTCGGCCCCGCCGCCGTCCTCTCCCACCCGCACGCGCCGGCGCCGACCCTTGCCGCGCCGGCCCTTGGGGAAGTTGCGCAGCAGCTCCCGGGCCAGCGCGGCCGGCTTGCGGGCCAGCCGCGTGCGCGCCCCCCGCAGCGCCTCCTCGGCCTCCGGCGTGTGCGCCAGCGCGGCTGCCAGCAGCGCCGCCGACAGCCGCCGGTCCTCCTTGCGGGCGGCGTGCACCAGCCGCCGAGCGTTGCGCGCGTGGGCGGCGCCCGAGGAGTTGACCAGCAGTCCCAGCAGCCGCTTGGTCTCCGGCCAACGCTGCACCGCGTACTCCTCGTGCACCTCGCGCGTGTACTCGGCCATCCGCCAGATCCAGGCGTTGGCCTGGTCGCGGCGGCCGATCCGGCGCTCGGCCAGCGCCTGGAGCATGATCTTGACCCCCTCCCGGCGCTCGTCGCGCGGCCAGCCGGCCATGATGTCGATGGCGGTGTCGAACGCCTCGGCGTCGCGGCTGGAGGCGATCTCCTGCAGCGCCCGCAGGCGCAGCTGCGGGTTGCGGTTGCGCTGCACGGCGGTGAGCAGAAAGCGGCGCTTCAGCTCCCCCTGGCGGTCGAAGTGGAGCATCGCCTTGGCCCGCCGCCAGCCGTTGGGCGCCACCCGCGCGCCGGCCAGCGCCGCCCACACGTGCTGCTCGCCGTAGTCCAGGTGCTCGACGGCGATCCGCCACAGCTCGCGCTCGAACACCTGCGCCCGGCGCTCGGGGTCAGGTGTGACGGGAAGCACCCGTCGCTCGACCCGCACCCGACGCCCGCGGCCGCGGCGCACCGGCCCGACCACGATCGCCCCGCCCCGGTAGACGTCGCGGTCCAGCAGCGAGTGCAGCGTGACCACCGGGTCATCGTGCTTGGTGGCCGGGTGCACGAAGTCGACCACGATCCCCGCCTCCTTGCCCGGGTGGCGGCGGGTCACCCGACCCACCCGCTGCTGGTAGACGCGGCGTGAGGCGGTGGGCGCCAGGTGCATGCACAGCGTGGCCCGGGGGCTGTTCCAGCCCTCGGCCAGCAGCATCGCGTTGACCAGCACGTCCACCTTGCCCGACTCGAAGTCGGCCAGGATCCGGGCCAGCTGGCGCTTGGGGGTCTCGCCGGAGACCGCCTGGGCGTTGATGCCGGCATCGCGGAAGGCCTGGGCGACGTTGTAGGCGTGGCGCACCCCGGCGGCGTAGACGATCCCGGGGATGCCTTTGAAGCGGCTCTTGTACAGGTCGGCGACGGCGATGTTGAACGGCGCCTGGTCGAGCAGTTCGGCCAGCATCTCCTGGTCGAACTCGGTGTCCACCTCGCCGCGGCGCAGCGGCACCTTGGCGATCGTGCGCACTCCCGGCCCGGGCGGGATGCGCACGCAGCGCAGCGGCGCGATCACCCCCCGCCGGGCGGCCTGGGCGAGGTCGAAGCGCGAGGTCTGGGTGGGGAACAGGTCGGTGACGTGGCGGGCGATCAGCGCGCCGGTGGCGGTCATGCCGATGAAGATCGGACCCGACCAGCTGCGGATCGCGCTCGAGGTCTTCTCGCCCAGCGCGGTGTGCGCCTCGTCGCAGATCACGATCGTGTAGGCGTCGGAGATCCGGCCCGCGTTGCGCACGAACCACTGGTAGGTCTCGACCGTCACCGGGCCGTTGGCGGCGTCCTCGCCGGCCAGCAGGGGGGCGTGGATCCGCTCGCGGTAGCCCCGGTCGCGCAGCTCGCCGTGGAACTGGTCGACCAGGTTGCGGCGGTGGGTGAGGATCAGGATGCCGCCGGTGCGCGAGGCCTCCACGAACCCCAGCGCGGCCACCGTCTTGCCCGCTCCGGTGGCGTGCTCGAACCAGAACCTCCGCCCGGCGTTGGGATCCTCCGGCTGCTCGAGCGAGACGTCCTCGTCGAGTTCGCCGTCCTGCCAGTCCTGGGGCTCGACGTCCTCGTCCTCGGGACGGTCGAGGTCATCGTCCTCGTCCAACTCGTCCTCCGGCTCGCCGGCCGCCGGACCCGAGCCGTTGCCGCTCAGCCCGGCCGGGCCGCCGTGGCCGTTGGGGCCGGCGCCGTTGGCCGCGCCGTTGCGCTGGGCCTCGGCCAGCAGCGCGGTGAGGGTGCCCGACAGCGCGTCCACCTGATGGGCGGAGAGGACGGTGCCGTCGGCCAGGTGCGGCTCCTCCTCGGAGAGCAGCCGCTCGAGCCCGAGCAGCAGCGAGAAGCGCCGGCGCCAGGCGATCGAGGGCTGCCTGTGGCCCTGCTCGATCTCCTCCAGCGCCGCGTCCAGCGCCCGGCGCCGGGCGGAGCCAGGGGCGAGCGCGTCCTCGAGGGTCTCGCCCTCGTAGACGAACTGCTCGCGCGTGAACAGCTCGGCCCGCGCGATCGCCGCAGGATTGGGAAGCGGGGTGGCGTCACCCATGAAGATCGGAAGGTGTGCGTTTGCGAGCCGCCGGCACGGCGAAGCGACTCAGGAAGCCTCAACAGAGAACTCGCCCGGCGGGAAGTACCTCAGTCGCCCACGGTCCCTCGCCGACCAGTTCAGGAGGATGCCGTAAGTGTAGCGGGTGCGGGGGAAATCAACGCCAGGGCTGAGGTGCGGGAAGCCCGGACGCTCGCCCTGTGGGCCGGCGGGGGTGTGCGCGCCGTCCGGCGCGCGTCGTGACCGGCTCCGTCGCGACCGGGTGGCGCGGCGCCGACCCTGCTCAGGCGGCGCCCACCGCCGACCGCTGGCGCGGCGCCGACCCTGCTCAGGCGGCGCCTACCGCCGACCGCTCGCGCGCCCGCCACTCGCCGAGCGCCAGCAGCGCGCCGTCGATCACCCGGTCGGCGAACTCGGCGCTGTCGTTGAGGTGGGGGAAGGGGGTCTCGGGGACGGGCAGCCCCAGGAACTCGCACAGCGGCTCCCAGCCCTCGGCCGGCGACCACACCAGCAGGCGATCGGCGGGAATCGTGGCGCGCACCTCCTGGTTGTGGCGCTCCATCGCCGCCCGCATCGCCTCCGAGCTGGTCGCCACCCCGTCGGGGATCAGCCCGCTGCGCTCCCACATCTCGCCCATCAGCTCGCAGTAGGCGCGCCAGCTGGGGTCGATCCGGCAGCGCGCCGCGGACAGGTCGCGCATCAGCATGTCCCCGTACAGCGCGCCCCAGATCGTCTCGCGCATGCTGCGCTCCCAGGCCTCGGCGTCGCGCACGCTGAGCAGCACCTTCGCCTCCGGATAGAAGTCCGCCAGCTCCCGGTAGAAGAACGCGCCGGGCCAGTCGACGGTGGCCTGAAAGCCGTCAAACAGCTCCGGCCAGGCGGCCTCGCCGGCCAGCGCCCGCCGCCACCCCTGCACCTCGTCGAGCGCGCCCAGCACGTTGACCATGTGGTAGCAGGGCCCGAGCCCCAGCATCTCGAGCGCCACCTTCTGCGACAGCGTGCCGGTGCGCGGCAGACCGGCGCCGATCAATCTCATCAGCCACCTCCTCGCGAGTGGGAACAAGCCAGCACAGCCTCCCAACACCGGTCCGGGCGGCGAGTTTCGATCCCAGCGGGCGGCGGGCGTCTGTCAAGCTGTCCGGCATGAGCACCGTGGTCCGCGACAGGGACCCATGAGCACCGCCGTCCGCTACGAGGTCAGGCGCGCCCGTGACGCGCGGGAGCTCGAGGCGGCGCTCAGGCTCCGCCACGAGGTGTTCTGCCTTGAGCAGGGCGTGCCCGAGCACGAGGAGCTTGACGGGCGCGACCACGAGGGTGTGCACCTGGTGGCGGTCGAGGACGGCGAGGTGCTCGCCACCTGCCGGCTGGTGTTCGTGGGGCGCACCGTGCAGTTCAGCCGCCTAGCCGTGCGCGCCTCCGCCCGGCGGCGGGGGATCGCCACCGCGCTGCTGCAGGCCGCCGACGCCGAGACGCGAGCCGGCGGCGCCCGGCGGCTCGTGCTGCACGCCCAGACCTACGCCCGCGAGCTGTACGAGCGGGCCGGGTACGTGGCCCGCGGGCGCCCGTTCCGCGAGGCAGGGATCGAGCACATCGCGATGGAGAAGGAGCTGCCATGAGGAGGAGGAAAGTCGGCGCTGCTGCCTTGACCCCGGCGGCCAGCGCGCGGGAGCCTTGCCCGAGGTAAGGATCGACCCGCTGACCGGGCAGCGGGCGATCATCGCGGGGGCGCGCGCGGGGCGGCCGGGCGGCGAGCTGGCGGTCTCTCCGGCGCCGCCCATCGACCCCGAGTCGGATCCGTTCGTCGAGGGCCACGAGGAGCGCACCCCACCTGAGCTGTACGCCCTGCGCCCGGATGGCGGCGTCCCCAACACGCCCGGCTGGCGGGTCAGGGTGGTGCCCAACCTCTATCCGGCGCTGAGCGAGCGGCCCGAGCCGGTGGCGCCCGAGGCCAACCGCGACCTGTTCTGGGCCGCGCCCGCGGCCGGCGCCCACGAGGTGGTGATCAATGCTCCCCAGCCGGTGAGCTCGCTGGCCGAGCTGCCCGTCGAGCAGGTGTGCGCCGCGGCCGAGGTGTGGCGGGAGCGGATGCGCGCCCACGCCGACGCCGCCTACGTGCACCTGATCGTCAACGAGCGGCGCGAGGCCGGCGCGTCGCTGCCCCACACCCACGCCCAACTCTACGCGCTCGGCTTCGTGCCGGCGGCCGTGGCCCGCGAGCGGGAGCGCTTCGGCGCCTACGCCACCCGCACCATGGGCGCCAACCTGCTCGCCGACCTGGTCCAGGAGGAGGTGCGCCGACGGGAGCGGATCGTGGCCATCGACGAGGACACGGTGCTGATCGCCCCCTACGCCGCGCGGGTGCCCTTTCAGCTCCTGATCGCCCCCCGCCGGCCGCGGATGCGCTTTGAGGACGAGGGTCCGACCGGAGCGGCGATGCTGCACGACGCCCTCGGGCGCCTGGCCCGGCGGCTCGGCGCAAGCCCGCCGCTCAACCTGTGGATTCGCACCGCGCCCCAGGGCGCCGAGCACTACTGCTGGCGGATCGACATCCTCCCCCGCCTCACGCACCTGGCCGGGCTTGAGCTGGGCACGGGCGTGAACCTCAACGTGGTGGCGCCGGAGCGGGCCGCGGCCGAGCTGCGCGAGGTGTAGGCGGGCGGGATCCGGTGGGTGCGGGTGCTCACCCCGGGGTGCGGGTGGTGCGTCTGCAGCGGTAGGCGCAGACCAGGATCGCGAGCATCATCGCCGCCAGGTAGCTCACATGGGGCACGGATACGCCAACTCGAGAGATCGGCCACCAGAGCGGGACCCCGCCCTCGGCCAGATCCCGCGCCAGATGCAGGAGCACGCCGACAGCGATTCCCAGCAGCTCGCGGCGCCGCCGCTTCCACAGGAGGGAGGCAAACAGCGCTCCGGCGACCACGCTCAGCGAGTGCGTGTATGGGCGTGGGGTTCCGGCGGTCAGCCAGTCAGCGCCAAGCCGACCCGGAATGTGGTCGATGTCGATCGCCACCGACGCCACCAATGCCGACCACAGGATGCGCCTGTCGACCTGAGGCCGGATCGCCCAGATCGCCAGCAGCGTCGTCACCACATGTGCCGTCTCGTCCAGTGGGCCGCCCGGGATCGTGGAGCCGCCCGCCCATGCGCTGGCCCGGTCCGAGACGACGAGGATGACGGTCGCCAGCAGCAGTCCGCGACGGGAGGGCCGGGAAGGCAGTGCGGCACCCGCCTCGTCGGGGGTGATCCTGAGTCGGCGGCCGGCGCCTCGTGCGGTCAGTCCTTGCAAAGTGCGCGTTCCATGGCTACCATCGCGTCAGTCGAGGTGGGTGGCACAGCCCGACTGGGTACCTCGGCGGCACGCGGGTGGATCCCGCGGCCGTGCGGCCGCTGGCCGCGCGTCTGACAATCGGATAGCAGATCGTAGGGTGTGTGCTACGGATGGCGTTTTTGGCGGGGCTTTCGCGGACGAGATTCAGTAAAACCAGGGGGGAAGACGTCGTACCGGTCGGGGATGGCGGACGCCTTCGCCCGGCCGCCGCAGGAGTTCGTCCGGAGGGGCGGTCTCGTGCCCTCCATCGGCCGAGCGGCTATCAGCTTGACCGCACAGCTCCCGGTCAGCCCCGGTCTGTCAGGGGGGGCGCGGCCGTCTGCCCGGGCCAGGACGCCCGGTTTCCCTCGGTCAGCGTGGTGGTGCCGACGCTGAATGAGGCGGGCAGCCTGGCCTGGGTGCTCGGACGCATCCCCCAGTGGGTTTCCGAGGTCGTTCTGGTCGACGGGCTGTCCACCGATCACACCGAGATCGTCGCTCGCGGCCTGCGCGCGGACCTGAGGGTCATCCATCAGGCACGCCCGGGAAAGGGGCTGGCGCTCCGGGCGGGCTTCGCCGCCGCCTCGGGCGAGGTGATCGTGATGATCGACGGGGACGGCAGCACCGACCCAGCCGAAATGACTCGCTTCGTCGAGGCGCTCGGACGCGGTGCGGAATTCGTGAAGGGCTCGCGCAACCTCCCGGGTGGCGGCTCTCAGGACTGGACACGCCTGCGCCGCGCCGGCAACAGCGCGTTCGTGAGCATCGTGAACCGCCTCTATGGCTGCGCGTTCACGGATCTCTGCTATGGCTACTGCGCGTTCTGGCGCACGCGTCTTCCTGACCTGTCGCTCACGGCGGAGGGATTCGAGATCGAGACCCAGCTCGTGCTCAACGCGGTCAAGGCCGGCCTGGTCATACGGGAGGTGCCAAGCGTCGAGCTGCCCCGACGGGCAGGCGTCTCGAATCTGCATGCCTATCGCGACGGCAAACGGGTGCTGCGCACGATCCTGGAGGAACGACCCGGGCGGCAGGCGCGCCGCCGCCTCCCGGTGAGCGACATACAGCTTGTGCCCATAGAGCTCCCCGCACCCGGCACCGAGGCGTGGTTTCCGGCCGGACGGGACCGGCGCCGTCGCGAGCGTCGAGTGCTCGACCGGGAGGCCTCCGGCTACACCGGCCCGGAACGCCGTCGTGGCGAGCGTCGCCGCCAGCCATCCAGCGTTGCCGTGGTCTACCGCGCGGTCTCGGCGGAGGCGCGCAGCCAGGTCCCACCGGTTACGACGGTGGTGCGATGAGCCCACCCGCCAGGCTGGCGTAGCTGTTGCTGGCGTAGGTCGGAGCGCTGATTCCGGCGGCGAACGCGGCCTGAGCGGTCGACGAGCTCTCGATCGGCCAGTCGCTGTAGCCGCCGGGGCCCGGCGTGTCGGCGTCATACCAGATCAGCCCGTGGATCTTGGGAAAGCTCACCGGAAGGTCACTGAGCATGCTGGTGATCCAGTCAGCCTTCGAGCCTCCCGATTCGGTGGAGGCGGTCTCCCCGATGATCATCGGCTTGTCGGGGGCAATCTGGCCCGTGATCGTGTTGTAGGTGGACAGCACCAGATCGTGGAAGCTGGTCCACGGCTGATCGCCGTTATAGGCGTCCAGACACGTCCAATCGACATAGGCGTCCCCCGGATACAGGCTTGACAGGGGCGCCAGGTCGTTGCCTGGATCGGTGTTCGGACACCAGACCCAGTTGGCATTGGTGGCCCCCACGCTGGCGAAGATGTCGTGCACATGCCGCCACATGGCGACGTAGTCGGCTGCCGTATTTCCGTTCGCCCCCACGCCCCAGGGAAACCAGTCGCCGTTCATCTCCCAGTCAAAGCGCAGGAAGAACGGGTGGCCCCAGGCCTTTGCCGCCTCCGCCCACTGGGTGATGTAGGCATCCTGCGATCCGGCTGCGATCTGCGCATCGGTGTAGCCATCCAGCCCGGTGGAGCTGGTCGTCTGCCAGGAGATGAACGGAATCACGCCCGCGCTTCGCACGGCCTGATACAGCGACGTTGTAAACGAGCAATAGCCCCCGCAGTACGGGCCCGAGTAGAACATCGAGCCCCACGACAGGAGGCTCACGCCCTTGCCGCCGGCATCGCTGTTCTGAAAGTCGGTGAGCGCCTGCCAGCTCCAGGGTGGCTGGCTGCCGGTGAACTGGGTTCCGATCGCGGCCCCCCAGTAGATCGAGGGCCCGGACCCGCCCCCGCTGCCGCTGCCGGACCCGCCGCCACTGCCGGAGCCGCTGCCACTGCCGGAGCCGCTGCCGGACCCGCCCCCGCTGCCGGAGCCGCTGCCGGACCCGCCGCCGCCCTTCTTGGAGCCGGCGGACGTGGTGGTGGCCGCGGTCGTCAACACCGGCGCGCTCGTCTGGGAGGTGGCTGACTGCGAGGAGTCAGTGCTTCGCGCTGAGCGCGCGTGCCTGCGGGCGATGTGTGCGAGCACGCGTCTGCGGGTTTTTCGACAGGCGGCGTGACGTCTGCGGCGATGGTGGCGCCGGAGTCGCGGAAGGCATCTGCTGGCGTGCCGGCGCGGGTGCGAGCCCCGGCGTCGGTGGGCGCGCCTTGCGGCCTGCTGGGCGAGCTTCGGGCGGTGCTCGCGCCCGCTCCGAGGCCGCTGGCCGCTGGACGACCTGGCCGGCTGGGATCCGAATCGAGACACGAGCGCCGCCGCCGAAGCGGGGACGATGGCCATCGCCAGCACCACTGCCAGGGGAGCCGCGCGGGATCCCCGCTTCCAGCCGAAGGGGAGCATCGCTGTCCCGCATCGACGGGCGGACCGGCGCCGTCAAAGGCTCAGAAACCGACTGGACGTTTGTTCCCAGCCGCGCTGGACGTTTGTATGAGCGTGCGCCCCACGGGCGCCGGGTGCTACGCGCGGCGGGTCCCGGTTTCCCGCGCCTCGAAGCCGGCGACCAACTGCTCATAGGTCTGTTTGAGCCCGGCGGAGAGGCCGATCTCCGGCCGCCAGCCCAGCCGGCTGGCGGCCCGGCTGGGATCCATGCAGCTGCGCGTCAGCTCACCCGACCGCAGGGGGGCGAGCTCCGGCGAGATCGAGGTGCCGGCCGCGGCCTGAAGCGCATCGAAGATCTGTGTGACCTCGGTTTCCACTCCGGTTGAGACGTTGAACGTGGCGCCTGCGCCGATCGCCAGGATGATGGCTCTCGCCACATCCTCGACGTGCACGTAGTCACGTGTCGGCCTGCCAAAGCCATACAGCGTGGGCGTGGCCCCCTGCCACAGGTGGTGGCTGAAGATGGCCACCACGCCCGCCTCCCCATGCGGGCTCTGGCGCGGGCCGTAGACGTTGCCCAGCCGGCACACCGAATGCTTGATGCCGGTCGCCTCCCGCCAGGTGTTGACGTACGCCTCGGCGGCCCACTTCGATGCCCCATAGGGGGAGATTGGGGCCGGGGGGCAGTCCTCCGGCGTCGGAATCGGGGCCCGGTCTCCATACAGCGCTCCGCCGGTTGACGTGAAAACCACCTCCGCTCCGTGGCGGCTGGCCGCCATCAGGACGTTCAGCGTGCCCAGCACGTTGACCTCGCAGTCGCGATGCGGATCGGCGACCGAAACGGTAACGCTGGACTGGGCGGCCAGGTGGAGGATCGCCGCCGGGCGCACTGCGTCGATCTCGCGGTCAAGCGCCACGCGGTCGCTGATATCGACGACCGCCAGGCGCGCCTGGGCGGTGACGTTATCGGCGGAGCCGGTGGAGAGGTCGTCGATCACCACCACCTCGGCCCCCGTGCGCAGCGCGGCATCGACGACATGGGAACCGATGAACCCTGCGCCGCCGGTCACGACGATCGTGGAGCTGGTGGCGTTGGCATCGGGGAGCACGGGGGCTCGGATGCTAGCCGGACCGCCGAGTTTGACTCGGTACACTCGACCGAGGCCGGGAAGCCTGACGCCTATGAACACGGAACGGTCACGGCTGGCGAACTTTGCTTGGGGCCCTCGGGCGGACCCGTGACAGGGCGATCGGACCACAGGATGCGGGGGGGCGGATTGAGCACGGCGGAATCGAGAGCTTGTCGTGGAGCCTGAGGCTCCCCCCGGCGGTCCCCTGGGTGCCCAGGTCGAACTCGTCCCTGTGGACGCGCCGATCCGAGACGCCGAGCTGGCCGGCGCGGATGATCCAGGCCGGCCGGGGACCGCCTCGGTCGGCGGGCGAGCCGCGTCAGCTTCAGGTATGCGCTTTCCCCACGTGGCGGCCATCACCTCGCTGGGGGTGATGCTCTGCGCGGTGATCGACGCCCTCTCGCGGGCCACGATGGCGCCCTCGATCTGGTTCTTCTGGCTGGGGATCGCGGCGATCGTCGCTCCCGTCCTCTACCGCCTCTGCGCGGCTGACGCATCGGCGTTTGAGCGGGTCTCGCTGGTCTGCCTGCTCGGACTCTCGCTGTATGCGATCAAGATGATGCGTGAGCCGTTCGGCTACACGATGCCGGACGAGTTCTTTCACGCACATAACGCGGCGCAAATTGCCGCCACCCACCGGCTGTTCGGCTCCGATTCGATGCTGCCCATCAGCACCAAATATCCGGGGTTGGAGGGTGCCACCTCGGCGTTGATGCTGATGACGGGGATGTCGAGCTTCGGGGCGGGGCTGATTGTCATCGCCGCGGCCCGCACGATGCTGATGGTGGCCCTGTTCGTGCTGTTCTCAAAGCTCAGCGGTTCGCCCCGCGTGGCGGGGCTGGGCGCCGCCATCTACGCGGGCAACAGCAACTTCCTCTACTTCGACGCCATGTTCTCCTATGAGTCACTGGCGCTGGCGCTGCTGGCGGTGGTGCTGGCCGGCCTCGCGCTGCGGTCCGACGCCGGTGCCGCGGCTCGGCGTGAATGGACCCTCCCACTGCTGCTGGCGATCGCCGGCATCGTGGTCACCCACCACCTCACCTCCTACCTGCTGGACGTCGTTCTGCTCATCTTGACGATCGTTCCGCTGCTGCTGGGAGGCCGGCTGACGGGCATGAGGACGGGACCGACTGCGTTGGTCGCGCTCGCGCTCACGATCACCTGGCTGGTCGTCGTCGCCAGCCAGACGGTCGGCTACATCACGCCGGTTGTCAGCACCGCGTTTCACGAGACGCTGAAGACGATCCTCGGCGAGGCGGCGCCGCGGGCCCCCTTCCAGGGGGGTACCGGCGGGGCGGGAACCCCCCTGCCCGAGAAGGCGGTGGCATTTGCGGCGCTCCTGATCCTGGCCGGCGCCTTGCCGTTTGGCCTGCTCGCCGTCTGGCGGCGGCATCGCCACAACCCCCTGGCGATGCTTCTCTGCGCGGCGGCGCTCGGCTTCTACGCGGTGCTCGGGCTGCGCTTTTCAGCCAGCGCGTGGGAGATCGCGAACCGGCTGGATGAGTTTCTGTTCATGGGGCTGGCGTTTGTGGTCGGCTACGGAATCGTCAGCCGGCTCGCCTCGATGCGCGCGCGATGGTGGCCGGGGCTGGTGGCCGGCGGCGCTGCGATCGTGGTGGTGGGGGGTGCGATCACCGGCTGGCCCGTGAATGAGATCCTCGCGCCGCCGGTGCAGATCGCCGCCGGAGGCCGGGCGGTTGACTCCGAGACGATCGCGGTCGGGCGCTGGGTCCGTGGTCACCTGGGCGCGGGGGCGGCCTACGCCGCGCCGGAGGCGGACGCCAGGACGATCCTCCTGTACGGCGATGGTCGGGTGTACACCGGATACTCCGCCGGCATCGGCACCCTGCTGTCGACGCCCGGAGGCGCGACCGCGCAGCTGACCAGCCAGGTGAGGCGGCTGCGCCGGCTCGGCATCAGGTACGTGGTGGTCGATGTGCGCAAGCGCGGCGACGACGATGAGACCGGCTACGCGTTCTCGGTGCATCCGCCCGGCGGGCGACGCGACCAGCAGCTCTCACCGCAGGTGGCTCTGAAATTCGACGACCTGCCGGCGCCTCGCCTCTACGACAGCGGCAACGTGCTGGTCTACGACCTGGCCGGGCTGTCCTGATGGGCGGGACGCCAGCCAGACTTGGGCTGTTTTCCCGCGGCGGATGGGACGTCTGGGCGGCGGCCGGCGCGGCGCTGGTGTGCGGGGCGGTGGTGCTCCTCGTGCCGCTGACGGCCGTCCGGGCCGTGTTTGCCGCGCCGCTCTGCCTGATCCTCCCGGGCTACGCGATCGCCTGTGCCTGCTTTTCGCCCCGCCGGCTGACCGGGCCCCAGCTGGCGATGGTCGCCCTGGCGCTCAGCCTGGCCACGCTCGCGCTCGGGTCGCTGCTGCTGGACGCGGTCCCGGGCGGGCTGCGGACCGGCTCATGGACGCTCCTGGTCGTGCTCGTCGTGCTCGCCGGCTGCGCCGTCGCGAGCGTTCGCCGGGCCGGGGTGATCCTGCCGTTGGCGAGCCAGGCTCCCGGTCCGGGCCAGGCTGTGGTGGCGCTGCGGCGCCGGCGGCTCTGGGCGAGCCTGCGCCGGGCCGATGCGCTTCTGGTGATCTTCGCCGCGCTCATGGTCAGCTCGGCGCTGCTGCTCTCGCGCATTCCGCTGCGGGCGCCGAACGCGATCGGCTACACCCAGCTGTGGATGGCGACCGACCGCGCGGCGCGCGTGCCGACCGTCCGGATCGGCGTGCGCAGTGCGGAGAAGCGCCGTACCAGCTACCGCTTGGCACTGGCGATCGGGGGCGGCGCACCAGCGGTGGTCGAGCCGCGGCTGACGCTGAACCCAGGTCAGATGAGCCAGATCACGGTGCCGCTGCTCGGCATCCCGCCTCCGCGGGCGATCATCACCGCCGAGCTGTACAGGGGGAGCAGCGGGGCGGTCTACCGGCAGGTGACCGCGCTCGTCTCCGCTCCGCAAGGGGCCGCGCCGTGAGCGCCTCGACGGGGCCGCTGGCGGTCGACATCGTGATCACCAATCACAACTACGGCGACTACGTGTGCGAGGCGGTGGACAGCGCCCTGGCACAGGACCATCCCCTGACCCGGGTGCTCGTGGTCGACGACGGCTCCACCGACCAGTCGCGCGCCAGGCTGCGCCGGTACGAGGGGGTGGCTGAGCTGGTGCTTCAGCCAAACGGCGGTCAGCCCGCGGCGGTGAACGCGGGCTTTGCCCGCTGCACGGGGGACGTCGTGATCTTTCTCGACGCCGATGACGTGCTCGCGCCTGGGATCGTCGCACGCGTCGCTTCGGCGCTGAGGCTGCGAGCCGACGCTGCGCGAGTGCAGTTCCGGATGAGCCTGATCGACGCCGCCGGGCGGCCGCTTGGCCTGCTCAGCCCGCGGGGCCATCGGCCGCTGCCCAGCGGCGATCTCCGGCGGGCCGAGCTGAGCTTTCCGTTTGACATCAACTGGGCTCCCGGCGGCGGGAGTGCCTACCGCACCGAGCTGCTGCGGCGGATCATGCCGGTTCCGGCGCACGACTACGGCCGCTGGGGAGCCGACTACTACCTCGTGCATCTGACCAGCCTGCTGGGCCCGGTGCTGGCGCTCGAGGAGATCGGCGCCTACTATCGCGTCCATGGCCGCAATGCCTTCGAGCCCTCGGCTCGAGAGCTGGCGCTGGAGCGGGTGCGCCGAGAGATCTTCTACCAGGAGATAACCCGCCGCGAGCTGGCTCGGGTGGCCGACCAGCTGGGCCTCGATCGTCCCGGGGAGATCCTCTCGCTGGCCAACGTGATCTCCAGAATGATCTCCCACAGGCTCGCTCCCGAGTTGCATCCGGTGACGGGGGACGGACGCGCGAAGCTGATGGGCGCGGCGCTGAGGGCGGCACGGCGCCGCGATGATGTTTCGCTCCCCATGCGGCTTCTTTCGGTGATGGCCGTCGCGGCGCTGGCGGGCCTGCCCAGGCCGTTGGCGATGCGCCTGGCTCGCCTGCTCGTGTTCCCCGAACTGCGCCCGCGCGTCACCCGGGCGCTGGCGCGGATGCACAGACCCGCTGGGCCGCTCCGGCCGGCGGGGGGAGGGATCGGGCGCTGAGGATCCTGCTTGCCACCGACCACTTTCCGCCCTCCATCGGCGGGGCCCAGCGGTGGTCCTCGCTGCTGGCGACGGGATTGGCTCGCAGGGGGCACGAGGTCAGCGTCGCCACCATCTGGCACGGCGGCCGACCCCGCCTGGAGCATCACGGGCAGGCCAGCGTGCCCGTGCACCGCATCCGCCAGCTGCGCACGCCCGTGCCGGGGCTGGTGCGCGACCGCCGCCAGCGCCATACACCGCCGTTCCCGGACCCGCTGAGCGTCAGGGACCTGCGTGACATCGTGCGCGCAAGCGCCCCCGATGTGGCCCTGAGCCACGGCTGGATCTCGTTCTCGGTGGCCGTCGCCCTGGCTCGAACCCGGATCCCCTGGGCGCTGTCGGCCCACGAATACGGGTACTTCTGCGCCACGCGCATGCTCCTGCACGATGGTCACTGCTGCTCGGGTCCGGCGCCGGGCAAGTGTCTGGTCTGCGCCCGCGGGTACTACCCGCCGGCCAAGGCGGCCGCCGCCGTGGCCGGCGTGGGGCTGTCCAGGCGGCTGATCGCCCGACGGATCGACGCGATTCAGAGCGTGACGTCGTTTGTCGACGAGCAGATGGCCAACCATCTGCTGGGTGGCGATGGCGCCGGACGGGCGGTGCGCAGGTTCGTCATCCCGGCCTTCGTTGAGAGCGGCGCCGACAGCGCCGAGATCAGCGACGGGGAGCTGGAGAGGATCCTCCTGCGGCTGCCCCGGGAGCCGTTTGTGCTCTTCGTCGGTGCCTTCCGGGCCGCGAAGGGGCTGCGGATCCTGTTCGACGCCCACCGTCAGCTCAGGCCACGCCCGCCGCTGGTGCTGATGGGGACGATGGAGCGTGACACCCCCTCGTTTCCCGACGAGGCGATCGTGATCACCGATGCCCCCCATCGGGCGGTCACGGCGGCCATGGACCGGGCGCTGGTGCTGGTCGCTCCATCGCTGTTGCCAGAGCCGCTGGCCACGGTCGCCGTCGAGGGGATCTCCCGGGGTCTGCCCACCATCGCCACCGTGCCCAGCGGCCTGCGCGACGTGCTGGGAGACGATGCGGGGATCCTGGTCCCCCAGGGGAACGTGGACGCCCTGGCCGCGGCCATGCAGTCGATCATCGACGACCCGGAGCTGCGTGGGCGGCTGCGACGGGCCGGACCCGTCAGGGCCGAGCGCTTTCAGGCCGAGGCGGTGCTGTCGCGCTATGAGCAGATGTTCGCGGAGCTGGTCGAGGAGCGTCGCGCCGGCCGCGGCGGCGGGCCGTGAGCGCACGCGTGGGCGGCCTGGGGCGGCTCGACCGATTTCCGGGGGTCAGGCATGGGGTCCATGCCTCCGCCGAGCGCGCCCTCAGGGCGGCGGCGCGAGCCGGCCTGGACCTGAACCGCCGTCGGGTCCGCGCCGCCTGGCTGCCGCCATCCGCCGAGCGGATCAGGTTCCGTGAGCTGGCGCCGGCCGAGCTGCTCAGCGCGCGGCCGCCCGCCGCCGCCTTTGATCTTGAACCGGCCGGCTTCAGCGACATGTGCGCCCGCCTCACCCGCGGCTATTCGCGGCCGGCGTTCGGCCTGATGGAGCTGCAGGGGGGGAGATTCCACCTGCCGAGCGGCCTGGTGTCGGCCGGCGGGCTGCTTCCCTCCGAGCTGATTCCCCTGCTCTACTTCCCGCACAGCTTCAATGTGATCCCCGCCCTGCGCGTGCTGTACGGAGCGGCGACGCCGATCGCCGACGGGGTGCTGATCAACCTGCCCATGTCCAACTCCTACTACCACTGGATGTGCGAGATTCTCCCCCGCGCCCTGGCGGCGGCGGCGGAGGTTCCCGACCCCGCCCCCCTCTACATCGCTGCCGGGCTCCCGGAGTTCGTGTTCGAGAGCCTGGCGGCGGTCGGCCTCGGCAAACGCTGCGTGCGGCTCGGCCCTGGCGTCTACCGCGCCAGCCGCCTCACCGTACCCACCTTTGAGCGAGCCGAGTGGCCCAGCCCCCGGGACCTGTGGAGAATCCGGGACCGGCTCCGGAGCGCATACGCCGCCGGCTCACCTCCTCCCAGTCGGAGGCTGCTGATCAGCCGACGCGACGCGGTCGAGCGGAGGGTGGTCAACGAGGAGGCGCTGCTGCGCGGCCTGCGCGATCTGGGGTTCCAACTGGTGGTGCTCGGCGGCCTGGCGGTGGGCGAGCAGGTGCGGCTCTTCGCGGAAGCCGAAGTCGTCGTCGGCACGCATGGTGCCGGTCTCACCAACATTCTCTTCGCGCCTCAGAGCTGCCGGGTGGTCGAGCTGACGGTCGAACGTCACCTGGGGCCGTCGTATGTGATCATCAGCTCGACCCTGGGGCAGCCGTATGGCTATGTCAGCTGCGAGCCGCGCGGCCGGCACCTGGCTGCGGACGCCGCCGCAGTGCGCGCCGTCCTTGCCGCGCTCGAGCAGCGCGAGCCGGCCGACGCGGTCGTACCGGCCGCCCGGTCAGGCCCCCTCGGCGCCGCGAGCGGTCCCGATGAGCAGCGGCCGGAGGGTGGTGATCAGCAGCACGCCGGCCATCACCAGCTGGCTGGTCAGGAACGCGATTCCGACCCCGGCCAGTCCGCGCCGCGGGAGTAGCCACAGGCTCAGACCGAGGAACAGCACCGCCTGGCCGCCCTGGGTCAGGATCAGCGACAGCAGCCGGTGCTGGATGCGCAGCAGAGTCTCGCCGACCGTGTACACGGCGTTGGGGAGCGAGGCCACGGCCAGCAGCCGAAGCAGGCTGGCGCCGTGGGTCGCGTAGCCGCCGCCGAACAGACGCAGCCCATAGGGCGCGGCGATCAGCACCGCCAGCGCCACCGGGGCGATCACACGCGTCGTGTGCAGCAGGGTACGGCGTGTCAGCTTCGCCAGCTGGCCCCGATCGAGCGCCGCCTCAACCGTCAGCGAAGTCGAGGTGTTGACGGCGAAGACCTGAACCGCCACGGCGATCGTCCACGGCACATAGAAGTAGGCGCTGGTGGTGGTGCTCGTCTCGGTGGCCACCACCACCGGCATGAGCAGCGTCACGGCGTAGGTGAACAGCAGCGCGACCTGGTTGGCGGCGGCCAGGCCGACGAAGCGCCGAACGTCAAACTCCCGGCGGTCGGGCCGCCGCCGCACGGCGGGGATCAGCCGGCGGAAGATCAGCGCCGTGATCAGCAGCGCCGCCAGCGCCGCCGGCACGCTCCAGGCGATGAACGGGCCGGCGAACGGGGCGAGCGTGACGATCGCGACGAGGAGAGCGAGCTTGGCGAGGGAGAACAGCGAGTTCTCGATCGGCACCCAGTGGGCTCCCTCCAGCCCGGTCATCACCCAGTCCTGCGCCTGAAAGATCGTGAAGAAGGCGGTGGCCAGCGGAAAGCCGACCAGCCATCCCGTTTCCCGCCCGAGGAACCCCAGGTTCTTCGACCACATGTGGCTGGTGAGCGCGGCGCCGAGGCCGAGCGCCAGCGCCACGCCGAAGCTGAGCCCATAGCTGCGAACGATCAGGCCGCCGGCTCGATCGCCGGCGGAGGGAAGGTCGCGCACCAGGGCCGCCGGCAACCCGAGCTGGCAGACGTTGGCCAAAAACATCATCGCCGAAATCGCCGCCGCGTTGGCTCCGACCACGGCGGGCGCATACCCGTGGGCGACCAGCAGCCAGAAGACGAACCCGAGCCCGGAGGTGACCGTGGTGCCCAGCGTCAGCAGGTACCCGGTGCGGTAGAGCGGGTCGGCGAGATGACTGAGGAGCCCCGTTCGCCTGCGGCCCTCAGCCCACCCGCGGATCATCGCCACGCAGTGTAGGCGACGCCTGCTACACCTCCTTCGGCTGTGAGGATCCTGATCGTCGCCCCTCTGCTTCCCGGAAGCCGGGCGCCCGGGGCGATGCCGATGCTCCTGCACGCTCAGCTGGAGGCGCTCGCCGGCAGGCATCATGTCACGCTGCTCACCGGGGTCGGCGATGAGCCCTGGGAGGTTTCGGCGGCCGCCGAGGCGCTGGAGCGGGGAGTCGAGGTTCATCTCGCAGATCGCAGGCGCCCACCCCAGGCTCACAGGCGCCTGGGGCGGCGGGTGCGGCTGGCCGGCAGGTGGGCGCGGGGCGGCACTCCCTGGCTCACGCTGTGGTGGGCGACTCCGTCGGTCCAGACGGTGCTCGACCGCCTGTCCGGCTCGCGCAGCTTTGACATCGTGGCCGTCGAGGAGAGCTCGATGGCGCGGCTTCGGTTTCCGGCCGGGGTGCCCTCCGTCCTCACCGAGCACGAGGCCGAGCGGACCGCGCCACCGCGGTGGTGCCCGGGAGGCTGCTCCTCATCGGCGGCCTGGGCGTTCTGGAAGCTGGACTGGCGGCGCTGGAGGGACTTCCGGGTGGCGGCGTGGCGCTCGCATGAGCTGGTGCAGGTGTTCACCCCCCGGGAGGCCGAAACCGTGGTGTCGCTTGCGCCGGAGCTCGCGCCGCGGGTCCGCGTGAACCCCTTCGGGCTGGTGCTGCCGCCGCGCGCCGATCCGCGCCGCGAGGCGCCCCACAGCGTGGTGTTCGTGGGCAACTTCACCCATCCGCCCAACCGCGACGCGGCGGCCTGGCTCGTCTCGGACATCATGCCTCGGGTCCGGGAGATGCTTCCCGCCGCCCGGCTTCGGTTGGTCGGGAGCGCGCCGCCGTCGACGGTGGCCGGGCTGGCCGGTCCCGGCGTGGAGGTGATCGCCGATCCACCCGAGGTCGCTCCGTTTCTCGAGGCGGCCGCCGTCTGCGTTGCGCCGGTGAGGCTCGGAGGCGGGATGCGGATGAAGGTGCTGCACGCGCTCGCCAGCGGCAAGGCGGTGGTCGCCACCCACCGCGGGGCGGACGGTTATCTGAGATCGGGACGTGAGCCGCCGCTGGTTCTCGCCGACGACGCGGACGCCTTCGCGCGGGCGATCGCCGCGCTGCTGCGCGATCCGCGGCGGCGGGCAGAGCTGGGGCGCCGGGCGCGGGCGTTCGCCGAGGAGTTCCACACCCCGGCGGCCTGGGGCCGGCGGCTCGAGGCCATCTACGAGGAGGCCAGGAGTCTCACCCGCGCACCGTCGGTGGCCGGCCCCCGCCTGCCACAATCGGCCGCGTGACGGCGGCACGGCCACGGCTACGGGTGCTGATGGTCACCCCCCGCAGCCCACTGTCACAGGGGGGCGTGGAGCGGATCGTGCTGGAGACCTCCAAGGCCTTGGTGGCACGGGATGTGCACGTCGAGATCCTGTGCACCGATCTCGGGCTCCGGGGTTTCGGGACGCAGCGACGCTGCGGCCTTACGATCCGGCACGAGCGCTGCTGGCCCTCCGAGCGGGACTGGTGTCTGGCCCCGGGCATCTGGCGCTCGATCTCGGCCCGCGACTGGGACCTCGTGCACGTGCAGTCCTACCACACCCTGGTTGCCCCGCTGGCGATGCTTCGCGCCCTCCAGCAGCGCCTCCCGTACCTGCTCACCTTTCACGGGGGCGGCCACTCGGCGGGGTGGCGCAACCACCTCAGGCCACTGCAGCTGCGAGCGCAGCGCCCGCTGCTCGCGCGCGCCGCGCGCCTGATCGCCACCGCCCGCTTTGAGCTGGAGCGCTACCCGCGCCAGCTGCGCCTGCCACGGGAGCGCTTCGCGCTGATCCCCAACGGGGTGGAGCTCTCCGTGCCGCCGAGCGCGCGTGTCGATCGCCACCCGCCGACGCTGGCGTCGATCGGACGCCTGGAGCGCTACAAGGGCCACCACCGCGTGCTGGCGGCGTTCCCCCACGTGCTGGAGGCTCTACCCCAGGCCCGGCTGCTGATCGTGGGAACCGGGCCATACGAGGCGGAGCTTCGGCGGCTCGCGGGCAGGCTCGGGGTGCAGGCGCGGGTCGCCTTCACCAGCACTCCGGCGGGAGAGGCCAGGGCGATGCAGGAGATCCTGGCCCAGGTGTCGCTTGTCGTGCTGATGAGCGAGTTCGAAACCCACCCGCTGGTGGGGCTTGAGGCGGCCGCCGCCGGCCGCCGGCTGCTGGTCTCGGACCGGGGCGGGCTGAGCGAGCTGGCCGAGGACGGTCTCGCCCGCTCGGTCAGGCACGGGGCCGGTCCGGCCGAGCTGGGGCGGATGATCGTCGAGGAGCTGCGACGGCCACCCCCCGTTCGCCGGCCCCGTCTGACCAGCTGGGGGGAGTGCGCCGACCGGCTGCTCGAGCTCTACGACGAGGTTGTGGGCCGGGCCTGACCATTGGGGCATCGCCGCGACTCCCCTGACCGCTCATGAGGGACGCCGCCGCGACTCCCCCGAGCGCTCCCGACGCGACTCCCCCGAGCGCTCCCGACGGCGACTCCCCCCGAGAGCTCGGAGGCTCACCCTCCCGGCGGTGGGATCGGGCTGGTGTTCAGATCCGCGTAGTGATTGCTCATGTAGATCGGGCTGGCGATCGCCTGCGCGAATGCCGCCGTCGCGCTCGGCGAGGACTCCACCTCCCAATCGGTGCGCCCGCCCGGCCCGATGTCGTTGCTGTCGTACCAGATCAGCGCGCGCAGCTTGGGGAACAGCGTGGGGATGACCGTGAACATGTCGGTGATCCAGCTGGCCTTCGAGCCGCCGACCTCGGTGGAGGAGACCTCACCGAGCATGAACGGCTTCGACGGCGCGATCCGCTGGGTGATCTGATCGTATGTCGGTCCGTACAGGTCACCGAAGCTGAGCCACGGGTCATCGCCGTTGTAACCATCCAGGCAGGTCCAGTCGACGTAGGCGTTGCCCGGGTACAGCTGGGCCAGCGGCTGGTAGGTGTTGGGGCCGTTGAGGTTCGGGCACCACACCCAGGTTGCGTTGGTGGCCCCCACCTGCGTGAAGATGTCGTGCACGTGGCGCCACATGGCGACGAAGTCGGCTGCGGTGTTGCCGTGCGAGTTGGCGCCCCACGGATACCAGCTGCCGTTCATCTCCCAGGCGAAGCGCAGGAAGAACGGGTGCCCCCAGAGCTTTGCCTCCTCGGCCCAGCGTCTCAGGTAGGCATCCTCGGCGCCGGAGGCGATCTGGGCGTCGAACCTCCATCCCGGCGCGCCCGGCACCGCCGGCCCCCAGGTGAACATCGAGATCATGCCCTGGCGGCGGACGCGTGCGAACTGCCGAGTCTCAAAGCCGCAGTAGCCCCCGCAGGCGGACCGCGAGTAGAAGAGCGTTCCCCAGCTGATGATCGAGGGCGCCTTGTGCACGTGCTGCTCGAACTGCGCAACGGCCGCCGGATCCCACGGCGCCAGCCCACGGGAGTTCTTGATGTCGGCGCCCCAGTAGATCGAGTCCGGGCGGTTCAGCACCACCGGACGGCTCAGCGCCCGAGATCCGCTGGCGGAGGCCGGGGATGCTCCGGCGGGGGCGTGCGTGCCCCACAGGGCGATCCCGGCCACCGTGAGCGCGGCGATCGCAACCGCCAGCACCGGTACGCCGGCCACCAGGCGCCGGGGGGACATCACACGCGGACCGCGCCGGTCAGGCGGGCGTCGATCATCGCGGCCGGGCGAGCGCTTCCGTGCATACTCACGAGCTAGCGTAGCGCATGGGCGCGGGGCGCCACGGAGGGTTACGCTGTGGCCGGTGGGCGGCCATCATGCCGGCACGGATGCTTACGTTCGCAACCGCCTCCTCCTCGGAACCGCGGCGCTGTTCGCCTTCCGGCTCGGGCTGTCACTGGTGCGAGCCGGGCCGCTCGTGTTCGCGGACGAGCTCGGCTACCTGAGCAACGCACGGGTGCTGACCGGCGGGCTTCCCGCGCAGCTCAGCCTGGCTCCCTTCTACCACGGCGGCTATTCGCTTCTGATCTCACCCCTGTTCCTGCTCGGAGCGGGTCCTCAGGTGACCTACCACCTGGTGCTGGCGCTGAACGCGGCCCTGGCCGCCTCGATGTTCTGGCTGCTTCACCTCCTCCTGAGGCGGTGCATCGGGATTCCCCCCCGCCAGGCGCTGGCGCCGGCGTTCGCCGGCTCGGTCTATCCCTCGCTCACGGTGATGTCCCAGGTCGCGATGTCGGAGAACCTGCTTGCGCCGCTGAGCTGCGTGTGGCTGATCTCCGCCTGGTCGCTGCTGAGCGCACGCCCCCCCGGCAGGCTGCTCGCCGCGGGTGTGACCGGGGCCATCGCCGCGGCCCTGTGGGCGGTGCACGGGCGCATGCTGGCGGCGCTGGCGCTGACGGTGTCGGTGGCCGGCTCGCTGGTTTGGAGACGGCCCCGCCGCTGGCGGGCGGCGCTTGTCACGCTCCTGGTGCTGGGGGTGGGCGTCGGCGCCGCTCAGGCGCTCAGCCACTTTCTCGCCGGGCGCGGCTACGGCAGCCACGCCTCCGGCGAGCTGGGCACACGCCTCAGCGCCCTGCTCGGCATCCATCCCCTGCTCACGGTGCTCACGAATCTGGTGGGGCAATTCTGGTATCTGGTGGTGGCGACGTTTGGCCTGACCGTGGTGGTGGGGGGCGGGACGATCGACGCCGCCCTCGGCCGCCGCCGGCCCCGAGGGGGACGGTGGCAGAGCGATCCGGCCGGAGCGCGGGGCTCGGGGGAGCAGGCGCGGGTGGCCCTGCTGCTGGTTGGCGCGCTCGCCGTCGCCCTGCTCGTCATCTCAGCCGGAGCGTTTCCCACCCGCTTCCGGCCGGACATGCTGATCTACGGCCGCTATACCGAGATCATCGCGCCGGCGCTGGTGGCGGTGGGACTGGCCCGGTTGGCGCGTCGTGGCTCGGCATTTCCGCGCCGTGGATTTCTGCTCGCGCTCGTCGCGCTCACGCTTCTCGTGGTGCTGATTCGCCAAACGGCCCACGACCCGGGGATCGCCAATCGCTGGGATGTCGCCTCGCTGCCGTTTCTCACCTTCCAGCTCGGTTCCCCGGTGCTGCTGGGTGCCGCCGCGGTGGCGGCGGCGGGGGCGTGGATGCTCGGATCGACCCGGCGGCGGATGCGATTCAGCCCGGCGGTGACGGCGTGCTGCCTGTACGCGGCGGTGGTCGCCTACGGGGTGCTCAACCCGGTGCTCGAGACCCAGCGCGCGGTGTACCCGTCCGGCTGGACCAGCCCCCAGCCGGTGGCCACCCGCCTGCGCATCACACACGTCGCCTACGATCTGAGCCACTACGACGTCGTCGGGCTGTATGCGGTCCAGTGGTATCTCCCCCATGCGCACCTCGAGCTCTACGGCGGCGGGCGCCAGGCGCCGCCGTCGCCGTTTGTGCTGAGCGGGAGGGGTTGGGGTCGCGCCCACCCGGCCGCCCACGCCGGCGTCATCTGGTGCGACCGGGGGCGTGACCAGGTGCTTTGGCAGCTCGCATCGCCCTCGGCTTCCGCGGAGCACAGTGCGCCCGGCTCGACCCCGCCGAAGAAGGCCGGTTGCCGGTGATCGTCTCCCGCACCCCACTTCGGATCAGCTTCGCGGGCGGGGGCACGGATCTGCCCGACTTCTATGAGCGCCACGGCGGCGCGGTCGTCTCCACCAGCATCGACAAGTGGATTCACGCAATCGTCGCCCCCCGCTTCGAGGGCGATGTGCGGGTCAGCTACTCGCGCACCGAGATCGTCGACAGCGCCGCCCAGGTCGAGCACGACCTGGTGCGCGAGGCCATGCGGCTGGTCGGCGTCCCCCGGGGCATCGAGATCGTGACGCTGGCCGATGTGCCCTCGCACGGCACGGGCCTGGGCTCCTCCAGCAGCGTGACCGTGGGACTGCTCAACGCGCTGTATGCCTTCCAGGGCACCTACAAGCCGCCTCTGCAGCTGGCGGAGGAGGCGGCCAGGATCGAGATCGAGGTGCTGGGCAAGCCGATCGGACGCCAGGATCAGTACGCCGCGGCGCTCGGCGGCTTCAACCTGATCGAGTTCCTCCCCCGCGGCGGGGGGGTGCGGGTCGAGCCGATCATCGCCGCGGACGGCACGTTCAAGCGCCTTCAGCGCTCGTTGCTGCTGTTCTACACTCACGTGCAGCGGTCCACCGACGAACTGCTCCTCCGCCAACGCCAGGCCATCAGGGAGGGCGAGGCGATCGACACGCTGATCCGGCTGGCCGAGCTGGCCTACCGGATGCGCGACTGCCTCACCAGCGGCGACGTGGACGCCTTCGGTCCCCTGTTGAAGGAGAATTGGGAGCTGAAGCGGACGCTGACGGGGGTGACCAACGAAAGGATCGACGAGTGGTTCGAGCGCGGAATGGAGGCCGGGGCCACCGGCGGCAAGGTGCTGGGCGCCGGCGCCGGCGGCTTTCTTCTGTTCTTCGCCCCGCCGGACGCCCAGCCGGCGGTTCGGGTGGCCCTGGCCGAGCTTCGGGAGGTTCCGCTGCGCTTCTCCGCCCGCGGAACGCACATCACGGTATGGGAGGCGGCCCGGGGCTGAGCGGCCGAGCCGCCGGCGCATCCAGCCGAGCAGAGGAGCGGTCATGGACGAAGTCGACAGCTATCTGAGACGCCTCCGGGCGGCCATCGACCGACTGCCATCCGAGCCGCTGGCCGAGCTCGGCGAGCGCCTGTACCGGGCCTATCGCGACGAGAAGCAGGTGTTCACGCTGGGAAACGGTGGCAGCGCCTCGACCGCCAGCCATATCGCAGCCGATCTGGCCAAGAACACGATCGGCGCCAACATGCGCCGCTTCCGGATCACCAGTCTGAACGACAACACGGCGATTCTCACCGCCCTGGCCAACGACCTGGGCTACGAGAACGTGTTCAGCGAGCAGCTCCAGAACCTGATCCGACCCGGGGATTTGCTGGTGGCGGTGTCCGCCAGCGGCAACTCGCCCAACGTGATCAAGGCGATCCGCTACGCGCAATCGCAGTGCGCCGAGGTGGCGGCGATCCTCGGGTTCGACGGTGGCCAGGCCGCACAGCTCGCCGATCTGGCCGTGGTTGTCGCCTCCGATCACTACGGCGTGGTCGAGGACGTGCACCTGGTGATTAACCACATTCTCGTCGAGCACTTCCGCACCCGGCTCGCGGACGCGCAACCATGGGTGGTGTGAGGCGTCGCGCCGCCTTCCTCGATCGCGACGGCACGCTCAACGTTCGCCCCCCCGAGCACGAGTACGTGGCTTCGGCGGAGGAGTTCGTGTGGCTTCCCGGGGCGATTCAGGGAGTCCGACGGCTGGCGGACTCCGGGTACCTCCTCCTGGTCGTCTCAAACCAGCGGGGCGTGGCCCGGGGGGTGCTGAGCCCGGCCGTTCTGGAGGAGATCGAGCGGCGGATGCAGCGGGATCTGGCCGCGCAGGGCTGCCGGATCGCGGCCTTTCGCTACTGCCCGCATGAGGAGGATGCGCGCTGCCAGTGCCGCAAGCCACGGCCGGGGATGCTGCTCGAGCTGGCCCGGGAGCTGGACCTGGATCTCGCGGAATCGTGGATGATCGGCGACTCGGAGAGCGACGTGCTGGCCGGTCAGGCGGCCGGTTGCCGCTCGGCGCTGATCGCCGACCGGCGGCCGGCCAGCCGGGCGGATCTGATCGCCAGCTCGCTGCTGCAGGTGAGCGAACGGATCGCCCCGCGGGCATGAATGCGATCGTCCTGGCAGCGGGATTGGGGACGCGTCTGGGTCGCCTCGGGCACCGCACGCCGAAGGTGCTGCTGGAGTTCGGCGGCGAACCGCTGCTTCATCATCACCTTCGTTACCTGCACGCGCAGGGGGTCTCGCGCGTCGTGGTGAACGTCCACCACCGGGCCTCCCTGGTGCAGGATGCGCTGCGCCGCTACCGCGGTCCCGTGGAGGTGATCTGCGTCCACGAGCCCAGGCTGCTGGGAACCGCCGGCGGCGTCCGCAACGCGCTGGCGCACCTCGGCTCCGCGCCGTTCCTCGTGCTGTACGGAGACATCATCGTGCGGGAGCCGATCCGCGAGATGCTCCTGCTTCACGCCGACCGTCGGCCGGCGGCGACGCTGGCGGTGCATCGCGCCGACAGCACCGAGGGCAAGGGGGTCGTCGAGCTGGACGAGACGGGATGGATCAGGCGGTTTGCCGAGAAGGAGGGCGGTCAGCCCGGACCGGCCCTGGTCAACTCCGGCATCTATGTCATCGCGCCCGAGGTCGTGGAGCCGCTTCCGCGCGGAGTCTTCTGCGACTTCGGCGAGCACCTGTTTCCTCAACTTCTGCACCAGCGGCGGCCGCTGGCGGCCTTCCAGCTCCGTCGGCCGGTGATCGACGTCGGCACCCCGGAGGGGCTGAGCCTGGGGCGCTCGGTGGTGGGCGGATGACCGCGATCTCGGTCGTGGTGTGCGCGCACGACGAGCGCCGCTGGAGCCAGCTCTGCGCGGCGCTGCGTTCGCTGGAGCTCCAGAGCACGCCGGCGCACGAGGTGGTGGTGGTCGTCGACCACAACGACGCGCTGCTCGCGCGGGTCCGGGCCGAGCTGCCGGTGCGGGCGGTCGCCAACACCTTGGCCCGCGGACTGGGAGGGGCTCGCAACAGTGGTGTCGCCGCCGTCAGCGGAAGCGTGGTGGCGTTCCTGGACGACGACGCGATGGCCTCGCCGCAGTGGCTGGCCCGGCTGGCCGCGGCCTACGCCGATCCTGCGGTCGCGGGAGCGGGAGGCAGTGCCCACCCCCTGTGGGATGGCCGGCGTCCGCCGTGGTTCCCGCCCGAGTTTGACTGGGTCATCGGGTGTTCCTACCTCGGCATGCCGGAGACGGTGCAGGAGGTGCGCAACCTGTTCGGTTGCAACATGTCGTTTCGCCGGTCGCTGCTGGAGGAGCTGGGCGGGTTTCGCCTCGGGTACGGCTGTGACGAGACCGAGCTGTGCATTCGCCTGCGCCAGCGTTGGCCGGACAAGCGCCTCCTGTACATCCCCGAGGCCAGCGTCCAGCACCATGTCAGCGCGCAGCGCATGCGCCTGCGGCGGTTTGTCGCCCGCTGTTACTTTGAGGGAGGCTCCAAGGCGGTGGTCAGCCATCTCGTGGGCCGCACCAGGGCGCTGTCGGAGGAGTATCGCTACACGCGCGGCGTGCTGCCGGCCGGCGTCCGGCGGGGGGTGGGCGAGTTTCTCCGACGGGGGCGGCTGGCCGGGCTCACCCGGGCCGCGGTGATCGGCATCGGCCTGCTCAGCACCGTCGCCGGCTACGTCGCCGGCAGCGTGTGCACCGACCGGGCGGCGAGGCGACGTGGCTGGGCGGGAGAGGACGGTCCGGGTGGCGCTCAGTCCGACTGAGCAGATGCGCGAGCCGCCCGCGCCCGAGCGGCCAGGGCAGCCCGCTCCCACGATTCTGCGGCTGCAGGCCACCCGTGGGCTCGGGCGCATCATTTCGCCGCGTGAGCTGTGGCAGTACCGCGACCTGGCGTTTCAGATCGCCGCGCGCGACCTCACCGTCCGCTACCGCCAGACGGTCCTGGGGGCGCTGTGGGCGGTGCTCCAGCCGGCGTTGATCATGGTCGTGTTCACCATCTTCTTCGGCCACTTCGCCCACGTCTCCTCCGAGGGCGTGCCCTACGCGCTGTTTGCGCTGGCGGCGCTCGTCCCCTGGACGTTCTTCGCCAACGCGTTGCAGCTCGGCTCAGACAGCCTGGTGGGCAACTCGGCCCTGGTCTCCAAGGTCTACTTCCCGCGCATCCTGATCCCGGGGGGCGTGCTGGCCGCGGGCCTGGTCGATCTCACCGTCGGCTGGGTGATACTGCTCGTCGTCGTGGCAGTGACGCGGAGTGGGCCGCCGCTCGCGATCGTCGCCGTGCCGCTCCTGGCGCTGATCGCGATCGCCGCGGCGCTGGGCGTCACCGCCGGCCTGGCCGCGCTCAACGTGCGCTATCGGGACGTCCGCTACGTGGTGCCGTTCACCATCCAGCTCTGGCTGTTCGCCACCCCGATCGCCTACCCGAGCACGCTCCTGCACGAGCCGTGGCGCACGCTGCTGGCCATCAACCCGATGGCGGGCGTGGTGGAGGGCTTCCGCTGGGCGATGCTGGACGGGCTGCACCCGCCGTGGGCGATGATCGCCGTGTCGGGTGCCTCCGCGGCCGTGCTGCTGATGCTCGGGCTGGCCTATTTCAGCCGGGTTGAGCGGAACTTCGCCGACATCATCTGAGCGCTGGGCATGAGCGAGATCGCGATCCGCACCCACGAGCTCGGCAAGCGCTACACCCTCGGGGCCCGCCGGCGAGGCTACGACACGCTGCGCGAGAGCCTCACCCGAGCGGCCAGGCGGCTGCTGCCCGGACGCTCAGCGCGGGCTGAGCGGGCGACGCTGTGGGCGCTGCGCCAGCTCTCGGTGACGATTGACAGCGGCGAGATCGTGGGGCTGATCGGGCACAACGGCGCGGGCAAGACGACGCTGCTCAAGATCCTCTCGCGGATCACCGAGCCCACGACGGGTTGGGCCGAGGTGGCCGGCCGCGTGGGCTCGCTGCTGGAGGTGGGCACCGGCTTTCATCCCGAGCTGACCGGGCGGGAAAACATCTTTTTGAACGGCACGATCCTGGGCATGCGCCGGGCGGAGATCAGGCGCCGGTTCGACGAGATCGTGGCGTTCGCGGAGATCGAGCGCTTCCTCGACACGCCGGTCAAGCGTTACTCGAGCGGGATGTCCGTGCGCCTGGCCTTCGCGATCGCCGCCCACCTCGAGCCGGAGATCCTGCTGGTCGACGAGGTGCTGGCGGTGGGCGACGCCGCCTTCCAGCGCAAGTCCCTGGGCAAGATGGGGGATGTGGCCCGGGCCGGGCGCACCGTGATCCTCGTCTCGCACAACCTGGCCATCATCCAGGCGCTGTGTCGGCGCGGGATCCTGCTGGAGGGCGGGCGGATGATCAGCGACGGACCGGTCGGCGAGACGGTGGCGCGCTATCTGCGCAGCCTCGAGGGTCGCGCCTCGGAGGACCTGCTGCAGCGCACCGACCGTGACTCCCGCGGCTGGCAGGCGACGCTCATCCGCCGTCTGGAGATCAGGGACGAGGCCGGGGGGCCCGCCGACGTGGTCATCTCCGGACATCCGGCGACGATCACCGTGGAGGTGACCAAGGTGATCCCCTGGCTGGAGTGCCGGCTCACGATCCTGAACACCCTGGGCGTGCCGGTGACGACCTTCGACAGCGAGCCGGGCGCGCCCGGCGACACGCGGGACGAGCGGCTGGGGCCGCGGGTGGAGTGCCGGATCGCGGCGCTGCCGCTGCTGCCCGGCCGCTACCGCATCGATGTCCTGCTGAAGGGTCGAAACCAGATCCAGGACGGCCTGCAGGCAGCCGGGTTCTTCGACGTCGAGCCCGGGGTGGTGGATGGGCGCCCGGCACCCCCGGCCGGCTCGGACGGCGACGTGGTGCTGACCCACAGCTGGCGCCTGCCGCGGTGAGCGACCGGGACGGCGAGCGGAGCGGGCTCGGTGGGGACGCCCAGCGCTGGGCGAACCGAATGCTCGCCCCACGGGCGAGCTCACCGGTGAGGCCCCTCTCCCGCCCACCCACGTTCTCCATCGTGATCGCCGCCTATCAGGCGGCCGACACCGTGGCCGGCGCCGTCGCCAGCGCCCTGGCGCAGCTGCACCCGGCCCACGAGGTGATCGTGGTTGACGATGGCTCCACGGACGCGACGGTGGCCTCGCTTGAGCCGGTCGCCGACCGGATCCGTCTGCTGCGCAAGCCGCACGGCGGTGTGGCCTCGGCGCGCAACGCCGCGCTTGACGTCGCCACCGGCGAGTTCATAGCCATCCTGGACGCCGACGACGCCTATCACCCGGCGCGCCTGCTGGGACTCGCCGCGCTGGCCCGCGCCCGTCCGGACTTGGACCTGATCACCACCGACGCCGTGTTCGTGCTCGGCGGCAGGACCTCCGGCACGTTCCTCGCCCACAACCCGTTCGAGTTGGCATCGCAGCGCACGGCGATCCTGCGCAGCTGCTTTGTCGGTGGCTGGCCGGCCGTGCGTCGCGCCCGCCTGCGGGAGCTTGGCGGGTTCGACGAGAGCCTGCGCACCGGCTCGGACTGGGACTGCTGGCTGCGCCTGATCCTGAGCGGCTCGTCGGCCGGGCTGCTGGCCGAGCCCTACTACGAATACCGCGTCCACTCCCGGTCGCTGACCGCGCGCCGCGCGCTCAGCCTGTGGGACCGCGTGAGGCTGCTGGAGAAGGCGGCGGCCAACCCGCTCCTGCGCGAGGAGGAGCGTCCGGCGCTGCTGGCTTCGCTGCGCGCCCACCGCAGCCGCGCCGCGCGCGCCGAGGCGGCGGCGATCCTGTTCGATCCCGGCTCGCGGTGGGCCCCGGAGGCTCGGCGGCGCCTGCGCCAGCTGGCGCTGCTGGCCGACATCGATGTTCGCACCCGCGGGCTGGCGGGGCTGGCCGCGCTGTGGCCGGCGGCGGCGCGCGTCCTCAGCGCGCCCGAGGAGTCCCTTGAGGCCCGCCTGAGCAGGCTCGCCCGCTGATGCGCTTCAGCATCATCATCCCCACCCACGGCCGACGCGAGCTCGTGATGCGTAACGTGGTGGCGCTGGAGCGGCAGGTGGAGCGCGACTTCGAGGTGATCGCGGTGGTGGACGGCTCCGACGACGGCACCGCCGAGGCGCTCCGCCGGCTGAGGCTGTCGTTTCCTCTGCGGGTGATCGAGCAGCGCCGGAGCGGCCCCAGCGCGGCCCGCAACGCCGGCGCCGCGGCCGCCGGAGGGGAATACCTCCTGTTCCTGGACGACGACATGGAGGCCGATCCGCGGATGCTGTGCGAGCACTGGCGCTCCCACCGTGAGGGGGCGGACATCGTCCTTGGCCATCTGCCGCTGCACCCCGACTCTCCGCGCAACCTGCTGAGCGAGGGCGTGGGGCTGTGGGCGCGGACGCGGGCCGAGCGCCTGGCCGCCGCCGGCCGGAGCATCCCACCCGGGGAGGTGATCACCGGGCAGCTGTCGATCTCGCGCCAGGCGTTCGAGCGGCTGGGCGGATTCGACGTCGGCTTCACCGCCGGCGCGCTGGCCCCCGGCGCCGACTACGACTTCGGCCAGCGTGCTGGGGCCCTCGGCCTGCAGGTGACCTTCAACCCGGCGGCGATCAGCCACCAGTACTACGACGTTGACCCGGGCGACTACCTCCGGCGCGCCCGCGAGTCCGGCCGCGCGCTCGCCCTGCTGCTGCGCAAGCATCCCGGCCAGCCGGAGCGCTGGGGCCGCGTGCCGGGCTTCGAGCGTCGGCGCGACCGCCTGCTGTTCACCCCGCTGGCCGTCCTGCCCGCCGCGCTGAGCTGGCCGCTGCGGGTGATCGTCGCCTGCCTGGTGCGCCGCGGCCACGGCGGCGCGCGTCTGCGCAGCCTGTTCTTTCTCCTCCGGACCATGGAGCGCATGCGCGGCTTTCGCGGCGCTCTCGGCGGGAGCCCGCGCTCCAGGTGCGTGGTGCTGGCCTACCACGCGATCGCCGATCAGGCCGATGACCCGCTCCTGCGACGGTATGGCGTCCCGCCGCGGCGCTTCGTGGGCCAGCTCGAGGCGCTGCGCGGCTGGGGTTGGACGTTCGTCGACGCGGCGACGCTGCTCGCGGCGCTGGCGGGCGGCCCGCCCCTGCCGCGCCGCTCGGTGCTGCTCACCTTCGACGACGGCTACCGGGACCTCGCCGAAGTCGCGCTCCCCGAGCTCGTCCGCCGGCGGATCCCGGCCGTGGCGTTCGTGGCCCCGGGAGAGCTCGGCGGGACCAATCGATGGGACCACCGTGGCGGTGGCGGCGTGCTGTCGTTGATGGATGCCGAGGAGCTGCGTCGGATCGCGACCGTCGGGGTGGAGATCGGCGCGCATGGATTCAACCATCGCTCGATGGCCGGGCTTGATCGAGCCAGCGCGTTGGCCGAGGCGCGCGCCTGCGCGGATTCACTTGAGTCGCTCGGCCTGCCCCGGCCCCGGTTGTTCGCCTATCCCTGGGGCCACCACACCCCCGAGGTCCGCTCGGCCATAGCGGAGGCCGGCTACGTCGCGGCGTTCACGACCAGCGCCCGGTTCCTTCGGGCCGAGAGCAACCCATACGCGCTGCCGCGGCTGCTGATGCTGCGCGGCTACGTCCCGGCAATTCTGCGGCTCAGGCTGCTGACGCTGGGGCGCTGTCCGCCCTGGCTGGAGCGTGCCTTCGACGTGCTCGGCACCCGACTGTGAGCTCGACGCACCCGGGCTTTGAGCCGCTGCGTCGAATGCGTGAACCCGCTGTGCCGGGGCCGTGAGCCGCTACAGCCGGGCCGTGAGCGCGCTTCAGCCAGGCCGTGAGCCGCCTCAACCCGGCCCGAGCCACAGCTTGAGCAGGAAGCGAGCCAGTGAGTCGTCCCCGCGGATCTCGATCCGCGGGATCAGCGCCGGGTCGTCGGCCGGCCAGACGAGGCGGGGCTCGGTGGTGGCGGCGCCCACGAACCCGGCCGCACGCACCGCCGCGACCGCGCGCTCATCGAACCGGCCGTAGGGGTAGGCGAAGGTTGTCGGCGCCGCCCCCAACTCCCGGCCGAGCTCCGCACGGCCACCGGCCACCTCCTCCTGCAGCCGGCCGTCCGACAGTTCGGGGAGGGCGGGGTGGGTGCGCGTATGGGCGCCGAACCCCAGCCCCGCCTCGCGCAGCCGCGATAGCTGCCCGGGGGCAAGCAGCGGCCGCCCGCGCAGCAGGGGATCCCGAGCCCAGTCGTTGGTGGCTCCCAGCCGGCCGCTCACCAGGAAGATGGTCGCGGTGAAGCCGTGCCGGCGCAGGATCGGGCAGGCCACCTCCAGGTTGTCCGCATACCCATCGTCGAGCGTGATCACCACCGTGCGACCCGGGGGCAGCCGCCCCTGCGCGAGGACGCTCGCCAGCTCCTCGAACCCCAGCGGCCGGAAGCGCAGCGCCCTCAGCGTCCACAGCTGACGCGCGAATGCCCGTCCGGAGAGCACGTAGCGGCCGCTCGGGTCGGTGTCGGTGAAGGCGTGATACACGAGCACCGGGACGCCGCGGGTGAGGCTCGTCCAGTGTTCCCGGCTGAGGCGCCGGCGCACCCCGGCCCAGAACGCGAGTCGGCGTGCGAGGCCGAACCACCGCTCGCGCTGACGCCGGCCGGGCCAGAGCATGCCCAGCAGCGCCACCGCCTCGGGGGGCACGCGCGCGGCGAGCAGGAGCCGGCGAACTGCCAGTTCACGCCGGCTGCTGGGGCCGAACGAGCCCAGCGCCCCGAGCCGCGCAGCGGGGTCGCGCTCCGCGCGTGCCGCCTCCGCCTCGCCTCGGCGCCGGCACTCCCGCAGCGCCCGCGCCCACCTGCGCCTAGGCACGCTTGCGGGCCCGGGCCGCCACCAGCAGCTCGTAGTCGGGGTCTCGCGCATCGAGCTCCTGCGGCCTGAGCTCCTCGGCCGCCAGGCCGGTCAGGAACGCGATCGCCGACAGGACGTTGCCGTAGGCCTCGACGGTCACATCCTCGGGCGCGAACACCTCCTCGCACAGCCGGCGCATCGAGTAAGTGGTGAAGCGCCAGAAATCCCCTCCCAGATCGGCGTCGGGGCGGCAGATGTGGCTGATCCCCGGCACGGTCACGAACAGCACGCCGCCGGGCCTCAGGGCCCGGGCCAGATTGGCCAGGGCAGTGCGCACGTCGTAGATCAGCAACAGCGTCTGGGTGCAGATCACGCAGTCGTAGGTTTCGGCGGGCAGCTGGTCCGCGCGGGCCAGGTCGGCCACCAGCGTCGCGCGCCGGTTGCTGGCGTCACCGTGCAGGATGTCCACCCTGGTGACCCCGCTTCCGAACATGCGCGTGTAGGTGTCGTCGCCCACCTCGAGCACGCGCCCGCGGATGTCCCCCAGCACGTACCCGTCCTGACCGGCGTGGCGGGCGAGGAAGTGCCTGATGTAGTACCGGTCGATGGGCGTTCCCCGGTCGGCTCCGCGGCGACGGCTGATCGGCGTCAGGCGGCGCAGGCCGCCCAGTCGCACCATGCCCACCGGGGGCCAGACGAGATGCGCGCGCCCCAGGATGTAGCGCCTCAGGGCGCCGAGGCGCTGCAGCGCCACCGCTGTCCGCCCCGATCCGATGCGCCCACGCCGATGCGCCATCCGCGAAGCCTAACGCCGGTCCTCACAGCCGCCGTCCGGTGGCCAGAAGCGCCCGCGGCGGCCCCCAGGTGACCCCCCGCCGTTCGAGTGCCACGGCGGCGCACATGGCCGGGAACACCGCCGCCTGCAGCGCGAGGTGACTGGCCTTCAGTCGGTCGCGAAGCTCCTGGGCCACGGCCACGGTGCCCCGGAAGCTGTGGCTGAGCTCGATCGCGGCCAGGCCCGCCGCGCGCAGGAGGTTGATGACCTCCTGCGGCGAGTAACCGTGGCGCACCTCGTCGCGCCACCTCGCCGGGCTGCCGGGAAGGACCGGACGCCAGTCGCGGTCGGGGACCTGCAGCAGCAGGAGACCGCCGGGAGCCAGCGACGCGGCCAGAACCTCCACTGCCCGGGCATCATCCGGGATCTCCGCCAGGCACTCGATGGCCAGCGCCGCGTCGAAGCGCTCCCGCCCGAGCGGCTCGGTCAGCTCGGCCCGCTCGAAGCTGAGATTCTCGACCCGGCGCGTGGCGGCGCGCCTGCGCGCGTAATCCAGCAGCTCCTGGCGGTTGTCAACCCCGACCAGCTGCCAGTCCGGGTGCCGCTCGGCGAGCGCCAGCGCCAGCAGGCCGTCGCCGCAGCCGGCGTCCAGCACCCTGAGCCGCCGGTCCCCGGCGTATCGCTCCAGGCGCGCGCGGGCGAGCGCGAAGCGCTGCCGGCGCGCGGGCGCCAGCGGCGCGATGCGTTCCTCAAGGGCGGCTCCCACCCGCTGGCGAAGCGCCCGGCGATCGCCCGCGCTCATCGCCGTCCCGCGGAGGCAAACGCGTCGCAGACCACCCCGCCGGCGCCCTCTATTCTCACCTGCGCGCATGAACGTGGTGGCATCTGAGCTTCCGTGACCCGGCGCCCACCTCCGACCCGGCATGAACTCCTGGCGCTCCGTGAGCGGCTCATAACCGAGGCGCAGGCCTGGCTCGCGCGCGGACAGCCGGACCGGGCGGCGGCGACCCTGCGCCGACTGGAGTGCGCGACGATCGACGAGCGAACGCTTGAGCTCACCGATGGATTCCTACCTGCGCTGCGGGACGGACGGTGTCTGGTGGCGAGCTTCGATCCCCGCCGCCGGCCAGGGGAGGACGAGGTGGTGGTCATCTACGGCAACTACCCGCACACGTTCGCAAACGTCGTGGTCAACAACCCGATCAAACGTCACGTCGCCGACTTCTGGAACTTCAGCCACGACCGGGTGGAGTACGACCCCCGCTGGGAGGGCGTCGATCAGATCTTCCTGATCAATGCCGCCGAGCGCCGTGACCGCTATGACGCCCTGCTTCGCGAGCTGGCCGCCGCGCGGGCTCCGTTGCACCGTCTCACTCGAATCGAGGCGGTGCGGCCCCAGGCCGATCGGTTCATCCGCAGATTGCGCCGCGACACACGCGGGCAGATCGGCTGCCTGACCAGTCATCTGCTCGCGATCAGGACGGCGCTCAGCGCCGGCTTCGCCCACGTCCTGATACTGGAGGATGACTTCTGCTTCACCAGCGACCTCGACCAGCACCTGGATGATCTCGGCGCCTTCTTCGCGCGCGGCTACGACTACCTGATCTGCCTGCTGGCCACCAGCAAGTATGGCGCCACCGAGCCGGTCGACGACCTCCTGTGCAGAACCTTTCAGGAATGCACCAACTCCGCCGCCTACCTCATCTCCCGGGCTGGGCTGCACGAGATACTGCCGGTGTTCGAGCGCGCCCTGGGGCGACTGCAGGTGGGTGACCATGGCAGTAACGCGATCGATCGCTGCTGGTCGGTGCTCCAGCCGACGGGAAAATTCTTCGTCTTCCGGCGCAAGTTCGGCTTCCAGAGCGCCAGCCTGAGCGACATCTACGGGTCGGTGGCGCGCTACCTCGATTGAGGTCGTCGCCGTCGGCCGGGTCACCGATGGCTGTCGGCGCCGTCCGGGCGCAGCTCCTCCATGACGAGCCCGAAGTACACCCCGGCCCGCAGCTGTTCCGGGACCGGCGGCCCGCTCGCCGCCAGCGCCAGATGCCTGAGGTCCGACTGGCTGTGGATCAGCCAGCAGAGCAGGCGGAGGCCGGGAAGGGCGGCCACATCAACGCGCAGGTCGCGAGCGTAGTCGCGCAGCGCGCGCTGCGCCAGCGCCCCGAGCGGTGTACCGGGGTCAAGCAGGCGGCGATAGGTCCTGCGCGTGTGATGGCGCTCCAGCGCCCGTTCGATCACGAAGGCCGCGTTGGCCAGGAAGTACACCAGGTCCAGCGCCGGCAAACCACGCGGCTCGGCCGACTCCCAGTCCAGCAGCGCGGGCTCGCCATCCTCCTGCCAGACGATGTTCCAGGGCGCGCAGTCGCGGTGCTCGAACACGATCGGCAGCTGGCTGAGCGGCTCGAGCCGCCGCCGGATCTGCTGGAGGGTTCCGGCGGGGAGCAGGGGGCCGAAATCCGCCTCAAACCGGCGCAGGGGAGACTCGACCAGACGCGGCCACCAGGCCGAACGGGGCTGTGGCTCCGCCGCGCCCGCGAGCCTGAGCAGCCAACGGGTGACGGCGTCGGTCACCTCGGGCAGGCTCCCGGCGGACAGGAGGTCCATCAGCGGCCGGCCCGGCACCGCGGTCTGGGCGAGGCCCAGGCGACCGGCCCGCCGACCGGTTCCCAGCACCCGCGGCGCACCCCGGAGACCTGGGTGCCCGGCCTCGAGGGCGCGCAGCGCGTGCGCCTCTCGGCGCAGCGCGGCCTCGGCCTCGCTCACCCGCGCGAACTTCGCCAGGGCGATGGGGGAGGCGGGGCCCGGCCGCCGGCCGCGGCGCGCAGGCGACCACTCGCCGAAGGGGATGGCGATCACCTTGTTGATGCTCGCGCTCCCCGGGGTCAGCAGGAGCCAGCGGGCGTTCTGCGGTCCGAGCCGGTCGCCGTCGCGCTCGCCGTCGGGAGTCAGCGGGCCGCGACGGGCGACCACGCACAGCGGTGCCAGCAGGCCGGTGCGGAGCGCGAGCCTCCACAGCAGGCGGGCGGCCCCAGCCCACGGCCCAGGACGGGATGCGGCGCGCAGCAGGTGCTCGATCGCCGGATCGCAGTCGAGCGAAAGCCAGAAGTGCGGCGCCGCCATCGCCGGCCAGGGACCCGGCCAGTGAATCCGGATGTCCACGAAGCCCGCCCGCCTCAGCGTCCGCCGCGCCCTCCAGATGCCGGCGGGACGCGGCAGCCGCCACTCGCAGTAGAGCTCGCCTCCGACCTGCAGCGCAGCCCGGGCGCGGGCCAGCTTGCGCCGGGTGGGACGGCTGACCACCACAAGATCCGCCGGTGCGCTGGCGGTCAGCTCCCCAACCAGGGGCAGGGCCTCGGCCAGCCTCCCGCGGGCCAGATCGAGCACCGTCGGCGCGTGGGTGGCGTGGAGCAGAAAGCGCCAGTCCACCCGCCTCAGGAGCAGGTTCTCGCGGCCGCCCCGAAGCCGGGCCGGGCGATCACCCGGTGAGCGGGCGCGCCCGCGAAGCGACAGCGGACCAGCCGCGCCCATCCGCTTCACCGAGAAGCTCGCTCACCGAGAAGCTCGGCGTAGACCCGGGTGACCCGGGCGGCCATCGCCTGGGGTGTGAAGCGCCGCGCGGCTCGCTGTGCCGCCGCGCCCAGCGCGGCCCGCAGCGGCGCGTCCTCGGACAGGCGCCGGATCGCCGCGGCGAGTGCGGCCGGGTCGCCGGGCGGGGTCAGGAGCCCCGATACACCATCGACGATCAGCTCGTCGGTGCCCGGCACGTCGGAGGCGACGATCGCCCTCCCCGCCGCCATCGCCTCCAGCAGCGCCAGCGAGGAGCCCTCGTACAGCGAGGGCAGGGCGAACACGTCACAGGCGGCCAGCAGCTCCGGAACGTCGCTGCGGTGGCCGAGGAAGCGGACCCGCTCGAGCACGCCGAGCGCGCGCGCCTGCCGTTCGAGCGCCAATCGCTCCGGCCCGTCGCCCGCCAGCACAAACAGCGCCGAGGGCAGCCGCGTCGCGGCGTCGAGCAGGGTTCCGTGGCCCTTCTGCTCGTCCAGTCGGGCGCAGGTGAGCACGACCGGCCCGTTCCATCGCTCGCCGCCCGGCGAGCGCACGCCGGGGAGCGGCGCCGGCGCGAGGGCATCGCCGCGCACGGCGTTGTAGACCACCTCAACCTTCTCGGGAGGGATCCCCAGACGCTCGGTCAGGTAGGCCGCCACCGCTCGCGACACCGCGAGATACCGGCCCACCTGCCTTCCCAGGAGCCGCAGCTGGAGTTGGCTGGAGCGCGTGAGCGCAAACGGCCCCGCCAGCTGCAGCATCGCGGTCACCGCGGGGATGCGGGACAGCACGGCGCCCGTCAGCGCCCACTTGGCGGCCAGCGGCCAGCTCAGCTGAGCGTGGAACACGTCCGGCCGCTCGTTTCGCAGCAGGCGGAGGAAGGCCGGCAGGCGGCGCGCCCCTGAGGGGCCGAGCGGCATCGGGGGGGCGAATCTGATCGGAATCTGGGCGGCGGCGGCGCGCGCGGCGACCCTGCTGCCGACGGCCGGCTCGTCGAGGATCAGCGTGGCTCGCCACGCGCGCCGGTCGAGGGCCTCGATCAACATCAGGAGCGACTCCTCGGCGCCCCCGAGCGTCACGCTATCGGTGTAGAAGCAGATCGAGCGGGCCACGGTGAAGCTCGGCGGCGAGTTGCGACAGCTGGGGTGGTCCGCCTGCGCTGGGCAGCGCGGTGTCGACCCCGGTCCAGAACGCGTAGTCCAGCAGCACCCGGTAGAAGGTGGCCAGCCGCCCCAGGCCGAGGCGCTCCAGCGTGGCGGCCAAGCCGAACACCAGCGTGCTCAGCGACGGCCAGCGTCTGGTCAGCGCGATCAGGATCGTGCGGGCGGCAAGCCATGCCCGGGAGCCATCCCGGGGCTGGGCGAGCCGCAGGTCGTCAAACGCCTCCGGGTGTGCCCGCGCGAGCTGCACCGTGCTCATCCCCTTGGCGAGGGTATCGCGGGCCAGTTCGCGCAGATGCTTGTCGTAATGCTGGATGGCCAGCGCCGACGGGTCATAGCGGATCTCGACGCCGGCTGCCCGCAGGCGGATGCCCAGCTCCACATCCTCGTTGCCGTAGACCTCAAACGACGTATCGAAGCCGCCCAGCGAGCGCAGCGTCTCGGTGGACAGCGAGGTGTTGCCGGAGTAGAAGTCGCGCGCAACGAACACGTGGCCCGGCTGGGAGATGTTCCTCAGGTGCGAATCGAACCGGGCCGCGACGTGGCGGGCGGCGCGCGAGCCACGCCGGCTCACCCGCACGGGCACCGCGCCCAGGACGCACACGCGCGAGTTGCCGGAGTGATGCCTGCGGTGGCGCTCGATGAGCTCAAACCCCGCCTCCATGTCGTCGTCGAGCACGATCACCACCTCCCCTCGCGCCAGGGCGAGCCCGGCGTTGCAGGCAGCGGCGCGCCCCCGATGCGGCTGTTCGATGACCCGCAGCGTGTAGGGCAGGGACAGGGCAGCGAGCATCTGCGGCGTCCCGTCGGTGGAGCCGTCGATCGACACGATCACCTCGTAGCCGTGAGCCGGAACGCTCTGGCGGACGAGCGAAAGCAGGGTGGCCTGAAGCGAATCTCGGCGTTGATGTGTCGGTATCAGAACGCTGACCAAGCCACCCTCGGCCTGAGTTTCGACCGCCGCCGCCGATACTATCCCGCGCCGTGCTCGCCGGCCGCAGGCGAACCTCGAAGCGTTCAGTCCGGCTGGGGCGGGTGTGGGTCGTGGGCCTGGCCATGGCGGCGCTATGTGCTCTGCCCCCGATCCCCGCCGCCGCGCCGGCGGCGTCCTGCCGTGGGTGCATCTCGTCGGGGGCGCGGTATTGGGGCGCGGCTCTGGGCCAGGGCGTTCCCTGGCATTGGGCTCCCGTGCTCGCGTTCGAGCGCCTGGCGTCCAAGCCCATGTCGGTGGTGGCGTTCGGGAGGCCGTTCGAGGACTGCAGCACCGGCGGCTGCCGGTTCGATGGCTTTCCGACAGCGGTCATGCAGAGGATCCGGAACCGGGGGTCGATCCCGTTTTTGAGCTGGAGCTCGGCGTCCTACCCGCTGCGGTCCGGCGAGGGTAGCTTTGACCTGCGCGAGCTCATCGCCGGGCGCTATGACCCCCTGATCCGCAGCTTTGCCATCGAGGCGCGGGCCTGGGGTCATCCGTTCTTCCTGCGCTTCGACTGGGAGATGAACGGCAACTGGTTCCCCTGGGGGCAGCGGGTGCAGGGAAACACACCCCACCAGTTCATCGCCGCCTGGCGCCACGTACATCGCATCTTCACCGCGGTGGGGGCGGACAACGCCACCTGGGTCTGGTGTCCCAACATCGATCCGACCCATTTTTGGACCAACGTTTCTAGCCTGTATCCCGGCAACGGCTATGTCGATTGGACCTGCCTCGACGGCTACAACTGGGGCAGGACGCGCTCAGCGCGCGCCGCCGCCCGGAGCGGGTGGCGGTCGTTCAGCGCCCTGTTTCGCTCGACTTACCGAGAGATCGTTGACCGGGTCGCCCCCTCCAAGCCGATGATCATCGGGGAGGTCAGCTCCAACGACAGCGGCGGCTCCCGTGCGGCGTGGATCATCAACATGTTCGATGCGCTCGAGCGGAGCTACCCGGATGTGCGAGGCTTCGTCTGGTACGACGAATCCGACCACTGGAACTTCCATCTCCGGGCGGGAAGCCCGGCGGCGCGGGCGTTTGCGGCGGGCGTGCGCTCTCCTGTGTTCGCCGCCAATGTCTTCTGTCGGCTGAGCGGAAGCCGGGTTCCACCGCCGTCGGCGGTCGCGCATGCGACCGCCTGCTGACGTTGCTGCTCGCCGTTGGGGCGGCGTGGCGATGTGGCCTGCGGGAGGGCGGCCAGCGAGCTGCGCGAGGTGTGGGCGGCGGAGGGGCGGGTGCGGGCGCTGATCCAGCGGGTCAGCCGGGCCGCGGTGACGGTGGACGGCGAGCGGGTGGCGGCGATCGGCCCGGGGCTGCTCGTGCTGCTCGGCGTCGCCCGCGACGACGGCGAGCGCGACGCCGACTGGCTGGCCGACAAGGTCCGGGCGCTGCGCGTCTTCCCCGACGCCGAGGGGCGGATGAACGAGCCGCTGGGCGAGCGCGAGGTGCTGTGCGTGAGCCAGTTCACGCTCTACGGCGACGCCCGCCGGGGCAACCGCCCGAGCTACACCGAGGCGGCGCCGCCGGAGCTGGCCGAGCCGCTGTATGAGCGCTTCTGCGCGCGGCTGGGGGCACGCCGGGGGGTGTTCGGGGCGCACATGCGGGTGGAGCTCGTCAACGACGGGCCGGTGACGCTGCTGGTGGAGAGCCCGGGGGGTGCCCGGCGGACCGGGCGGGGTGTTGGTGGGGGACGTGGCGTCGGTGGGGGACGTGG
>Ga0209061_1001018_pt1 | contig 53097 bp, 31 predicted proteins | sample Coa_R1_10_FD_187157 | JGI IMG/M metagenome (GOLD analysis project Ga0209061, IMG submission 187157) | Surface soil microbial communities from Centralia Pennsylvania, which are recovering from an underground coalmine fire - Coalmine... | ecosystem: Environmental > Terrestrial > Soil >... | reverse complement strand
ACGATTGCTCGCACCCTGCCCGGCGGAGCGCTGAGATATCCAGCCATGTAAAGACTAACGTTCGCCTTGCTTACACAGACCACACATCTCAATGCACGCGGGAAGATGGGCCGGGACGACGTGGGAAAGGGAAAAAATAGATCGAGTATTAACGTTTGTCGTCCAGACTCGTCAATATAGCCATGCTACAATAAATATCGCTCATATGTCAAGCTAGCAGGCAAAGACCTGGATGCAAGCCAGTTCACTTTATGCTGGCGCGGCCCAGACTTTTATCGTTTTATCCCAGGATGCCGAAACTATACGCTTACCATCGGGCGACCAGGCCACCGAACGCACTCCCAGCGTATGGCCCTGGTAGGTGACGGCATCACTGCCATCCACGGCGTTCCATATCTGTACGGTCTTATCATCGCCCCCCGAGGCGATACGCTCCCCATCGGGCGACCAGGCCACCGAGTAAACGAAATCGCTATGGCCGTAATAGACGTAGCGATGATCGCCGCCGATTGCATCCCAGACCTGCACCGTCTTATCGTCACAGCCGGAGGCGATGCGCTCCCCATTGGGCGACCAGCAATTGCCCCATGCCGCAGCCTGGTATGGGCGGTAGGTATCAAGGTTCGCTCCCGTGCTGGCATTCCAGACCTGCGCCGTCATGTCACTTGCCGACGAGACGATACTTTTGCTATCCAGCGACCACGCCAGGTTATGTACAAACCCGGTGTGGCCGCGATAGGTATATAGAGCATCTCCGGTGGCAGCGTCCCAGACCTGCACCGTCCTGTCGCCGCCGCCAGATGCGATACGCAGGCCATCGGGCGACCAGGCTACTGTCCACACCCACGAAGTATGGCCGGTGTAGGTGATGGGATAGAAGCCAGTGGTCGCATCCCAGACCTGTACCGTTCGATCATAGCTGGCCGAGGCGACGCGCCGGCCATCGGGCGACCACGTTACAGCATATACCGTGTCGCTATGGCCGGTGTAGGTATAGAGCAGCATTCCATCGCTCGCATTCCAGACCTGTACCGTCTTATCGCTGCTGGCCGAAGCAATACGTTTGCCATCGGGCGACCAGGCCGCCGACCACACCTGCGCATCATGGCCGCGATAAGTGTAGAGCAGGGCTGTCCCCCCCGGAGAAGCTGTAGACGAAGTTTCGAGTCTCCTCCCCACCAGCCAGGCAATACCCCCGCCCGCACCGGCCACGGCCAGCGTGCCGCCCAATCCCAGCAGCACACGGCGCCGCGACAGACCTGATGGCACGACCTGCGGCGGTGATGCAGGAATCGCTGTCTCGCCGGGCAAGGAATCTGGCAGCGCTTCGCCGGGAGGCTTCGTTGTCTCAATCGCTACAGCCTCCTCGGGCACTTTCATTGTCTCCAGCGATTCGGTTTCGGGAGGCAGTCGCGTCGTCTCGGGCGCTTTGCTCTGTACGTCCAGCAAAGGCGCAGCCGCCGCCTCACGATCCGGCAGCAGGATGGTCTCGCTGGAGGATGCCTGAGCTGACGGGATAAAGCCATCGGTCAACACCCCCGGCGGCAGCGGCTCCTGCTGGTAGGCTGCCTCCAATGCATCGGCAAACGCCTTGATCGTTGGATAGCGCTGCTCGGGATCTTTGGCGAGCGCCTTCATGACTACCGCTTCAATGGCGGAAGGCAGCGCGGGTATCTGCTCGCGCAGAGCCAGCGGAGCCGTCAATACCTGTTTCACGGCGACCTCGGTAAACGATCCCTGGAAAGGACGCTCGCCGGTCAGCCACTCGTAGACGACGATGCCCAGCGCATATTGATCGCTGCGCGGCGTCGCGCGGGATTGGATCTGCTCCGGCGCCATGTAGGCTACCGTACCCGCCATCTCCTGCATGCCCTCCGTGCTCTGATAGCGCGAACTCTGCGCCATCACAGCGATACCAAAATCGCTCAGCAGCACCTCGTGAGAGCGGCCAAGCAGCATATTCTCCGGCTTGACATCGCGGTGGATCACTCTTTGATCGTGAGCGTATTGCAGAGCGTCGGCGATCTGCCTGACGTAGCTCACAATCGTCGCGAGGGGGAGCCGCGAGCCTCTGGGATAGAGCCGGCGCAGGGTGCCATTGGGAGCGTAGTCCTCGACGAGATAGGGCGTCGTCTCCTGTACGCCAAAATCGAGCACGCGCACGATATGAGGATGCACCAGGCGAGCAATCGTGCGCGCCTCGTTGCGAAAATGTTCGGCATCCCCCTCGGTCAGACGAGTGTGCAGCACCTTGATGGCAGCGGGCGTCTCCAGATAAATATGCTCGCCCAGATAGACCTCGGCGAAGCCCCCCTGCCCCAACAGGCGCACCAGGCGATAATTACCAAGTTGTTGTCCCACGCGATCTACCATGTCTCCTCCGCGCGGCTCCTCCGCGCAAGGGATGTAAATTGTATTATGAATGTGCTCTTCGTGCACATTCATAATACAATTTACATAAGGTAAGCGCCGCAGCGCGAGTACGTGATTGTGCCGGCAAGCAGACACACTCTACAAATAGAAAGAAGATATTTCTATCTATTTAGCAGGTATCCCTGTTGATTTTAGAGAATTCGGCGCATTACGTCAAGGTTTGGTCGTTGGTAAAACCTTGCATGCCAGCGCCGGTAGCGGTATGATGATAGAGAGGAACAGGAAAGCCGAACTAGAAAGAGGGTTCTCATGGCAAGCTGGCAGAGCCATGTTATCAAGCTGGCTCTGCGCCTGTGGCAACTTCAGAGCTACAGGTCACGCTCGATCCAGAAGGCGCGGGCCTCGCTTGAGACCAGTGTCGCGCGCGTCCCCAGGAAGCGTGGTATCAGGTATGAGCCGTGCAGCGTGGCCGGGCTGCCCGCCGAGTGGATTAGCGCACCCGGCGCCGGCGAGGAGCGCACGATCCTCTACCTTCATGGCGGGGGCTACATTATGGGATCGATCAACACCCACCGCTCGCTGGCCGCTGACCTGTCGCAGATTGCGCAGGCGCGTGTGCTGCTCGTCGAGTATCGCCTGGCGCCCGAACATCCTTTTCCTGCCGCGCTTGAAGATGCGCTGCTGGCCTATCGCTGGCTGCTCGGTCAGGGGACCGCGCCCCACCATCTGGCTGTGGCCGGCGATTCCGCTGGCGGAGGATTGGTGATCTCTCTGCTGGTCGCGGCGCGCGATGAGGGACTGCCGCAACCCGCTGTCGCGGCCTGCCTCTCGCCATTCGTCGATCTGACGCTGACCGGTACCTCGCTCAAGACCAGGCGCAAGGCCGATGTGATGATCCAGGCCGACCTGATGCCGCTGGTGATCCAGGCGTATCTCGGCGAGACAGACCCGGCTACGCCGCTGGCTTCTCCCCTCTATGCCGACATGCACGGCCTGCCGCCGCTGCTCATTCAGGTGGGGACCGACGAGGTGCTGCTCGATGACGCGACGCGGCTGGCAGCGCGCGCACGCGATGCCGGGGTCCCGGTCACGTTAGAAATCTGGGAGGGCATGTTCCACTCCTGGCAGGCATGGGGCACGCTGCTCCCCGAGGCGCACCAGGCGCTCGCCCACTCGGCGAGTTTATACGTGTGCACACTCGGTGAGATATGACAGGCGCGCCTTGTCTGGTGTGCCCGCCTGTGAAATATGACGGGGGCAAGAAATGTAGAGACGGGGGCAAGCCCCGTCTCTACATTTCTTGCCCCCGTCTCTACATTTCTTGCCCCCGTCTTGAATGATCGCCCAGACCTGCCTGGTAAAAAGGCCGGGGCGCTGCGCGGCGCGATATCAGAGCACGACGCGCCTGGCGGAGATCACGCCCCACCTGTTCTTGCTGCCCTCAACAACGATCTCTGCTCCCGTCTGCAACTGCTCATCGAGAGCCGCCAGCGAAACACGCCGCCCATCACGATTGAAAAGGTCGGTTTTGTCATTGACGACCACGGCAACGGGTCGGTTATCGCCCGACAACTGCTTCGGCGTATGGCCGGCGATAATGAAGGTCTGCGGCTTATCAGGGTTGGGGGTCTTGCCCACTATGGTCACTTTGCGCCCGCGTTCGAGCAGCGCGCTGACCAGCTCCGGCAGCGGCTTTGCTTCCTCCGCGTGTCCCTTGCTCTGCTTCTCCGCTTCCTCCTCAGAGAGTGGCTGCGTCTCGTGCAGCAAGGTATGCTCCTGCGATGGCGATTGCTCAGGCTGCCCACCCTTCTCTTGAGCCTCAGCTTGCTCATGCACAGCCTTGCTCTGCTTCTCGCCGTGAGCATGCGAACCATTATGACCAGCGCCGTGCTCGAACAGATCCCCATCATACGTACAGGGGATAGCAATGTTCAGCGCTCCCGGCAGCGCATCGAAGCGATACGTCACCATGACATGCTCTTTATCGTGCGTCTGCTCAATGGCCTCGTAATCCGCTTTGCTCAGGTAATCCTTGAGCTTGATAAAGCTGCCATCCAGCTCTAGCAGCACCGAGGCCGGCACCCTGATGGAGAGATGGGCGCCCCGGAAGAATTCGGTATTGACGTTATCGGGTTTGCGCCGCAGGATCAGCGACGAGAGTTGCTGTATCGTCGAGAGCGGGTCGCCGCCGGTGATGACGCAAACATCGAGAATACCGTCATCGATATAGGCTTCGGGCGTCATTTCCAGCACGATTGCATAGCGCCGCGTATTGCCGACCACAATCTGCACCGCTTCCCCCTGCCAGAGCAGTTCATCTTTCCCCCCGTCATCCGCCGCGCGGATCTCTATGGGGAATGGAGACTGAGCGGGCAGTTCTCTGGCAGCCGAGACACCGATGGCAAGCGGGCCAACGCGATATTTAAGCGACTTGGAAACACCGCTCATTACCGCCGCGTCCAGGCCCAGGCCCGCCATCAACAGGAAGTGATGCCTGGCCTTACTGATGAGCTTCTTGCTGCTCTTAACCGCTTTACGCTTTCCATCCGGGAACGTAATCTCCTGCACGCTGACCAGGCCAATATCAACCTTGCGCGGCTCGCTATTGACGAGGGAGAGCGCGGCAAGCACGGGATCGCTGGGCGTTCCGATGTCGCCCGCCCACAGGTTTGCCGTTCCCCCGGGAATCACGCCGACGATGCCGCGCTGCTTCCTGGCGTTCATCACGCCGTTAATTACCTGATTGACTGTGCCATCGCCACCGTAGGCAATAATGAGGTCGGATTTGTCCTCGGCTGCCTGCCGCGCCAGTTCCATGCTATGGCCGCCATATTCTTTAATGGCAATATCCGTCTTCCAACCCGCCGCCGCCAGTACCGCGAGCACATCCGAAAGATTCGCCAGATTCTGGCCCGTCCTGGGATTAATGACCAGGGCCGCCTTTTTGCAATGCATGCTTTATGTACCCCCTTGTGTTCGGGAATTTAAGTGTGGGTTGTCGCTGAGTATATCACGTAATACGAATGGCGAAGGATGCATCAGGCGCCAGGCCATCAGCGGGAGAAGATGAGCAGAATAACTACGGTCACAGGCGGCCAGTGAGTTCCCATGCTAGCTGCTCTGGATCAGGCTCGCCAGGGTGATTCTTTCAACGTTTACTTTCCTGAAAATACAGACAGGCAGGCGTGTGCAGCGAGGCGGAGCCTTGCCGCACACGCTTTGATTGTTATGCGCGCTGCACAAGCGCCTTCACGGACTGCACGATGTGATGGGCATTGATGCCGGCCTCTTCGAGCAGTTCGTCGGGCGTGCCAGAACCCGGCATTGTCTGCACTGCCAGTTTCACCACCCGGGGCAGCGGGTCATCGCTCCCGGTGAAGACCTCCAGCACGGCATCGCCCAGACCGCCCTCCGGCCAGTGATCTTCCACGGTCACAATCTTGCCCGTATCCTGCGCCGCCGCCAGCAGCGTCTCCGCATCAATGGGCTTCACCGAATAGGCGTCGATCACGCGGATTGTGATGCCCTCATTGCGCAGTTCATCATACGCTTTGAGCGCCTCGTGCAGCGTGATCCCGGCTGCGACAACCGTCACCTGGTCGTCGGGCGACTGGTGAATGACCTTGCTGCCGCCGATGCTGAACTTCTCATCGGGTCCGTAGATCACCGGCGTCTTTTCACGCGTGGTGCGCATGTAGACGATGCCGCTATGCGCGGCCATCTCCGCCACCAGTTGCGCGGTCTGGTTGGGATCGCAGGGATAGAGCACGGTGCTGCCAAAGACTGCCCGCATCATCGACAGATCCTCCAGGCCCATCTGTGAAGGGCCATCCTCGCCAATCGAGACGCCGGCGTGCGAGCCGCAGAGACGAATATTCGCCTGCGAGACCGCCGCCATACGGATGAAATCGTAGGCGCGTGTGAGAAATGCCGCGAACGTGGAGGCGAACGGAATTCTGCCGCGCACGCTCATGCCTACAGCGGCGGCGATCATTTGCTGCTCCGCGATGTATTGCTCGAAGTAGCGGTCAGGAAATGCTTTGGCGAACTCCTCGGCATAGGTCGAGTTGCTCACCTCGCCGTCGAGGGCAACTACCTCTGGATTGGCGGCCCCCAGCGCCTTGAGCGCGTCACCATAGGCTTTACGCGTCGCGATAGGCTCTTTTTCGTAGCGCGGCAGCTCCAGCGGCTTGCGCTCAGGCAACGGAGCGGGCTGCCTGTTCTCTGGCTTCTGCACGGGGAAGGTCATGCTGCGCGCGGAGGGATGCAGCTCCTGCATAGCCTGCTCCTCCTGCTGTTTATTGAGCGCCTTGCCGTGCCAGCCGTTGACGTTCTCCAGGAACGAGACGCCCTTGCCCTTGATCGTCTTCGCGATGATGAGCGTCGGGGCGCCATTCGCCTTGAGCGCCTGGTCGTAGGCCGAACTGATTTCGTTGTAGTCGTGGCCGTTGATAACGATAGGGTTCCAGCCAAAGGCTTTTGCGCGTGCGGCGTAGGCTTCCGTATTCCAGCCAAGTTCCGTCTCGCCGCGCTGGCCCAGGCGATTGCAGTCGAGGATGCCAACAAGATTATCCAGCTTGTAGTGTGAGGCGTGATCGAAGGCTTCCCAGATCGAGCCTTCGGCCATCTCGCTATCCCCCAGCAATACCCAGATATGATAAGAGAGCCTGTCGAGGTACTTGCCGGCGAGCGCTATGCCGACTCCAATGGGCAGGCCCTGGCCCAGCGAGCCGGTAGCGACATCCACCCAGGGCAATGCCGGCGTGGGATGGCCCTCAAGGCGACTGCCGAACTTGCGCAGCGTCATCAATTCTTCATCGCTGATCGCGCCAGCAGCCTTGTACATCGAGTAGAGCAGCGGCGAGGCATGTCCTTTGGAGAAGATGAGATGATCGTTGTCAGGATTTTTCGGGTTGTCAAAATCGTAGCGCAGGTAGCTAATCATGAGCACGGCCATCAGATCAGCCGCCGACATGGAAGACGTGGGATGCCCCGAGCCGACATTAGTCGTGCAACGGATACTATCGACACGCAACTGCTGAGCAAGATTGGTCCACTGCTGTACTTGCGGGTTCGTCTGTGTCGTCGTCATTGTCTCTCCTTCATCTCTTCAATTCGCCATATCGGGTATCTTCACTCCACTTTATCCGCTTTCAGGCTCCAGTGCAGAAAATTACTTGACTTTTTTACCCTCGCCATGTATCCTCCCCTGTTAAGGAAGGACCTGGAGCCGCTGGCTTTGTCATCGGTTTCGAGGATACTCAAACTGAGCCTTTTCTTTCAAAAGGCACCTTCTTATATTATACGTTATGAACATGCGATAGGAATCACCTTGCTTCTTATCGCTGAGGAGCAGCAAACGTGGTCGAGGCACCGGAGATACGGTATGGATGAGGGGGCGCTCTATCCCTCTACGCTGGCTGCGATCTTTGAGCAGCGCGCCCATCAGAAGCAGATGGGCGCCTACTATACGAAAGAAGATGTGGCCGTCTACATTGCCAGCAACACCATTATTCCTTACCTGTTCGATGCCGCCAGAGAACGCTGCCAGGCGGCGTTCTCGCGCGGAGCGGCGATGTGGCGGCTGCTCCAGGCCGATCCAGAGCGCTACATTCCCGCCGCCATACGCCAGCCTGAGTACCTGCCAACCGAGACGGAGCGCGAATACGCGGCACGCCGCGCTCGCCACCGGCAATTGCGCACGCTGCTAGAGTCTGGAACCATCGATAGTATTCAGGCGCTTGTTACTTTGAACCTTGCCATCCAGCAATTCGCCTGCGATGTTCTGGCAAGCTGCGCCGATCTCGCTCTGCTGCTGGCCTTCTATACGAGCATGGATCATATGACTATCCTCGATCCTACCTGCGGGCCGGGCGCCTTCCTTTTCGCGGCGCTCAACCTGCTCGTCCCGCTCTACGCCGCCTGCCTGGACCGCATGCAGACCCTTGTGAACAATCGCGACGCCTTGATAACGCACTCACCATCCACAGACCACGCGCCCGATCATGCGGACCGCGAGAGGTGCCGCGCTATCCTCAAGCGCTGCGAGCAGTACGGCAGCCGCGAACTCTACATTTTGCGTACCATCATCACCAACAACCTCTATGGTGTGGATGTCATGCCCGAGGCGATAGAGGTCTGCCGGCAGCGCCTGCTTCTGGCCCTGCTCGCCCACGTCGAGCGCGCCGGCGCTATCAAGCCACTGCCCGCCCTCACGGCCAACATCCGCGCCGGCAATGTCCTCGTCGGATCTACAGGTAATTTTTCTCCCGGCAGGGTGCAAGGTGAGACCTATCAGCGCCCCTTCCACTGGCATGCGGAATTTCCCGATGTTATGGCCCGGGGAGGCTTCGATGTCATCATCGGCAACCCGCCATATATCGAGTACAGCAAGGTCAGGCAGCAGTACAGGGTAAGCGGCTACGAGACGGGAAGTTGCGGCAACCTCTACGCAGCAGTGGTCGAGCGCTCGCTGGCCCTGTGTCGCTCGCGGCACAGCTATATCGGGCTGATTGTGCCGCTGAGCCTGTGTGGCAGCGAGCGCTTTGCGCCATTACGCCGCGCCATTCTCGATCAGACCGCTGCACGCTGGCTGGCAAACTTTGAGATCTTTCCCGGACGGCTCTTCAAGGGCGCCTTTCAGCGGCTCTCAATTTTCATAGCTCGGCGCGATGATACGGCGCGGTGTGGCAGCACATACGTCACCAGGATACAGCGCTGGTACGCGGCAGAGCGCCCGCATCTGCTGGACCTGATCTCTTATACGGAGGTGCGGCACAGCATCAGATCCGGCGTCTTTCCCAAACTTGCTTCCCCGCTGCAAGAAACGATCCTGCAAAAAGTGCTGGAGCGCGCCGGGGGCATCAGCATCGCCACAGCGCTCACCGATGAGCGCACCCCGCATTTTATCTACTACCAGGAGGCCACCAACTACTGGATGAAGGCCGTCTGCCACGTCCCATTCTATAAAAAGAATGGCGTTACTATGGAGCCGCCGCACGGGCGCTTTCTCTTCTTCAACGATGCTCTCGCTGCCCGCACGATCATGGCCGTTATGAACAGTTCTCTCTTTTACCTCTGGTTCGTGACCTACGCGGACGGCTTCCACCTTTCGCATGCGCTGGTCAAAGAGTTCCCGACGGGCAGCGATCTGTACGATATTGAGGAACTGCCACTGCTCTCCCGGCGCCTGGAGGAAGATATTCAGCAGCACGCCCGCCTGAGTACGAGAAATACCAGGCCATCGGCGGCGGGGAAAAAAGCGGGCCAGTTGATCGAGTTAGAAGAATACAGGATGGGTTATTCCAGGCCCATTATCGATGAGATCGATAGGGCGCTGGCAGAGTATTACGGCTTTACAGCCGATGAACTGGACTTTATCATGAACTATGAGATCAAATATCGTCTCGGGCAGGGGGGCAGGTAGGAGAAGACGTGCGTACACCAGCGCAGAGATTGTCAGAGAGGACGGCCATGAGACGATGATATCCGCCGGGTTGGAGCGGTCGGATATAGAGCCGGAACACGCTGCGCAGCGCATTGCGCGCCGCTTCTATGAACGTTTCACTGACGAGCACGCGGCCTTCCTCCCCTGCATCCAGGGCATCGCGGACCCGGCGGAGCGTGCGCGCTACGCCACGCTCATACTCAACCGCCTGATGTTTCTCTATTTCATCCAGCGCAGAGGTTTCCTGGATGGTGACGGCGACTACCTCGCCCATCGCCTGCGCATGGTGCAGGCAGAGGCAGGAGCGCATACGTTTTACCGCCATTTCTTGCTGCGCCTGCTGCACGAGGGACTGGCCCGGGCAGAGCACCCCACCACAGCGCGCCATCTCTTCGGCAGCGTGCCGCGCCTCGACGGCAATCTCTTCGCGCCGCACGAACTTGAACGCCGCTACTCCGCCATTCAGATCAAAGACACAGCCTTCGAGCGCATATTCGCCTTCCTCGACGGCTACCACTGGAACCTGGCTGGCACACTGCCGCGCGGCGAGGACGAGATCAACCCGGCCATACTGGGATACATTTTCGAGCAGCAGGTCAATCAGCAGCAGATGGGGGCATACTACACCCGCGAGGATGTGACCGGCTACATCGCCAGCAACACGATCATTCCGTATCTCTTCAACAGCGTCGCACAGGTATACCCCGGCGCTTTCAGAGCAGGCGGCCCGCTCTGGCGCCTTCTCCAGCAGCAGCCAGATCACTATATCTACGCCCCGGTGCGCAGTACTGAAGCCCTGCCAGCCGAAACGGAGAGGGAATATGCGGCCCGTCGCTCGTACTACAGGCAACTACATGCCAGGCTTGCGAATGGCGAGATCCACGACATCGACGATCTGATCACTTACAATCTCGATATCTTCCGTTTCGCGCGCGATGCACTCTGCCACACAGACGACGCGGCCTTGCTACACACTTTTTATGAGCAACTTCAGCGAATCAAGATTCTCGATCCTACCTGCGGCTCCGGCGCTTTCCTGCTGGCCGCGCTGCACCTGCTCGCGCCGCTGTACGAAGCCTGCATAGAGCGTATGTGTGAATTAACCTCCGATCACGCGGCGCGCAATAAATTTCTCGCCACCCTTGAGCAAATTCAGGCGCAGCCCGGCCGCCGCTATTTTATTCTCAAAACCATCATCAGCAACAACCTCTACGGTGTGGACATCATGGAGGAGGCCACGGAGATCTGCAAGTTACGCCTCTTCCTTGAACTGGCGGCGCAGGTCGAGCGCGGTGAAGACCTGGAGCCACTGCCAGCCCTCGGCCAGCATATCCGCTCTGGCAACGCCCTCGTTGGCTCTATCGAGGATATCTCCCCCGGTAGGGGCCGAATGATGAATATTAACGATCAACAGCAGCAAGGTCATCCTTCGCTGCGCTCAGAATTCGCTTCGTCGGGGCATGTCATCCTGAGCGGCAGCGAAGGATCCGCGGTCCGGGGCATCGGATCCTTCGCTGCCGCTCAGGATGACAGGCTTGCCGGCTCCTCTCCTTCCCAGACCGATCAACCTCCCTTCCACTGGCGCGCCGAATTCCCCGCTGTCTTCGCGGAGGGCGGCTTTAATGTCATCATCGGCAACCCGCCGTATGTCGAGTACAGCGCCGGGAGCTTCTCCTACACGCTGCGCGATTTTGCAACGCTGCCATGCGCCAATCTGTACCCCTGTGTAATTGAGAGGAGCCGGCTCCTGCTCGCGGAGCATGGTCGTCAGGGAATGATCGTGCCCCTGGCGGCTTTCGCGACGCGCAATATGATCCCCCTGATCGAGGGCTTCTATCGCTGGTTCCCTCGCTCCTGGCTCTCTTTCTACCATTTTCGCCCTGCGATGCTCTTTTCAGGCGGCAAAGTCGCCAGCATTCCAACCTGCATCTACCTCGCCAGCACGCAGGGGCCTGAGCAGCGGTTCAGCACGCATATCGCCAAGTGGCCGACGCGATATCGCGGCCTGATCTTCCCCTCGCTCACTTACTGCCGCGTCACCGCGCCGCGCGATCCCGTCAATCGCCACTATTATCCCAAATTCGGGCGTCCCCTTGAAAACGCTCTGCTGGAGAAGGTACTGGCCCATACGCCGGTACGCGACTACCTGGCGCGCATGCCCAATCAGAACACCATGTACTATCGTTCCGCCGGCGGATTGTACTGGAAGGTCTTTACCAATTTCGCCTGGCCCTATCACACCACCTCCAATAAGCAGTGCAGCTTTCAGGAAGCATATGATCGCGATATTTTCGTCGCGCTATTTAACAGTTCTCTGTTCTGGTGGTATTATACGGTCACGTTCGATACCTTTAATCTGAAGGATTACATGCTTTTGGGTTTTCGCTTCTCTTATCCAGAGGATGCGGAAATTACCAGCGCGCTCAAGGCGCTTTGCCAGCAGCTCATGGATGATTTTCGTCGCCACGCGCAGCATCTCAAGCGCGGCAAGACCGGCAGTTATACCGTCTACGCCAGAAAGTCTAAAGCGATTATCGATGAGATCGATTGTGTACTGGCGCGGCATTATGGCTTTACGGGTGAGGAGCTGGATTTTATTATCTATTACGATATCAAGTATCGCCTGGGCCGTGAGTATGTGCTGTGAAATACTCGACCATCAGAACGTAATACTGTTTGTATCAAGGATAACTTTTCCCGGACACCTCAGCGCCTTCGGCGCTTCGCAAGTGGGGGAGGTGAGTGTTGCTGAGGCGAACTGCGTCCGCCTCAGCAACACTCACCTCCCCCAGATAAGCCGCCGGAGACGGCAAGGGATCGGGCCGAAGGGCTGTGAGGGTTCTCATCTCTCATAGATAAGCCGCCGTGAGAGGCAAGAGATCTGGCTGAAGGCTGTGAGGGGTATCGCCTCTCCCAGATAAGCCGCCGTGAGAGGCAAGGGATCGGGCCGAGGGGCTGTGAGGGTTCTCATCTCTCATAGATAAGCCGCCGTGGGAGGCAAGGGGCTGTAGTAGTATATCAAGATAATGCAATGTATGACAGCAGGAGATTTTTGAATGCCCATCGATAATCGCGCCTGGCGCCAGTTGAAGACAGCCTGCCAGATACTTGTGGGCGGTTGCCTGGCGCTCGCTTTGCTCCTGCTGCTCGGCCCTCCTGCTGCGGCTGCGGCCCATGATGCTGCGAATGGCGCGCGCGGCCCGACCTTGAGCGTGGATGTGGGCTTTGGAGGCGGCATTTTCCAGTATAGTTACTGGACGCCGGTACGTGTCAGCATCAATAACAGTGGCCCGGCTTTCAGCGGCTCGCTCTCCGTGCGCGTCTACAGCGGCAATACACGCGTGCCCACCGCCGCTATCTCGCCGTGGAGCTTCGAGGCGCCGGTCTCGCTTGCCACCGGCGCGCATAAAGAGATCACATTGTACGCGCCCTTCTACCTCGGCAACTTCTCGCCGAACGGCGTCATCGTGCGGCTGCTCGATGCTCACGGGCGCGTTATCACCACACAGCAGAGCCAGAGCGGCTACGAGATCAGGACGGGCGATCTTTTTATCGGCGTGCTTTCCGACGTGCAGGCCGGCTTTGATAGACTGTCCAGCGTCTCGCTCCCCAACCAGACCAATTCGCTCACCCTGGCACCTCTGGACGCCCGCATTATGCCCAGTTTAGCCAGCGTGCTGGCGAACTTTCAGGTCATCATCCTCGACGACTTCAATACCCGCACGCTCAGCCCCGCGCAGTTGTCGGCCTTGCAGATCTGGGTTAACCAGGGCGGCGTGCTGATCGAGGTCGGCGGCGCGCAGTGGCAGCGCACCCTGAGCGCGCTGCCCGCCGATCTGCTGCCGGTGACGGTCAACGGCACGAGTACGCTTCCGGCAAAGACACACATGCTGCCGGCTGGCAGCTCGATCCATATCAATCCGGCGCTGCTGCCCTATCCTCAGTACAGGCACAATGATATCCTGCCCGCACCCGCCACCATCAGCACAGCAACATTGAGCGCGCAGAACGCCTTCTCACAGAGCGAGACCATCCTGGCCTCCTCCACGACGCCGCTGATCCTCCAGGCCCGCCAGGGGCAGGGAGTGCTCAGCTACCTGGCCTTCGATCCGGCCAGCGCGCCGTTCGCCACCTGGGCAACCACAAGCGATCTATGGGAAGCCGTTCTGCTCCACGCCTTCGGCGATAGATTTCTCATCTCCAACGTCGTGCCAACCTATCCCGCTGGCCCCGGCAATATCCTGTCGCGCGCGGGCATCCTCAGCATGGTCGAGCCGGAATCGCTGCTCGGTCCCTGGATCATCATCGTCCTGCTGCTCGGCTACCTCGCTATTCTCGGTCCGGTGCGCCTTCTGATCGTCAGGCGCTTCAAACTGCCGCGCTGGTGGAGCTGGCGCATTATTATCGGCGCGATTGTAGTCTTCTCGCTGCTCTCCTATGCGCTCTCCTCGTTCCAGCGCCAGGCTTCGCTTACCGACAACAGTATCTCGCTGATCCAGGTTGATCAGGACGGTTCGCTGGCTCACGTTACGACCTACATGGGCATCTTTGTACCCGATCAGGGAACCTTCGATCTGCACCTGCCCGGCGGAAGCCTGGCACAGCCTGTACCGGATCAGCTTCTCTCGGCCACACATTCGATATCGTCCGATGCCGCCGATATGGCGCCGACCAGCCTGACCTTTGGACCGGGTGGCAGCGATCTGGAGCGCCAGGCCAGCAGTTCCTGGTCGCTGCACTCGATAGTCTCCGAGCAGGATTCTGACCTTCATGGGAACCTGGTCGCGCATCTGAGTCTGCGTAACAACCGGCTCGTGGGCACGATTACTAATACGCTGCCCACTGCTCTGAGCGATGCCTATGTACTCGTAGCGCACAGCTTCGCGCCGGTGGGGCACCTGGCAGCCGGGGAGACGCGGCAGGTCAGCCTTCCGCTCTACAGTTCGCCCCCTTTCCCTATCCAATCGCTGGCCGACCAGATCGCGCAGCACAACGGTTTGCCCACGCCCTATTTCCCGTACCAGCAGAACCGCTGGCCGCAGAACAATTTTCAGCGCCACATGGCCTTGCTGTCTGCCCTCAGCGGCGTCGGCTACGTCTATCCGCCCTGCAATGGCCCCTGCAACACCCACGCTATCACCAGCGGCGGCGTCATCTACGTTACCGGCAGCCAGGTGCCGAATCCCAATCGCATCGGCGGCCCCGATCCGCTTGTGCTGCCGGGCGCGCCGGCCACGTTGATCGGCTGGGCCGACCAGCCCATGACTAACGCCGATAACGCGACCATCAATGGCACGCGCCCTGCCGGTCAGCACGAGGACTTTTTACAGGTACCGCTCAACATCAGCGCCTCCAGCCCCGCCAGCCTGCCACAAGATTTCATCCTGGGGCATGTCATCGACATTCAGAGCTATGATGCTCAGCTCAACCTGCCCGGCATCTACAGCATGTCAAACGGCAGTCTGACCTTTGAATTCACGCCGGCTTCGACCAATCAGCCGGTGCATGCCCTGACGATCAGCGAACCCGACTTCGTAGCCAGCCCTCTGCATGTCCAGCTTTACAACTGGCGCACGGAAAAATGGGACGCGATCAGGCTGCGAGGAGATAGCTTCAAGACCACGGATACGGTGGCCTATATGGGGCCACGCGGGCGTATATTGATGCGCGTCGGCGTTCAACCGCCTTCTCAGAACAAGATCTTCTTCGGCCAGCCCTCGCTCAGCCTGAGCTAACGCCTCGCGCCGCCTCTCCTCTGGTGCGCGTGGCGCCGCCGCGCCAGAGACATAGCAGTTGTGTTGTGGAAAATGCGCTTCACGCATTTTCCACAACACAACTGCTATCATACGAGCGCCGCAGGCGCGAGCATGCGAGGGTGCTAGCAATCAGGCACATCTAAGGAAGGGGCTGCGCATACCAGTCGCCGTATTCATCCAGAGAAGGCTGCCCATCCCTGTCATAGGCCGTAAAATACCCTGTTATATCGCCGCCATATTTGCTATTCCCTTCGAAGCGGATGGTATCCGCCCTCCCGGTTAGTTTCACCACAAATTGCACACTTCCGCTCTGGCTGATCGTTCCTGTAAAGGTTCCGGTTACTCCAAGTCCCTGAAAGCGTCCTGAGATATTTCCCTGCTGCTGATTAACCCCTGTGAGATATAAGGCGGTCTTTCTTCCCGCCACTCCTACATCATTGATTGTGCCAGCATAACATGGCGCAAGCTGAGGATAGAGGGAATCGGGAACAGGAGTGCCGGGAGCAGCACAGGCAGCAGAAGTTGATGTCGGCGCTGGCTTTTGGATTGCGCGGCGAACGACAGGGGCAGGGGTGGGATGGCGAGACCAGAGCGTGAACAGAAGGAAGCCGCCCGCTACAGATCCCAGCACAACAATAGATAGCAGAGCGAACAGCAGCAGCTTCCAGGAACCAGGCGAGCGCCCCTTTTCAGGTGAATGTTCCTGATCAGATGAATGATCCTGCTCCCGGTGCGCCTGTCTTTCAAGCGTCAGGGGCATTTTTTCGACGCTGGTGGGACCGGTAACTACCAGGGGCAGGATTTCCTCGGCTGCTTCGGTTTGCGTGCTGGCGGCAGACAACGCGTTCCAGAACTCCTCGATTGTGGCGTAGCGGTCCTCGCTGTGCAGGCTCATGCCACGCGCAATGACCTTACCGACGGAGGGCGGAATTGCTGAACAGACTTGATCGGCGCGCATAAGCGGATCGCTGCCAAAGCGATTCACGCTTCTGGTGAGCGCATCTATGGGCACGATACCGGTCAGCAGGGTATAGGTTGTGGCGGCCAGCCCATAGATATCGGTGCGTGGACCGGTTCCCTGCCCATACTGTTCGGGAGCCGCATAGCCCGGCGTGCCAAAGCGGAAGAGATTGGTCGTCTTATCAACTATATACTCCTTCGCCAGACCAAAGTCTACCAGCAGTGCATCAGCCGACCTCTCGGGCACAATAATATTGCCAGGTTTGATATCTCTATGCACAACCGGCGGCATCCGCGTATGCAGATAGGCTATCGCATCGACAATGGGCGCTAATAGCGTAAGCACAAAAAGCAGAGAAAAGCAGAGATCTGGCTGCATCATGCGCAGCCTTTCGAGGTCTTTTCCCTCGATATAGTCCATGAGCAGGTAGATACGGTTATGCCTGGTATTTTCAAAAACCTGGTAGACGTGAGGAAGTGAGGGGTGATTCAGGCGCATAAGCAGCTCGGCCTCAAAGGTCAGACTGTGCCTGTCCTGGCTGCTGGGATTGACCAGTGACTTGAGAGCATAGAGCTGCTGCGTGCGCCAGTCTCTCACCTTGTAAACCGCGCTGGAGCCGCCCTTGCCCAGGATACCTTCAACAACATAACCATCTGCCTGAGGACTACGTATGATGGCCCCCATCGGAAGCGTCATCTGTTGCTGCATCACTGATTACCTCACGAACGCATTTACAAACAACAATCTATAGCCGTCTCAAGTTAAACGCATATGCTTCTGTCATGGGCATAATACCGATTTTACCCTGAAGAGGCATAGACTACCATTCGCAACGTTGTCTGATGCTGGCTCGGAATCCAATCACCCGCGCAGGTAATCAGATTGAGATATTCGCCGCTCCCATCGCCAAAGATGGCTTGCAATGGCGCTTCCTCGGGAGGATAGAAGGCGAAGCTGGTTACATGAAATAACAACTTCTTCCCAGAAGACATTATCACTGTAATCTTGTCGCCTGCATGGATGTTGCGCAGGTTCCAGAATACAGCAGGGAAACCGCCGGGACGATCCAGGTGCCCATCCATGACCGCGCTGCCGCGCTGCCCGGGCCGTGGACCGGCCTCGTACCAACCTACGTCGGTCCAGGGATTTTGTCGGGGTGTGTCCAGGTCCCCGCTTGCCAGAACGCCAACGGCCTCGACCATTGCATCAACCTGAATTGATGGAATGATGAGGCGCATCGGCTTATCTACTATATGTGCTGCTGATTTCGCCAGGGACTGCGGTGCAGAGGGCCGGCGCTCCGCTATTTCAACTCCCGGATAACGCGCTACGACCTGGCTGCACCCACCCAGTACAACAACAGCCAGGCAGTTGAGGATAATAGTGCATAGCAAATAACCCCTCTGCACGCGCATCTTTTATCCGTCACCCTCAGATTTTCCGCGCGACGACATAGCCGGCCCTTCCCGCTCATGGCAAATATGGCTACCCATCGATCCATGATTGAAGAGGGAGTTTACAGATAGCATAGTAGCACATATTGACAAAATTGTTAAGTCCGTTTCAGATAGCGCATAGCCGGCCCGATGCCGACGAGAAGGATCAGGACCGCAACCAGTAACCATGTCAGGAAGGGCTGGATCGTTACATGATCGATGAGCGTTGGATCGCTCCCGGTCCCGGGTAGCCCCGGTATGCCTGGTACTTCAGCAGTCACAAGCTGCGCTCTGGGATTCCCGCCGAAGAGGCCAACGGCAAACACACTGGCGACAGTATTGGGTTCCAGCGTCATCGGCATAGACAGCGTTACATTGTGCTGCGGATCGCTGAAGTTGATCGTATAGGCGCCTGTGCTCATGTTCACATAATTACTGGCATAGGGATAGGGCGGATTCGTAAGCTTGATTTCTCCCATAGCAGCAGTAACTGCCCCGGCATTGGGCGAGAGGCAGTAGATGCGCACCTTCGCCTGACCCGGTGCTACCAGATTATTGTCCACAAATACCTGCAAGGAGAGATTATTCGGCGTTGCCCCAAGAGCCGCAACGGTATAGACATAGCCAGCATTAACGGTCAGATCCTGCGTGATTACGGAGGCATTGATACCCTTGCCCACAAGGGCGATCTGCACCTTATGGACGCCCGCCGGCACAGGAACATAGTTGGTCACGGCGGCAAACTGGAAGCTGCTGAGAAGCTGCTTGCCATCGACAAATACATCAGCGGTACCAATAAAAGGAGAGGCGTGGATGATGCGCACATAGGCGGGGTTCTGGGTGGTGGCGGCATATGCGGGGAGAGAGAATAAACCTGCCAGAATAAACGCAATACCCACGATTCCAATACGATAAAAGATACGCACAGGAGGAAAATAATGCTTCATACAGGCCCCCTTTCGGGCATTCTACCTTAACAACACGTATTCCAAAAAAGTCGCCCGGATCTCCACAACAAGAACGCTGCTCCAGTATTATTTTTACATAGCAAAATTACTATTTTAAAGAGCAGCGCCAGTTATTGTATAAATATGCCTGATCTCATAATAGGAAATAATCAGATCAAAAGAGGTAGAGATAAGGTTAAGAAAAGGTGTTTAATTTATACGTTTGCATTTATTTTTCTTAACCCATCAATGATCCGTTATATTTATTCTTTATCCAGAGTGTACCTGATTTCTGATCCCTTCGCTTGCTCGCGCCTGCGGCGCTCGCCTTGTCTGTCAGTTGTGCGGGGGTGCCGCGCGAAGGCCCGGCGAGAGAGTGAAGACATTGAGGACCTGCCCGCAATTACGTTTCATAGGCATCGAAAACGTTTTCGATTCCGCACGCGATATTGTATAGTATAATTAATGATTCTCGAAAGATTGGAGACTCACCCCGATGACTGACGAGAGCGCTTCCGCCCCCCTGGACAAAGTACGAGAGGTAGCGGAAGCGATACGCGCGAACGTCGAGCGTGTGATAATCGGCAAACCGGAGGCCATTGACCTGCTGCTCGTCGCCTTATTGAGCGATGGGCATGTGCTGATCGAGGATGTGCCGGGCATGGGCAAAACGATGCTGGCGAAGTCTCTGGCGCGTTCGCTGGGGGCGACCTTTCAACGCGTGCAGGGAACGCCCGACCTGCTCCCTACCGATATCATCGGCGTGAGCTATTTCGATCAGCGCCGCAACGATTTCGTCTTTCGTCACGGCCCGCTCTTCGCTCAAATTCTACTGGTCGACGAGGTGAATCGCACGACGCCGCGCACACAGTCGGCGCTGCTGGAAGCGATGGCCGAACGCCAGGTGACAGTCGAGCGCGAGACCATGCTCCTGCCCAGACCGTTCCTTGTGCTTGCGACTCAAAACCCCGTCGAACTGGAGGGCACCTTTCCGCTGCCCGAGGCGCAGCTTGATCGCTTCCTGCTGCGTATCCAGATCGGTTATCCGAGCGAGGATGAGGAGCAGGCCATCCTTCATCGCTTCAAGCTCGATGAGCCACTGGAATCCTTGCAGCCCGTGATCGCTGCTGAAGAGATCATCGCACTGCAACGCGCGGTGCGCTCTGTACAGTGGCAGCCGGAGGTCGAGCGCTACCTGCTGGCGATCGTGCGCGCGACGCGGACCCATGCGGCGGTACAGCTCGGCGTCAGTCCGCGCGGCGCCCTGGCGCTCTATCGCGCCTGCGAAGCGTTCGCCGCCATTCAGGGCCGCGATTATGTGCTGCCCGACGACGTGAAGCGCCTGGCGCCGAGCGTGCTGGCCCATCGCCTGCTGACGACAACGCGCACGCGCATGCGCGGCCAGCGCAACCTGGAAATCATCGCGGAGATCGTAGATGCCGCGCCCGTGCCCGTTGAGACGATTACGCCTCCGCCTAAAAGGTAATCTCAGGGATGAAGACCGATCTCTTCACTATCTCTCACGACGAAGAACTGCTGAAAAAACGCCGCCCCTGGTATTTTCTGGCGCTGGCGCTCTTTCTGCTCAGCCTGCTCGTACACCAGGCGCTGGCCTTCCTCGCTGCGCTCTTCACGCTGCTGGTTGGCTTCGTGCCCGACCTGTGGTACCGCTACGCGCTGCGTCATATCGTGATTCGCCAGCAGGTCAGCCAGGAGCATCTCTTCTTCGGTGAGGAAGTGACCCTATCGATCAGTATTGAGAACCAGAAATTATTACCTCTGCCCTGGCTGCAAATCGAAGATATCATATCGCCGCCCCTCACAGTCCTGAGCCGGCGCGCCTCGCCCCTGCGAGTCGCCAATCAGGATATGCTCGCAAGCACCTGGCTGCTCTGGTCCTTCCAGCGCGTCACGCGGCGCTATCGCTTGCTCTGTCATACACGCGGCTTCCACATCTTCGGCCCGCTGCGGCTCACCAGCAGCGACCCCTTTGGCTGGCTCGATAGCGACGTGACCGTTCCGGCGAGCGCGACGCTGCTGGTCTATCCGCTGATCGCGCCCCTCGAAACCCTGGGCCTGCCCTCGGTGCATCCGCTGGGCGAGCACACCACGCAGCGTCCCCTGCTCGAAGATCCGCTGCGCGTGGCGGGGGTACGCGATTACATGCTCGGCGACGATCCGCGCCGCATCCACTGGAAGGCCACCGCGCGCGCCGGCTCGCTGCAAAGCAAGATCTATGAGCACAGCAGCCTGCGCCGCCTCCTGCTGCTGCTCGATCCCTGGAACTATTCGCCCGCCAGCCAGGGCATCGATCTTGAGATCCAGGAGTTGACGATCACGGCGGCGGCCTCTATCGCGCTCTGGGCGCTCGACGAGGGCTATATGGTGGGTATCCTGACCAACAGCGCGATGATTACCGCCATCGAGACGCAGGCAGCGACGCCACAGAGCGCCATCGATTACAGGACCGAGAGCGCCAGGCGCTCTGTTACAGAGGAATACAGCATCGAGCGCGCCCGGCAGGTCATCCGCACACGCATTTCGCCCCCCGGTGTGAGCGTGCCTTTCGCCCGCGATCATGGACAATACGAACGTATTCTGGTGACGCTGGCGCGGCTGGTCCCGGCGCATAATGCTCCCATCGAGCGCTTTATCGATAGCGAAGATCACATGTTCCCCCTCGGCACGACGATTGTGCTGGTAAGCGCGGCGACAACCGTCAATGAAGCCACCGTTGAGCGCCTGCTGGAGCGGCGCCGGCATGGCAGCGCGGTCCATCTGGTGCTCGCCGACGATCTGGACAACAGGACGATGACCGAGACGTATGATTTGCCCGTCCACCACCTGGGAGGAAAGGAGCAGTGGCATGAACTCGTTAGAACCGCTGGAGGCGGCAGAAGCGCAGCCGCCGGCACAAGTTCAACGGTCCTTCGACTGGATTGAGATCCTGGCTGTTCCTATCGCTAACAGCATCATGGAGACGCAGCCCATCGCGCTCATCCTCATGATCGTGCTGCCGTTTTTCATCGGGCAGAGCGCGATCACCTCGCTGGACGAAGCGACGATTATGCTGCTGATCCTGGGCCTGCACTGGTGGGCGATATTCGTCAGGTATCGCGTGGAGCATGGCCTGAACGAATATCACACGCGGGTTATGCACCTGCTTGGCCTCTTCCTCGCCTTCACAATGGTGCTTGCGACGCACCTGGGGATGGTGAAGGACATCCCTGCGCTTATCATCCTGCTCGTGCTGGCACTCTGGTTCTGGAAGCGTGGCATGGATCGAGCGAGCAAGGGATTGAACGACGAACAGCAGGTGCTCTTTTTTAAAGTTGGCTTTGTGGTGATCGTTGTCGCGCTCTTCTTTTCCGTCGTAAACACTGTAGCCTATAACTTCCTCAGCAGCGGCTTCATGGACGCGCTTGCTCACGCCCTGCCCCTCTTCTTCCTCAGCGGGCTGATCGGACTCTCGCTGACGCGCCTGGGTATCATCAGGAAGGAGAACGCGCGCCGCTCGCCCGGCGGGGCGGATCCGACGCGCTCCTGGCTCGTGGCTCTGGTAAGCGTGTGGATTGTGGTTGTTGCCGCCGCTCTCGCCCTCGAAATCTTCTCGTTTCAGTCTATCGCAAACGTCCTGGGACCGCTCTGGACGCTGCTGGGCATCATTGCCAACGGCATTATCTTCGCGCTCTATTTCGTGGCGCAAATTCTCACTACCATCGCGCTGTTCATGCTCGGGATCTTCTTCGCGCTGCTGGGCCTGCTCTTTGGCACCGAGCCGCAAAAAACCAGGCTGGCGCCGTCCGCACCCCCACCGGCACTGCAACACCCGCACGCCGCTCCATCAGTCGGGCTGATCCTGCTGGGCATCGCCCTCCTGCTCGCGCTGGCATTCGTTCTGTACACGCTCCAGAAGCGCTGGCACATCGCGCGCGACGATGGCAGCGAGGAGGAGACGCGCGAAGGGCTATCGATGCGCTCGATATTGAGGATGCGGCGCCAGGAACGCCAGCAGCGCCAGCGCGAGCGACAGGCCGCGCTCGAAGTACTCGATCCAGCCTCCGTGCGCGCCCGCTACCGTGAGTTCCTCCAGACGCTGGCCGACGCGGGCGGCGACCTTGAGCGCCGCGCCAGCGAGACACCCGAGGAATATCAAAGGCGCCTCCTGCTGCTGGCAAGAACAAGAGCACTCATCCCGGCAGCGGAGGGCAACGCTCCGCCCGATCCCGCCATCCTGGCCGAGTTGACGCGCGCCTACACCCGCGAGCGCTACGGCAATAAGCGCAGCGATCAACAGCAGTTAGAATACCTGCGTCGCTGGGTGCCGCACCTCGTACAGCGCTGGCTTACGCGCCAGCCTGAGTGATCAATGGATATCCCAGAATGGGGCAGTGAAGCCCAGTTCTGTCCAGAGGACATCAATTTCTTCGGGAGTTTTGCGTCGCCAATCAAACTCCATACGATCAGCGTACCAGGATTGAGCAAGATTCCATAGCTGCTCAAGCGAAATGACTGCCCCGCGAGGTTGATTCCATTGCTCACACCAGCGACTCACATGCTCTTCCGACCGGAAGAGGAGGATCGTCTTTCAAGCCAAGACGACATTTTTCCACCAATCGCGCGGAGGGATGGCAAAGTGGACGAGGCCCGGAGCCTCCACCAGCTCACCGTTGCGAATTTCAACGGTCATGGCGTCGCTACAGCATCCGCAGGCTGTGATCACACGAGCATCCTCTTTTAACATGGCGGGAATACCGAGGGCATCCCAGATGCAGTTTCCCCACCAGGCATGTTCGCCAACTGTAACGTAAAACGTGGTCGGCACGGCGGAGAAGGGTTCGGCCATCAAGATTTCCCCGCTGCTTTGCAGGACGAGTGCGCGCCCCTCGGACAACCGCTGATACGCAGCCTGAACATCAGCAACGGGACACGATAAGGCTTGAGCGCTCTGCGCACGCGTGGGAGCCTGCCCCGTTTTGACGAAATGTTCATAGATGTAATGGCGAACCCGTTTATCAAATAGCTGTGTCGCATTGTCCTGTGTCATCTCACCGTCTCCTTGCTTCGTGTACCCTGATTATAGCTTATCGAGCACTCGCGCGACTGCACCCCGCAAGGGAGATATTGCAAAGCAGACACACACTGATAGCTGGCATGCTAGAGGCTCATGACTTTTCGGCTCAGGCGCGTCCAATATCTAAACCCCTATGCTATAATGATAATATAGACACTCTTGAAAGATATAGATTAAGAGGATAATAGAAGTTTATGACCGCAGAAGAGAGACATCTATCGCAACAAAAACTTGTAAAGCCCGAATTAGTGGTTGATGATGAGCTTCCTGTTCATTACGTGAACATTGTCAATATTCGCAGCGGAGTGGAAGAGTTTTTTGTTACACCTGGTATTGCTGTACCTCCAGAAATAAGTAACGCCACAGATCTCGAAAATATCAATACTGTTAAAGCAAAAGCATTGTTTCGCTTCGTTATGTCAAGACACGTTATGAAAGATGTTATCGAGTTGATGCAGCGTCTCTATGATGAGCAGACCAGACAAATCAAGATGATATCCTCATTTCAGGAATCAGAAAAAGGAGGTGATAACGATGGAAACAGCCAATCTCTCTAGTACGCCGCTTTATCATGCTATAAGCTCAGAGACTACTCCCTTGCCCATTGTAGACTTCAGAGCGGCAAATACTATTTCTCAAGTTGAAAGCGCTATCAAGTGTTTAATCAAGGAAGGCTTCCTGATTTCTCGTCCTCACCCTCATGGTAGTGCTAGAGTGTCACGGTCATTTTCCATATTCCTTCTTCCTACAGAAGAAGGATATGTTGCTACCAGCGATTTGTGCAATATATACGAGCTTGAACAAACGATGAGCGATGCTATTTGGAGTTACCTCTACTCTCTTATAGATGAGCTTATCTGGCTGGAGAAAAACGCAGAACATCTATCAACTCCATTGAAAGAGGAACTTGATCGGATTAAGACATACATAAAGATTGTGTAGTAAGTGTCAATGGGCATATGTGTGAGAGATGTAGACCATGTGGCAAGAAGTGTTCTTGGATGTGAAGTTGAAAAAGATGGGGATCACATTCGTTACACTTTAAAGGTGAATGATCGGTTTATCGCTAATTTTAAGTATTCGCATTCCTGGAGGGGGAACCAACAAATTTCTGATTTTATCCCTGCATAAACAGGCGCAGAGCATGCATTGTCCTCTTCAAATGTGGAAATCTCTTATCCAGGGGCGTATTAAAAAAGAACAGTATTTCCGGGAACTACTACAACAAAAACTTATCAACCAATCAGAATACGAAATGCTATGTAAGTAGGGACAATATAACGTGAGTGCACAACACCCTGATAACACAGCATCTCATCACGGAGCGATCAGGCTCGCTTACGGCGATGACGCGCAGCAATTCGGCGAACTCTATCTACCGGACGGCCCTGGCCCACATCCCGTCGTCATCCTTATTCATGGCGGATTCTGGCGTGCGCCCTACGACCTCACGCTGATGAGCGGGCTGGCGCAGGACCTTACGCGGCGCGGTATCGCGGCGTGGAATATCGAATACCGGCGTGTGGGCGATGCCGGAGGCGGCTGGCCCGGCACACTTCAGGATGTCGCACACGCGGCGGATTTCCTGCACACACTCGCCGCGACCTACGTGCTGGACCTGCATCGCGTCGTTCCCATAGGGCATTCGGCGGGAGGCCATCTTGCGTTCTGGCTCGCGGGCCGCCCACGCATAGCCGCCGATAGCCCGCTGGCAGCGCTTGCCACATCGTCTCTCAGTTATGTGGGTGCCGTCAGTCTCGCTGGCGCGCTTGACCTGGAACACACGTGGCGCCTCAATCTCGGCGAAGGTGCGGCGGCGGAATTCCTGGGCGGCTCACCGGGCGACGTACCCGAGCGCTACGCAGCAGCTTCACCCGCCGCGCTGCTACCGCTCGGCGTGCCCCAGGTCTTGATTCACGGGACCAGCGATGATCGCGTCCTGCTCGAAGTCAGCCAGGCATATGCGCGCAAAGCGCGGGCGGCGGGCGATCCCGTCACGCTGATCGAGCTGCCGGGCGCCGATCATTTCGTGCTCATCGATCCAACCTCGGCAGCCTGGGGCACGACACTGGAGGAAACGATCCGTCTGCTCGCTTGATCCGACTGCTAGCTTAAAAATGAAGATGCCGTATATGAAAGCCAGGGGCCAGCCCTGGCTCTACATATAGAGGCGAAGCTGGCCCCTGGCCGGTTATTTCGCGGGCTGCGCGTATAGTCCCGTTTGCGAGACAAACACATTGTAGGTCTTGCCATCGGCGGCCAGGAAGACGGCATTGCCGTAGGCCGCCTGAACCACGGGAGAAACCCACGCCTGCTCCTGTACCGTCTTAAAAAATTGATCGTCGCCGCCGTTGAGCACGATCACGGTATGTTTTGCATTGGCCTCCATATTGGGATCGTCGAACCGGCCCTCCAGGCGCGTCAGCTTGTACCCCGAATGGATGCCCACAATATTCATCCACGTCGGGAACTTGATGATATCGCCCTGGAGCATCCATTCGTCACCCTGGACGAGATAGGTCTTATCGGATACCTGATGGCCGCCCTTATCGTATAGAATGAGATCGACAAACATCGTATGCGGCATATTCGCCACGCTTGTCGCATGGACGCGCGCCACCTGGACATCGCCGGTAAGACCGAGGTAGGTCTGCACCACGAAGGCGGTCCATAGCAGCGAAAGTGAGAGCACTAAGAGGATGATACCGCCCAGACCACGCCCCCATCTGAAGTGGCGTCGCGGCCTGTGATAGACATGCTCGCCCGCCTCGTCACGATTAATAATACTTCTCCATATGCACACGGCTCACACTCATCAACGAAGAGATCAGCAGGCCGAGGCCGACAATGGCTATAAGAACAAGGATCAGTTGTGGCGGACTTAGCGTTACCGGTATATTCATACAGAGGTTCCTCCTCAGAGAGCATTTGCGCTCATAACCTGTCGGATTACCAATTCTTCCCTCTGCATACTATACGAACTATACCGTTTCTTCAATTCAGCACTCCCCTGCCGTTTCATCAACAGCGCCGTTGGGCTGCGGGGGAGCGGCTGCCGCAGAGGAAGACGCCTCTTGCGGGCTTCTTCCTGAAATGAGAAGAGATTTTTATGCCTTGATGAAAGAGATGGCCGCGACGAGCGGAGCCGTATGGGTCCGGCGCTCGCTCAGGCGCTCTTCGGCGCGTTGCAGATTCTGCGCGCTATTAATCAGCGCTATATGGGTAAAAGCCTGTGGATAATTGCCCAGTGCCACACACCTGTTCGGGTCGATCTCCTCCGAGAACAACCCCAGGCGCCCGGCATAGCTCACCAGGTCCTCGAACAGCGCGCGGGCTTCTTCCACCCGCCCTTGCATAGCGAGATTATCCACCAGCCAGAAGGAGCAAATAGTGAACGTCCCTTCCTGTCCGCAAAGCCCATCTTCTCCCTTGTAACGGTACACAAACCCCTGCTCGTCCGTCAGGTGCTCCATGATGCGGTCCACCGTCGAACGCATGCGCGGGTCAGTCGCGGGAATGAAACCGACCAGTGGCAGCAAGAGACTTGAAGCGTCCAACGTGGCGCTGCCATAGGACTGTGTGAAGGCTCCTATCTGAGCATTGTAGCCGTTTGCCAGGATGTCAACGCGAATCTGCTCGCGGACCTGCCGCCAGCGCGCAACGTCTGCCTCCAGGTGCTCCTGCTCGGCAGCGCGGATAACCCGGTCAAGAGCTACCCAGCACATGACTTTGGAGTAGACGAAGTGACGCGGGCCATCACGCACCTCCCAGATTCCGCTATCAGGCTCTTTCCAATGCTTGCACACCTGCTCGGCCATCGTACACATGAGCGACCACACGGCTCCCTCCAGCTTCTCACCGTGGCGTTCAAAGCCTCCCTGACGGCGATACAGATGCAGGCAATCAAGCACTTCCCCAAAAACGTCGAGTTGCTTCTGCCCTGCTGCCCCATTGCCAATGCGCACCGGCCAGGAATCTCGATATCCACTCAGATGATCGAGCACCTGTTCGGCCAGCTCACGTTCCCCACGAATGCCATAGAGAATCTGCAAATCTTCGCCATCGGAGAACGCGAGTCGCTGCAACCAGTGAATAAACGCGTGAGCCTCTTCCGTAAAGCCCAGGACACTGAGCGCGTAAAGCGTAAAGCTGGCGTCACGCAGCCAGGTAAAGCGGTAGTCCCAATTGCGCGTTCCCCCGATCTCTTCTGGCAAGGACGTGGTGGGGGCTGCGACAATAGCCCCGGTGGGGGCATAGGTCAGCATCTTCAAGATCAAAGCACTGCGCTCGACCAGTTCGCTGTAGGGGCCTCTGTAGGTACACCCGCTCACCCAGGTGCGCCAGCACTGCAACGTCTGCGCCAGTTTGGCATCAAAATCGCACCGCTGGAATTCCGTTTCAACCAGGCACCGAGCAGCCAGGGCAGTGCGCCCCATGCCCAGCGCAAGGAGCAAGCGTTCGCCCCTGCGCAGGGTGGCTTGAAGGACGACGGTGGGATGCTCCTCTCCCGGCTCTTGCTCAAGAGCCAGGGGAGAAAGCGGTAAAGCATGCTCGCTGATAACGGCCAGGCCCACATGTTGATCCCCGCCGCTGACAACAACTCCCCGGCCTGGGAGTAAAGATACTTCGCCGGGGCAACCCGCATACTGTGGAGTCACCTTGAGCCGCACCGTGATGGGGAGTTCGCCGTGAGTGCACTCCACGATCCGCACCAGGCAGTGACAGGAGCCATCTTCCCGGGTCCAGGTCTTCTGCCTCCCGTCGGGCAAGGGCCAGGCAGTGACCGTCTCGACAGGCATAAAGTCAGTCACCGTAACGGCCCCGGTAGTACCGGTGAAACGTGTCAGCAAAACATTGCTGCCAGGGAGGTAGCATTGGGTCCCTGGAATAGTTCCGCTTGCAGGAGTGACCTGGAAATATCCTCCGCGCTGCTCATCGAGCAAGCGGCAGAAAAGAGCGGGGCTATCAAAGTCTGGCAGGCATCCCCAATCAATGGACCCATTGGGAGCAACCAGCAGGACGGAATGGCAATCCCCAATAGCTCCATAGGCATTGATAGGTTTGTATAAATTCATAGGATCATGGATGCGTCTTCGTCTCTGCATTGCATACACTCCTTTATCTTCATGAAAGTGATGAGGCAGAACGGGTGCCCCTGCCAGCCCGGCGCCTGCTATTCTGGAAGCGCCTTCTTGCTGGCGTGCCTTGAGTTCCTCTGTTCATCTCATCGGCTTATAGAGGTAGTGTACTTGCTCTCCAGGGATCCTGCTATTCTGCTTTCCATATCAGGATGGTGAAATCGTTCACCATCCTGCTCGCATAGTGATAAGCTGAGTTTTGCAGATTCAGCAAAACCCGGTGGTTAAATGATATTCTGACCAGATCAGCGCTCGGAAGAGAGCTATATTCTCATCCGCAACCTCTGTACATGAGTGATATGATAGGTGCAGGAGAGCGTCACCAACAATCATCAGGTCATAGCATATCTTTGAGGCTGGCCCTGACATCTCATGAGCATTATTCTCTCAGGGAAGGATTGCTTCACCAGGCAACTCTAGCGATGAGGTCTCGCATGCAAAACTTTGTAAATTCGAGCAATGAACTGTTCCACAGGCACGGATACCGCCTTACACCGCAGCGCCATATGATTCTGAGCGTGATCCAGGAAGCGAACGAGCACCTCAGCATCGAACAGATCGCCGCACGCGTTCAGCAGCGCAATCCTTATGTCAGCCTCTCTACCGTCTACCGCACGCTGGACCTGCTCAGGGACCTGGGCCTGATTCGCGAGATTCACCTGCCCGGCGAGCCTCCGCACTATGAACCATCGGAAGGACAGGCGCACCATCATCTTGTCTGCCGCCGCTGTCGTATGACCATCCATCTCGATGAGGAGCTGCTCGGCAACCTGCATGAGCAACTTCAGGAACAATACCACTTTTATCATCTGACGCTCGATCTGGTTGCGGCCGGATATTGCGCTTCCTGCTGGGAGAAAGAACTGCGCTCGCGCGAAGGCTCCGCGCCATCAGAAGATGTTTGATGGCGCGGAGCCTTCGCGCGGCTGCGTCCCGCAAGGAATGTAGTGTGTGAGACGGGCGCGAAGCGCCCGTCTCACACACACTATCAGGCAACTGCCACAGGCGCCCGCAGGCTGCAATGAACTCGGGATGGCTAGTGTGGTGTGGCCCGGGCGCTTCGCGCCCGTCTCACACACTATCAGGCAACTGCCACAGGCGTCCGCAGGCTGCAATGAACTCGGGATGTTATGGTGCGGCCCAGGCGCGAAGCGCCTGGGCCACACCATAACATCCCGCGAGCGCCGCAGGCGCGAGGACAGGAAATATTGCGAGCATGGCAGGGCTGATGTACAATCTTGGGGTAGGCATTCCTAACTTATGAGTTTTTCGGAATTATACATAGATACATATGCGACAGAGACAACTGCTTGTCATAGCAACAGCGCTTATACTCGGCATCCTGGCATATCTAGGCTCGGCAACGCTCCTGCCGGCGCCTGTGGCGTCTGCTCATGCCTACGTGATCGGCTCGGATCCGGTGGATGGCTCGGTGGTCAACGCCGTGCCATCCGTTGTGCGCATCTTTTTCAACGCGCCCATCAGCCCCATCAGCGAAGCTCACGTCTACTCCATCCAGAACGGCAACCTTGTTGATGTCGGTGCGGCCGCCAGCAGCGTCGCGCCACCAAACTCACGCGAACTGGATATACCACTCAAGACACCCTCCGCGCTGCCCCAGGGGAGCTACGAGATCATCTGGACGGCGGTAGCCAGCGACGACGGACATACCACGCACGGCATCATCGGCTTCGATGTTGGCTTCTCCAGCACGGGACTTTCTGGCACGCGCGTGGTCGGTCCCGGCACCAGCAATGATCTGTATGGCGTGGGGGGATCGCGCACGCTCGATTTCATCGGCGCGCTTTCCGTGGCCTGGGACTGGCTGATCCTCCTGGCGCTCGCCTTCTGGATAGGCATCCTGGTGGCGGAGCGGCTCATCCTGGCGCGAACTGAAAACGCCTGGACGCTGCTTGACCGCGCGCGCCGGCAGGCATCCTCGCTGCAATGGCTCTGCCTGGTCGTGCTGCTCGTCGGCGAGATTGTGACGCTGCTGCTGCGCAGCATCAATCTGGCGCGCGTTTCGGGCGGCAACCTCGATCCCGGCGCGCTGGCTCAGCTCATCATCGCGACCAGCTACGGCCATCTCTGGCTCGTTCGCATCGCGCTGCTCATCGCCGCGCTGGCCCTGCTGCGCTGGACGGGCAGGACACAGGACATCCCACAGCGCGCAACGCACTCAGGGCCGCTGCGTCAGACAGCAGGCCAGGAGGCGCGTTCCACCAGTACCCCACCCGCGACGAAGGAACGTCCGGCGGAGGATGCGAAGCCGGCGCAGGCGCTCTCCATGCGTTATACTCCCGCGTGGCTGCTGCTGGCAGGATTGATCGTACTGACCTACGCGCTTTCAAGCGACGCGGCCCAGGTCTTGCAGCCGCATATCAGCGCTATCGTCTTCGACTGGCTCTACCGTATTGCCCAGGGGATATGGTTCGGCGGGCTTGCCTATCTTGGCTATATCCTGCTGCCGCAACTGCTCGTCGTCGATCAGGCCCACCGCGCCGAGACTCTGGTCGTATTACTACGCCGCTTCACGCCCTTCCTGCTGGCGGGCATGGGCGTGCTGCTGGTCAGCGACCTCTTCCTCGGCGAAGCGAGCATCAGCAGCTCGCAACAATTGCTCAACGATCCCTATGCGAAAACGCTGGTCGTGCAGAGCGTCATCATTATCGCGCTGACGGCTGCGAGCGCATACATGCTCTTCGCACAAGGCCCCAGGCTCATCCGCCAGGCGTTACTCCTACCAGTAGTCAATCCCGACCTGCCAGCGCGTCGCGCACGCCAGTCCGCACTGGAACAGGGCCGGCGCTCTCTCAAGCAAGGGCTGAATATTCAAAGCTGGCTGGCGGCAGGCTTCCTGCTCTGCGCGGCGCTGATGACCTTCCTTGCGCCACCAATCAACTTCCCCGCCGTCCCGTCTAGCAACGCGCAGTCGCAGAACGCATCAGCTCCAGCAGCGGGCGCGCAGACAAAGCAGGCCGGGGATCTCTCGGTCACGTTGCAGGTCCTGCCGGGCCGCGTCGGCGTCGCCAACACGGTCATTGTGACCATTAATGATCGCAGCGGCAACCCCGTCACCGACGCGCAGGTGCAATTGACCACCAACATGCAGATCATGGATATGGGGACGGCGCGCAAGACCATCGCCGGCGGCAATCCGATCTACATTGCGACCTTCGGCAAGCAGGAATCATTCTCTATGGCCGGCGTGTGGGTTATTGGCGTGCAGATCCAGCGCCCGGGCCAATCGCCCGTGCAGACGACCTTCCAGGTGACGCTCAATCAGTAAATATGTGGATGGGGGTATGCGAGGGCCGCCCTGGTGGCGGCCTTCGAGCTTATTCCATTACATCCCTTCTAACGACGCGCGATGATTTGCCGCGCGCAGGCAATAGCCATCGGCGCTCTGCACAAGGCTCTCACGCTCCGCCCCGCTCAGGTCCCGCGTCACCTTCGCGGGAATGCCCACGGCCAGCACGCCCTCGGGTATCTGCTTGCCCTCGCCCACCAGCGCACAGGCCCCGATAATCGTCTCGGAGCCAATGCGAGCGCGACTGAGCACGACGGCGTTCATCCCCACCAGCACGCGGTTGCCCAGCGTGGCACCGTGCAGCACCACGTTGTGTCCGATGGTGCATTCCGCGCCGATGGTCAGGGGAGCGTCGGCGTCGGTGTGCAGCGTGCAATTATCCTGAATGTTGGTGCGCCGCCCGATGACGATAGGCGCGGTATCGCCGCGAATAACGGCGTTATACCAGATGCTCGCCCCCTCCTGAATGGTCACGGCGCCGATCACCATTGCGCCCGGAGCGATAAACACGTCTTCGGCTATGGTCGGCCAGATGCCCTTGAAGGGTAAAACAGGCATATCTTCCTCCTCATGCTTAGAGAGTTTCTGATCTTCGACACTCTCGCGTGCGAGTGCCTGCGAGCGCCGCAGCGGAGCCGCGCACAGGCCCGGCGCGAGAAGGCGAGGTCGCTGAGCATCAGGCCCTCTCTTATTGCGCCTGGCGCAGCCACCGCAGATGCTCGTCGTAAATAATCTTGCCCACATGCGCCAGCGTATAGCGGGTGAGCGGTTCATCGGCCTGCCCGGCGGTCATGGCGACGATGATGAGCGGGATGCCGGGAGATTGCGGCGGGTAGAGAATGCCGGCATCGTGAATGATCCCCTCCAGGCCGCCGGTTTTATGCGCGAAAGGAATGTCCTCGCCCCAGTAAGCGGGGAGGATCGTGCGATCATTCTGTCGCAGGAGTATGGCAAGCATTTCCTTTGCATAGGGCAGAGATTCGCCGCACAGGTGCGCCAGGGCCAGAGACATATCGGCGGGCGTCGTCCAGTTATCGCGCCCGGCCTGGCGCGCAGCGAAGTCCATGAAGCGTCGTTCCAGGCGCGTCGCGGTCAGCCCGAGGTCCCGCATGGCGGCATTTACCGCGTCCATACCCACCAGGTCGAGCAGCGCGTTCGCGGCGGTGTTGTCGCTGATGGTAATCATGAGGTGTGCCAGGTCGTGGAGCGTCAGGCGCAGATCGGGCGCGAGATCCGCCAGTACGCCGGCGCTCGGAACGCGCGCCGCCTGCGGCACGGCATAGCGCTCCTCCCACGCGAGCTGTCCCGCCGCGACCTGGCGCGCGACCTCGATGAGAATCGGGATCTTGGCGAGGCTCGCGGCAGGATACTCCTGTTCAGGGTTGATGGAAACGACGCGGCTGGGAGCGGCCTTTTCCCCGCGAATGACAATACAGGATGTATGCCCGCCGAGCGCGGCAAGTTCTTGCTCGATAGCTTCTTGCATTCAGAAAACCACCCGTTTGAGCGCCCGGACGATCTCCGCGAGGTGTTGATCGTAGTGGGCATGCCCTGGATCAAAGCTATTGATGATAACGCCACTGCCGCCTTTTGAATGGATGTATTCTTTATTATTGAGCGCCATGCCGACATGGGTGATACGCTGGCGCCCGAAGAAGATCAGGTCCCCCTCGCGCATCTCTTCACCTTCGATACGCCGGGGCAGCGCGTCGTGCTGCTGGTCGGCATCGCGCGGGATGATATAGCCACCCATACGATAGCAAAGCTGGACGAAGCCGCTGCAATCGATGCCTCTCCAGCTTGTGCCGCCCCAGAGATAGGGCACGCCGAGAAAGGCGCGGGCGTAAGCCGTGACGACGCTGATCGGCTGTCGCGGATAGGGCGCCGTCCCCTGGCGCACGCTGATAGCGTCGCGCGCGATCCAGGCGGAATCTCCGCCCGGCAGCGCGACCTGAAGGCGTTCCGGCGGCGTCATATCGAGCAGCGGCAGCACGGACGAGAGATAGACGCTGCCCCACGCCTCATCCCCTGTCAGATCCGCATAAAGGGGAGTATGCGTGGCGGTCACGACGGCAACGAGATCGAGCGGCGTGCCGCAGCGCTCGCCAATCTTGCAAAAGCCCCTGACAGGCGGCTCCGCCAGTTCGTCCGTGCGCATCCAGCCCTCATAGTCCGCGAGGGTAACGTGCGTCCACTCCCCGGAGCTATCCCCGGCAATCGCGCGCATATTCAGCAACGCCTGGGTTACACGTTCGGAGGTGGGATCGGGAGCGCGGCGCACGTCTGCCACGCCGACGGAGACAGCGCAGGTGGTGGTCATAACTCTTTTGTTTTGTCCTTCGTCCTTCAAGGGATTGGTATTTCCTTATTCTACCATACGTCTGCATGGCCCACGGTCAGGGAAGAACAAAAAATTGGGGCACATCCCCACACCTCTGCCTCTAACGAAACATATTGGTCATGACGAACATGAGATTGGCCGGGCGCTCGGCCATGCGGCGCATCAGGTAGGGATACCACTGCGAGCCATAGGGCACGTAAACGCGCATATTGTAGCCCTGCTTGACGAGCTTCTCCTGTAGATCGCGGCGGATACCGTAGAGCATCTGGAACTCAAAGGCCGACTTGCTGATACCGTGATCGCGGGCAAATTTGCAGGTCGCGTTGATGATGGCCTCATCATGCGTGGCGATAGCAGGGTAGTTGCCGCGCGAGAGCAGCAGCATCATGAGCTGCACATAGCTGTGGTCGACGGCACTTTTGTTCTGAAAGGCGATGGGCTGCGGCTCCTGGTAGGCCCCCTTGACGAGACGCACGCGCACGCCCTGGGCAATAAGCTGCTCGATATCTTTTCTGCTGCGATAGAGATAGGCTTGAATGACAGTGCCGACATGCTCAAAGCGCTCGTGCATGCGCAGGGTGATATCTATCGTGCGCGTTGTATAGGCCGAGCCTTCCATATCGATACAAACGAAGGTGGCATGCTCGCTCGCACGTTGCAGAATGGTTTGCAGATTCTCCTCGCACAGCTCTCGGGAAATATCGAGGCCGAGCGCGGTGAGCTTGATAGAGATGTTGGCTCCGATGCCCGTCTGCTTGATAAGATCGAGAGCGGAAATGTAGTCCTGGGCAGCGGCGCGGGCCTCTCTGGCGTCCGTAACGTTTTCGCCGAGATGGTCGAGGGCTACCTGGATGCCGCGCTGGTTAAGATTGCGTGTAACCTGAAGCGCCTCTCCGAGCGTTTCTCCGGCGACGAAGCGATGCGAGACGCTGCGCGCGGCCCGGTTCTGCACAACAAATTCGTGTATACGTTCGTTCTGAGCAAGATACAACAATGTATCTTTGAGCATCTTCGCCCTCCTTTTCTCTGCTATTACCTTCCTTCGAATACAATACTTTTATCTAACTTTCGACTCTCCCGCTTGCTCGCGCCTGCGGCGCTCGCCTTCTGTAAGTGGGAGAGTGGTCCGGGCGCTTCGCGCCCGGACCACTCTCCCACTTACATCATCCTGGTACGGCAGAGCCGCGCGAACGCCTGATCAGAGAGAGCGAGAAGGCTGAGAATCGGACACTCTCTGCTTTCTATGATAGCAGAACAGGGGCAAAGAGTACAGGGAGCAAGCTCGTTCCTGCGCCCTTCACGCTCGAATCCAGGCTCACGACGTGCTCAGAGATGCGCCATTTTTCGCGGGCAGGCGTTCGCCACTTTTGCTGTCAGTTTTGCTGCACTTTTAGCAACCCTGATCGCGCTCCACAACGGCATTTAAACAGTGAGAGCCGCCGCGAACGCGCTGCTCGGCTTCGGAAACCGACAGGTATTGATTGTAATCGACCATCAGCGCGATCTCTTTGCCCACAGCGCAGCGGACGGCCCGGATGACCTCCAGATCGGTTTGCACGCCGGGAAATCCGATTTTGAACTTGATGGCCTGAAAACCTTGTTCCAGTACCTGCTCAGCTTCACGGGCTATGGTCTGGGCCGATCCCATGCCCAGGCAGGCATAGGCAGGGATGGAACGGGCCTCTCCACCGAGAAGCCTGACCAGAGGAAGGCCGCGTCTGATGGAGATGATCTTTTCGGCAACACATCCAGTTTATGCCCTATCGTATCACAAAACGAAGCACGAGATGCCAGGCAAGAAGATGTCATCTTCCTATCTCATCCGGGCGCGGTCAGCCTCCTTGCGACCTCTTCCGGTGTCAAACCCGCAATCTCGACCACCTTCTGCCTGCTCCTTGCGCCGCCTACAATGGTGATGCATCTCCTGGGCAAAGCGAGCTGCGCGGAGAGCAGGTCGATCAGTGCGGCATTGGCCGCTCCCTCTACTGGTGGGGCAGTCAGATGAGCGCGAAGGCTACCGTTCTCCCAGGCAATACTATTATGGCTACTGCGCGGCGTGACCCGCACACTGATACGCATAGGCGCTCTCTCCTTCATCATCCCTCATCAGCAAACGACAAGCTCCTGATCCAGTATGACGGCTCGTCTTGCTTCTGGCCGCTGGCTGATGTAGAGCACGGTAGCGCCGTCATTGCGCAGCACGTAGCGCTCCTTTTCCTCTTCCTCGGAGCGCGACCCGGCAACGGGCGAATAGGGCAGATGAATGCCGATGGCGCTGATAATTGAACTGGAAGTGACGTAGGGAGCCTGATGGTACTCAGGCTGGCCTCTATAGCGCTGGCCTGTTCTGACTTCGACCAGTTCGTTCAGCGGCACCCTGGGCCACTTAGCCATACGCGAGGCAAAGAGCTGCCCCAGCAGGCTGCTGAAAGCGTCGAGCATATCGGTTCGCATTGTGACAAGCCGCTCCTGAGCTTGCCGGGCAGTACCGGTGAGCGCTTCGATGCGCTCAATGATGCGGTCTTGCAGCGCCAGAGCGTTTCCCTGATCAAGCGGCGGCAGTGGAACCAGCATCTTCTGGCCCAGTACCTTGCCGCCTATGAAGGGGCGCGGTCCCGGCGCCACTTTCTCCCGGATATAGAGACGTGTGCTCTCCATCAGAAAATAGTAGAAGAGGTAATCCAGGCAAATGTGCTCTTTCGGCGTCAAAGCGAGGACGGCATGGTTAAAGACAGCTTTTTCAGCATTGAGAACGCCTATTCTTCCCATTGTTTCCCGGGCCACTGCCAGCAGGAGCTTTTTGACAGGTTCCTGCTTGTAATACGTCGTGGTACGGCCCTTGCCCGGCCCGACGATGTGCATGTACTCTTTCTCAGTGACATAGCGGGTGATAGTGATTGTTTTGCTATTGTGCAGATCGCCGGAATGGATTAATGGGATAGTGCCTTCCGGTCGGGCCTGCGCTTTCGTCGCTTTTGCGCTGCCGCCTTCTATATCGGCCACCTCCTCCAGTCGAACCCACGACCAGCCCGGCGGCAAGGGCCAGCGTTCCTCTTCTCTTTGCTGCTGTGGCGCCATCGTGCTCCTGCCTTTTACTGCTTGCTTGTTGGGAAGTTCGTGCCTGTTTTACAGGAAAGCAGTATACACCAATTTTCAACAACGTGCTACAGGGATTGGCCGATCTGGGAATTTTGTTCCCTCTTGCAGAACTCTCTACACCTCGCTATACTATGTAGCGCAGCCGCCAGGAGTGCGTCTGATGCTCAGCATCCTCGCCCTCTCTAGCAGGATAGCTGCGCGGCAGGGCCGCGTCCGAAAGAGATAGTGTTTTGCGAAACATGCGCTTCGCGCATGTTTCGCAAAACACTATCTCTAAGGAGAGCGCTGCATGCGCGAGGACAGGAAGTAAGAAACAGGAAGCAGGGAAGATCATAGCTACGAGCAGTATATTACTACCGCATGCCGGCCAGACGGTGATTGTGCGCAACCGACCGGCGGTTGTGCGCTCCGTCGATGAACACCGTCATCCGAGTATGGCCGCACTGCACGAGGTTCTGGTCGATTACATCGATGGCTGGCCTCACCCTGAGAGTGATTGCATCATCTGGGAAAGAGAGCGCGGAGCCAGGGTCGTCGCCAGCCTGGCTATTCCGCGCATTGAGGAACCCGACCAGAATCCCGATCAACCCGAACTACTGCAAGCCTTTCTGCGCGCCCACCAGTGGAGCGCCGTCAATCGCCTGGCCGCACGCCGTGAAGATGACGAGGGCGCCTTGCAGCTTATTTCGCCCTGGCAGAGCGCGGTGCAGGTCGAGGATTATCAGCTCTATCCTGTGCTCAAGGCCATACTCATGCCGCGCATCTCGCTGCTGCTCGCCGACGACGTGGGCCTCGGCAAGACGATTGAGGCCGGCCTGATCCTCTCGGAACTCTTCGTGCGGCGCCGCATCAGGCGCGTGCTGATTATCTGCCCGGCCTCGCTCCAGTTGCAGTGGCGCGACGAGATGCGCGAAAAGTTTCATCTCGACTTTACCATCGTTGACCGCGATGCAACCTTCAGGCTCCAGCGCGAACTCGGCGTCGATAGCAACCCCTGGGCCTCCTATCCGCGCATTATCACTTCGATGGATTACCTGCGCCAGCGCGACATCCTGGCTTCCTTCATGGCCGCAACACAGATGCTCTCCGGTCACTTTGAGGCAATCCTGCCCTGGCAGATGCTCGTGGTCGATGAAGTGCACAACCTGGCGCCCAATAGCTATGGCGACAATAGCGACCGCTGCGAGATGCTGCGCCGTATTGCACCCCACTTTGAGCATCGCCTCTTCCTCTCAGCTACGCCCCATAATGGCTTTACTGTCTCCTTCACTGGCCTGCTCGAACTGCTGGATCCAGTGCGCTTCCAGCAAAAAGGCAAGCTCGATGCACAGGATCACGAGCAGGTGCGCCTGACGATGGTGCGGCGCTTGAAAGAAGAACTGAATGAGGAGGGCGAGCCGGACCGCTTCGCCAGGCGCCAGGTAGACGGGCTGCCAGTCTCTTTGCAGGCGGAAGAGCAGGCGCTTTTCGCCGCGCTGCGCCGCTATCGCGAGGCGCTGCACCTGCTGCTTGAGAGCGCGAGCAGGCGCGAGCGACACCTGGGCGATTTCCTGATCAAGCTGCTGACCAAACGCCTGCTCTCCAGTTCGTATGCCTTCGCGCGCACATGGTGGCGACACGTCGAGGGGCTGGAACTGCATGAGGAGAGCCTGGAAGTGACGGAGCGCACGATTGACCGCGCCGAAATGGCGATTAACGACGATCAGGAGCGCGGGCTGCGCGAAGAGGATGCTATCAAGCAGACGGGCGCGTGGCTGCGCAAATACGCAGGGCAGCTCACGCAGCAGCGGCAGGAGGTCAATGCCTGTCTGGAGCGCCTGGGGTGGAGCGCGGCGGCGATGCAACAGCCATTACAGGATGTGGCCCTGCCAATCGATGCGCGCTGGGAGCGGCTGTGGCGCTGGATCAATGAAAAACTGATGATAGGCGGGCGCCTGCGCGATGACGAACGGCTGATTATCTTTACCGAATATAAGCATACGCTCGATTACCTGATCGAGCGCCTGCGCCGCACGGGCCTGGAGCGGCCACAGGTGGAATGTCTCTATGGGGGAGCGACGAGCGAGCAGCGCGAAACGATCAAGGAGGCGTTTAACGATCCCCGGCACCCGCTGCGCATTCTGGTCGGCACCGATACCGTCTCGGAGGGCATCAGCTTGCAGTTGACGTGTCGCTATGTCATTCATCAGGAGATCCCCTGGAACCCGATGCGCCTGGAACAGCGCAATGGGCGTGTGGATCGACACGGGCAGGAGCGGGACGTGTTCGCCTACCACTTTAGCAGCGATGACGAGGCCGATCTGCAATTCATGGCGTCCGTTGTCAAGAAGGTGGACCAGGCACGCAGCGATCTGGGCAGCGTCGGTCAGATCATCGATAGTACGATTGAGGAGAACTTCACGCGGCGCAGCATCTCCCCCGACGAGCTGGAGCGCCGCGTACAGGCTGCGCGCTCCGATCCTCAGGAGAAAGAAGACCTGCGTATGCGCGACAGAGGCCAGCGCAGCTTATGTGTACGGGCGATGCAGCGCTTACAGGCGACGGAGTTGAGCCTGGCGCTCTCGCCGGAGCATGCGGCGCAATTGCTCGCGCGGGCCGTGGCCTATGAGGGTGGCGAACTGTACGCGGTAGATGACGGCAGGGCTTATCGATTTAAGAAGGTACCGGAGAACTGGAAGAAGCTGGTCAAGGAGACGATTGAGCGGCAGACGAGCGCCGTCACCGGCCTGCCCAAGCTGGTCTTTGATCCCGGCTATTTTGAGGTGGTGCATAACGGGCGCCGTATCTTCAAGCCGCGCGTCGATGCCGAGTTGATCCGCCTGGCTCACCCTTTGATGCAGCGCGCCATCGGCGTTCTGCGCCGCCAGATGTGGGAGAGCAAAGGGCTGACGCGCTGGACGATACAGAGCTGCCCGCTGCCCCGGGGCGCGCATGATATCCTGCTGCTGCACCTCTATGTGGAAATTATGAACGAGTTCCGTGAGACGGCGCACCAGGAGATCGTTTCCCTGCCCTTTGAGGTCCACGGCTATGAGCTTGAGCCGTTGGAGCCGGAGCTGTGGACTCAGGTGAAGCCACTGCCGCGCCATGATCTCTCAGCCGAGGAACTGCGCGAGCAGGTACCACGCCTGCGCAAACTCTGGTCGGAGCACCAGCACTTTATCCGCGCGCTCGTGCTGAAGAAACGCGATGAATATCGCGAGGAGTTTACGCGCCGCATGCAGCAGCGCTATCAACAGGAGAAGGCATGGGAAGAGAGCATCTTCACCGCTCGTTTGCTTGAACTGGATCGGCAGAAACAGCCCGCCGCGCTACGCGCCCTCCAGAACGAGATAGAGCGACAGCGCAGGAAGCTGTTGCAACCCGCGCTCATCCCAGAGGTGCGCCAGGAGCAATTGCAGGAGCAGCAGCGCTTGCAGGAGCTAGAGTGGCAACTGGAACACAATCATATCGAGCGCATGAAGGATCTGGTTATCAAAGAGCAGCAGCGTGTGCTGAAACAGGTGTTGCCGAAGCGCTATGCCCTGGCGACGGTTGATGTGCAACCGCTGGCGCTGGAATACCTTGTCCGCACGCCGCATGCAGGGGGCATTTCACCCTGAGCAGAGGCGCGTCATGCTGGCACGGTGCGAGATGGTATGATCGATCTTGATGGTAACAATCATCATAGGAAAGGAGCAGCGATACAATGCCGGTGATGGCGAGCTCGCAGAAGCATGCCTGGTGGTCAGAACTGCGGCACAGCGGGCTGGTGGTCGCTCCTGCCCTGCTCGAAGAATACTTCCCCGACGGCCCCGACGAGCCAAAATGGTTCAGCTATCGTAACCTGCGCGAGCGCTATGCGGCCTTCGATGCCTGGTGCCAGGGCGAACGCGCTTATCAGCAGGGTACGGATCATCGCCCCCTCTACGCCTGGCTCGATGGTGTGCTCGATACCTTCCTGGGCCACGAAGGTTCGCGCTGGCAGAAGGGCAGCAACGTCGCGGCGCAGTGGAAGCACGATACCATGCTCGGCGAGCGATTATCCCCGCAGCGCATCCTGTTCCGCGATAGCAGCCAGCGCGAACCGGCGCTCTTCGTCTGGGTTGAGGTGACGCGCCAGCTCGGCCAGGGCGGGCGCGCGGGCTATGGCCGCCTGCTGGAACTGCTGCGCGCGAAAAATGTCAAACTTGGCTTGATGACCAACGGGCGCCAGTTCCGCCTCTGCTATGCCGGCCTTGACTACGATTCCTGGGCGGAGTGGGACGCCGAGTCCTGGTTCGTCGAGGAAGAACTGCGCCACCAGTTGTACGGCTTCTATACGCTGCTCGGCCCTTCGGGCATGAATCCGCGCACGCCCGGCGCGCAAAGCTTCCCTTTATTGGAGGCAGCGGAGGCGTCGCGCTCGCGCCAGGGCGAACTTTCGGCGGTGCTGGGCGAGCAGGTGCGTGAGTCGATAGAACTGCTGCTCAACGAACTGAACCGGGCGGTCCGCCAGCGGCCAGAACTGCTCGCTATCGTGCGCAGTTCGCCGCAGGGTGGCGCCCTGGCGCAGAAGCGGCTGATGGAGGCGCTCTACCAGGCCACAGTCCGCATCATCATGCGCCTGGTCATCATCCTCTTCGCCGAGGCGCGCGACCTGCTCCCCCGCTCGCTGGCGACTTACAACGATAGCTACGGCCTCGAAGGTCTCTATGAGCAACTGCGCCGCGCACGGCAGGATGAGGGCCATCGCGCGCTCGAAGAGCATTATAGCGCCTGGCCGCGCCTGCTCAGCCTCTTCTCGCTGATTTATTACGGCTCGTCAAGTCCCACTCTGCCGGTGCAGGAATACGGCGGCCTGCTCTTCCGCCCCGGCGAACCGGAGAGCCAGGATGCCGCGCTGCGCGCCATCAGCCTCTTCGAGTCACCGGATATCGCCATCTCGGACGCGACGGTGCTGCGCCTGCTCGAACTGCTCAAAAATGGGCGGCTCAAGATCCGCCAGGGCAGCCATAGCCGCTGGGTGAATGGCCCGGTGGACTTCTCCGAACTGCGCACCGAGTATATCGGCCTGATGTACCAGGGCCTGCTCGACTTCAACCTGCATACGACCACCGAGCCGATGGTCTTCCTCAATCTGGGCCAGGAGCCGGTGCTGCCGCTCAAGCTGCTCGAAGAGATGTCCGACCAGCATCTTAAAGACCTGCTCAAGAAGCTGCGTGTGGAGAAGAGCAGCGTCCCCGCCGCCTCGGAAGAGGAGGCGAGCGCGGGCGAAGATGAGGAGAACGAGGACGCGGCGGAGGAGATTGAGGAGGAGCCGGTAGCCGAAGGCGCCGAGGTCGAGGACGAGGTAATCGAGGATGAGGGCGACGAGGCTGAGGAAGAAGAGGACGAGGCGGGCACGCTGAGCGAGGCGGACCTGCGCCGCCAGCGCGCTCTGCGCTGGGCCGAGCGCGCCGTCGAGGTCGCCGGCCTGCTCAAAACCAGAAAGCCAGAGGAACGGCAAAAGGACGCGCTCTACCTCTATGAACAGGAGCGCGAGCGCGAGGCGCGCCGGCTGATTAAGCGCGCGCTCGACCAGGACGAGTTCTACCTGGTGCGGCGCGGCGGCACGCGCAAAGGTTCAGGCACGTTCTATACGCGACCACAACTGGCGGTGCCGATTGCGCAGCGCACCCTGGAGCCGCTGCTCTACACGGTGGGCGAGGACGGGGCGCGCCTCCCGCGCACGCCGGAAGAGATCCTGGCGCTCAAGGTCTGTGACCCGGCCTGCGGCTCGGCCTCGTTCCTGGTCGCGGCCCTGCACTATATCACCGACGCCCTCTATCAATCCCTGGTCTATTACCGGCGCATCAATGCCATACCGGACGAAAATGGCGTCTATATCAGGATTACGCTGCCTTTCGGCGAGCCATCGCGCGCGCGGCCAGAAGAGGAGCTATTGCCGGTGCGCGCTGATGATGAGCGCCTTGAGCCGATGACTAAAGCCCGCCTGCGCCGCTACGTGGTCGAGCGCTGCCTGTATGGCGTCGATCTTTCACCGCTGGCCGTCGAACTGGCGCGCATGAGCCTCTGGATCGAGACGATGGATCGCGACCTGCCCTTCACCTTCCTCGATCACAAAATCAAGGTCGGCAATTCGCTCGTCGGCGCCTGGTTCGATACCTTCCGCGAATATCCGGTGATGGCCTGGCTGCGCGACGGCGGCGATGCCAGGCATACCAACGGCGTGCGCTACAAACCCAACGAGTGGACCAACGCGATCAAGCAGACGCGCAACGATGTCATCAAACCGGAAATTGTGGAGCAGATCAGGGCGAGCCTGCCGCAGCTCTTCCCCGAAGATGTGCAGCAGACGCCGGAGGGTATCCACGACCAGATGACAAACGAGATGGAGCAGATCCATCGCATGCCCATCGAGTCGATCCGGGAGCGTGAGGAGCGCTATCGTGCTATGCAGGACCGCACCGAGTACCAGGAGATGAAGCGCGCCTTTGATCGCTGGTGCGCGGCCTGGTTCTGGCCCGGCGATGAACTGGCCTGCGCGCCGACGCCGCGCAACTTCTACAATCCCTCCGCGCGCACGCGCGAAATCGTGGACGAACTGGCGAACGAACTGCATTTCTTCCATTGGGAGATCGAATTCCCCGAAGTCTTCGCCAGGCGGGAGCACGGCTTTGACGCCGTACTCGCCAACCCACCGTGGGAGATCTCCAAGCCCGTTTCGCTGGAGTTCTTCAGCGACTACGATCCGCTCTACCGCGCCTATGGCAAGCAGGAAGCGTTACGGGAGCAGCGTCACCTCTTTGAGCTTGACGCGGGCATCGAGCGCGAGTGGCTGCTCTACCAGGCGTATTTCAGGGGCATGAGCAACTGGGTTGGCCGAGCCGCCTCGCCTTTCGGCGATCCTATCGTACCCGATATGGAGAGCTTCACCATCCTGCGCGGCAAAAAGGGCGCGGAACTGCACAAACTATGGCGGCAGCGCCGCAGTAAGTACCAGAGCTACTGCGACGGCGCGGAGCCGTTTCGCTATCAGGGCGCGGCAGACCTCAATACCTACAAGCTGTTCCTGGAGGTGGCGCACCACTGCCTGAAAACCGGGGGCCGGCTTGGCATGCTCGTGCCCTCCGGCCTCTATACCGACCGTGGCTCGGCGGAACTGCGCAGGCTCTTCCTCGACCACTGCCGCTGGCTCTGGCTCTTCGGCTTCATCAATCACCGCCGGATCTTTTCTATCCATAGCGCGTTCAAATTCGTGGCGCTGCTGCTGGAGAAGGGCGGGCGCACGGATACGCTGCGCGTGACCTTCAACCAGGAGCAGCTTGAACAACTGGAGCAGCCGGAGCCTGTGCTGCTCGACTTTCCGCGCGAGCAGGTGGAGCGCTTCAGCCCGCGCTCGCTGGCGATCATCGAGGCGCAGACCGCGCGCGACCTCGCCATCCTTGAGAAGCTCTACAGCAATACGGTCCTGCTCGGCGATCAGCACGCCGGGAGCTGGCAGATCCAGTATGCCACCGAATTTCACATGACCAACGATTCGAGGCTCTTTCCGCCGCTGCCGCAGTGGCAGGCGCGCGGCTATCGTCCCGACGGCTACGGGCGCTGGCGCGACGACGATGGTAATATCGCGCTGCCGCTCTACGAGGGGCGCATGATCGGCGCCTTCGATCCGAGCAAAAAAGGTTGGGTGAGCGGCAAAGGGCGCGGAGCCGTATGGCGCGATATCCCGTTTGATGATAAGGTGATACAGCCCCAATATCTTGTTGCATATAAAGATAGTCAAGAAAGAATTGGCAAGCCTGGAAGTAGCAAAATCAGCTTTATGAGTATAGGATCTGCTACTAACGCCCGCTCAATGTATGCTAGCGTTGTCGATAATTTGCCCTGTGGGCATTCACTTGCAATAATAAAAATTACTTCCCTCCGCTTCTCCGACATTATAGCGCTAGCTGGCGTTCTAAATTCATTTACATATGATTACGCAATGCGTAATCGTCTGGGAGGACTTAATCTCAGCTATTTCGTACTTGCCGAGACGCCGCTGATCCCTCCCGCGCGGCTGCTGCCGACGCCGTGCGCGCGGCTGGCGGCGCGGCTCAACCTCATCATGCCCTGCTTCGCCCCGCAGTGGCTGGAGCTGCGCGCGGCGTATCCCGAACTGGAGTGGCAGCACTGGCGCCAGCTCTGGGCCATCACGTCGCACGAACGCCTGCGCCTGCGCTGCATTCTCGACGCCATGATTGCCGAATTGTACGGTCTGGAGTATGATGATTTTGCCTGGATTCTGCGCGACGACAGGACCAACGCGAAGGGATTCTGGCGCGTCGATAAGGATAAGCCGCCGGAACTGCGCCATACGACGCTGGCGCTGGCCGCCTTCAAACGTTTGAAGGAGGTGGGTTTCGCGGCGTTCTGCCAGGAGGATTGGCAGTTTCCGCCGGAGGTGGCGGAACGCCTGGGGCCGCGCTTCACCGCCTGGCAGCAAGAAGGCTCGGTTGGCGAGAGCTGGGCCGAGTGCGAGGGGCACGCCGCACGCATGCAAATCGATGGTCTCGTCAGTCCAGGTCCGGTCATGCCGGGGGAGCGGATTGCCGGGAACAATGCCGCCTATGACGAGCGGAGCGATGGTGCGGGCAGTCGTATTGGCGAGAAGGCGGAGGCGTGGCAGTTAGATCTGTGGGATTCTGATGCTCGCGCGTAGGTGTGGTGCGGGATCCTTCGCTGCGCTCAGGATGACACTGTGGCCGCTCAGGATGACACTGGGAGAGGATAAGGATACGTTCGATGACAATGACGACGATCAACCCGATACGTTTTGCCAGCCAGGTCAACAAACAATTCCTGGACTACCAGCTTACCGCGTTCCCCCTGACTGACCCGGACCTGGCAGCGCAGGCGCGGACCACGCTGCACGGCGGCCTGGGGCGTTCGCCGCTGATCCAGGGGCCATATATCTCACTCAGCAAAGCCTTCCGGCAGGGGCGCGACCTGCGCACGCTGGCGCGCGAGGGGCTGGTACATCCTGCGCTACCCGGACTGGCACCTTACCCCGTGCTCTTCGCCCACCAGGACGAAGCCCTGCGCCAGATCAGCGCCGGCAGGCACTGCCTCATCGCCACCGGCACCGGCTCCGGTAAGACCGAAGCCTTCCTCTATCCCATTCTCGATCACTGCCTGCGCCTGCGCGACGAGAACGCGCCCGATGGCGTCGTCGCCGTCCTCGTCTACCCCATGAATGCCCTCGCCATCGACCAGCTTGGCCGCCTGCGCAGCATGCTCGCCGGCTCCGGCATCTCCTTCGGCATGTACGTCGGCACCACGCCCGCCGATGATGGCGATGTACAAAACGTCGTGCGGCTCAAAGAGGGTGAGGGGCGCCGCGAATTTGAGCGTCACAGCCAGCGCTACAAAGAGCACGAAGGCGTCATCGTCTCACCGTGCGAGGAGCGGCTGACCGAAAAGGATATGGCCGCGCGCCCGCCGCGCCTGCTTCTCACCAACGTCAACCAGCTCGAACTGCTGCTCACGCGCGGCAAAGACCTGGGCATGTTCGTCGATGCCCCGCTCAAGTTCCTCGTCTTCGACGAAGCGCATACCTACAGTGGCGCGGTTGGCGCGGAAGTTTCGTGCCTGATCCGCCGCTTGCGCGCTTTCTGTGGCAAGAGCGCCGACGACGTTATCTGTATTGGCACATCGGCAACCGTCACCGACCTGAGCGACGAAGACGGCGAAGAGGCGGCCTTCCAGTTCGCGCACCGTTTCTTCGGTGTGAATGCACGCCGCGTGGCCCTGGTGCGCGAGCAGTACGAGACGACAACCTTTCCCACAGCGCGCCACACACCCGCGCCTCCCGGTGATAGCGCCGCGCTGCTCGAACGCACCCTGCGCGCCATCGAGGCGGGGGACGAGCAGCGGATCCGCGAATGCGCCGCGCTCCTCACCGGCGAAGCCATGCCGGAGCTTCTACCGTGGAGCGAGGCCCTTTACGAACATCTCACGCATAACGAAGCTGTCTATGCTATTTTCCAGCAGCTCGATCAGCCGCTCTATCTGCCCGAAGCCGTGCAGCGCATCCAGGGCGCGCTGGGGCGCCATACGCTGATCGTCGATGACGGCGCGCTGGCCGAACTGCTCTGCTATCTCGTGCTGGGAGCCGCCGCCGAGAGCGAGGGCAATCCGCTCATGCGCCCGAAGGTGCATTATTTTGTCAAGGGCCTGGAGGGGGCCGTCATCGCCTTCGTGCCTCAACGCGGCCAGGGCGAAGAGTTTCGCGCCGAACTGCATCTCTCGCTCGCCGCGGCCATGCAGCGCGAATCGGTTGAGCCGGCGGCCTGCCCGCCGCTGCTTGTGTGCAAGAACTGCGGGCAGCATTATCTTGAGGGTCACTATCGCAACTTTGTCATGGAGGATGGCAAGCTCGCCGGCGGCGACCTGGAGGGCGATAACACCGTCTGGGAGGTCGCCGACGAGACCGAGGGCGGCCAGCGTGTGCTCTTCACTAACCGCTTCACCTCCGAAATTGATGCTGAAGATGACCTCGCCGCGCAGCGCCTTAACAAGAAGCGGCGCCAGCTCTACTTCTGCCACTACTGCGGCACGCTGCACCTGCTGCAAGGATCGTGCCAGGGGGCGCGCTGCAAACGGCAGGGACCGCTCGTCCCGGTCTGGGTGATCCAGCTCAACGAGCGTGGCAGGCTGCCGCTCTGTCCCAGTTGCGGGCAGCGCAGCAATACCATCGGGGAGCGCATGATCGAGCCGATCAAGCCACTGCGCGCGATTACCGTCGCCGATGTGCATATCCTGGCGCAGAACATGATTAACGCCGTGGAGGGGGAAGAGCGAAAGCTGATCGTCTTCACCGACAATCGCCAGGATGCAGCCTTTCAGGCTGGCTGGATGCAGGATCACGCTCGCCGCTATCGCCTGCGCCACCTGATCTACGACTTTCTGAAAAGTTGTGCTTATCCCTGCTCAATTACCGACGTGCGCGAGCACCTGATGACGCGTTTTCGCCAGGATCGCGCCCTGACCCGCGCGCTGGCTCCCGAAGTCTTCACCGGGCGCGCCGATGAAGCCTTCGGCCATGAGCTTGACCGCCAGCTCAGCTACTATCTGCATATCCTGCTTGTGCGTGAGTGGTCCACAAGCTTCAAGCAGCGCGACAGCCTGGAGACCTGGGGCAAGGCACGCGTTGTCTACGCCGGCGTTGAGGACGAACATCCCTGGATTCAATCCTGGGCCAGACAGCTCGGCATCGAGCCGCGAGAACTCGCAGGTGGCATCGCCTCGCTGCTCGATGCCTACCGGCGCAATCGCCTGCTGCATGACGCCAGCGCGCCGATCTTCGCCCGCTACTGGCGCGAGGGCGACGATGAAGTGCAGCGCGGCTATCTGCCCTTCTTCGATTTTCCGCCCAAAGGCATGAAGGAGCAGCGTGAGAGCGGGGACCGCGAGATCTACGTGATCCAGTTCCGTTCGCAGAAGGGACAGACACTCACCCAGAACTACCTGAGCAAATGGAAGCTTCCCAAAGAGCGCTATGACGATTTTCTCGAGGATCTCTGGAGCTTCCTGACCGGGGTTGTGAAAGTACTGGAGCCGGTGACGCTCACCGGCGCGCGCGGTAAAGCGCTGCCGGGCGCAACGGGCGTTTACCAGGTCGCGGCGGCAAAATGCGGACTGGTCACGCAGCACGAGCGCTATCGCTGCAACGTCTGTCAACGCGTTCATACGCGCAAAGGCCCGCTGGCCGCCTGCACGGCCATGCATTGCAAGGGCACGCTGCTGCGCGAGGAGCCGCCCGCCGATGATTATAACGTTGCCATGCTCGACCTGCCCTTCTCGATGCTCGCGGCGCAGGAGCACTCGGCTCAGGTGCCAGCGAAGGAGCGCGAGGCTATCGAGCAAGAATTCAAAAAGCCGGAAGGCAAATATAACTGCCTGGTGGCAACGCCGACCTTAGAGATGGGCGTTGATATCGGCGCCCTCGATATGGTTCTGCTGCGCAACGTCCCGCCCCGGCCCTCCAACTACTGGCAGCGCGCCGGGCGCGCCGGGCGCCGCCAGCATATGGCTGTGATCTACACCTACTGCCGGCGCAGCGATCACGATAGTTATTTCTTTGAGGATCCGACGCGCATGCTCGGTGGGCGCATCGAGACGCCCCGCTTCAATCTGCACAACGAGGTCATGGTGCGCAAGCATGTGCATGCCGCCATTCTCTCCGCCATGTTGCGCCTCGCGCGCCACACTCCGAAGGTGGACGAGCGCGATAAATCGTGCGGCTACACACAGGAGAAGATCATCCCACCTGAAGCGAAGATCACTACGCACGACGCGATGGTCCCCCCACCGGGCGGAGACGCACGATTTATCGCGCCTCCCGCCAAAATGAGCGCCTTCGATCTTGAAGAGCTGGAAGCCGCGCGCGCCATCGCCTTCCCCGACTACCTCGTCACCTATCTCTTCGACGAAGGCAACTTCTACCGCCAGCAGCCCTACAGCGTCGCCCCGCTCGCAACCGTCATCAGCAAACATAGACAATATTTCCTGTCTACCGTCCGCGAGATCTTCGCCCACTACTGGCCCCAGATGGACCGGCGCGTCGTCAGCGAGGAGGCGCTGGAGCGCTACTGCGACGAGATGCCCGCACGCCTGCAAGAAGTCGTCAATCGCCTGCATGGCCGCCTGCTCTGGGCCGTGCGCGTGCAGGAGAAGCTATTGGCGGCGCAGCAGCGCGGCCTGCTCGAACCCGAAGACGAGCGCATGCTGGCACGCTGCAAGCGCTACCTGCAACAACTCGCCCACAAAGATATGAGCACCTATACGCTCACTGTGCTGGCTACCGAAGGCTTCCTGCCGGGCTATGGCACCTACGAGAGCGGTATCAAAGCCTTTGCCAGCCGCGCCGCCGTCGCAGGCGAGAGAAGACGCGACTTTGAGCTTTCGCGTATCCCCTCAATGGCGCTGCGCGAATTTATTCCAGGCAACCTCATCTATGCTAACGGCGGGCGTTTCAGGCTCGCGCTCTATCATTTTCCTCTCGCCGAGCAGCAGGAGATGCTGGAGCGCTACCAGGTAGATATCGAGCGCGAACGCGTCGCCGAGGTCAGCATCCAGGCGGAGGCCACGCAGTATGGCGCAATGCAGGGCGCACTGCTCTCAGGCATGCCCATCTGCGATGCCGACCTGGCCTACGTCTCGCGCATCAGCGACGAAGAAGTGAACCGCTTCCAACTGCCGGTTGCGCTGCCGGGCTATCTCAAGCAGACGCATCGCGGCGGCCAGGTCTACAGCATCGCGGGCAAAGAGATACAGCATCGCTTCGGACAGCATGTACGGCTCGTCAACATCGGCCCGGCTGATCGCGCCAGAAAGGGCTATCTCGGCTACCCCATCTGCACCGTCTGCGGGGCAGTGCGCTCGCCTTACGCCTCCGAGCGCGAACTTGAACATTTTCGGCAACTCCACCGCGAGCGCTGCGGCAAGGAACCGCAATGGATCGCGCTCACCACCGATGGCAGGTTCGATGGCCTGCTCTTCCAGGGCCTTGCCGACCGCCAGGCCGCCGTCAATCTTGGCGAGGCGCTGCGTATCGGATCAGCGCGCGTGCTGGAGATGGAGACCGAGGACCTGCAATTGCTTCCACTGCCGCAGGCCGACGGCTCCTATCACCTCTTCCTCTACGATCCTATGCCCGGCGGTTCGGGCCTGCTCTCGCAACTGATCGCACAATGGGAGACCATCCTTGAGAATGCCATGCAGAGCCTGAGCCAGTGTCCTGCTGAATGCCTCGCCAGTTGCTACTATTGTATGCGCACCTATCGCAATATCTTCTATCACGACCTGCTTGATCGCCACATCGCTGTACACCTGTTGAGCGAGTATCAGCAGCGACCCGTCTCCGAGCGCGAATTGCCGCCGGTGCAGCAGGTATCGGCGCGCGAAGCGCGGCCCGGCAATCGCGGCGAACTGGCGCTGGCCGAACTGCTGGAGCAGGCCGGGCTGCCACGCTTTGAAGCTCAACACAGCATCGACCTGGGCAAGCCCCTGGGCGTCACCACCCCTGATCTCTTCTATGACGACCCGGTGAGCGGCACGCAGCTTGCCATCTACCTCGACGGGCTATCCAGAGGCATTCACGGCAACACCAACCAGCAGCGCATAGATCGCATGATCCGCGAGAGCCTGGAAATGGAGGGCATCGACGTAATCGAGATTGCCGCCTCCGACCTCGACGACCCGGAAGCCATGAAACGCCACCTCAAGCGCATCAGCATGAAACTGCGCCGGCGCTAAACCCGGGCCTTTCATCCTTCGCTGCGCTCAGGATGACACGGGGCGCTCAGGATGTCATGGATAGGCGCTCGGGCTGACATCCTGGCGCACGGTTCCTACCAGCGCCCCATCAGATCGCGCAGGTCGCGGATCTGCGCATCGTCGGACCACAGCGCCTCCATGATGCCGTAGGCCGCCAGCGCCTCCTCGTAACGATGCTCGCTCCGCAAATTCTTCGCACCCTGCATCCCCGCCATCCATAGCGGCACAATCAATTCTTTGTCCTTGTTCGGGCGCTTCAGGGCTGCGAGCACCATGTGATTAATAACTGAGATACGCGAGCGTTCCGAGGCAACCGGCACCTTGAGTGCCTGAGTCTGTGGATCAAGGATTTTCTCGAACACATTGTACGCATCGCTATATTGTCCCAGATAGTAGTAGGTCTTCGCATCATAGAACGTTGGTCCGTCGTGCTCTACATAAACAAAGCGCTCGTCATCACTTGCAGAGGCGAAGGCATCATACATCTGCGCCGAAGCGGCCAGAGCATCTTGCTGGTAATGATTGTAGGCTTGCCCTTCTGCTATCGCTGCAAGCGCCTTACTCTTTATCAGCGATGGGATCGGCTCCGTCGCATGATCGAGCAGATGTTGTGTCCGTAAAGCGGCATTGAGCGCCTGCTTTCCCTGCTTGCTACAGACTGAGAGCCATTCGAGGTCGTGAAAGATGACGAGTTGTAAAGCTAACTCTCCACTCTCTTCGGCATAGGTCAATGCCTGCTGCGCGTAGTTGCCAGCGCGCTGCGGCCCTTCCCGATGCAGAGCAAGCCTGGCCTTGAGCAGCAAGCATTGCGCGGCTAATTGCGCGGCCTCCTTGCGATGGATGGAAGACTCTTTGACCATCGTTTGCAAGGTGGGCAGATAGCCGGTGATGGCATCGAAGGCGATAGCAATATCTTCGTGCTGGCCTTTGGC
>Ga0209061_1001017_pt1 | contig 53112 bp, 56 predicted proteins | sample Coa_R1_10_FD_187157 | JGI IMG/M metagenome (GOLD analysis project Ga0209061, IMG submission 187157) | Surface soil microbial communities from Centralia Pennsylvania, which are recovering from an underground coalmine fire - Coalmine... | ecosystem: Environmental > Terrestrial > Soil >... | reverse complement strand
CACGCGAAGTGGAGCTTTTTCGCCGAGCACCGGAGAGAACTCGACGACCTGTACGATCGTCTCGTCACGCTCCGCCGGACGATGGCGATGAAGCTCGGCTATGAAAGCTACATCCCTCTGGGGTATGCGCGAATGCGCCGCATCGACTACGCGCAAGAAGACGTCGCACGATACCGCGACGAGATCGTGCGGGAGATCGTCCCGCTGGCGCGTAAGGTCGTCGAGCGCCGCGCGCGAGCGCTGGGGATCGAGCGCCCGATGTACTGGGACGAGACGATCGCCGACGCCGACGGCAACCCGCAGCCGCTCGGGAACGGCGATTGGCTCGTCGCCGAGCTGACGGCGTCGTTCGCCGCCGTCGATCCGCGGCTCGGCGAGTTCGCCCGAATGATGCGCGAAGGAGGCTTCATCGACTACGAAAATCGGCCGGGTAAAGCCTTGGGCGGCTATTGCACGAGCTTTCCGACCGACGGGCAACCATTCATTTTCGCGAACTTCAGCGGGACCGATTCCGACGTCACGACCCTGATTCACGAGATGGGTCACGCCTTCCAAAACTGGCGGAGCCGCGAGATTCCGAACATCGACGAGATCTGGCCGACGATGGAATCGGCGGAGATCCACTCGATGAGCCTGGAGTATTTGGCCTTCCCTCAGATGGAGCGGTTCTTCGGTGAGGCGGCCGAGCGCTTTCGGCGCAAGCACCTGAGCGATGCTCTGCTGTTCTTACCGTACGGCGTCGCCGTCGACCACTTTCAGCACCTGGTCTATGAACGTCCGGAGGCGACGCCGGACGAGCGCGCCGCGATGTGGCGCAGCGTCGAGGAGCGCTATCTGCCGTGGCGCGACTACGGCGACCTGGCGCATCCCGCGGCAGGCCGCGCCTGGCAGCAACAGCGGCACATCTACCTCTCACCGTTCTACTACATCGACTATACGCTCGCGCTCTGCTGCGCGCTGCAATTTTGGGTCGCATCGCGTCGCGACTATCGCGGCGCCCTCTCCCGGTACGTTGCGCTCAGCGACCTCGGCGGGACACGACCGTTCCGCGAGTTGGTCCACGCGGCGGGGCTCCGCGTCCCGTTCGAGCCCGGTGTCTTGGCTCAAGTCGCCGCCGAGGCGGCGACGTTCCTGGAGCTTTGAGGGCGGGATCTACCGGCGCGGAGTCGTCGTGACCGACTCTGCGATCCCCAAGATGCGCCGGGGATTCTCGACGCACATCGTGTAGATCTCGCCCTCGCTGAAGCCGGCGTCCAGCAGCCGGTCGGCCATCAGCGCGAAGCCCGTCTCGACGGCGGGATTGAACGGCTGACCGAGGTCGGTCGAGACGAACGAATGCTCGGGTTTGGTTCGGCGGATGTTCGTAAAGACCGTTTCCCACTCGGTCTTCCCGGTATAGGGGGTCGTGAAGCAGCGCTCGAGCAGCGCTCCGCGCTCGGCGAGCGCGTACTGATCGCGAGCATCGAGATTTTGCGAGGGAAACTCCGGATGCGTGATGATGATCCGCTTCACGCCCTCCTCGAGGGCGGCATCGACGACGGCGAAGATTTCGTCACGTCCGAGATGACCGGTCGCCAATACCATGTCGTGATGCGCGATGATGCGCAGGACGTCGCGGACCTCCGGCAACACGTTGTTCTCCGCGTCGACGACGAGGACGGGATCGACCTTGAAGCCGCGCGCCCGCAGCTCGCGCTGCGTCTTGGCCCAAACGGGGACGATCTCACCCGGCTTGGGGTCGGAGCGCCCGATCGGTTCGTTCAGCGCATCGAACGTCGGGAACCATACGATCTTCGCCCCTTCCATCGCCGCGATCTCGACCGCCATCGGGTTCATCCCGCCGACCGCGTTGTTCAGGGTGATCGCGCCGATCGCATGAGCACCGGGGACGACCCTGTTGACGATGCGAGCACGCTCGGCCGTCGGAGTGTAGTGACTCTTCAACACGAAACCGCCCAAGCGCCATTCGCCGAACTGCTCGGCCAAGGTGACGTCGTCGGTGATCCGCTCCATGACGTCGGGCGCGACGTGAACGTGCAAGTCGTACGCGCCCTCGACGATTCGCCGTGCGCGCTCCGATGCGCGTTCTCCGCGGGTGTCAGCCTGCTGGCACAAGATCTGCTCCTTTTTCCGCCAGGCGCGTGAACGATTCGGCCGTCGCGCGAGCGATGAGCGGCGGGATACCGAGCTCCTCGAGCATCGCCGAGGCGTCTTCCATCTCGTGGGCACGCCGCTTCGCATGCTTGTGCGTCCCTTCGACCATACGGGTCAGCGTCGTTTCGTCCGCTTCGACGAACGACTTGATGATATCGGAACGCAACCAATCTTCGACGCCGACGGCACGCGCCGCCGCGAGCGCCTCGAGGATCGCAGCCGCGAAGCCCTTGTAATAGACGGACCGGGTCAGTTTTCTCGCATTCGCCTCGCCGGGCCGCGTCCCGATGAAGCCGATCGGCGTACCCAGCGGACGCAACAGCTCGGCATAGGCCCGTGCCCCGCTCCCGGCGAGGAACATCGGCACCTTGATCCCGAGCGGAGGAACAGGGGCCATCATCGCGACGTCGACGAACGCTGCACCCGACGGTTCGATGATCTCGGCGAGCCGTGCTTTCAGGGCCGGCCCGGCCGTATTATGATCTGCGAAGATCTTCCCCGGGGCGAGAAACGGGACCGTCTCACGGGCGACGTCTTCGGCGACGATCGCCCAGTTGACCGAGATCACGATATCGGCGCCTTCGACGGCGGCGCGATGGCTCTCGGCGATCGGGATCTCGCTCAGATCGCCGTGCAGGTCCGGATCCCAGCCGCGAACCGTGCGACCCGCTCGGACGAGATCGCGAGCGATCAGCGAGCCGGCCTCGCCCAGTCCCAAGACCGCGAAGACGTTTCCGGTACTCATGCGTCGGTATTCCGCTGCAAGATGACGGCTCCTACACGTACTCGCCGGCGTGCGCCCCGACGCGTTGCCACGGCTCGTCGATCGGGATCAGGCGCTGCTCGCTCGCGATCCGGTCGTAGGGAATCGAGGGGTCTTGGCCGATCAGCGGGAGCCCGGCTTGGAACGCTTTGATCGCCTCGAGCATCCGTCGCCGCATCCGGATGACCGCGACGTCGGACTGACCGAGGTGCTCTTGGGAACGATCGACGATCGGGCCCATCGATTCTTGCGCCGCGATGTCTTGCTTCTGAAAGCCTTTGATCCCGGTCCAGCTCCCACGCTTCATCGCCGCACGATCCTGCTGCCAGCGATTCTTGGCGTGGCCGAGCGGGAACCAGTCTTCATCCAGATCGACGCCCGGCTCGACGTTGAGGCTGCGCCGCAACTCGGCTTCGTCGACCGGGGTCCCGTTCTGGCTGTGAAAAACGTCGAAGAGCATCGTGTGCTCGTCGTCCATCGGGACGAAGATCTGCGTGTGGGCCGGCTGATCGGGATCGAGCGGCGGCGGGATGAACGACGTGCACGGTACGACGAACAACGTGACGCGGACGTATTTGTACTTGTCCGGATCCTCGTTCGGCGTTCGGATCGCAGCATAGCGAAAACCGTACGCCGTATCCTCCGCTTCCAATCGCGGCGAGAGATCGCGCGAGACGGCGAATCGCTTCTCCCAATCGCGCGAGCTCCCGCGATGCAGGTACCAGGAGTGAGCCGAATCGATGCTCCCTTCGACGGCCTGTAAGAAATTCGCACGGATCCCGATCTTCGTGATCCCGATGAGGTTCCGAGGGAAGCTCGTCCAGGGATACGCAGGGAACGGCGGCTGGAGCTCGGGCGGGCCCATGTACGTCCAGACGAGCCCGCCCGCCTCACGCGTCGGATAGGCGGTGAGGCGAACGCGCTCCTTGAAACCGTAATCATGCGGTTCGGTCGGCATGTCGACGCAACGGCCTTCGACATCGAACTTCCAGCCGTGGTAGATGCAGGTCAAACCGCACTCCTCGTTGCGTCCGATCACGAGCGAGGCGAGCCGATGGGGACAGCGTGCGTCGAGCAAGCCGACGCGCCCGTTCGTGTCCCGAAACGCGACGAGATTCTCGCCGAGTAACCGTACCGCGACGGGCGTCCCGTCGGGCTCTGCAACCTCTTCACTGAGGACCGCCGGGAGCCAATAGCGCCGCATCATCCGCCCCATCGGGGCATCGCCTTCGATCTTCGTCAGCAGTTCGTTTTCTTGACGTGAGAGCATCGTTTCGATCCTTACTGTAGTTCAGGCGGGCCCACCCGCGACTAAAACACGCGAGGACGGTCGAGCGGTCTCTCCGCCGGCACCGCTTCCATCCCGAGGACCGTGATCGGCATCCCACGTTCCCGATCGGTCCGCCTGCAGGCCGACACGGCGTCGTACGCCTCTTTCGATAAGAGGACATAGCGCGGTCGCTCACCCCGTTCGCGCGCCTGCGCGATCAACGGGCGAATCTCGTCGAGCAAGACGGCGAGCGAGGGGACCGTATCAACCATGGACGACCTCCGCGGTGACGAGCACTTCGCGCCGCAGGCGCGAGGATTCGAGCAGGGCGAGCATCGCCGCGACCGTCGCCATCCCCCACCGACCGTCGTGGAGCGCCGGCGTTCGATGGACGACGGCATCGTAGAGCTCGTCGACGACGTTGTCCTTGTTCGGGAAGGCACGGCCGGGCGGTAAGGCGACCTCGCGTCTCCCGGCGTCGTCATAGATCAGGACGCCGTCGGCCGAAGGCCGTAGATCGCCGCGCTCGCAGCTGACGAGAAGGAAGCCGAAGTGCGGCTGATGGGCGACCCCGTCGGCCGTGCGTATCCCACGTCCGCCCAAACCGCTCGCCGCCTTGGCGCGGGCCTCTTCCTCAGGCGAGAGCCCGCGCAACGCGGCTCGCGCGGCGCCGTAGCGCGGCGTCGGTTTCTCGGCGCCGCTTTCCGCGATCCAGAACGCAAGCTCGTCGCTGTCGAAACGATCGTAACCGCTGTAGATGAGGACTGCGGTCGCGCCGCTCTCGAAATCCAAGAGCGCCGCCATCGCGCCTTCGGTCGGTCGCGCCGGATCCCATACCCCGGTGACCGCCTTTACGGAACGCAGCGGCCCGCCGTCGAGCGCGCGCGCGATCTCGATCTGGTGCGGGACCTGATTGTACATGATCCCGCCCCCGGCCGAGGTATCGAGCTCCTCGGGACGACGGGGGCGATACAAGAAATCGGTGTAGACGAGATTCGTCATCATCCGCAGGCGGCCGAGCTCGCCACCGACGATGATCTCGCGCATCCGTCGAATCGCCGGATCGAAGCCGTGCGTATGGCCGACCACGAGGACCGTCCCGGCGCGCTCGACCGCATCGATCATCGCGCGGCAGTCCTCGAGCGTGAGCGCCATCGGCTTCTCGACGATCGCATGTAACCCTCGCTCGGCGGCGTGGATCACGTCCGCGGCATGGCGTTGATGCGGGGTGGCGATGTACACCGCGTCGAGCCGTTCGCGCGCCGACATCGACTCGATCCCGTCGTAGGTCGGGACCGCGTAATCGCTCGAGAAGCGCGCCCGAATCTCGGGGCGCAGATCGGCCCCGGCGACGAGCGTGATCCCCGGATGCGCCAGGATGCTAGGGAGCATCGAGGACGCCGCCCGACCGAGCCCGACGATCCCGATACGGAGCACTTCCACCGCCATACCGTACCTATAGCCCGAGGGCGATACGTCGGCCTCTCTTCACGCCGCGCTCATGCGCGCGCCGACTCGCGATAGCGAATCCGTCCAGGGAATGCAGCGTCGATCGCATGCCACGCGGAGCGAATCGCCTCGGCGTCTCCGGCCGCGATCTCCCCGAAGGGCGGATAGCAGGTCCCGACGTCCAAACCGATCGCGCGCATCGACTCCTTCATGACGCCGACCATCCCGCCGTGATCGACCCAGCGCGCCGGAAACTCCGAGGCGAAGCGGTGAACGGCGATCGCCGTCTCGTAATCCTTTCTGCGGAATGCGTCGATCATGATCGCGCACAGAGCGGCGCCGGGCGGCGGCATCGTCGCTCCCGACGCGCCCAGCTCGAGGCACGGGAGCATCACCTCCATCGTGGCGAAGACGTGACCCAGACCCGCCTCCTCGACGTCTTTGATCAAAAGTCCGAGATAGCGCTGGTTGCGCGAGCTCTCCTTTACAGCGACGACGTAGTCGAGCTTCATCACCTCGATGAGCTGCGCCAGCGACGGTTCGGTCCCGGGGCCGGGATTGACGTACGCGACGATCGGGAGCGGCGCCTCGCGCCCGATCGCCTCGAAATATCGGACCAGCTCGCTCGTCGACGGCTTCCCGCCCGAAGGCCGATTGGGGAGGAGCAACTGAACGGCGTCGGCTTTGACCGTGACGGCCAGCTCGACGAGTTCGAGCGCGCGGCGATACGACGCATGCGAAACGCCGACGATGATCGGGACACGTCCGCCGACGAGGTCCGCACATCTTTCGATGAGCTCGCGCCGTTCGGTTTCGCTCAGGAAGTGATACTCTTGCGCCTCGACGCCGGCGATGCAGATCGCCGCCGGCTTCGCCGCCTCGACGATGTAGTCGATCTGCCGCTCCATCGCCGCATAATCGACCTTTCCCCGCGCGTCGAACGCGGTCAGCGGCGGGACGATGAGGCCGGGCAGATCCCACGCGAGCTTCTTCGTTTTCATGCTACCCTCGGACCGAACGGAAGAGAAGGCTGAGGACGGCGATCGTCAGGACGACGAGGACGCCTCGCCGGAACATCATATCGTCGATTCGTTTCGCCGTCAGCAAGCCGACGAGCATCCCCAAGGCGGTGGCGCCTAGGATGATCCCCGCGATCCCGTAGAGGTAGGGGGTGTACAGCCCGAGCCGCTGGAGCGAGACCAGGAGCGTCCAATCGAGGATGAGGAAGACGGCGTTCAGCGAGAACAGGAAGACCGGTCGTGGTAACTCCATGCTGATGAGATAACTCGTCGTAAACGGACCCGACGACCCGGTACTCCCCTGCAGCGCCCCGCCGAGAAAGCCCATGAGCCAACCCCATCGCGCGGCGCCGGCCCGATCGATTCTGGGCATCTTATTCAACCACTGGATCGCGATGAAGGCGCTCAGGACGCAAGCCAACGCGAACGTCAGGAATTGCGGGCGAATCGAGACGAGCAGACGCGTCCCGAGGACGACCCCGACGAGTCCGGCGAGGACGAAACCGACGAGGAAGGTCGCCTCGCGCCAATGGCGCACGCCCTGCAGGACGAACGGCACGTCGGAGAGCGCGGTCGAGATGATCGTCACCAACAGGACCGCGCGCAAATCGCCGTAGAGCGCTACCAGGATCGGTACGCCGATCACCGGCAAGCCGATCCCGGTAACGCCTTTGGCAAAGCCGCTCAGTAGGACGGCCGCGATCGCGAGAACGATGCGGCCGTCGAGAGGAAACACGGCGTCGAGCAAGGGCTACGCCGGGAGCGGCTCTCCCTTCGTTTCACGACCGACGAACGGAGTGACGACCAGACCCAGGATGTACACGAAGCCGATCACGGTCGCCGCTTCGGCGATCCCACCCAGCCGCACCGCGAGGACGCCGGCATAGAACGTCGTGATCGCGACGAGGTAGCGAGCGAGATTGAAGACGACCGAGGCCGCGGTCGCCCGTACCGCGGTCGGATAGAGCTCGGGGACGTATACGGCCATCCACGAGAATTGGCCGAGCGTGAAGATCCCGTTGATCGTCGCGACGATCACGACCATCGTCGGGTCCTTCGTCCACAGGAACAGGACCGGGTTGATGATCAGCGACGCGAGGAAGTATATCCACATCGTGAGCTTGCGCCCGATCGCATCGGCGACGAAGCCGAACCCGGCGTAGCCGATGATCGCGCCGACGTTGTACAAGAGCGCGGTCGTCGTCGCAAAGCCGCGCGGATCGGCGATCCCCGCCTTGGCCGCCACCCCGGCGGCGTATTGGGGGACCCAGGTCGAGATCCCCCACCATCCGATCAGGGTCGTGAGCGAGAGGAGCAACAGGAGGATCGTCCGCTTGGCGAGCTCGGGCGTCCCGAAGACCCGGCTGACGCTGAATTTCACGAGTTCCCGCTCGTTCTGAGGCAGCTGCTCGCCGCGCGCCGCGCGCGCCGCCGCGGCCCGCCGCTGTGCGTCGGCATTCGTCCACAGCTCGGGGTCCTTCACCTTGGTCCGGATGTAGAGGACGAAGAGTGCCGGCAAAAATCCGAGGATGAGCATGATGCGCCAATTGTTCGGACCGGCCGGGGCGACGAACAACCATACGACCGTGGCGAGCAAGAAACCGACGCCGAAAGCGGTCTGAAAGATCCCGGCGACTCGCCCGCGGATCGCAGGCGGCCACAGCTCGTTGACCAGCGAAGCCCCCGAGCCCCATTCGCCGCCGATCCCGATCCCCGTGCAGAAGCGCGCGATCAGGAGCCACCAATAATTTGCCGAGGCCGCCGAGAGCAACGCGAAGAGCGCATAGATGACGATCGAGTAGATCATGACGCGCTTACGCCCGATGTAATCGGCCAGCACTCCGGCCAAAAGGCCTCCGGTCGCCCAGCCGACCAGCGTGATCGCGAACAGCCCTGCGATATACGGGGGAAGCTGCGGCGGCGGGAGGTGCGTCAAGGCGCGCACCGAGATCGCCGCGATCAAGACGAGCGTATAGGTTTCGTAGCCGTCGAAGAACCAGCCGAACCACGACGCGATCAAGCCCGTCCAGCTGGCCGCATCGATGTTCGCGCGCCACGAGCGCTCTTTCCCCGTTGCTCCCACCATGATAGAGTCCTCCGTTTAGGCGGTGGCTTGCGAGAGTGCCGACTGCACGGAATTGATCACCGCATCGAACTTCGCGCGGGTGAGCGGACGGAGAAGACCGGCGCCGACCGAGGCCAGCATCCCGTTGACGTCGGCGCTGCTGGTCCAATCGACGACGACGCTCCCGTCCTGCTCCGTCAGCGTGAAATCGAGGCGGAGATCGACCCGGCTCCCCATCCCGGATGCATCGGCGATCACGGCGAGTTTCCCGGGCCCGCCGGACCGGTCGATCCGGAACCGTGCCGGCAAGACGCCGCGAATGTGCGAAACGCCGACGGCGATCTTCAGCGAGGCGCGATCCGGGCCCTCGACCTGATATTCTTTGACGTCGGGCAATGCGCGCGCCATGAAATCGGGATCGGTGATCAGCGGCATCAACCGATCGAGTCTCGTCTTGATCGTGAACCGTCCCTGGTCGGCTAATTTCATAACTCTGCCACGACACGGACGTGACCCGCGTCCGAGCCGGCGATCTTGAGCGGGAAGGCGTAGACGTGGACGCGCTTACCGGCGATCGCCGACATATCGCCGAGATTTTCGATGATCAGAACGTCGCCGCCGAGCAGCGTCCGATGCGCGGGGTACGCGAAGTCGGGCGGTCGGACGGGCAGAGGCATATCGACCGTGACGCAGTCGACGCCGACGATCTTCACGTGCTTGGCGACCAGGTGGTCGCACAGATCTTGCCCGAGATACGGGTTGAGATGATAGTCCTGCGTCCCGATCTTCTTCGCGAAACCGGTATCGAGGAGGACGATATCCCCGTCTTCGATCTCGGGCCCCGCCTTGCGGACGTCGGCCAGCGAGATCTCGGCCCCCGGCGCGGGTCTCACCGCGATCACGACCGCCGAACCGCACAGCCGATCGAGCGGGATCTGATCGATCGTCTTCGCACCCGAGATCGCGTGCGCGGGCGCGTCCATATGCGTCCCTACGTGCGTGGCGAGCGAGATGTGCCGAATCTCGAGCGGCGCACCGTCCTTGAGCGCGCGCAAGACGTCAACTTTCACTTCGGGTAGGATCGGAAGGCGATCCATCCCTTCCCGGATATCAATCGAGAGATCGACGAGCACTCTTTTTCATCCGCCTGGTTCGGGGGAAGGAGCTGCACCAAAAAGTTGATTTTGGTGAACCATCTCCGGCCCTTCGTTTCGCCTGTCGTGAAGCTTGCCTCCTTCAGACTACGGGAATCGAGCGACGGTTGCACGTAATGAAGCGCGGTGTTCCCACGACGCTTTCAGTATCTTGCTCCCCCCGACGCCGCAGGCGTCTTCGATGCGCTGGCGGCTTACCCCGAGTCGAAGGTCCTCGCCGGCGGACAGAGCCTCATCCCGATTATGAAGATGCGGCTGTGCGAGCTGAGCCATGTCATCGATCTCCGTCATCTTCCCTGGAATCGCATCTACGAGGACTCGGAGGGGATCCATATCGGCGCGCTCGTCACGCACCGGACGCTCGAAGAGGATGAGCAACTCGGCCGGCGACTCCCGATCATCGCCGATGCGGCACGTCACCTGGCGGATTTACAAGTCCGCGGAATGGGGACGATCGGCGGCGCCCTCGCCGAAGCCGATCCGGCGGGCGACTGGTCCGCCGTCATGATCGCCCTCGACGCCGTGGCCGTCATCGCATCGAAGAGTCGTCAGCGACGCAGTCCCGTCGCCGAACTCTTTCCCGAGCCGTACACGACGAACCTCAAGCACGAGGAGCTGATCGAGGAGATCGTCATCCCGAAGGCGGCCCTGCATGGAAAGGGCGCATACCTCAAGCTCGAGCGGCGGGCAGGTTCCTTTGCGATCGCCGGGGTCGCCGCGCACATCGTCCTTGCGGCCGACGGCAAAGTAGAACGTGCCGGGATCGGTTTGGCCGGCGTCGGCCTCACGCCGCTACGGGCGGTCGACGCGGAGCGATCACTCCTGGGCCGGATGCTCGATGCGGAGGTGATCATGGAAGCCGCGCGACTCGCCAGGGAGGCGGCGACGCCGTTCGACGACTTGCGCGGGAGTGCCGAGTATAAGCGGGAGATGGTCGGGGTTTTGACCGAGCGTGTCCTCGAGACGGCCCGGCGCCGTTTGGAAGAGTCAGGGAGGACGAGCTATGCTCGCTGATCCGACGGTGACGATTTCTTTTACGCTCAACGGAGAAGCGGTGAGCGTCGCGATCGAGCCGCGCGAGTTGTTGGTAACGGTCTTGCGCGACCGCCTCAACCTGACCGGCTCACACATAGGCTGCGACACGACGAACTGCGGTTGCTGTTCGGTCTTGCTCGACGGCCGAGCCGTGAAGTCGTGCACGGTACTGGGCGTGCAGGCTGACGGGCGTACGGTCGTGACGATCGAGGGTCTGGCGCGCAACGGCGAGCAGACGACGCTGCAGAAGATGTTCGCCGAGGAGCACGCGCTGCAGTGCGGCTATTGTACGCCCGGGATGCTGATGTGCGCGACCGATCTGCTCTCGCGCAACCCACGACCGAGCGAGGAGGAGATCAAGCACGCGTTGGCCGGGAACCTCTGCCGCTGCACCGGCTACATCCCGATCATCCGCGCCATTCAACGGGCATCCGGGCAGGAACCGCGCTCCTCGCACCCCTGACGCCCGCCCGAAGCCGCGGCCGCCGGCCGCGGCCTTCACCGAACAAATCTCAGGTGTTTAGCTTTTTTCGCCGAAGGAATAATGGCAGATGGCCGGACTTTGGCGAACAACATGGCGCAGCGCTTCCTCTCTCAGCCCAACGAACTCGACGAGCTCGACCTCGCCCTCGCCGCAGCGCTTCAGCGCAATGCGCGAGCCACCTATGCCGAACTCGGCGCCGCGGTCGGTCTCAAGCCGCCCGCGACGCACGAACGCGTCCGCAGGCTCGAAGAGCGCGGAATCGTCCGCGGCTACGGGGCGCGCCTGGACCCGCGGAAGCTCGGCCTCGAACTCGTCGCCTTCGTCAGTTGCTTCACCACGCCGGAACTGCGTGACGAAGACTTCGTCGGGACCGTCTCGGACTTGCCCGAAGTCGTCGAGATCCACAGCGTCGCCGGCGACGAGTCATACATCCTCAAAGTCGTAACGCGCTCGACGACGCACCTCGACCAGTTCTTGACGCGCTTGCGCGTGATCCCCGGCGTCGGACGGACGAAGACGACCGTCGTCCTCTCGACACCGTTCGAACGCGAGGGCTATCCGCTATGACGCTCCTCTCGCACCAGGCTCTCGCCGGATCGCTCGTCGAGCTCGAGGAGCGTTATGCGGCGCCGATCTTCGACCCGCTCGGCGTCGTCGTCGCGTCGGCGTCCGGCGCCTGGCTCACCGACATCGACGGACGGCGTTATCTCGATTGCCTCAGCGCCTATTCGGCGGTCAACCAAGGGCATCGCCATCCGCGCATCATCGCGGCACTCCTCGAACAGGCCGAACGGGTGACGATCACGGCGCGTGCCTTGCGCAACACGGCCTTACCGCGCTTTCTGGAGCGGCTCTGCACGTTCGCCGAGCAGGAGATGGCGATCCCGATGAATACGGGAGCCGAAGCGGTCGAGACCGCGATCAAGCTCGCGCGCCGCTGGGGATACCGTCGCAAGCGCATCCCCGCGGATCAGGCCGAGATCATCGTCTGCGACGGGAACTTCCACGGCCGGACGACGACGATCATCGGGTTTTCGCCGGTCGAGCGATATCGAAGCGATTTCGGACCGTTCGCCCCCGGATTCCGCATCGTCCCGTACGGCGATCCCGCCGCGCTCGAGAAGGCGATCACACCGAACACCTGCGCCTTCTTGGTCGAGCCGATCCAAGGTGAAGGCGGGATCATCGTCCCCCCCGACGGATATCTCACGACCGCCCGCACGCTCTGCCGTGAACGAAACGTGTTGTTCATAGCGGACGAGATTCAGACCGGGCTCGGGCGGACCGGAATGCGCTTCGCTTATCAATACGAGGATGCAAAACCCGACGTCCTCATCCTCGGGAAAGCGCTCGGCGGCGGCGTCTATCCGATCTCGGCGGTCCTCTCGTCGAGGGACGTCATGTCGACGCTCGAGCCGGGCGACCACGGGAGCACGTTCGGGGGGAATCCGCTCGCGGCGGCGATCGGGATCGCGGCGCTCGACGTCATCGAGGACGAGCACCTCTCCGAGCGCGCGCGCGTCGCCGGCGCGCACTTATTGGAGCGCTTACGCGCGATCGAGTCTCCCTTGATCGGCGACGTTCGCGGACGCGGCCTCTTGCTCGGCATCGAGTTGACGATCCCCGCGCGGGTCCTCGTCGACGCACTGCTGCGCCGCGGGGTCGCCGCCAAAGACACCCACGGTACCGTCATTCGCATCACGCCGCCGCTGATCATCACAGAAGAGGAGATCGAGTTCTTGGTCGACGCGCTCGAAGGCGCGTTGGCGGATTGTTCGGAGGATTGCACACATGACCCAAAGGCTTGATGTGCTTGCGGAGGAGCCGCCCCGGAACGAACCGGTCTTACAGTACGAGCCGGGCTCCCCGGAGCTGACGGCGCTGCAGGCGGAGCTGCGTGCGCTCGCAGCGTCGCCGACCGAGGCCGCGATGTGGATCGGCTCCGAGGTCGTCCGGAGCGACGATACGTTCGAGCTCTATGCACCGCACGATCACGTACTCCATCTGGCAACCGTACATCAGGCGGACGCGGAGCACGTCCGCCGTGCGATTGCCGCGGCGACGGAGGCGTCCAGAGCATGGGCGACGACGCCGTTTGAAGAGCGCGCCGCCGTCTTTTTGCGTGCGGCCGACCTGCTTTCGTCGACCCGTCGGGCGCGACTCAACGCCGCGACGATCCTCGGGCAGTCGAAATCGGTCCACCAAGCCGAGATCGACGCCGCTTGCGAACTCGCCGACTTCTGGCGTTTCAACGTTCACTTTGCGGCCCGGATCCATCGCGAACAGCCGATCTCGACCGAGCAGGCGAGAAACCGGCTCGACTATCGCCCCCTCGACGGTTTCGTCCTTGCGATCACCCCGTTCAATTTCACGGCGATCGCCGGAAATCTCCCCAGCGCCCCGGCCTTGATGGGAAACACCGTCATCTGGAAGCCTTCGATCATGCAGGCGCTCTCGGCTCACTACACGATGGAGCTGCTGCGCGAAGCCGGTCTCCCGCCGGGCGTGATCAACCTCCTCCACGGCGACGGGGCGACGGTCGCCAATGCCGCGATCGGGCACCCGTCGTTCGCGGGGCTGCACTTTACGGGATCGAGCGAGGTCTTCAGCCGGTTGTGGTGCTTGATCGGAAATCGAATGACGCGAACGAGTACCTATCCGCGTCTGGTCGGCGAGACCGGCGGGAAAGGCTTCGTCCTCGCGCATCCCTCCGCCGATACCGAGGCGCTGGTCGTCGCGCTTGCACGCGGTGCGTTCGAATACCAAGGACAAAAATGCTCCGCCGCGAGCCGCGCGTATATTCCGCGCAGCCTCTGGGGCCGCGTCCGTACGGATATCGCGACGATCGCCGAGGAGATCCCGATGGGAAACGTCGCCGATCCACGGATCTTCATGGGTGCCGTCATCAACGAAGCGGCGCTCAAGCGCCACGCCGCCGCGATCTCGGCCGCGCGGGCGCGGGGCGATGAGATCCTCACCGGTGGGAAGACCGACTCCGCGACCGGCTGGTTCGTTCAACCCACCGTCATCGTCACCGACGATCCCAAGTCCGAGACCATGACGCGCGAGCTCTTCGGTCCGATCCTGACCGTCTACGTCTACGACGACGCGCGTTGGGCCGACGTCCTGGAACTCGTCGATACCTCGACGCCATACGCGCTCACCGGTTCGATCTTCGCGACGGATCGCGGCGCGATCGAGGAAGCCACGACGCGTTTGCGCGGAGCCGCCGGTAATTTCTACATCAACGACAAGCCGACCGGTGCGGTCGTCGGGCAACAGCCGTTCGGCGGGTCGCGCGCCTCGGGGACCAACGACAAGGCCGGGTCGATCTTCAACCTCATGCGTTGGACTTCGCCGCGCACGATCAAAGAGCAACTCGTCCCGATCCGCGATTGGCGCTACCCGCATATGGGGACGGCGGCGGCCGCCGCCGTCCGGTGAGATGCGGCTCGCCGTCGGGAAAGCGCTCGAGCGGGTATGATCGCGGGACGCTTCGTCGCGGGGACGACGATCGCGAGCGCGCTCGACGTCGTACGAGCACTCAACGACGAAGGGATGACGGCGGCCCTCGATTTTCTCGGCGAGGACGTCACGGCGCCGGACCAGGCGCGCCGAACGCGCGACTCGTACTTGGCGGTGATCGACGCCGTCGGTACCGCAGGCGTGCGGGCCAACGTTTCCCTGAAGCTCTCCGCGCTCGGTTTGCTCATCGATCCCGAGCTCGCCTACGCGCATCTGTGCCGGATCCTGGAGTCGGCGCGGACTCTTCCCGATCCGTTCGTCCGCATCGACATGGAAGGCTCCGCGCTCGTCGAGGCGACGTTGAGCACCTTCGTCCGAGCCTTCCGTTCGTACTCGAACGTCGGACCGGTCCTCCAAGCCTATTTGCACCGCACAGGCTCGGACGTCTTGCACATGATCACGCTCGGCGCCCGCGTCCGACTGTGCAAAGGCGCCTACAACGAGCGGCCTGCGATCGCTCTACGTGACCCAAACCTCGTGCGGGAGCGCTACAGCGCGTTCGCCGCCGAGCTGCTGCAGCACGGGAACCATCCGGCGTTCGCCACGCACGATCGCGTCCTCATCGACGATATACGGCGCCGGGCGACACGCTACGGGATCACCTCCGACCGCTTCGAATTCGAGATGCTCTACGGCGTGCGCCCGGCGTTACAGCGCGAGATGGTCGCCGCCGGGCATCGTGTCCGCATCTACGTCCCGTTTGGTACGCATTGGCAGCGCTATTTTTGGCGCCGCATCCGCGAGCGTCGGGAGAATGCGCTGTTCGCGCTACGCTCGCTGCTGGGAAGGTGACGCTTCCGACCGCTAGAGATCGCCTTTGGCGAATTTCGTATCCGCCGAAACTCGGTTCTTCGCGGCTTTGATCGCGTTCTCGATCCAGCGGCTCTGAGCGGCCAGCTGCGCCTCCTGGTCGAGCTCGTCGTCCCAATCGCCGAGCGAATAGCCGTGCCACGGCGATTGCGGCGTCACCGGCGGTAAGCCGAGCTCGTTCCAAAGCTCGAGCGCTCTCTCCATGAATTCGCGCTTGGGAAGCGAGATCGGTGGAAGCTTGTCACGCAGCGTCGCGTTGATCAGCATCACCGAATTCTCCATCGCCGCGACCTCGCGGAACGGCGGTGCGTGCCCCTTGTCGTAGCCGCGGACGATCTGCACGTCCTCGTGGGGCGTCATGCGATAGGCCAGCGCCCACATCACCGCGTCGAGGTTCGTCGGTTCGATATCCTCGTCGATCGCGACGATCAATTTCCCGACGCCGATCTTGAAGCCGGATGCAAGCTTCAGCGCCCGCCAGACCTCGCCCTCGGTCGGATTGCGGAATTGCAGGAAGACGACCGGACGGATGTTCGTGAGCGGCTCGTGCATCGAGACGCGCACGACCGACTTCACCCCGCAGTCGTTGCGCAGAAAACTCAAGAACATCGGTTCGTACGAGACGATCTTGATCGTACTCGACTCGCTCGGCGTTACCTGGCTGATGAACGACGTCCAGATCGGATTCGTACGATGGGTGATTGCGGTGATCTCGACGACCGGGCTGATCGTCCGCTGGTGTACGTAGCCGTGGGACTCGCCGAACGGTCCCTCGGGCTCCAAGTAGTCGGTGCGGATGTAGCCTTCGATGACGCACTCCGCGTCGGCGGGGACTTCCAAGTCGACCGTCTTGCACCGCACCAAACGGAGCGGCGCCCCGACGAGGGCTCCGGCGACCGCCATCTCGTCGAGCTCGATCGGGATCCGCTGCACCGCGGTATAGGCGAGGACCGGCGGGCCGCCGACGACGATCGCGACCGGACAATGCTCGCCGCGACGCTTGTACTTCTCCCAATGTACGGCGCCGTCGGCCCCGTGCGGAGAAAACTGGACGGCGACTTTCGCCGCCCCCTTGAACATTCCGCGGTAGTTTCCGGCGTTCTGGACCCCCGTCTCGGGATCTTTCGTGATGTAGTGCGCCGAACTGAGGTAGGGGGCGTTGTCGTAGCCCGGTGTCGAGATCGGCTGCGGGAACTTCAACAAGCCGCCGGAGGCTTCGAGCTCATCCTGTGTTATGACGACCTCGTGCACGGGGGCCGGGCCCTCCCATGCCACCGGCCGAAGAGGACTGCGCAACGCGCGTTCCCAACGCGCGCCGATCTCGGACTCGGGGCATTGCATCCCGATAGAATAGATCCGCCGCGATCCCGCAAACCCGCCGATGAGGACCGGCGAGTCGTACCTCTTCCCCTGCGAGTCGACCGGGTTCGTGAACAAGAACGCCTTGCGTTGCGCATCCGGAATCCCGCCTCGATATTGCCAGCGCACCAGCGGGTGCATCTCGGTATCTTTGTTCACCGGGCGATCGATGCGATGGATCAGCCCCTCGCGCTCGAGCGCGGCGATATGCCCGCGCAGATCGTGGTAACCGCTCTCCGAAAAGACTTTTTCCGCTACCGCCATAATCACGCCCCATGCGGCTTTCGCCCCCCTTCTTCCTACTGGTCCTCCTCCTTTGCACATCCGGCCGGCGTGCCTGGGCACAGGGGCCGGTCGTACTCCACGTCGCGACGGGCGGCAAGGAGAGCGACGCACAGGTCTACTATGCCCAGGATCTCGGATATTTCGGCAAGGCGGGGCTGACCGTCGAGATCTCTACGATGGCCAGCGGCGGCGTGATCGCCTCGGCGGTCGCCGGAGGCTCGATTCAGATCGGGAGCTCGAACATCGTCGCGATCGCGGCCGCGCGTTCTCGCGGTTTACCGTTCGTCTTCATCGCGCCCGGCGCGGAGTACCGCGATACGGCTCCGACGACCCAGCTCTGCGTCGCACCGAATTCGCCGATCCGCAGCGGGAAGGATCTGAACGGGAAGACGGTCGGGACGATCTCGCTCAAGGCCCTCGACCAATCATCGGTCCAGGCTTGGATCGACCGGCACGGCGGCGACTCGTCGACGGTCCGTTTCGTCGAGGTGACGACCTCCGAGATGCCGGCGGCCCTCGAGCGTGGCACCATTCAAGCGGCGCAAATCGCGGAGCCGGTCCTCAGCGCCGAGCACAGCCGGCTCCGCTGTATCGGGAAGACGTATAGCGAAGTCGCCAAGCGCTTCATGATCTCCGGCTGGTTCGCCCGCTCGGATTGGGTCACCCGGAATGCCGACATCGTTCGGCGCTTCAACGAGGCGATCGCGGAGTCGGCGCGCTGGGCCAATGCCAACCCCCGCAAGGCCGCCGCGATCCTGGAGAAGTACAGCAAGATCCCGCCCAACCCGAACGAGACGCACTTGACCTATGCGTTGAGCCTCGATCCCACGATGATCCAACCGGTCATCGATCTCGCGACACAGTACAAAATCCTCACCCGTCCGCTACCCGCCTCCGACCTCATCGCCCAACTTCCAGAATAGAGATATCGAGACCGTGGCTACCGTTATCGAAGAACGCTCCCAACGACCGACCTACGTCGGGACCTCGATCCGCCACCGCGAGCACGAGGAGCCGCTCGAAGGTCGTGCGTTTTATACGGGCGATTATACGCCGAAAGACTGCCTATACGCTGCGATCTATCGCAGCCCGTACGCGCACGCCGAGATCGTCGGCATCGACCTGAGCAAGGCCCGCCGCCTTCCCGGCGTCGTCGCGGCCTTCGCCGGCGCCGATCTCCCGGCGTGGGTCCTCCCGATGGCGACCTTTCCGTTTCAGAGCCGCAATCCGTTCAAAGTCGGGAACCCGAGCATCAAGTTTTTCGATCATTATTGCTTGGCGCGCGATCGCGCGCGCTTCGCGGGAGAAGCCCTGGCCGTCGTCGTCGCCGAGAACCGGTATATCGCCGAGGATGCGATCGAACTGATCGAGGCCGACTTCAACCCGCTCGACGTCGTGCTCGACGCCGAACGAGGGGCGCAACCGGGGAGCACGTTGCTCTACCCCGAGTGGGGCGACAACATCGCGTTGAAGTTCCACGTCGAGGGTGGCGACGTCGAGGCGGCGTTCGCGCAAGCCGACGTCGTCGTCAAGGAGACGATCAAGAGCCACCGCTTCACGGGGACGCCGATGGAACCGCGCGTCGTCGTCGGCGAGTACGATCCGGCCGAGAAGCTGTTGACGCTCAACGACAGCACCCAGATCCCGCACAATATCGCGATGATGCTCGAGCAATCGCTCGACATCCCGAACCTCAAGGTGCGAGTCGTCAACAACCGAGTCGGCGGCGGTTTCGGTCAAAAATGGGGCCACTATCCCGAGGAGCAGCTGATCGCGGCGCTCGCGATCGCCTTGGAACGCCCGGTGAAATGGGTCGAGACCCGGCGTGAGCACATGGTGGCGACGGTCCACGCTCGCGAGCAGACCCACCACGTCGAGATGGCGCTCACGAAAGACGGAGAGATCCTCGGGCTGCGCGACACGATTTACGCCAGCCTGGGCGCGATGTACCCGCTCGGCGGCGCAGCCGTCATGGTGACGACGCCGATGTTCGTCCCGGGCGCCTATAAGATTCGCAACTATGCGGCCCAGCTGTACGGCGTCGCGACGAACAAGACGCCGTTCGGCGCGCACCGCGGTTTCGGCAAGGCCGAAGCGGCTTACGTCATCGAGCGGATGATCGACATCGCGGCCGCTCGTCTCGGGATCCCGCCGGAGGTGCTGCGCGACCGGAACTTCATCAAACCGGAAGAGTTTCCGTACCGCTCGGTCACCGGGAACCGTTACGACAGCGGGCAGTATTCGAAAGCGCTGCACCGCGCGCTCGAGCTCGCGGAGTACGAGCGCGTCAAGAGCGAGCAACCGATCCTGCGCGCCGCGGGGCGCCTCGTCGGCGTCGGGATGGCACTCACGATCGAGCCTTCGAGCTCGACCCGGATGGGTTCGTTCAATGCGGGCTACTACAGCGTGTACATGCGGGTCGACCCGACCGGGCGCGTCTACGTCTTTACCGGGGGGAGCGACGAAGGGCAGAACCATACGAGCGCGATCGCGCAATTGACCGCCGAGGAACTCGGTTGCGCGCTCGACGACGTCCTCACGCTCGAAGGCGACAGCCTGCGTTGTCCCGTCGGCTCGGGAAGTTACTCGAGCCGTTTCTCGGTCGTCGGAACCTCCGCGGTGACGATGGCCGCGCGTCAGCTCGCGAGCAAGATTCGCGCGATCGCGGCGCATCTGTGGAATGCACATCCGGAAAACATCGTGCTGCGCGACGGCGAGGTGATGACGGCCGACGGGAAGGAGCGGATCTCGCTCAAGATGATCGCTCGGATCGCCTACCTGCGTATCCACGACCTGCCCGAAGGAATGGAGCCGGGACTGGAAGTCACCTATCATTATCGCGACACCAACATCACCTTCCAGGCCGACGAGCACGGACGGGTCGCGATGTTCTCGGCATTTCCGTACGCGGCCGATGTCGCGGTCGTCGAGATCGATCCGAAGACCGGCTTCGTGAAAGTCCTCAAGTACGTCTCGGTACACGACTGCGGCAACCAGCTCGATCCCGCCAACGCCGAGGCGCAACACGTCGGCGCGCTCGCACACGGGATCGGCGGCGCGCTGTATGAAGAGCTCCGTTACGACGAAAGCGGGATCTTGCTCAACGGGTCCTTCGCCGATTACCTGGTCCCGACGGCGGTCGAGATGCCGAACCTCACGCTCGACGTCGTCGTCTCGCCGAACCCCTTCACCCCCGGCGGATTCAAGGGCGCCGGCGAGACCGGGACCGTAAGCCCGCCGCCGTGTCTGGCCAACGCGGTCGAAGACGCACTGCGCCATCTCGGCGTCGAAGTCCGCCAAACCCCGCTCTCGCCGGAGTATGTCTGGCGACTGATGCAAGAGGCCCAAGCGAAGACGAAAGTTCCGGCATGAGCGATACGACGACCAAACGACTCAACGTCTACAAGAACGGCAAAGCGACGACCATCGAGTTCGCGAATCCTCAAGCGAAGAACGTCATGGACGACGCGATGATCAGCGAGCTCCATGCGGCGCTCGACGAAGCCGACGAACGGGAGATCCTCGTCTTCCGCGGGCAGGGCGAGGGATTCTCCGCCGGCCGGCCGCATTCGAGCAGCGGCCATCCCGGAGGACCGGAGGCGGCGCGGAAGGCGCTCAAAGAAGTCGTGCGCATGAACGCGCGCGTCGCGAAGTGGAAGGCGCCGACCGTCGCGCTCGTCCACGGATACGCCCACGGCGCGGCGCTGGGACTGACGCAGCAGTGCGACATCGTTCTGGCCGAGAGCCGCACGGTTTTCAGTTTCCCGGAGATCACGTACAATCTTCCGCCCGGGCTCGTCGCCAGCTATCTGCGACGCTGTGTCAACGATAAGGCGGCGCGGTTCCTCGTGATGGTCGGCGAAGAAGTCGACGCCGAGCGAGCCCGCGAAATGGGCCTGATCAGCAAAGTCGTCGCGCCCGGGACGCTGCGCAGCGCCGGCGATCGGCTCGTCGGCGAGCTCGCCGGCCGGATCGAGGCCGAGATTTGGCTCAAGGAATCGATCGGCCGATTCAATCCGTGGCCGGGCGATCTCGACACGCTGATGGAAGAGGGCGTCGGGACCGTCTTCGCCTGGGCGGCGCGCAGCAAAGGGTGACGTGGCGACCCCGCTGGTCTTGATCCTCAACGGGCCCAACGTGAACATGCTGGGCACGCGCGAGCCGCATATCTATGGAACGACGACGCTTGCGGAAATCGAGCGAACCTGCCGTGCACGCGCCGCGTCGCTCGGGCTCTCGGTCGATTTTCGCCATTCGAACCACGAGGGGCAACTCGTCGATTGGATCCAAGCGGCGCGCGCCGACGCCGCCGGGATCATCATCAATCCGGGCGGCTTGACGCACTCCTCGGTTTCGCTCCTCGACGCGCTCCTCGCCGCGGGTTTACCGACGATCGAGGTCCACCTTACGAACATCCACCGGCGTGAGGCGTTCCGGCACGAATCGTATGTCTCGAAAGCCGCCCAGGGCGTGATCTGCGGCTTCGGGCCGTACGGTTACGAGCTCGCCCTCGAAGGCCTCGCAAAGATCCTCGCGTCGAAGGCCGGCGACGAGCCGGCTCGCTGACGTTACGCGGCGGCGCTGCGCGGGAGACGCAGCCCGCGTTTTTCGAGCAATGGGATGACGGTCGCCGCGAAGAACTCAAGGTCGGGGACGTAGTCGTAGAAGCCGATTTGAATCCCGTCGAAATCGGCTTCCTTGAGCTGTTCGATTTGATCGGCGACTTCCTCGGGACTGCCGACGATCTGGATGTGACCGCCCATGATGCGATCGGCCGGGACGTGATCTTTCCAGCCGTACGCATCACCGGCCTGGTGGCGCGCCGTATAGGCCCGAATCGATTCATAGTCGGCGTTCTCGACGATCGCGTTGCGGTACGCCATCGCCTCTTCGTGCGTCTCCTTGCAGACGATCAGCGGGAAGATGATGACTTTTCCCGTTCGGCCCGTCTTCGCATACGCTTCGCGGATTTTCTTGACGTGAGCGGGGAGCGCTCTGATCGCGTTCTCGAAGACCGCGCCGGCCGGACTCGAGGTGAAGACGATGTCCGAATGCTTCGCGGCGTAGGCGAAACCGGCGGGGGAGGCGCTTGCAGAGACCATCAGCGGACGGCCGAAAGCCGGGCGCGGCGAGACGTATGCGCCTTGTAGTTGATAAAAGCGGCCTTGATAGGTGAGGTTGTCTTCGCCCAACCAGAGGTCTTCCATGATCGATGCGAATTCGTCCGCGCGCTCATAGCGCTCGTCGTGGGGGATCCGCGTCATCCCGAACATCAAGGGCTCATTGGCGTCGTACCCGGTGACGATATTCAGCCCGAAGCGCCCGCCGGTAATGTGATCCGCCGTCGCGGCGAAGCGCGCGAGATGGAGCGGGTGCCAGTTCCCGTAGAGGATATGGACCGTCGAGATCGTCATCATCCGCGTCGTCAGCGCGCCGATCGCGACCGTCGAGATGAACGGGTCGAGGAAGTTTTCGCGGTACTTGATCTCGCCACCGTAGCCGCCTTTCCCGACCCATTGTTGTAGACCGAAGACGAATTCGAAGCCGTGCGCTTCGGCGGCGAGCGTGAGCTGCTTGTTGTACTCGAAGTCCCAGCGGGTCCCCCGCGGATATTTCGACTGCGAGAAGCCCCCCGTCTGGGTCGGCAAGAAGAGCCCGAGCATCATGGGCTGACGAGTCGCCCGCGAGAGCGGACTCTCCGGGAAGTCGAGAGGGCCCGGGCCTTGGTGCAGCTGCTGCGCCTGCGTCTGTACGCTCATCTCGAAAACATCGAACCGGCTCGCCCTGCGGCCGGTTGCGCGATCCCGAAAGTCGAGGGCGCCGTTCATCCCGGTAAAGAGCGAAAAAGCGGGCGATCCGTAGAAGTCGTTCGGTGATGAACTCGACACGGCGTCCTTCGGGGCAACCGAAGCTCGCCGAGCTCGCGCTGGCCTTCATGGTCCTCAGCCTCAGCGGCTTCGGCGGGGTCGGCGCACAAGCTCGGTACCACTTGGTCACCTTGCGCGGTTGGCTTACGGATCGTGAATTCGCCGATGCATTCGGTCTGAGTCAGATCCTGCCGGGAGCGAATATCGCCAACGTCTGCGTGATGGTGGGAGACCGCTTTGCCGGTCCGGTGGGGGCCGTCGTCTGTCTCGCGGCGCTCTGCCTCCCCTCCCTCGTCATCGCGGTCGGCCTCATGCTCGGTGCGATCGAGTTGACGGCCGCCGTCCCGCGATTCGCCGCGGTCGAGGCGGCGATTACGGCGGCGACCGTCGGTCTCATCCTCGCCAACGGCCTGCGCGTCGCCGCGGTCGTGTGGACCAGAGCTCGAGGAGCGTATGCCCCGCTCTTGCGTATCGCTCGTCTCTCGATCTCGCTCGCGACCCTCGTGCTGATCGTCGTTTTCCGCCTCTCGCTTCCGCTGGCGATCGTCACGATGCTCGCGCTGAGCGTCCTCCTGGAGCGCCGGGTACGGGCGTGACCCTGCCTGATCCGGCGACGCTCGCGCAGCTCGTCTGGCGCTGCGTCTACTTCTCGCTCGTCTCGTTCGGTGCGGGATTTGCGATCACGATCCCACAGATCCACGCGCAGTTCGTGAACGAGCTGCATTGGCTCACCGACCAGCAGTTCACCGAGATCGTCGCGGTGGCGCAAGCCGCTCCGGGACCAAATTTTCAAATGATTCCACTGATCGGTTGGCGGGCCGGGGGACCGGTCGGCGCGATCGTCGCGCTCACTTCGTTTGCCGCGGCGCCCGCCCTGTTGGCGATCCTCGTCGGCCGCGCCGTCCGCAACGCCACGGAAAATCGGGTCGTCGTCCTCGTCCAACGCGCGTTGCGTTCCGTCTCGGCCGGGCTCTGGTTCGCTTCGGGCGTCGGACTCGGCCGGGCCGTCGATCACCGGCCGGTACAGCTGATCATCAGCGCCGCGGTCGCTCTGCTCTCGACGTTCTTCGACGTGAACCCCCTATGGTGGCTCCTCGGCGCCGGGATCGCAGGCGCGCTCTTCGTATCGTAAGAGCCCTCGATCCTTACGAAGCGAGCCTCAAAACGTCGGAACGCAGCTTGGCGAGATCCGCGTTCCAATCGTGGAGCACACGCAAGGCGCCTTCCATGTCGATGAGATAGATCGTCGAGCTGTGGGCCATCAGGTAGCCGACGGCACCGTGCGCGGCGACGCGCTCGTGTAGGACGCCGTACGCGGTATAGACCCGATCGAGAGCGGCCTGCGTCCCGGTAAGGCCGATGAAACGCGGATCGAACAGCGCGACGTATCGAGCGAGGACCGCAGGTGTGTCGCGTTGCGGATCGATCGTGATGAACACGACGCGAATCCGTTCCTTCACCGATTCGGGCAGGGAATGATACATCCGGGCAAGCCGTGCCATCGTCGTCGGACAGATGTCCGGGCAATGCGTGTAGCCAAAGAACAGGACGACCTCTTTGCCGCGTTGATCGGCAAGGCGAAAGGGCCGCCCGTCTTGCCGAACGAGTGTGAAATCCGTAGCGCGCACGCTGCGCATCGTCGTCCCGTAGAACGCGGCCGGGCGTCCCGAACAGCTTGCCAGCACGGACGCCGCGACGGCGGCGAGCAGCAGTCTCATATCGCTTGAATCTTGGCCATCATCCCGCCGTCCTCATGATCGGTGATGTGACAATGAAAGAGGAAGACGCCGCGGATCACAGGATCGCGGAAGTCGGCCAAGATCTTCACCGTCGACGGATGGATCCGGCCTTGAACGCCGTGGCCTTGCGGCGGAACGTCGACCGTATCGACCCAGTGCGGGTTCGCATTGGCGACGCCGTTGATCGACTCGACGACGAAATGCACCTGATGGAGATGGAAGACGTGTACCTCATCGGTGTCGTTTTCGATCGTCCACTCCTCGGTCGTCCCGGTCTGTACGGTAACCGACGGCGCGGCCGAGGGATTGTAGGCGGCGTTATTGATGTAGAATCCGGAGGCGTCTTCTTCCAGCGCGATCGTCCGTTGTGCGACCGGGGCCGGAGGTGGGACCCGATAGGCTTGCTTCATCCGCAACCCCAACGGCGCGGCGACGTGCGCGGTCGCAGCCGTCCCGTTGTCGTTCACGAGTTGCCCGAGGACGACTTGCGGATTCGCATCGCCGGCCGGGCCGCTGTTATAACACATCGAGACGAGCGGCTGCGGCGTCGCGGGTCCGGTCACCACGATCTCGGCTCGCCCGGCCGGCGGGATGACGACGTCGCCGACGGTCTGCGTCGGCGCGGCCCCCGCATAATCGGCAAGCGGGACGCCGTCCTGCGCGACGAGCTGCATCTGCGCCCCCGGGATCGTAATGTCAAAATGCCGATGACCGGAGGCGTTGAGGATGCGCCACAGTTGCTTTTCGCCGGGCTGAATCCCGATCGTCGCGAACCGCGCCCCGTTGATCATCGGCGTCCCGTCGGTCTCGGCGGCGCAAGGATTCCCTCCGCTCTCGTCGGCATCGAGCGTCGTCCGCGACGCGGCGAGCGAGCTGGAGGCCTGCGCTTTGCGAATCCGGGTCTGCGTCTCGGCCGCCGCGACCGATGGATCGGTCGGAGGATCCGTCAAGATCATCACCCGTTCGCGCAGACCGGCGAGCGACGGAATCTCGTCGGCGATCCCCTCGACGACGATCGCACCCGCCATCCCGTTATTGACCTCCCAATTGGTGAGGCCGTGCGGGTGCGGATGATACCAATAGAGCCCGGGAGGCTGATCGGGATTGATCGTCACGACATAGTCGAACGACCCACCCGGCGGAGCATTCGTCACGATGACCTCGTCGGCGGGTTGCACCGGGGCGACCGTCAGGCCGTGAAAATGGAGGTTCGAGTCGGACTCCAGACCAAGACCGCACGTCTGGGGCAGATTGTTCTGATAGTGCAGCCGAATCTGGTCGCCGGGGTGGACGCGGATCGTCGGCGCGACTTCCATCCCCTGCCAGAAGAACGCCGGACGCCCGGCCGGATCGAGCGCCGCGGTCAGAGTAAGCGTCGCCACGCCGTTGGTGCTGACGACTTCCGGAAGGACAGCGAGCGACGATGCCCCGTTCTGCGGGCTCGGCAGGAAGGCCGGAGTTGCATTGTGAGCCCCTCCGCGACAAGCCACGAGCGCGAGAAGAGCGATCAGCAAGAGCCGTCCCCGTCTCATCTCAGAACGCTATCAAGAGTGAGGCCGACGGCACATGGATGTACCGGCCCAAGTCCTCGTTGAACTGAATCGAATCGAAGACGGTCAGCCGGCTGTTCTTGGTGACGCCGTAGCCGAAACCGCCGGTCCACGCCCGGACGAACTGCGCGCCGTAGGTTGCATCCCAGCGCGCGATCCCGAAGAACCGATTGCTGAACCCGTAGCGGAACTGCACGAAACCGCCGCTCGAGATCAATGAGTCGCCGAAGATATCGGCCGACGAGTCGTTCCCGATCTGGTAGACGCCGTCGACTTCAACCTTCTTCCGCTGAAAGATCAGGCCGTAACCTTGACGCCAGAAGTGATCCCACGTGTCGTCGATCACGCGCGTCCCTTCGTAGCGGTAGGCGGAGAACGTCCAGTCACCCATCGCGTGCTGAACGTAGAGCATGCGATCCAGACCGTGCGAGGGGATCCCGCTCTGCGGCTCATGACCCTGCAGCAACGCGATCGATGCGCTCGTGCCGGCGCTCTGGTTCCCGATGATCGCCTCCGCGCCCATCTTGGGAGCGAAGAAGTTGAACGGATTGAACCCGGCCGTTTGGTCCCAGATCGCGTAGTGATCGGTCGTCTCGCGAAACGTCTCCGGATCCAGCGGCAGCGGGAGGGTGAACTGGCCGCCCCTGATCAGGATCGGGACGTGCTTCGCCGGGTCGGTTGCCCAGTACTGAAGGTAAGCGTCGCGCGTTTGGCCCGGGAAGCCCCCATCGACGATATACTGCTCAGCCCAGTAGGAAAACCGGGGGCTGAGCGAGGCACCGCTGAGCAGTTCCACCTCGTCGACGATGACCTTGGGGAGCGGCCCGCCGCCTTCGTCGCCGCCCGACTGGCTCGAATAGGCGAATTCCGTCCGCAGCGAGACCGGAAACGTCCCCTTTTGCGGCAAGCCGGGTAAGCGGTATCCGCGCTCGAGGAACGCTTGTCCGTACGAGTTCAGGCGCGGAACGACGGAGTGACACGTCTGGCACGTCAACCCGTACCGGTGGGCAAAGACCGGGATCGCCTCCGCGCGCTCCGTACGGAACGCGGCACTCAAAACGAGGACGAGCAGCGAGCAACTAAGCCAGAGGTACCCTCGGCCGGGCGATGAAGCATTCACGCCGACTTAGGTACTCCTAACTAAATTCTTAGTCCTCCTTGAAAAGATGATTTGTTAGAACTAAGCCGCTACCCCTGGCGCAGCATCTGTTCGTAGTCGGCGCCCATCACCTCGGTGATCGGCCGGCCGTCCTGAAGCGCCCGAGTCATCAGGGCTTCGCGCCGGGCGATCGCTTCCGCGGCGTCCAAGACGCGAGCGATCTCGGCTGCGGAGATGAAGACGACCGCACTTCCATCGGCGATCACGTAGTCGCCCGGCTCGACGCCGACCTCACCGATCGTCACCGGGACATCGGTCCCGATCTCGACGACGCGATTGCGCGCCGTTCGGGCGGTCGGCCCACGCCCATAGATCGGAAAGTCGAGCGCCCGTGCCTCGTCGATGTCGCGAACGGGGCCGTCGGCGATCACTCCGGCGAGGCCGCGCAGTTTCGCGCCGTTCGACAAGATCCCGCCCCACGAACCGGCGTCGATCCCGCTGCGCTGTTCGACGACGATGATCTCGCCGGGCTGTGCCGCTTCGATCGCCGCGGTCCCGAGATGGCGAGGTGGTCCCGAGGCCGGCGGCGCCGCCTCTTTCGCGACGAGCTTCACCGTGTGGACGCGCCCCGCAATCTTCCTCGGCACCGAAAGCGGGAGCAAACCCGTTACGCAACCGGCGAGTCCGAGCTTATCGAGAGCGTCCGAGACGGCGCAGGCGTCGAGCCGCCCGAGCCGCGCCGTCATCTCTTCCGCAAACAACGCCCACCCTTCGCTATTTTGAACGGGATGCCTCGATCACGTAGGAGAGATCGAACATGCTTTGGATGCTCGGAGCCGACGAGATGTCGCCTTCTTGCACCATGATGTTCGCGATGTTTTGGACGGCCGGGACGTTGATCCGCTGCTGCGGGTCGAACGCCTTCCACTTACCGAAATCGAGATCGTACGCCTGCTCGGCGATGTTCCGATCGACGTGGGTCGCATTGATCAGCGCTGCGATCGCCTCGGCTCGATGCTTATATCCCCAGGCGATCCCCTTACGGAACGCTCGGACCACTTTGACGATCGTATCGCGATGGCTCGCCGCCCACTGCGTGTTCACCGCGAGCGCCGTGAACATCCAGTTGTTCTTGAAGTAGTCCGAGGCGCTCGCCAGCGTCCGCATCCCCTTCGCGTTGGCGAGCAAATCGAAGGGCTGGGAGAGCATCGCGCCCTGAACGTTCCCGGAGATCAAAGCCGCATAACGGGCGTTGCTCGTCCCCCCGACGACGAGCGAAAAGTCGGTGTCCTTCATGTGGGCCGCGACTTCGGCCATCCGGTAGAAGGCGATCGCGGTGACGTCTTTCTTCGTCCCGAGCGTCACCGACTTACCCTTCAATTGCGCCCAGCTCGTGATCGAGGGCTGGACGACGAGCTGGTACGGCATCGTCTGGAACTGGGGAGCGATCATCTTGATCGGCAAGCCGTGAGCGACGGCCGCGATATAGCTGTCCGTCCCATCGTCCGCCATGTTGGTACCGCCGCTGGCGAGCGCCTGGATCACCTGGGTCGGACCGCCCCCGGCGATGACCGTGACCTTCAATCCCTCTTGACGGAAGAAGCCGCCGTCCTGAGCGAGGTAGATCGGCCACTCGGACGCGCTCGGCGCCAGGTTGCCGAATAATACCTCGGTGAGTTGCCCTTGGGCACCGGCCGGCGGGCCGCTGAGGACCAGCGTGAGCAGCGCGACGAGCCCGAGAGCCGCCGTAAACGATCTTTTCATAGGATTGCACCTCGCTTTCAAGAACCGCGAACGCTTCGCTTCGACCAGCGCTCGATCATGTTCCGCAGCTCCGCCAACTTCACGGGCTTCGCGAGATAGTCGTCCATCCCGGCGGCGAGGCACGCCTCTCGGTCTTCGGCAAACGCGTTCGCCGTCATCGCGACGATCGGGACGTGCCGGCCCGAGGCCTTCTCCTCGTTGCGAATCGCCTGGGTCGCCGCATAGCCGTCCATATTCGGCATCTGACAGTCCATGAAGATCATCGCGAACTGGTCGGTTCGAGCCGCGTCGACGGCCTCGAGGCCGTCCGAGGCGAACCGTACCGGGACGGCCAACTCGTCGAACTGCAATTTTAGTAAGCGTTGCAGTCGCGCGTTATCTTCGGCCACCAAGACCACGCCGCTTTCGAGGCCGCCGGTGGAATCAGGCTCGATCCGGCCGGGATGCGGGAGCGTTTCACGGGCGCGCGTCAACCGGGCGGTGAACCAGAAGATCGATCCTCCGCCGGCCCGAGGCTCGGCGCCGATCTCGCCGCCCATCATCTCGACGAGCCGCTTGGCGATCGAAAGCCCGAGCCCGGTCCCGCCGTAGCGGCGTGACGCGGAGCTGTCGGCCTGCACGAACGGTTCGAAGAGCGCAGGAACGACCTCGGGTGGAATCCCTATCCCGGTATCCTCGACGTCGAAGCGCAGCACGAGGGCCGGCCCCTCGGGATCGACCGGGCGTACTCTCACGCCGACGTGTCCGCGCTCGGTAAACTTGATCGCGTTCCCGACGAGGTTGAGCAGGATCTGCCGTAAGCGGTCGGGATCGCCCTGTACTGCGGGGATCGAGGGATCGACGTCGACCTGCAACGCAAGCCCCTTCTCGCGCGCTTGCAGCGCCAGCACGTCGAGCGCCCCGCTTACGACGCTCCCGACCGAAAACGTCGTCGTGCGCAGGTCCATCTTCCCCGCCTCGATCTTCGAAAAGTCGAGGATGCTGTTGATAATCGAGAGGAGTGCGTCGGCCGATTCGTTGATCGCTTGCACGTGCTCGCGCTGGCGCTCGTCGAGCTTCGTCTTACTCAGGAGCTCGACCATCCCGATGATCGCGTTGAGCGGGGTCCGTAGCTCATGGCTCATCGTCGCGACGAATTGCGACTTGAAGCGCGAGGCGGCCTCGAGCTCGCGGTTGAGGATTTCGAGTTCCTTACTGCGCTCCTGAACGCGTGCGTTGAGCAGGCGCAGCTCCTCGGCCCGCTTGCGCTCGGTGATGTCGGTGATCGCCGCCAGGACGAACGTCCCTTGATCGCTTACGATCGGATTGAGGCCGATCTCGATCGGGATCTCGGTCCCATCCTTTCGTACCCCGTAGAGGTCGCGCCCGGCGCCCATCGGGCGCGCGACGGGGGCTTGCGAGAAAACGTGGCGCAAGCTTACATGCCCGTGGCGGAAGCGCTCGGGGACCAACAGCTCGACCGATCGGCCGAGCAACTCCGCGCGAGGATAACCGAACAGCTTCTCGGCCTGCACGTTCACGTAGACGATCTCGCCTGCGTCGTTCACCACCACCATCGCATTCGGCGAGGCTTCGACGACCAGCTCGAACTGGTTGTGAAACGACGTCATCAGCGCTGGGCGCGCGCCAGATCGGCGAGCAGCCGGTTCACGTTCTCGAGCGACTCGAGGACCTCGTCGAAGTTTTCCTTGGTCGGCTCGAGTTTGCCGTCGATGAACGCCTGAACGCTCGCGATCGCGACGGCCAATTCGTTGCGAATGTCGTGCAGGAGCCTATTCACGTCCTACGCCTGCTTGGCGCAACCGGCGGGCCTAGACCTCCTCCTCCAGACCGAGGACGGCGACGGTATGGCGTGCCACCGCGGCCTCCTCGTCGGTCGGGATGACGGCCACCGCGAAGTCGCCGAGCCAGCGGCTGTTCTCGCAGACGCGCCTGCGGATGACCTCGGCGTTTTCCCCGATGCCGCCGGTAAAGACGAGCGCATCCAGGCCGCCGAGCGCCGCGGCAAGCGAGCCGAGCTCGCGCACGATCCGGTAGACGAACAGATCGATCGCTTCCCGGGCCGCCGGAGCGCTGCTGGCGAGGAGCGTCCTCATATCTTCGCTCAGGCCGGAGACCCCGAGCAAACCGGAACGCTTCCACAGCAGGTCGCCGAGCTCGCGGACCGTCATCCCGCCTTCGAGCAAATACAATAGGACGCCGGGATCGACCGTCCCCGGGCGCGTCCCCATCACCAAACCATCGAGTGCGCTGAATCCCATCGTCGTCGCAACGCTGCGGCGGCCGCACATCGCACACATGCTCGCACCGTTCCCCAAGTGCGCGACGACTACGCGCCCGTCGGCGAGCTCGCCCAGATGCCGAGGCAGGACCGAGGCGATGTATTCATAGGAGAGGCCGTGGAAGCCGTAGCGCCGGACGCCGCGGGCGGTGATCTCCCGCGGGAGCGCGAGTGCGGTCGCGACGGCCGGCTGATCGTGATGAAACGCGGTATCGAAACAGGCGACTTGCGGGAGGCCGGGGTACAGCCGCTCGAGGGCCGTGATCGCGGCGAGATTATGCCCCTGGTGCAATGGAGCGAGCGGGATCAACTCGCGCAGCTCCCGCATCACGCTCGGATCGACCCGGACCGGGGCGACGAATCTCGACCCGCCGTGTACGACCCGGTGACCCGCTGCGACGACTTGCACCGAGGGCAGCTCGTCAGCAATCCGACCGAAGATTCGTTGAAAGGCCTCTTCGTGCGTCCCGCCTTCTTCCAAATCGATCGTACCGCGGAGCAGCGCCGACGGACCGGAGAAGGCCGCGAATTTCACGCTCGAGGAGCCGGCGTTGAGGGCTAAGACGGCGGACGGCACGCAAAAAGCAGCCCTTCTTCGGCGTGCCGAAGAAAGATAGGGAGCCAGCCATGGAAACAATCGTCAAGCAGCGCCGCGCCTTGATCGTCGACGACGAAAAGACGATCGTCGAGATCCTTTCGAACTATCTGAAGGACGAAGGCTACCTCGTCACCGGGGCCTACGACGGGGCGGAGGCATTGGAAAAGGCTCTCTCCGAGCCGTTCGACGTGATCCTGCTCGACCTCAATCTCCCGACGGTCTCCGGGATCGAGGTGTTCAAGCAGATCCGTAAGACGTCCGACGTCCCGGTACTCATGGTGACCTCGCGCGACGAGTCCGTCGATCGCATCGTCGGCCTCGAACTCGGCGCCGACGACTACATCGCCAAACCGTTCAACCCGCGCGAGGTGGTCGCCCGGGTGAAGAATATCGTCCGGCGCACGGAGCGGCGAGCGACCGCGACCCGAGTCGAACACGACGTTCAGCGGATCGGCGAGCTCGAGATCGACCGCACCGGACACGAGGTGAAGCTGGCGGGAAAGCTGCTCAAGCTCACGCCGATGGAGTTTCGCATCCTCGACGTCCTTTCACGGAACGCCGGAGTAGCTCTCACCCGCTCGCAACTCCTCGACAAAATCAACTCCGATTCGACCGACGTCTACGATCGGACCCTCGACAAGCACATCGCGAACCTGCGCAGTAAGATCGGAGACGATCCGAACCGTCCACGCTACATCGTGACCGTCCAAGGCGTCGGGTACAAGTTTTCCCAATAGCCTCCTGCCGGGTCCTCTGACGCCCGACCGGCGCGCCGCGCCGGTCGGGAACCCGTCTCCGACGTGAAGGACCTGCGATCGCCGGCTTCATCGAAGCTTCATAGCGCGTCCACGGTCACCCCGTAGGGTAGCGCCATGGAAAACGTACCGCAGCGCGACAGCCAAACCGGTGAAGATCCTCCGTTACCGGCGACGCTCGGCTTCGTCTTTACCGTCGGCACCTTGTTCGCAATCGGCTGGGCGCTGATGTTCCTTCTCTTGCGGACGCGCTGGTAATCGGTAACATGCACATCCATCGCAGCGAACGCCTTTGGATGACCTTCGGCATCGGGATGTTGATCGTATTCCTCGCGGCGATCACGACTGCGGCGATCGCCGACGGTTTCAATCCTCCAAGCCGCGTGCAGTCGATCGACCCGGCGAAGCTCACCGAGACCGAACCGTTCGACCATCCCGGTCTTCGCAAAATCGGGGAGAACGAATACGAAGCTTACTACGTCGGTCAGATCTTCTCGTGGAATCCTTCGAAGCTCGAAGTTCCGCTGGGCGCGCATGTGACATTTTATGCGACCAGCGCGGACGTCATGCACGGCTTCAGCGTCCCGGAGACCGGGATCAACATGATGGTCACGCCGGGTTGGGTCAATTCGATTTCGTACACGTTCAAGCAGCGCGGCACGTTTCTCGTCATTTGTAACGAGTATTGCGGTGCGGGTCACCAGCAAATGGCCGCCTCGATCGAGGTAAGATGAGATGACGAAGGCCGCCAGGCGATCACCGCCCGCACCCGTCGATGTCGACTCGTCGCGAGCGCAAGGCGATCTCCTCGTCCTAACCCATATCTACACCGCGACCGCCGCACTGGTCGTCGGCGCGTTGTTCGGCTTGCTGCAAGGCCTTTCGCGGGCGAACTTCATCGTGATGCCGCCGGTCTTCGACTACTACCGAATGCTGACGGCCCACGGCGTCCTCATGGCTTTGGTCTTTACGACGTTCTTCATCACGGGGCTGGGGACGTTCGTGACGTACCGCTCGATCCCGCGCATCCGTTCGGTCCGCTTGGGTTGGGCGGGCTACGTGGTGATGCTCGTCGGGACGATGACGGCTGCGAGCGAGATCCTCGCCGGGAACGCCAGCGTCCTGTACACGTTCTACGCCCCGCTGAAGGCCGATCCGCTCTTCTACCTGGGCGCCGCCCTGCTGATCTTGGGGACGTGGCTCGTCGCCTTCGACATCATCCTCAACGTCGTCTGGTTCAAGCGACACAACCCGGCGACGAGCATTCCGCTCCCCGCCCATGGTGCCGTCAGCACGTTCGTCATGTGGCTGATCGCGACGCTCGGCGTGGTGGCCGAAGTCCTCATCTTGCTGCCGTGGTCGATGGGACTGACCAAAGGCGTCGACGTCGAGCTGACCCGGCTCCTCTTCTGGTACTTCGGCCATCCCCTGGTCTACTTCTGGATCATGGGGGCCTACCTGATTTGGTACAACGTCATCCCGACGACCTACGGCGGGCGGGTCTTCAGCGACGCCTTGACGCGACTCGCCTTCTTGATCTTACTGATCCTGTCCACGCCGGTCGGCTTGCACCATCAGTTCCTCGAACCGGGTATCTCGGCCGGTTGGAAGTGGTTGCACACGGTCCTGACCTACGGCGTCGCGATCCCATCGTTCATGACGATGTTCGCGATCTTCGCCTCCTTCGAGCTCGCGGCGCACCGCGCGGGAAAGGCCGGCTTCCTCGGGATCGTCCGTTGGCTCCCGTGGGGAGATCCCGCCTTCAGCGGGGCGGCGCTCGGGATGATCTTGTTCATCGGCGGAGGCTTCGGCGGCTTGATCAACGGCTCGTACAGCATGGACATCCTGGTCCACAATACGATGTGGGTCGTCGGGCATTTTCACATCACCGTCGGCGGTCCGGTCGCGCTGAGCTTCATCGGGGCGGCGTATCGGCTCGTCCCGGCCCTCACCGGCCGCAAGCTGTTCGCGCCGAAGCTCGCCCTCGTGCAAACCTACCTCTGGTTTTTCGGGATGGCGCTGATGTCGATCTCGATGCACTGGGCCGGGATCCTCGGTTCACCGCGGCGCACCTCCGACGTCAGCTATTTCGGCTCAGCCGGTGCGGCGACGTGGCACGGCCAGATGGTCGCCGCCTCGATCGGAGGGGCGATTCTCTTCGCGAGCGTCGTCTTGTTTGCGATCGTCGCGACCGGGACGTACCTCAAGAACGACTACGCACCCGAAAGCGAACGCGCCGAATTTTCCTTCGCGCGGGCGGAGGACGAGGCGATGCCGCCGCCGCCGGTCTTCGATCGGATCGGCCGCTGGGGCTTGATCGCGCTCGCCCTGGCCGCCGTCGCATATGCGGGACCGATCTCCGAGCAGTTGAGCGTCCCACACTACCTCGTCCCCGGGATGCGCACCTGGTAGGAGCGTGAATCAGCGCAGAGCGGCGCCGAACGAGCGCACGAAGAAGATCGCGAAGCCGATCACAAAACCGAGGAAGATCGCCAGCGCCGCGGCGAGCGTGATCCCGGATCGCCCGCCTCCGCAGAAGGCCGTGACGCCGCTCACCAAAGCCAATCGCATGCGGAAGAGCGGATCGGACGCGCGCCGCGACTCCGTGCGGGCCAACTCGAGCGCCTCGTCGGCCGTCCACCGATTCCCGTCGATCCGGTCGAGCAACCGGCCGTCGGGCGAGAGGACGACGAGCGCCTCCGAATGGACGACCTCGCCGCGGTCGTCTTCCGAAGAGACGATGCCTAGTCTCCGGCTGAGCTCTTCGACGTCGTCCGGCCTCCCGGTTGCGAGGATCCAACGCTCGGGCGACGCGCCGAAGGCGCTCCCGTAGCGCCTGAGGACTTGCGGCGTATCGAAGTGCGGATCGAGGGTGATCTCGACCAGTCGCATCGCGCTCGGATCGATCATTCGCTGTAAACGCGCGAATTTCGCAGAGACGAGCGGGCACATCGTCGGGTCGGGGCAGCGCGTGTAGATGAACGAGACGATCGCGAGCCGGCCGCGCGAGGAGCGCAGCGAAAACGGCTTCCCGCGCTGATCGACGAGCGGGATGTCGGGGACGAGGGCTCCGGTCTGGAGGACCGGGACGTAGCGTTCCGGCCGAGCGACCCCGATGACGCGCACGTCGCGCAGACTCCATGGTGAGCCGGCCTCGACGACGGTCCCTTCGATGACGTCACGCGGCCGGACGGTTCTGAGGACAGTCCGCGAGACGGCGAACGGCATCGTCATCGCCGGCATCCCGCCGAACGGTTGGTGGCGGACGATGATCGTCCCCTGCTCGGCGGCTACGCCGACGACGCGGCCGCGGAGTATCTCCTGTCGTGGCGCGGCGCCGATCAACACGAACCCGAGGATCACCGCGATCAGCCTTTTTTCCACCGGCTGAGCTTCCCGCGGCGGCGTGAAGGGGCGGGGAAGGGTCGGTGCACGGCTGCTTCACGCGGACGAAACGGCGGTATCTTAGGCTTATCACATCTTTAGAGGAGCCTTGCATGCCGAGTATCGCGTACAGTCGGGAGATCCCCTTGGCGGCGCAGAGTCTGCATCAGGCCGTCGCCGACGTCCTCGATGCGTTCGCGGGACGTTCACGTACGGACGCACTGCTCTTGAGCGCCCCCGTGCATGGAACGACCGGCAAGCTCAGCATCCCCGTCGAACTCACCGTAACCAAGCGATCGCCCAAAGATTCCTCGGTCGGCGTGACGCTCAGGGCGCGTTCAGCCGAAGCGGCGTTTCCGCACTTTCAGGGGGCTTTTTATGCACTGCCGATGTCACCGTCGCGCGCAGTCCTCAGCCTAAAAGGCAAGTATACGGTCCCGCTCGGATTCTTCGGCCTTGCGATCAACGCCGCCGGGATGAAGCGGGTGGCCGAAGAAGGCCTGCGCGATCTCTTCGAACGGGTCGCCGATGAAACCGTCGCGGTCGTACGCGAGGCGTCGTTTCAACGCTATCGAGAGGGTCGTACGCTTTCGTGACGCAGCGCATCGTGGTCGCGACCGACGGATCACCGGCTTCCGACGCGGCGATCGAGCTGGCGCTCTCCTTCGCCTCACGCGAGGGGGCGCATCTGCTGTTTCTCCACGCCGTCGACGAGCCCGCGATTTTCGCGGCGACGGCGGCGATACTCTTCGATCCGACACCGACGTTGCGGGCGCTCGAAACGACGGGTGAAGCGCTCCTCGCCGCCGCCGAGCGGCGCGCCGCCGAGCGCCACCTCCCCGCCAAAACGCGGCTGATGTACGGCGACCCCGTCGATATGATCCTCGCCGGGGCGCAGGACTGGGATGCCGACCTGATCGTGATGGGGACGCACGGCCGCCGGGGCTTCTCGCATCTCTTGTTAGGAAGTACCGCCGAGCGAGTGCTGCAGCGCAGTTCGCTGCCGGTATTGGTGACCAAAGCCGTCACCCTCTCGCACTGCGCTGCGCACGAAGGAAGATGGCAATGGAAAAAACCGTAATCGCAATCGAAGACCCGCCGCTGGCGCAGGCGTTGTTCAGCGACGTACGATGGTCGTGGATCTGGCTCGTGGTCCGACTGTACGTCGGCTATGAATGGCTGCGTGAAGGGCTCGACAAAGTCACGAGTCCGGCGTGGGCCGGAGCGCATGCCGGAGCCGCACTGAGCGCCTGGCTCCAGCTCGCGCTGGCGAAGACGCACGGTGCGCATCCCGACGTTCAGGGATGGTACGCCGCGTTTCTACACGTCTGCGTACAGCCGTACCCGGCGTTTTGGAGCTTCCTCGTGAGCTACGGAGAGCTCTTCGTCGGCCTGGGCTTGATCCTCGGGCTCTTTACCGGGATCGCCGCGTTTTTCGGGACGGTGATGAACACGAGCTATCTGCTCGGCGGGACGGTGAGCATCAATCCGATCCTCTTCGGCCTGGCATCGTTGCTCGTGCTCGCCTGGAAGACCGCCGGCTGGTACGGGCTGGACCGCTGGGTCCTCATCCGGATCGGAACTCCGTGGCACCACGGCCCGATCGAGCGCCCCGCCGCACCGATCTCGACCTAGTGCTACGCCAAAGCAGCCCGAGCGCGTTCGAGCGTCGCCGCGACCGGCCCGCCGGCGTCGATCCTCTTCCAGTCGACGTCGCCGGGGTCGCGCTTGAGTTGCTCCAACAGGACGTCGACGGTCGCGTCCGACATATCGCCTCGTCGCTCGAGGATGCGTCCCCGCAAGACGTCGACAGGAGCGGTCAGCCAGAGTCCCTTGAACGGGACGCCTAACTCCTGCGCTACCGCCGCGATCGCCGCCCGTTCTTCCGCTCGGCCGAAGACGCCGTCGGCGATGACGCTATAGCCGCCCCGGAGCGCTTGCGCAGCAGCTTCCCGCTGCCTCCGATAGACCGAAAGGTTGACCTCCATCGTATAGGCTCGGACGTCGAGACGTTGGGCGGGCTCGACCCCGAAGAGGCGCTTGCGCAGCGCATCGGTATGGAGGATTCGCGCGCCCGGGGCGATCCCACAAACGGGGGAAAGGGCTCGCGCGAGGGTCGACTTTCCGGTCCCGCTGACGCCTCCGATCGCGACGAGGACCGGAGGGGGCCGGCGCAGCAGCCCGGCGGCGAGATCCAGATACGCTCGCGCTTCATCGGCCATCGCTTCCCGACGTTCGGAGCTCGGCTGCGCGTGCGCCGCAGCCACCCCGGTATGGGCGCGGATCGCCGCCCGCAGCGACATCATCAGCGGGAGCGCAGCGAGCCCGTCGGCTTCGTCGGCGCGGTCGAGATACGCATTGAAGACCACGTTCGCCGACGGCCGCAACCCGCGGTGCTCGAGATCCATCAGCAAGAATGCCAGGTCGTAGAGGACGTCGATGCACGAGAGATGCTCGCTGAACTCGATGCAATCGAAGAGCGCCGGGCGGCCGTGCCACAACACGATGTTGCGGAGATGCAAGTCGCCGTGACAACGTCGGACGTGCCCCGTCCGGTCGCGTCGATCCAGGAGCTCCGCGTGCTCGGCGAGCTCCTCGCGCCACCGTCGGACGAGCGAGGCGCATACCTCGGACGGAAAGATCCGGGGGGTTCGTCCGAGATTGAGTTCGTTTCCGTCGATCTCGAGCTTCAGCGAAGCGTGTCCGCCCCTCCCCGGAGTCACCTCCGCGGCCGCGTGGAAGGCTGCGATCTCGGCGCCGAGGGACTCCATGAGGGCGGCGGTGAGCTCACCGCGCTCGGCCATGCGATCGAACAGGAGCGTTTGGTCGAACCGGCGCATCTCGATGACCCAGTCGACGACTTCTCCGGCGCCGTCGAAGGCGATCGTTCCGTCACTCGCCCGCGTGAGGGCCCGTACCCCAAGATACAGATCCTGCACGGTCCGGCGATTCAGCGCAAGCTCGGCGCGGCACGCCCTCTCGCGCTGCTCGAGCGTCGAATAGTCGAGATACGAAAAACGAACCGCCCGCTTGAGCTTGTAGACGCGATCGGGAGCGAGAAAGACGATCGCGGCGTGGGTATCGATCCGCTCTCGCGCTTGGGTCTGCAGGAACCCAATCGCCTCCCGTTGCGGATCCTCCTTTACAGCGACCATGTCCAATCCCGGATCTCCGGGAGATCTTCACCGTAGCGGGCGATGTACTCGCGGTGCTCGATCAACTTGTTCGCGATGAGGTCTTTGATGCGGGCCGAGCGATCCCGTAACCGTGCAATGCGATCGATCGCGAGCCCCGCCAGGTGGTACCGGCTCAACTCATTGCGGACCGTCATGTCGAAGGGCGTCGTGGTCGTCCCTTCCTCCTTGTAACCGCGAACGTGGATGTTGTCGTGGTTGCGGCGTCGATACGTGAGCCGATGGATCAACCAGGGATAGCCGTGATACGCAAAGACGACCGGCTTGTCGACCGTGAAGAGCGCATCGAAGTCGGCGTCCTCGAGCCCATGGGGATGTTCGCTCGCCGACTGCAGCTTCATGAGATCGACGACGTTTACGACGCGTATCCGGAGATCGGCGATGTTCTCGCGCAGGAACGCGACCGCGGCGAGCGTCTCGAGGGTCGGGACATCGCCGGCACACGCCATCACGACGTCCGGCTCCTCGTCGCCGTCGTTGCTCGCCCACTCCCACACGCCGATCCCCTTGGTGCAATGTTTCACCGCGCTCTCGACGTCGAGATACTGCAGAGCCGGCTGCTTCCCCGCGACGATGACGTTGACGTAATCGCGGCTGCGCAGGCAGTGGTCGGCGACCGACAGGAGCGTATTTGCGTCGGGGGGCAGGTAGACCCGAATGACGTTCGCCTTCTTGTTCACGACGTGGTCGATGAAGCCGGGATCTTGATGCGAGAAGCCATTGTGGTCTTGCCGCCAAACGTGCGAGCTCAACAAGATGTTGAGCGAGGCGATCGGCTCGCGCCAGGAGACGGTACGGGCGACCTTGAGCCACTTCGCATGCTGGTTGAACATCGCATCGATGATGTGGATGAACGCCTCATAGCAGGCGAAGAATCCGTGCCGTCCGGTGAGCAGATAGCCTTCGAGCCAACCTTCGCAAAGGTGTTCGCTCAACACTTCGAGGACGCGCCCTTCCGGATCGAGGTGTTCATCGTCGAAAGGGAACGTCTGGGCGATCCATCTGCGCCCGGTCGCCTCGAAGATGGCGTCGAGCCGATTCGACGAGGTCTCATCGGGACCGAAGACGCGAAAATTTCGTGCCTCGGCGTTTTTTCGCATGATATCCCGCAAGAACGCCGCGAGCGGCCTGGTAGACTCGGCGCTGACGACGCCCGGCTTTGAAACCTCGACGGCGTATCGGCGAAAATCGGGCAGATGCAGCGGGCGCAACAGCTTCCCGCCGTTCGCGTGGGGATTGTCACCCATCCGCCGTCGACCCGACGGCGCGAGTTCCCGCAGCTCTTGCACGAGCCGCCCCCTTTGGTCGAAGAGCTGCTCGGGACGGTAACTCTTCATCCACGCCTCGAGCGCGGCGCGGTGGGCGGCATCGGTACGCGCTGCGTCTATCGGGACTTGATGAGAGCGCCAAGAGCCCTCGACCCGATATCCGTCGATCTCCTTCGGCCCGGTCCAGCCTTTCGGCGTGCGCAGGACGATCATCGGCCAACAGGGGCGGCCGGAATACCCGTCCGCTCGCGCTCGGCGTTGGATCGCCGCGATCTCGTCGAAGACCAGATCGAGGGTGTGGGCCATTTGCCGATGCATCGTATCGGGCTGATCGCCCTCGACGACGTACGGATGCCAACCGTATCCTTCGAGCAACCGTTCCAACTCGGACGGATCGATGCGCGCCAGGATCGTCGGGTTCGCGATCTTGTAGCCGTTGAGATGGAGGATCGGTAGGACGGCTCCGTCCGAGACCGGGTTGAGGAATTTGTTCGCGTGCCAGCTCGTCGCGAGCGGCCCCGTCTCCGCCTCGCCGTCGCCGACGACGCAGGCGACGACGAGATCGGGGTTATCGAACGCAGCACCGAACGCGTGCGCGAGGGAATACCCAAGCTCTCCGCCTTCATGAATCGACCCCGGGGTCTCCGGCGCGACGTGACTAGGGACGCCCCCGGGGAACGAAAACTGCTTGAAGAGCCGACGCATCCCCGCTTCGTCTTGGGAGACCTCGGGATAGTACTCGCTGTACGTCCCTTCGAGGTAGACGTTGGCCAGGAGACCGGGGCCGCCATGCCCCGGTCCCGCGATGTAGATCATGTTGACGTCCCGCGCGACGATGACGCGATTGAGATGGGCGTAGATGAAGTTGAGACCCGGCGTCGTCCCCCAGTGCCCGAGCAGCCGCGGTTTCACGTGCTCGGGGGCCAGCGGCTCGCGCAGGAGCGGATTGTCGAGCAAATAGATCTGGCCGACCGACAGATAGTTCGCAGCGCGCCAATAGGCGTCGATCTTACGAAGCTCTTCGTCGGAGAGCGGACGGCTCTGCGGCTGCGAGGCGCTCATGGTCCCAAGCGTACCCTCGAGGGAGGCGGCGCGTCCATCCCGCGGAGGTGAGGAACCCTTTCATTCCATCTTCACCGCCGCCTTCGCTTGAGCGAGGGCGGAACTCAAGCGCTCCGCGGCTTGGCCGGGACCTCCGTGAATCTCCCTGCATCGAGATCGCTTAGCGGCGTCGACGGAACGGGTACCACTATGAAAATGCTAGGTACCGGTCACGAGAGCGACTATATCGTTTTCAAGGATCGCCAAGACGCGGGTGCTCGGCTTGCGGAGAAGCTTCGGCGCTATGCGAAGCGTAAGGATACGGTCGTCCTCGCGTTACCGCGCGGCGGCGTACCCGTCGCATTCGAGATCGCGCAGCGGCTCGAGTTGCCCTTGGACGTCTTCTCCGTCCGCAAGCTCGGCGTCCCCGGACATGAAGAGCTCGCCATGGGGGCGATCGGGAGCGGAGGCGCGTACTATCTCAACATGCCGGTGCTGCGCTCGCTGGACATCTCGGTCGACGAGGTCCGGGACACCGTCGCGCGTGAGCAACGCGAGCTCGAACGGAGGGAGCGACTCTACCGTGATGGTCGCCCGCGGCCCGAGATTCGCGGGAAGACCGCGATCCTGGTCGACGACGGCCTCGCCACCGGGGCCAGCATGCGGGCCGCGATCGAGGCGCTGCGGCGCCTGGGCCCCTCGCGAACGGTGGTCGCGGTCCCGGTCGCCCCGGCCGAGTCATGTGCCGAGCTGCGCAACGAAGTCGACGAGGTCGTCTGCTTGCAAACGCCTCATCCGTTCGAGGCGGTGGGGATCTGGTACGACGATTTTTCGCAAACGACGGACGACGAAGTCCGTGCGCTGCTCAAGAGCGCGGCCGAGCGCAAGCTGTCGTAAATCCGATCGCGAGTCCCTCGGCGCAAATACGCCGGGGAGTCGCACGGTATGCGCTAACTCGCAAGTATTGTGAAGGCCGTTTTCATGAGGCCTTCAATCAGGCTGGCGATCCTCGAATCGTGAAAGGATTCGTGGGACCGGCGGGCCGCCGTCATGACCTCTGATCCCCTCCTCGGACGGACTGTGGAAGTCCGGTCGCCGGGAGGAATTTTGTATTGCGGTACCGTCGTGGCGATCCACCCCGACGAGGGTACCGGCGAAATCCTTGAGCTCGGCCCGGACGAGCATGTACAATACCGACGTTTTGTATATGTCGTCGACCGGGACGCCCAAATTCGATTGCTCGAACCGTAATAAGAGCTCGAGCCTCGGAGCGAGGCGCAGCCACCGATTGCGCATCTCGCCGTTCGAGGGCGTATGAGAGCTCGAAACATGCCGAACGACGCACGGCGAGCGCTCCGTTTCGTCCTCCTCATGGGGGTCGTCAATCTGTTCGCCGATATGACGTACGAAGGCGGCCGCGGCGTCGTCGGCGCATTCCTGGGCCATCTCGGTGCGAACGGCGTCGCGATCGGTGCGGTGGCCGGCGGCGGCGAACTCGCGGGTTATGCGATTCGATCCGTCTCGGGTGCAGTCGCGGATCGGACCGGGAAGTATTGGTTGGACGCGTGGGTCGGCTATCTCCTGAATATGCTGTGCGTCCCTGCGCTCTCGCTCGCGGGAAGCTGGCCGGCCGCCGCGGGACTCGTGATCGGTGAACGGCTCGGGCGCGGTATTCGACGGCCGGTGATCGCCGCGGTCCTCAGCGAAGCCGGAGCGAGCATCGGCGGCGGCCGCGCTTTCGGACTCAACGAGGCACTCGATCAAATCGGCGCGACGCTCGGGCCTCTGGTCGTCGCGCTCGCTATCGCCCGCAGTGGGAGTTTCGCATTCGGCTTTGCAGTGCTCTTGATCCCGGCGTTGCTCACGCTCGCGTCCCTGACCGCAGCGACGACGGCGGGCCGAGCGATCGTCCCGCGCGCCCAAGCCGACGAACCCGCGGTCCGCGATTGGCCCGGATTTCGCCGCAACGTCCTCGGCGGAGCGCTCGTCGCGGCCGGGTCGGTCGACTTCGCGTTGATCGCTTTCCGGTTCCAACGCGATCACGTCCTCGACGCCGCCGCCATCTCGGTCTGGTTCGCCGTCGCGATGGCCGTCGCAGCCGTCGCTTCACCGATTCTCGGACGGCTCTTCGACCGGCTGGGAACACCGGTCATCGGTATTGCGCTCGTGATCACCTCGGCCGCGACGCCGCTGGCGTTCTTCGGTCGCGGGGCGACTGCGGAAGCCGGCTCGGCGCTCTGGGGCGTCGGGACCGCGCTGCAAGATGCGCTCCTCCTCGCCCTCATTGCAACCAATCTCAACCGGCGAAAGCGTGCGACGTTGTTCGGCGTCTACGATCTCGTCTTCGGGACGGCCTGGTTCGTGGGGAGCCTGATCTGCGGCTTCCTCGTCGATCGGTCGATCACCGGACTCGTCGTCTTTTCCGTCGCTCTCCAGTTGCTCGCGATCCCGTCGTTCGTCGCTACGAGACGGTAGGCTCGCCCTCGGCGCGCTCGCGCTCGATCTCCGCCTCCCGCCGGCGCTCGACGTCGAGGAGGATCTCTTCTTTGACCTCGTCGGGAGCCTCCAGCTCGCCGATCACGTCGAGCTCTTCTTCCTCGAGCAGCTCTTCGAGCTCCGGTTCGGTCGGTTCGATATCGGTCGGTCGAATCGGCTCTTTCATCGGCACTCCCCGCCAGTGTGTTCTCGGCTCCTCGCACCCGATGTTTCCCCGATGACGACGAAGGCGTCGTGAACGACGGGTTCATATCTGCTATTCTCAAAGCGATGAGCCCGATCGCCGTCGGACCACACGATGCTCTGGTCGTGGTGGATCCCCAAGTCGACTTCCTCCCGGGAGGCGCCCTCCCCGTAGCGGAGGGCAACCGCATATTCGGCCCGATCAACGCGGTCATGCCGCGTTTCAACCGAGTCTATGCCACCCGCGACTGGCATCCCCCGAACCACGCCTCCTTCCGAGCCGCGGGCGGTCCTTGGCCGGATCACTGCGTAGCCGGGACGCGGGGAGCCGCGTTTTCGGAGCTTCTCGACCAAACGCGGATCGACCGAATCGTCGACAAGGGCGTCGAGCCCAACACCGAAGGCTACAGCGGTTTCGACGGTACCGATCTCGCCCAGGACCTCCGGGCGCATGGGATCACCCGCATCTTCGTCTGCGGCCTTGCGACCGACTATTGCGTTCGAGCGACCGCGCTCGATGCGCGTTCGCTCGGTTTTGAGGTCGTAGTCTTGACCGATGCCGTCGCCGCCGTCGACGTGAACCCCGGCGATGAAGAACGAGCCCTCGAGGATATGCGGAAAGCGGGGGTACAGTTGGCCGAAAGCTCCGACATCCTAAGCGAGTAAACGCCTCGTAGACGACCGGCTCGCTCTGCGAGCGGCGCCGGCGCTACCGCTTCCCGTTTTGCGTCATGAGGTAATCGACGATCGTGGGGATATCGCCGTCGGCGATCGGCGCCTTATAGGCCGTCCGCATCTTCGTCACCTCGGCCGTCCATTGCGCCCTGGTCAACGGCGGCTGCGTGTACACGTACGCCGCCGAATGGCAGGTAGAGCAATTGGCGTTGGTGACGTCCCTCCCGGGACCGGGCTTGAATTTGACGTCGTCCGGCGGCAAATTCACCTTGACGGTGCCGAATGTAGCTCCGAGCACGAATACCGCCGAGGCGGCCGCAACGATCGCCGCTCCGATCCGCTTCACGACACGCTCACTTTGTACGTCTCGATGACGTTGCGCAGATAGCCGGAGGGATTCCACACCGGCACCGCCGTTTGTATCTCACCGCTGTTGGCGATTGCGCGGCACGCCAACTCGTATCTCTTCCCGCGAACCGCCGTAAACGTGGTTTGCCAGCGCCGAAAGGAATAGCGGCCGTAATCCTCGCCGAGGGTCGTGGGATGCCAGGTCGCGCCGCCGTCCCAGGAAAACTGAACGGCTTTGATACCGCTACCGCCGTCGAACGCGATACCGCGGATCGTCCGCCTGCCGGGCTTCAGGGTGGCCCCGTCCTTGACGTTCGTGATAAAGGACCGAACGGTCAGCTTATTGATCGGGACCGTTTTGTAGCCCGTGTCCGTCGGCTTCACGGTGTTGCCCGGCGTCTGAGGAATCCGATACGCCGTACTCATCCAGAAGTTGTCGTCGATCGTATCGATCGCCTCGATGTTATCGAGCATCTTCACCCAATACGTCCCATACCAGCCTGGGACGACGAGCCGGACGGGATAGCCGTTGAGGAGCGGGAGCGGAGCACCGTTCATCTCGTACGCGACGAGCACGTCGCCGTTGTCGATGATATCCTCGACCGAGAGGGCTTTGATGAAAGGCGGCGTCGCAGGGAGCGCCGGCTTGTCGAGTCCGCTGAAGCGGATCTGCCGGACTCCGTCTTCGAGACCGGCTTCGGCGAGGATATCCGTAAGGCGCACGCCCGTCCAACGCGCGTTCCCCATCGCCCCGTTGTACCATTGACCTCCGGGGACGCGCGGCGAGAAGAGCCCGCGGCTGTTTCCCGAGCATTCATTGACCGCGATGATCTCGAACCGCTTGAACTGCGTCCGCAAGTCGGCGACGCTCAGGTTCAGCGGGCGTTTCACCTTGCCGTGCACCCGAATGCGATGGGCCGTACCGGAGACGGTCGTCGGGATTCCGGAAAGGTGCCAACGGACGTAAAACGCATCGTTGGGCGTCAAGACCCCTTCGTCGAAGATCGAAAACGGCGTCTCGAGCTGAGGCGGCCTCGGGGTCAGGAGGATGAGCGGACGCTTTTGCGGGTAGGCGACCAGCGGTCGCCTCCCGTTTTCCATAGGGAGCGTGACGGTCCCGGAGGCGAGCCCTTCACGCGGTAGCGCCAAACTCAGCCCGGCGGATGCGGCGCCGGCGAGGAAATCGCGTCGACCGAAGGCCATGTGCGGAACCTCCAAGCAAACGACCTTATGAATACTTGCGAAGCGCCGGCACCTTTCCTGTCGCGGCCGGCGACTTCGCCCGGTGAGCGCCGCTGGAAGCCGCGCCGGCTCGGCCGGCCGCCTACGGCGAAGGCACGGTGAATGGCCGTTTCATTCGCCTTACACGGCCTGGTAGTATCTCTGCAAGGGAGCGTTGCAGGAGGTGCAGCGATGAAGCGGTTCCGCATCGAGACCCAAGTAGCGTGTCCTTTTTCGGCCGCGATCGATTTCGCGAAGGACTATTTCCGATTGCGCGCTCCCGGCGTCTTGCGCGTCCCCCTCCGCTTGGGTCCCGTTGATATTCAGTTCAATCGGACGATGACGGCAAGGATGATCGTTTGCACGGATCGGACCGATCTCACGCGCAAGCACGAAGCGCTTGAGATCCGGATGCATCCGCTCGGCGCGATCCCCTTCCCGGAGTTTTCCTCGACGCTGACGGTCCGACCGCACATGCCTCCGGGGACGCTGCTCGCGCTCGAAGTTTCCTACCGTCCGCCGCTCGGGATCCTCGGCTCGATCCTCGACGCCGCGCTGGGCCGGCGGGTCGCGCTCGGGATCGCGCGCGCCCTGCTCGGCGACCTTGCCTCGTATCTGGCCGAGCGCGCTCGTGACTTCGCGCGTAGCGGATCGATCGACGACGACTGAGGCGGCAACTCGCGAGCGCAATCACGCCGCTCATTTCCCCGCCCCCGCCTCGCGTGTCGGCGTGGCCGACCGGACGACCAAAACGGGGACCGCAGCCGTGCGGACGACGTGCTCCGCAACGCTGCCAAGGAAGAAGCGCTGCAATCCGCGGCGGCCATGACTCCCGACGACGATGAGATCGGCCTGCTCCTCGCCGGCGAGCGCCAGGATCGCCTCCCACGCCGTCCCCTCGACGACGCGCCCTCGAGCCTCGACGCCCTTCGCGGCAGCCGACTCGAGAGCGCGGTCGACGACGGCCTCCGCCCGCTCCCGCAAGATCTCTCTAATCGAGGCGGCATGGTAGTAGCCGCGTGGACCGATCACGCTATCGATGTCGGCGACGCTGACGAACACGAGGGAACGGCGATCTTCCGGCGGCAGTTCGAGAGCCAGTTCGGCAGCGGCGTCGGACGGCTCGGAATCGTCGAGCGCGACCAAAACGCGCTCGAAGCACCGCCGGCCTTGCGGTGCGAGGGTCGCACGCTCGCGAACGGTCAAGACCGGGATATCGCCGGCCCGCAACACCCCCTCGGTCGTACTTCCGAGGACGAGGCGACCGAGGCCGCGCCGACCGTGCGTCCCAAGGACGATGAGTCGTACTCGTTCGTCCCGAGCGACCCCGATGAGCCCCTCGACCGGGTCGCCTTCCACCATCCGTTTTCGGGCCGCGACGCCCGATTGCGCGGCTCGTTGGCACGCGTCGTCGAGCAGCGCGTTCCCCTGTTCTTTCATCCCCTCGATGAGGAGATTCGGATCGAACGCGGCCGCGGACTCGGCCCGCGCGACGAGCGGCAGCCAATTTACGGCGTTGCAAAACACCACCGTCCCGTTCCGCTCGTGCGCCAGACGGATCCCGAGCTCGATTGCGTGCTTCGCGGGCTCCGAATCGTCGACCCCGACGAGGATGATCGAAAACAAATCGTTCATTGAGTCTCTTTCGCAGCGGGTAAATTGCAAGCGAGGCTATCGCGTCGCGGTGAACGGCCTATGAGATCCGTGTCGGAACGACGTGAGGCCTTTTTCACCCGATCTTCGCAACACCGGCGGAGGCGGACGGAGAACCCCCCGGAGCACGCGAATCGTTCGACTCAGCGCATCGCATGACGAAGTTCTTGCCGCGACATCGCCTTTGGAGAGCTCGTGTAGGCCCGAGCAACGGCCCGCGGTTCGCCATGCTGCTCGCGTTCGCGGGCCTCGGCATGCTTGCGGTCGCCCCCGCCGGCTCGGCGACGCCGAGCGAACTCGCACGCGGCCGCATCCTCGTCGTCTATGGGAGCTGCAACGACTGCCACACGCCGGGATGGCTCGAATCCGACGGGAAAACACCGGTCAGCCGCTGGATGACGGGGAACACGATCGGCTTTCTCGGCCCTTGGGGGACCGTTTATCCGACCAACGTACGGCTGCGTTTTCAGCAGATCAGCGAAGAGCAGTGGCTCTTTATGATCAAGACGCGCGGCGGGCACCCTCCGATGAAGTGGACCGATCTACGCGCGCTTTCGCTCCCCGATCAGCGTGCGATCTATCGTTTCATCCGCAGCCTCGGGCCGGCAGGTCAGCCGGCGCCCGCCACCGTCCCGCCCGGAGTACAACCGACTACGCCGTTTTACGACGTCACGCCCCAGCGCCCGGGGCGGCGCAAACCGCTGTGAGTTCGCTCTTCTCGGAGATCGTCGCCGCCGTCGACGATTCCGACCCGGCTCAACGTGCGGCCGCATTCGCGGTTCGTCTGGCCGCGCAGCATCGAGGGCGGCTTACTTTCGTCCATGCCGTCGATTGGGCCGGTGCCGTCTCGATGTATGAAGCCGGGATGTCGGTGGCCGATCCGACCCGCATCGTCGGTGCACTGCGCGATGAAGGCCGGGCGCTCCTGGCGAGGGTTGCCGCTCAAGCGCGGGCCGCAGGCGTACCCTGCGAGGAACGTCTCATCGAAGCTCGTCCCGTCGAGGCGATCTTGGCGGCGACGCGCGAGGCCGAGGCGCACGTCACCGTCATCGGGACACATGGCCGCTCCGGCATCCAGCGTCTCGTTCTGGGCAGCATCGCCGAGGCGGTCGTCCGGATGAGCGAACAGCCGGTTCTGGTGGTGCACCCTCACGACACCCTTCCAGCCGGCCCCCTCTTTCAGAACGTCTTTATCGCGGTCGACGGCTCGGATCCGTCGCACGCCGCCGTCCGCGTGACCGCCGAGCTTTTACCCAAGGACGGCCACCGTTCGACGTTCTGCTCGATCGTCGATCAAGCCAATCCGCAATCGGCTGCGCGAAAGACGATCGATCGCGCACGAGAGGATGCGCGCGCACAAAACCTCAGCGCCGAGTTCTATACGGTCGACGGGCATCCCGAGACGGCGATCGTCGAAGAAGCGAAAAAACGTCATAGCGATTTGATCGTCCTGGGGACTCATGGACGGCGCGGCCTCGAGCGGATCTTCCTCGGAAGCGTCGCGGAAGAAGTCCTGCGCAGCGCTCCGGTCCCGGTTCTCATCGTAAGCGCGAAGCTGCGCTGAACGTCATGACGCCCGGCCCGCTGCGCCACGTCGCTGCACCGCTCGTCCGCCGCGGCTGAATCATGACTCTTATCATCGATCTCCTTCTGGTGGCGCTCGCAGCATCTACGGGGTGGCTCGATGCAACCTCGTATCTGCGCATCCACGTGTTTACTGCGAATATGACGGGAAACACGGTTTTGTTCGGGCTCGGCTTGGGGCGTCAACCACCGGGAGAGATCGTCCCCTCGGCGACCGCGATCGGGTCGTTCCTCATCGGGGCTTTCGTCGGGAGCTGGATCGCCGATCGCGCGACACAGCGCTGGGAAGCCCGCAGCGTATTGATCGTCGAGATCTTCGCCCTCGCGGTCTTCGCCGCCCGATGGGATGCCGCTTCTCCCAACCTGGAGCGAGAACGCATCCTCCTCATCGCGCTCGCTTCCGTCGCAATGGGCCTGCAGCAGGCCGCGACGGAACGGCTCCATCCGCATCCCGGCGTCTCGACGACATACATGAGCGGGACCGTTGAACGTATAGGGGCCGGACTCCACGAGCTGCTGCGCGGGAAACCGCAGCAGTTCGTCCTCAACGGTTCGCTTTGGTGCGTCTACCTCGCATCCGCTTTCGGGGCGGCGCTGATCGCGCGGCGGGACGATGCGGTCCTCGGCTTTACCCCATTGATCGTATTGCTCGTCGTCGTCGCGGTCATACCGTTCGCCGTGAAGAGGCCCACCTGAGGAGCGTCGTGCTCCACCCCGACCGGTGACGGCGGTCCGTTCGACCGAATGAAGCTTGCGCAAGCGATGGGATCACGATCGGCAACGCACTTGAGCGTTACGACGATTTCGGAGGGAGGGCCAGGCGATACAGGGCTTCCCGAACATGATGCGGGGCGGCAATCGCAAGTTTTGAGCTCAGGCAATCATCGAGTTCGAGGAGCGTGAGCAAGGCCCAACTGTCGATGAGATGAGTAGACCGCAGGTCGAGGACGACGTAGCCGCGCGCTGCTGCAGCACGCTGGACGGCGGCTCGAAAGCGTTGCGCGTTGCGCACGGTGAGCTCCGCAGGCGCACGGACCGCCGGACCACGACCGAGGTCGTCGGTGAAGCGCGTGACCGACCTCCTCCTTCTTCACCCATAACGCGGCTGGGCGTCCGATCGTTCCGGCTACCGCGAGCCGCCGCAGGCCGCGTTCGGGATCGCCCGCGCGAACCAATCAGCCGCTCCATTTCGTTATCGACGGTGACGGATTCTCACCAGCTTTTCGCAAACGGATGGAGTTACGCAACGTATGCGTTCGCAATCACTAAGGACGGCCGTCGTCGGGCTGATCGGCGCGATCCTGGGAAGCTTCTCGATGATGATCTACGCGAGCAGCCACTTCCCGGCCGCGGCCGGTGCGGCGGAGACGCCGCCGACGGTAACCGCAGTCCCGGTACACGGGACTGATCAGGACCGGATCGTCGCCGCAGTCAAGCGCGATGAACCGTCGGTCGTCGCGCTCGACGTCTCGGTCAACGGGCGGGAATACATCCCCCCCGATCCGTTCTCGCAATTTTTCGGGTTCGGGCCAAGCACCGGCCAGGTTCTCCCATATCACGAGCAAGCGTCGGGTTCGGGTTTCGTCTATTCGAAGGACGGGCTCATCGTCACCAACGCCCACGTCGTGCAATTCGGTCGTGGGACCGACGTGAAGATCACCGCGATCTTCGCAAACGGGGATAAGGTCCCGGCCCATATCTATGCCGCCAACCCGGCCGCCGATCTGGCGCTCGTCAAGGTCGATCATTATGCGAAGCTCCCGCCGCCGCTCGAATTGGGACGCTCGAGCGACGTACAGGCAGGCCAGTGGGCGATAGCGATCGGCGAACCGTTCGCCTTGCAGGACAGCGTCTCGGTCGGCGTCGTCTCGGGCTTCAATCGGACGGAGACGATCTCGAACGACAACGGTTTCCCGCGGACCTTCAAGGGCTTGCTGCAGACCTCGGCGCCGATCAATCCCGGGAATTCCGGTGGACCGCTCATCGACTACAACGGCCGTGTGATCGGCGTGAACCAATCGGTCGCGACTCCGCAAGCCGGCGCGCAAGGGATCGGTTTCGCGATCCCCGTCGACACCATGAAGCAGCAGGTCGCCCTGCTCGAGCAGCACCCCGGCCAACTCAACGGCCCGCCGACCCCGTACATCGGGATCTCGATGACGCCGATCAACGACAACGTCCGTGAGCAACTGAACTATCACGGTGACGGCGTCGCGATCGAAGGCGTCTATCAAGGCGGACCGGCCGACAAAGCCGGCCTGCAATCGGGCGACGTGATCCAGGAGATCGACGGAAAACCGGTCACCTCGGTCGATCAAGTCGAGAACGCCGTTCACAACGCGAAACCCGGACAAGTCCTCCATCTCCAAATCTGGAGCCAGGGCTTCAAAAAAGTCGCGAACGTGACGGTCGGGACCGCACCGCCGGACTTCCCCGTCGGTGAGTCGCAGCAGCCCTAAGCGGCCGCCGCGTCCCGCCCGTAATGATGCCCGCGAGCTCCTCGCGGGCATCATGGCTTCGCGCCCGCCATGAAACGATCGACGGCCCCCAAGAAGAAAGCGACCAAAAAGCCGAAAGCGGCGAGCCGCGGGTCGCGCTATTGGTCGGCCCGCGTCACCGAGACGAGCAATGCGCTCGATCTCGAAAGCGGCGTCTTTACGCTCGACGATCCGCGGGAGATCAGCCGCTCGCTGCTTCAATCGGCGCGCGAGAGCAAGCGGCGGAAGGCGACGTCTCCGTATCGGTCGGCGATGTCGATGCTCACGTTTTACATCAATCGAGCGGGGAAGCGCTTGCCGCCGCAGCGTAGGCGGATCCTCGAACAAGCGAAGGAGGAGCTGCGCAAGCTCAGGGACCGCGAGGACACCCGCTAACCGCGATAGAGCAGCTCCGCGACCGGGAAGCTCGTGCTCAAGCCGCCGTACTTGGCGGCGACGTCGATCACCGGCTGCATCTCCGAAATATCGAAGCGCGTCGCATAGACGACGCGGAGCATCGTTTGCAACGTCCGGGGATCGAGCTTACTGTATTTCATCAAGAT
>Ga0209061_1001015_pt1 | contig 53218 bp, 62 predicted proteins | sample Coa_R1_10_FD_187157 | JGI IMG/M metagenome (GOLD analysis project Ga0209061, IMG submission 187157) | Surface soil microbial communities from Centralia Pennsylvania, which are recovering from an underground coalmine fire - Coalmine... | ecosystem: Environmental > Terrestrial > Soil >... | reverse complement strand
TGATCATGACCGCCCTCATCTTCCTCTTGAACTTCGCCTTCGGCCGGGGCGTGTTCTTCATGTTCCAGAAGTGAGCAGCCCGCACGTGACACTCGACGCAGAGATCTCCCGAGACGCCCTCAGCGAGGAGGGTGACCCCGCCGCCACCGGTGAGGGGGGCACCGGCACCGACGCGTCGGTTGCCGGGCAGGTCGGGGACCCTGCCCCGCTCGACGAGCCCGCGCCCGCCGACGAGGACGTCGCCGCGAACGGCGACGACGACGAGGAGGACGAGGACGACGACGAGGAGGACGAGGAGGAAGACGACGAGGAGGAGGAGGAGTACGTCCCGAGCCCCTACGACCGCCCCGGTCGCTGGTACGTCGTGCACACCTACTCGGGCTACGAGAACAAGGTCACCTCCAACCTGAAGAACGTCATCGCCTCCCGGGGCATGGAGGACCGCGTCTACGAGGTGGTCGTGCCGATGGAGGACGTGGTCGAGGTGAAGAACGGTAAGCGCGTGACGGTGCAGAAGAAGGTCTTCCCGGGATACCTGCTCGTCCGGAGCGACCTGGACGACGACACCTGGGGTGCCATCCGCAACACCCCCGGGGTCACGGGCTTCGTCGGCCCCGGGACCAAGCCGACGCCGCTGTCGCGTCGCGAGGTGGAGAGCATCCTGCAGGTCAAGCCCGAAGGCGTCCAGGCTCCGGCGAAGCAGCGCCGCCCGAGGCTCGAGTACGAGGTGAACGAGACCGTCCGTGTGAAGGAGGGGCCGTTCGCGGACTTCTCCGGCCAGATCGCCGAGATCAACGAGGACCAGCTGAAGCTGAAGGTGCTCGTGAACATCTTCGGCCGGGAGACGCCGGTCGAGCTCGAGTTCAGCCAGGTCGCCAAGCTCTAGTCACCCAGGAGATCCAGATGCCCCCCCGCAAGCGCGTCCTCGCCGTGGTCAAGATCCAGCTGCAGGCCGGTCAGGCGACCCCGGCGCCTCCCGTCGGCACGGCCCTCGGGCCCCACGGGGTCCAGACCATGGAGTTCTGCAAGCAGTACAACGCTGAGACCGAGTCCATGCGCGGGACGGTCGTACCCGTCGAGATCACGATCTACGAGGACCGGTCGTTCAGCTTCGTGCTCAAGACGACGCCCACGCCCGTGCTCCTCCGCCAGGCGGCCGGCCTCGAGAAGGGATCGGCCACCGCCGGACGGAGCCAGGCGGGGACGATCACCGACGACCAGCTCGCGGAGATCGCCCGCGCCAAGCTGGTCGACCTGAACACCGACGACCTGGAGGCCGCAAAGAGGCAGGTCGCCGGCACCGCCCGGTCGATGGGCATCGCGGTGGCCGGGTGACCGGCGCAGGAGACGGAGGAGTCCGATGACCCAGCACGGGAAGCGGTACCGGTCGCTCAGCGGGAAGTTCGACCGCGAGGCTCTCTACGGGGTCGGTGACGCCATCGACCTCGTGAAGTCGATGGCGTCCGCCAAGTTCGACGAGACCGTCGAGCTGGCGGTCCGCCTCGGTGTGGACCCCCGCAAAGCCGACCAGATCGTCCGGGGGACCCTCAGCCTGCCGGCCGGCACCGGTAAGCCCGTCCGAGTGGCCGTCTTCGCGGCGGGGGAACAGGCAGCCGAGGCACGAGCAGCCGGGGCGGACGTCGTGGGCGCCGACGACCTCGTGGCCCGAGTTCGTGACCAGGGGTTCTTGGAGTTCGACGTGGCAATCTCGACGCCCGAGCTGATGGGGCAGGTCGGGACCCTCGGGCGTGTGCTCGGCCCACGAGGGCTCATGCCGAACCCCAAGACCGGGACGGTGACGACCGACGTGGGCCGGGCGGTCACCGAGTTCAAGGGGGGAAGGGTCGAGTACCGGACCGACAAGGTCGGCAACGTGCACCTGCCTGTGGGGAAGGTCTCGTTCTCGAAGGCCGACCTCGCCGCCAACGTCCACGCGGTCATCGAGGAGCTGGTGCGCGCCAAGCCCGCGGCAGCCAAGGGCAAGTACCTCCTCTCGGTCGCCCTGTCGTCGACGATGGGTCCCGGAGTGCGGATCGACCCGTCGCGGGCCCGGGACGTCGAAGAGGAGCTGGCCGTCACCGCCTGATACCCTCTCTGGGACAGCCCGCTCGAGCGGGCAACGAGTTTCCGGTCGCCGCAGACCTCCGGTGCGCCTTCGGCGCTGAAGGGACCCCTGGGTCCGCCTGACGAGGCGACGCTCTCCGGGCAACCGCCTGGTCCGTCGCACACCGGGGCGCCGCGCCGACCGGTGGAGGAGCGATGGACAACCCGAGGCCCGAGAAGGTCGCAGTCGTGGACGAGGTCCGCGCGCGCCTCGAGGACGCAGATGCCACGGTCGTGACCGAGTACCGCGGGCTCACCGTGGCGGACCTGGCGGCGCTCCGCAAGAGCCTGGCGGCTGCCGGCGGCGACTACAAGGTGTTCAAGAACACCCTGGTGAAGCGTGCGATCGACGGTGGACGGCACGCCGCGCTCGAGGAGCTCCTCGTCGGCCCGACGGCGATCGCCTTCGTCCATGGGGACATCAGCGCCGTCGCCAAGGCGCTGCGGGACTTCTCGCGGACCAACGCCCACCTCGTCGTGAAGGGTGGCCTGCTCGACGGCTCCGTGGTGTCTGCGGCCCAGCTGAGCGAGCTCGCGGACCTCCCGCCGCGCGACGTCCTTCTGGCCCGGATCGCCGGGGCGCTGCAGGCGCCGCTCGGCCAGCTGGCCTCGCTCCTGCAGGCACTCCCGCGCAACCTCGCCTACGGGCTGAAGGCGCTCGTCGAGGAACGGGGCGGTGCAGCGCCACCCGAGCCGGGGGCCGCGGTGCCGGACACCGCGGTGCCGGACACCGCGGCGCCGGACGCCGCGGCGCCGGACACCGCTGCCTCGGACACCGCGGTGTCCGAGGCCGAGTCCGGGACCCCTGAGCAGGAGTCGCAGGCGGAGGGCGCTGGTCCCGAGGCGGAAGCCCCCTGACGCCAGCGCCGCGCAGTCCGGACGAGGTAGGGGTCGACGAACACACCGGTCGACGGAGAAAGGAAGAACACATGGCAGGGTCCCTGACGAAGGAGCAGATCCTCGACGGCATCGCCGAGCTCTCGGTGATCGAGCTGAGCGAGCTGCTGAAGGACTTCGAGGAGAAGTTCGGGGTCACGGCGGCGGCGCCGGTGGCCGTCGCGGCGGCTCCGGTCGCCGGCGGGCCGGCGGAGGCGGGCGCAGCCGAGGAGGAGAAGACGGAGTTCGACGTCATCCTCGCGGCGGCGGGCGACAAGAAGATCCAGGTCATCAAGGAGGTGCGCGCCCTCACCAGCCTTGGCCTGAAGGAGGCGAAGGACCTCGTCGACGGCGCGCCGAAGCCCGTCCTCGAGCGGGTGAGCAAGGAGGACGCGGAGAAGGCACGGGCCGCCCTGGAGGGGGCGGGGGCGACCGTCGAGGTCAAGTAGCCGAGGGCAGCTCGTCGAGGTCAAGGAGGAGCGAGGGTGGGGCGGAGCCCGGTCGTTGACCAGGCTCCGCCTCGACTCCACGACGGCGAGATCCCTTGACGGGGGCGACGCCGACCTTTACCCTGTCGGAGAGCCGCTCCTGGCCACGAGCCGGAGGGGTTGTATCCCTGCCCGTCTCCGGGTATGCTGCAGGGTTGCCGTGCAGCTCCGTCTTGCGACCGCGATTTCCCCCACCTGAATGGCGCGCGCCACGGCAACGATCCCGGGCCCTCCCGGGTGCCTCCTGAGCCGCCGTCCCCCGCCGCCTCGTTCCCCGTCCGGCCCGCCGTCCCTCGGATCCCCCGTTCCCAGTTCCGCACCGACCGCCCGTCCCCCGCACCCCGACCAAATGGGAGGAGTTGACCGTTGCCTTCACGGTCCCGTAGCCCCGAGCGTGTGTCCTTCGCCAACATCGACGAGGCGCTGCCCCTGCCCGATCTCATCGCCATCCAGCGCGACTCCTTCCAATGGTTCCTGGACAAGGGTCTCGCGGAGGCGTTCGCCGACATCAGCCCGATCGAGGACTTCACCGGCCAGCTGAGCCTCGAGCTGGAGTTCGACCCGTCCGATCCCGACCTCCGTCCGCCGCCCAAGTTCTCGGTGGAGGAGTGCAAGGAGAAGGACATGACCTACGCGGCACCGGTCTTCGTCCGCGCCCGCTTCCTGAACGCCGGGACCGGGGAGATCAAGGAACAGACCGTGTTCATGGGCGACTTCCCCATGATGACGGACCGAGGGACCTTCATCGTCAACGGGACCGAGCGCGTCGTCGTGAGCCAGCTCGTCCGATCCCCCGGCGTCATCTTCCAGCCCGGCCGGGACCTGAAGACGATCTTCACCGGCACGATCCACCCCTACAGAGGGGAGTGGATCGAGCTCGACGTCGAGGCGAAGCCCTCCAAGGACGTCACCGCCGGCGCACGTGTCGCGCGCAAGCGCCGGGTCTCGCTGTTCGTGCTCCTGCGCGCCCTGGGCTTCGGCGACGAGGCCTTCTTGGAGCGCTTCGTCCGGCACTTCGACTTCCTCGAGGGGCAGTGGGAGAAGGAGAAGGAGCTGGCGCCGAGCCGCGAGGAGTCGCTGCTCGAGATCTACAAGCGCGCCCGTCCGGGCGAGCCGCTCTCCGTCGAGGCCGCGCGCCAGTACTTCGAGAACGCGTTCTTCAACCCGAAGCGCTACGACCTCACGCGGGTGGGCCGCTACAAGCTGAACCGCAAGCTCGGTCCCGAGATCGAGCGGATCTCGGAGCTGTTCGGCCTCGACCTCGAGCGGCCGGCTCCGGGCCAGAGCGTGCTCAGCCCGTCGGAGATCCTCGCCGCCTCCACCTACATGCTCCACCTGGCCCTCCACATGGCGGACGGCGACTCCACCTACCGGATCGACGACCAGGACCACTTCGCCAACCGTCGCATCCGCTCCGTCGGGGAGCTGATCCAGAACCAGGTCCGCGTGGGCCTCTCCAGGATGGAGCGGGTGGTGCGCGAGCGCATGACGACCCAGGACGTCGAGGCGATCACCCCTCAGACGCTCATCAACATCCGGCCGGTCGTCGCGGCGGTGAAGGAGTTCTTCGGCACCTCGCAGCTCAGCCAGTTCATGGACCAGAACAACCCCCTCTCGGGGCTGGCTCACAAGCGGCGCCTCTCCGCCCTGGGCCCCGGCGGGCTCTCGCGCGAGCGGGCCGGCTTCGAGGTCCGTGACGTCCACACCTCCCACTACGGCCGCATGTGCCCCATCGAGACCCCTGAGGGACCGAACATCGGCCTCATCGGCGCGCTGGCCACCTACGCGCGGGTGAACGAGTACGGCTTCATCGAGACCCCGTACCGCAAGGTCGTCGACGGACGGGTCACCGACGAGGTCGTCTACCTGGCCGCCGACGAGGAGGAGGAGCACGTCATCGCGCAGGCCAACGCACCGGTGGGGCCCGACGGCCGCTTCACGAACGAGCGCGTCCTCGTCCGGCGCGGCCCCCAGGGCACCGGCGTGCGGATCGGCGTCTCCAGCACGACGTACGGCACCACGAGCGAGATCGACTACGTGCCTCCGGCGGAGGTCGACCTGATGGACGTCTCGCCGAAGCAGATCGTCTCCGTCTCGACGGCGCTCATCCCCTTCGTCGAGCACGACGATGCCAACCGTGCCCTGATGGGGGCCAACATGCAGAAGCAGGCCGTCCCGCTCGTCGTGCCCGAGGCGCCGTACATCGGCACCGGCGTCGAGGGCCGCGCCGCGCGCGACGCAGGCGACGTGGTGCTCGCCGAAGGCGACGGGACGGTGACCGAGGTGTCAGGCGACCAGATCGTGGTCGAGTACAACCCCGGGCAGAAGGACCGGATGGGCCAGGCATTGGGCAAGAAGATCTACCGGCTCGCCAAGTTCCGCAGGTCCAACCAGAACACCTGCATCAACCAGAAGCCCCTCGTGGACGAGGGCGACAAGGTGTCAAGGGGCGACCTGCTCGCCGACGGCCCCTCCACCCACAACGGCGAGCTCGCCCTCGGCAAGAACCTGCTCGTCGCCTTCATGCCGTGGGAGGGGTACAACTACGAGGACGCCATCATCCTGTCCCAGCGCCTCGTCCGCGACGACGTGCTCACCTCCATCCACATCGAGGAGCACGAGGTCGACGCAAGGGACACCAAGCTCGGCGCGGAAGAGATCACGCGGGACATCCCGAACCTCTCCGAGGAGATCCTCGCCGACCTCGACGAGCGGGGCATCATCAGGATCGGTGCCGAGGTCGGCCCCGGTGACGTCCTCGTCGGGAAGGTCACCCCGAAGGGAGAGACCGAGCAGACCCCCGAGGAGCGACTGCTGCGCGCCATCTTCGGCGAGAAGGCGCGCGAGGTGCGCGACACGAGCCTGAAGGTCCCCCACGGCGAGGAGGGCAAGGTCATCGACGTCCGGGTCTTCTCCCGGGAGGACTCCCACGAGCTCCCGCCTGGGGTGAACCAGCTCGTACGGGTGTACGTGGCGCAGAAGCGGAAGATCTCCGAGGGTGACAAGCTCGCCGGTCGTCACGGCAACAAGGGCGTCATCTCCAAGATCCTCCCCGTGGAGGACATGCCGTTCCTCGCGGACGGCACCCCGGTCGACATCATCTTGAACCCGCTCGGCGTGCCGAGCCGGATGAACGTCGGCCAGGTGCTCGAGTCCCACCTGGGCTACGCCGCCCGTCACGGGTGGGAGGGCGTGACCCCCGAGGAGGGAGCGGGCACGAGCGGCCGTCCCGGCTCGGGCCGCAAGACCCGCCCGCGCACGATCCCGGCGACCTGGGTCTCGACGCCGGCCTTCGACGGTGCGCACTGGGACGAGGAGGACGAGGCGGGGAAGCACCCCACGATCCGGCAGCTCTTCGAGCGGCTGCGTCCCGACTCGGCGACCGGCGACGTCCAGATCCAGCCGACCGGCAAGGCCATCTTGTACAACGGGCGCACCGGGGAGCCCTACGACAACCCGATCTCGGTGGGCTACGTCTACATCCTGAAGCTCGCCCACCTCGTGGACGACAAGATCCACGCCCGCTCGACGGGTCCGTACTCGATGATCACCCAGCAGCCCCTCGGGGGCAAGGCCCAGTTCGGTGGCCAGCGCTTCGGCGAGATGGAGGTCTGGGCCCTGGAGGCCTTCGGTGCCGCCTACGCCCTCCAGGAGCTCCTGACCATCAAGTCCGACGACGTGCTGGGCCGGGTCAAGGTCTACGAGGCCATCGTGAAGGGCGAGAACATCCCCGAGCCCGGGATCCCCGAGAGCTTCAAGGTCCTGATCAAAGAGATGCAGTCCCTCTGTCTCGACGTGGAGGTGCTGGCGAACGACGGCTCCGCGATCGAGATGCACGAGCTGGACGAGGACGTGTTCCGGACCGCCGAGGAGCTCGGCATCGACATCAGCAGGCCCGAACGGGGATCGGACGAAGAGGACGAGCGACGCGCAGCTGAGAGGAGCTTCTCGTAATGGCGCTGGACGTGAACACCTTCGACCAATTGCGGATCGGTCTCGCGACCGGCGACTCGATCCGCGCGTGGTCGAACGGCGAGGTGAAGAAGCCCGAGACCATCAACTACCGCACGCTCCGTCCCGAGAAGGACGGGCTCTTCTGCGAGAAGATCTTCGGCCCGACCAAGGACTGGGAGTGCTACTGCGGCAAGTACAAGCGGGTCCGCTTCAAGGGGATCATCTGCGAGCGCTGCGGGGTCGAGGTCACCCGGTCCAAGGTTCGCCGGGAGCGCATGGGCCACATCGAGCTCGCCGCGCCGGTCGTCCACATCTGGTACCTGCGGGGGACGCGCAGCTGGCTCGCCTACCTGCTGATGGGCACCGAGGCCCGTGAGGAGCTGAAGGCCAAGCAGCTCGAGAAGGTCATCTACTTCGCCGCGAACCTGGTCACCTGGGTGGACGAGGACAAGAGGCATGCGGACCTGCCGAACCTCGAGGCCGAGCTCGCCGAGGAGGTCGCCGAGATCGAGAGGCGCCGCGACCTCGAGATCGACCGGCGGTTCAAGGCGCTCGAGGAGGAGCTGAAGGAGCTCGAGTCCCAGGGCGCGCGCGACACCGAGATCAAGGCACGCCAGCGCGCCGCGGAGAAGGAGATCGGTGCGCTGCGCGAGCGCGCCGACGACGAGGTCGAGCTGGCCAAGCGGGCGCTCGACGAGCTGCGCGGCCTGCACGCCCGCAAGATCATCGAGGACGAGCTCCTCTGGCGCGAGCTCACCCTGCGCTACGCCGATTACTTCGAGGGCGGCATGGGAGCGGAGGCGATCCAGCGCCTGATCGACCGCATCGACTTCGACGCCGAAGAGGTGAAGCTCCGGGAGATGATCGACGCGTCCGACGGGCGCCGCCCGTTGTCGGCGCAGCGCCGCCAGAAGGTCATCAAGCGTCTGAAGATCGTCACCGCCTTCAACCGCCGAGACGAGCACGGCCGGCGGGTCAACGACCCGCGCGCCATGATCCTCGAGGCCGTGCCGGTGATCCCGCCGGACCTGCGCCCGATGGTCCAGCTCGACGGCGGCCGCTTCGCGACCTCCGACCTGAACGACCTCTACCGCAGGGTCATCAACCGGAACAACCGCCTGAAGCGCCTCCTCGACCTCGGGGCGCCCGAGATCATCATCAACAACGAGAAGCGGATGCTCCAAGAGGCGGTCGACGCGCTGTTCGACAACGGCCGCCGGGGGCGCCCCGTGACGGGTCCGGGCAACCGACCGCTCAAGTCGCTGTCGGACATGCTCAAGGGCAAGCAGGGGCGGTTCCGCCAGAACCTCCTCGGCAAGCGCGTGGACTACTCGGGGCGTTCGGTCATCGTGATCGGCCCGACCCTCCAGCTGCACCAGTGCGGGCTGCCGAAGCTGATGGCGCTCGAGCTCTTCAAGCCGTTCGTGATGAAGCGCCTCGTCGACGCGGAGCTCGCGCAGAACATCAAGTCCGCCAAGCGGATGGTGGAGCGCCGCCGTCCCCAGGTCTGGGACGTGCTGGAGGGCGTGATCCGGGAGCACCCGGTCCTCTTGAACCGCGCGCCCACGCTCCACCGGCTGGGCATCCAGGCCTTCGAGCCGGTGCTCGTCGAGGGCAAGGCCATCCAGATCCACCCGCTCGTGTGCACCGCCTTCAACGCGGACTTCGACGGCGACCAGATGGCCGTCCACCTCCCCCTGTCGGCCGAGGCGCAGGCCGAGGCCCGCGTCCTCATGCTGTCGGCCAACAACATCCTCTCGCCGGCGACGGGGCGCCCGATCACCGTCCCCACCCAGGACATGGTCTTCGGGGCGTACTACCTCACCCTGGCCGTCGACGGCGCCGCGGGGGAGGGGCGGGTCTTCCGGCACAGCTACGAGGTGCAGGCTGCGCTCGACGAGGGGTCCGTGGCCCTCCACGCCAAGATCCAGCTGCGGCCCGCTCCGGGCACGCCGCTCGCCGAGCGGTTGTCGGCCGACGCGGCCGGGTCCTCGGGCCCCGAGGAGGGCTCCCCTGCGCCGGGCGCGGTGGAGACGACCCCTGGACGGGTGCTGTTCAACGAAGCGCTGCCTGACGGCTTTCGGTTCGTGAACGACGTCGTGGGCAAGCGCAACACGCCCATCGGCGCCATCGTCGAGGAGCTCTCCGCCGGCTTCCCCAAGCACGTGGTCGCGCAGAGCCTCGACCGCATCAAGGCGCTCGGCTTCCGCTACGCGGCGCAGTCGGGGCTCACGATCTCGATCGACGACGTGCGCACGCCGCCGGAGAAGCTCGCGATCCTCGACCGCTACGAGAAGGAGGCCGACAAGGCGGAGACCCAGTTCAAGCGGGGGATCATCACCGACGACGAGCGGCGTCAGAAGGAGATCGAGATCTGGACCTCCGCCAACTCCGAGGTCGGGCGGGCGATGGAGCAGACGCTCTCGCAGCTCAAGTTCAACCCGCTCGACATGATGGTCGACTCCGGAGCGCGCGGCAACGCCCAGCAGATCCGCCAGATCGCCGGGATGAAGGGGCTGGTGTCCAACCCGCGTGGCGAGATGATCCCCCGGCCGATCAAGTCCTCGTTCCGTGAGGGTCTGTCGGTCCTGGAGTACTTCATCTCGACCCACGGCGCCCGCAAGGGCCTCGCCGACACCGCCCTGCGGACCGCTGACTCGGGCTACCTCACCCGGCGCCTCGTCGACGTCGCACAGGAGCTGATCATCCGGGAGGAGGACTGCGGGACGTCGCGCGGCGTGTGGATCGACCACATCGAGCCCGACAGCCCCGGCAGGCGCAGCTACCTGGAGACCCGCGCCTACGGCCGTCTGCTCGCCGAGGACGTGACCCTGTCCGACGGCTCGACGCTCGCCGCAGGCACCCTCCTCTCCGACGAGCTCGTGGCGAGGCTCCGGGACGACCCCGACGTCACCCGAGTGCGCGCGCGCTCGGTGCTCACCTGCGAGGCGGCCCACGGCGTCTGCGCCGCCTGCTACGGCCAGTCGCTGGCCACGGGCAAGATGATCGAGCTCGGCGAGGCGGTCGGGGTCATCGCGGCGCAGTCCATCGGCGAGCCGGGGACCCAGCTGACGATGCGGACCTTCCACACCGGGGGCGTCGTCGGGGAGGACATCACCCACGGCCTGCCCAGGGTGGTCGAGCTGTTCGAGGCGCGTACCCCCAAGGGGGCCGCTGTCCTCGCCCGCCACTCTGGCGTCGTGCGCATCGAGGACGAGGAGACGGGCCGGCGCATCACCGTCGTGGCCGACGACGGGACCGAGGAGTCGGCCGTGGTGCCCCCGCGGGCGCACCTCGAGGTGACCGACGGCCAGGAGGTGACCGCAGGGGAGGCGCTCGTCGAGGGCCCCAAGGACCCCAAGGAGCTCCTCGAGGTCCGCGGGATCAGGGAGACCCAGCAGTACCTGGTCGAGGAGGTCCAGAAGGTCTACCGCGACCAAGGGGTGTCCATCCACGACAAGCACATCGAGCTCATCGTCCGACAGATGCTGAGGAGGGTGCTCGTCGCCGAGCCCGGCGACGCGCCCTTCCTGCCGGGCGAGCGCGTGGACAGCCAGGTGTACGCCGAGGTCAACCGCACCCTCGTGGAGGAGGGGAAGCGCCCCGCCGAGGGCCGTCCGGAGCTCATGGGCATCACGAAGGCGTCGCTCGCGACCGACAGCTGGCTCTCGGCCGCCTCGTTCCAGGAGACGACCCGGGTGCTCACCGAAGCGGCGATCGAGGGCCGGAGCGACCAGCTCTTCGGGCTCAAGGAGAACATCATCATCGGCAAGCTGATCCCGGCGGGCACCGGCATGGACCACTACCGGCACCTCCGCTTCGAGCTGCCCGGCGCCGAGGTGCTCCCCTTCTGGGCAGTCGGGGCCGGCGAGGACGGCGACACCGAGGACCTGGCCGCGTGGCTGCGCGACCGGGGGGGAGACGGGGCGAACCCCGGGACCGGCCACGCGGACGGGAACGGCACCGACGGCCCGATGTCCCTCGACGCGGGGTGGCTGGCGGGCAGCCCGGCTGCCGACGACGAGCACGACGCCGCAGGCGGGAGCGCAGGAGCGGCAGGGGGTGCCGGCGCCTGACCAGCGGCACGTGGGAGCCGTGCCGCCGTCGCGGGGCCCTCAAGCCCCGTACCCGAGCACGTCCCGGTGCCCCGGCACGTCCCGGTGCCCCGTCACGCCCCGGTAGCATGGAACCGGCCGGTGCCGCCTTGCCCGGGCGGGGCCGCTGCCCTAGCATTGACCCGCCGTACGGCGGCTCGGCTCCTGGTGCCAGCCCGTCCGGCCCGCCGCTCGCATTTCGGAACAGAGGACACGCGTGCCCACCATCGCCCAGCTCGTCCGCAAGGGACGTGAGGCCAAGCAGTCGAAGACCAAGACCCCCGCGCTGAGGGGTGCACCTCAGCGGCGGGGGGTCTGCACGCGGGTGTACACGACCACCCCCAAGAAGCCCAACTCGGCGCTGCGCAAGGTGGCGCGGGTCCGGCTCACGAGCGGGGTGGAGGTCACCGCCTACATCCCCGGCGTCGGGCACAACCTCCAGGAGCACTCCATCGTGCTCGTCCGAGGCGGCCGCGTGAAGGACCTCCCCGGCGTGCGCTACAAGGTGATCCGCGGGGCCCTGGACACCTCGGGGGTCCGGGAGCGCAGCCAGGCGAGGAGCCGCTACGGCGCCAAGAAGGAGTCCTGAGATGCCGCGCAACGGACCTGCCCCCCGTCGGGACCTGCAACCGGACCCCGTCTACCGCTCCGTGCTGGTGACCCAGGTCGTGAACAAGGTGCTCTCGCGGGGCAAGCGGACCCTGGCCGAGCGGCTGGTCTACGGGGCGCTCTCGCTCGTGCAAGAGCGGGCCGGGTCCGATCCCGTCACCGTGCTCAAGCGCGCCGTCGAGAACACGCGTCCCGAGCTCGAGGTGAAGAGCCGCCGGGTCGGCGGCGCGACCTACCAGGTCCCCGTCGAGGTGCGTCCCCGCCGGGCGACGACCCTGGCCATCCGGTGGCTGGTCGGCTTCGCCAGGCAGCGCCGCGAGAAGGCCATGGCCGAGCGGCTGGCCAACGAGATCCTGGACGCGTCGAACGGCGTGGGCGCGGCGGTCAAGCGCCGCGAGGACATGCACAAGATGGCCGAGTCGAACAAGGCCTTCGCCCACTACCGCTGGTAGACGTCCTCTTCTAGGAATCGAGCTCTCATGCCTGACCCCCTGCCCCAGCGCGAATTCCCCCTCGCCAAGACCCGCAACATCGGGATCATGGCGCACATCGACGCGGGGAAGACGACCACGACCGAGCGCATCCTGTACTACACGGGGCGCAACTACAAGATCGGCGAGGTGCACGAAGGCGCCGCCACCATGGACTGGATGGTCCAGGAGCAAGAGCGCGGGATCACCATCACGTCTGCGGCGACGACGTGCCGGTGGCGCGACACCTGGATCAACATCATCGACACGCCCGGCCACGTGGACTTCACGGTCGAGGTCGAGCGGTCGTTGCGCGTCCTCGACGGCGCCGTGGCGGTGTTCGATGCCGTTGCAGGCGTGGAGCCCCAGACCGAGACGGTCTGGCGCCAGGCGAACAAGTACCGGGTGCCGCGGATCTGCTTCGTGAACAAGATGGACCGCGTCGGCGCCGACTTCGGCCGCACGGTCCAGATGATCCGTGACCGGCTGGATGCGGTGCCGGCCGTGGTCCAGCTGCCGATCGGGAGCGAGGGGGAGTTCCGAGGGGTCGTCGACCTGCTGGCCGCCCGCGCGCTGGTCTGGGAGGAGGGCATGGGCGAGAAGTGGGACGTCGTCGACGTCCCCGGGGATCTCGTGGAGGACGCCGAGCGCGCCCGGCACGAGCTGCTGGACGTCCTCTCGAACCACTCCGACACCATCATGGAGAAGTACCTGGCGGACGAGGAGATCACCGCAGACGACCTTCGGGCCGCGCTGCGATCGGCGACGCTGGCCAACGAGGTGGTCCCGGTGCTCTGCGGGTCCGCCTTCAAGAACAAGGGCGTCCAGCCCATGCTCGACGCGGTCGTCGACTACCTGCCGAGCCCTCTCGACCTCCCTCCGGCGGTCGGCACCAGGCCGGGCTCCTCCGAGGAGTCCGAGGAGCGCCCGCCGGATGACACGGCGCCGTTCGCCGCCCTGGCCTTCAAGATCATGACCGACCCCTACGTCGGCAAGCTGACGTACCTGCGTGTGTACTCCGGCTCGCTCCGCAAGGGCGCCACCGTCATGAACACGACGAAGGACCGCAAGGAGCGCATCGGCCGCCTCCTCCAGATGCATGCCAACCACCGCGAGGACAAAGAGGCGATCTTCGCCGGCGACATCGTGGCTGCGGTCGGCCTCAAGCAGACGACCACCGGTGACACGCTCTCGGACCCGGCCCACCCCATCGTGCTCGAGGCGCTCGAGTTCCCCGAGCCCGTGATCCACGTCGCCGTCGAGCCGAAGACCAAGGCCGACCAGGACAAGCTGTCCAAGGCGCTGTTCGCGCTGAGCGAGGAGGACCCGACCTTCCGGGTCCGCACCGACGAGGAGACCGCCCAGACGGTCATCTCGGGGATGGGCGAGCTCCACCTCGAGGTGCTCGTGGACCGGATGCTCAGGGAGTTCAACGTGGACGCGAACGTGGGAAAGCCCCAGGTCGCCTACCGCGAGACGATCCGCAAGTCCGTGGACAAGGTCGAGGAGCGCTACGTCCGCCAGACCGGCGGGCGCGGCCAGTACGGCCACGTGGTCATCGACGTCGAGCCGACGGGGCCAGGCGGCGGGTACGAGTTCATCGACAAGATCACCGGCGGCGTCATCCCCAAGGAGTACATCCCGGCGGTCGACGCCGGCATCCAGGAGGCCCTCACCTCGGGCGTGCTCGCGGGCTACCCCACGGTGGACGTCCGGGTGACCCTGACCTTCGGCTCGTACCACGACGTCGACTCCTCCGAGATGGCCTTCAAGATCGCCGGGTCCATGGCCGTGAAGAAGGCCCTCCGCATGGCCGACCCCGTCCTCCTGGAGCCGGTCATGGCCGTCGAGGTCGTGACCCCCGAGGAGTACATGGGCGACGTCATCGGGGACCTCTCGTCCAGGCGGGGGAAGGTCGAGGGCATGGAGCAGCGTGGGAGCAGCCACGTCGTGAGGGCGCAGGTACCGCTGGCCGACATGTTCGGCTACGCTACGGACCTGCGCTCGCGTACCCAGGGCAGGGCGACGTACACGATGCAGTTCCACGCCTACAACGACGTGCCCGACTCGATCGCCAAGGAGATCATCGCCCGGGCACGCGGGGAGTAGCCCCGCCGGCAGCGGCGGGTCAGCGGCACGAAGCAGGCAGATACCACCACGGGCGGGCGACCGCCGGCGGCGGGTCCGAAGGGGCGCCGCCCGAGATCAGGGAGTAGTCGCAAGAGATGGCCAAGAAGAAGTTCGAGCGCTCGAAGCCCCACGTGAACGTGGGGACCATGGGGCACATCGACCACGGCAAGACGACGCTGACGGCGGCCATCACCAAGGTGCTGTCCGAGCAGAACCCGGAGGTCGCCTTCACGCCCTTCGACCAGATCGACAAGGCCCCCGAGGAGAAGCAGCGCGGCATCACGATCTCGATCGCCCACGTGGAGTACGAGACGGCGAAGCGCCACTACGCGCACGTCGACATGCCCGGCCACGCCGACTACATCAAGAACATGATCACCGGCGCTGCCCAGGTCGACGGCGCCATCCTGGTCGTCTCCGCGGCCGACGGCCCCATGCCCCAGACCCGTGAGCACGTCCTGCTCGCGCGGCAGGTGGGGGTCCCCTACATCGTGGTCGCGCTGAACAAGGCCGACATGGTCGACGACCCGGAGCTGCTGGACCTCGTGGAGCTCGAGGTCCGCGAGCTCCTGAGCGAGTACACATTCCCCGGCGACGACGCCCCGGTCGTGCGCGTCAGCGCGCTGAAGGCCCTCGAGGGCGACCCCGAGTGGACCCCGAAGATCCTCGAGCTCATGGATGCCGTCGACGAGTACATCCCCGAGCCCGTACGCGACGTGACAAAGCCGTTCCTCATGCCGGTGGAAGACGTCATGTCGATCACCGGTCGTGGAACCGTCGTCACGGGGAAGGTCGAGCAGGGCGTCGTTCGCGTGGGCGACGAGTGCGAGATCGTCGGGCTGCGCGACACCCAGAAGACGACCGTGACCGGTGTCGAGATGTTCCGCAAGCTCCTCGACGAGGGCCGCGCGGGCGACAACATCGGCGCGTTGCTGCGGGGGACGAAGAAGGAGGACGTCGAGCGGGGGCAGGTGCTGTGCAAGCCCGGCTCGATCACGCCGCACACGGATTTCCAGGCTGCCATCTACGTCCTCACGAAGGAAGAGGGCGGCCGGCACAAGCCGTTCTTCACCAACTACCGGCCGCAGTTCTACTTCCGGACCACCGACGTCACGGGCTCCATCACCCTGGCGGAGGGCACGGAGATGGTGATGCCCGGGGACAACACCGAGATCACGGTGGAGCTCGGCAAGCCCATCGCCATGGACGAAGGGCTCCGGTTCGCCATCCGCGAGGGTGGCCGCACCGTCGCCTCCGGCCGGGTCATCAAGATCATCAAGTAGCCGGGCCGGACGAGGACGCGGGACGAGGACGCCTGGCCATGGCCGACGGCAGCCGACAGAAGATCCGGATCAGGCTCAAGGCCTACGATCACGAGATCCTCGACCAGTCGACGGAGAAGATCGTCCAGACGGTCCTCCGCACCCAGGCCAAGGTCCAGGGGCCGGTGCCGCTCCCGACGGACAAGCACCGCTACACGGTGATCCGATCCCCGCACAAGTACAAGGACAGCCGCGAGCACTTCGAGATGCGGGTGCACAAGCGACTGGTGGACATCCTGGAGCACACGCCAAAGACGGTCGACTCCCTCCAGCGGCTCGACCTCCCGGCGGGCGTCGACATCGAGATCAAGATCCAGAACGCCTGAGGGGCCGAGGCCGCCCGTCTCGGTCGGGCGGGCTCGGGGGTTGTCGGGGCTGGGTCCGGGCCGAGGCCACCCGGGTCTGGCGCCTTGGCGGCGCGCTCCGCAGGCCGGTATCATGGCACCCCGGCCACCGGGCGGTAGCCGGGTGAGGGCGGCGGGGATTCCCGCCGCCAAGACAAGAGACGTGCCCGAGCGCCCGTCGTCCCACCGGGACGGGGGGAACCTCGGGCCGAGACAGGACGAGCGCTCCGCTCGGGATTCTCCGGGCGGAGCGTTGGCATGCGCACGGGCAGCGAACACCACGCGCGAGGAGAGACGTGGCAACGAGGGCGATCGTCGGCGAGAAGGTCGGCATGACCCAGGTATGGGACGAACAGCACCGCGCCGTACCGGTGACGGTGCTGCGCGTCGCGCCGGTGCGGGTCGTCCAGGTGAAGACGCCGGAGCGTGAGGGCTACTCGGCGCTCCAGGTCACCTGGGGGTTCCGGCGTCCCGCCACGCTCACCCGGGCCGAGCGCGGCCACTACGAGCACGCCGGCGTCGAGCCCGGCCGCCGCCTCGTCGAGCTCAGGCTCGACGGCGTCGAGACCTTCGAGGTCGGCCAGGAGCTGACCGCCGGCCTCTGGAGCGCCGGAGAGCGCGTCGACGCCATCGCGCTCAGCAAGGGCAAGGGGTTCGCCGGCGGCATGAAGCGGCACAACTTCAAGGGGCAGGGCGCCGCCCACGGGAACCACAAGCACCACCGGGCGCCCGGCTCGATCGGCGCGTGCGCGACGCCCGCCAAGGTGTTCAAGGGAACCCGGATGGCCGGCCGACTGGGTGGCCGCCAGGTGACCGCGCTGAACCTCGAGGTGGTGTCGAGCGACGCCGAGCGGGAGCTCGTCCTCGTGAAGGGTGCGGTCCCAGGCCCCCGCGGGGCCGTCGTGGTCCTGCGCGATTCCGTGAAGGCCCTCCCGCAGCGCAACGGGAGCGCGACGTGAGCACGACCGGCACGCGCCCTGCGGTGCGCAAGGACCGCCCTGCACCGGTGACCCGCTCGCTCCAGCGCCGGGACGTGAACGGGACGCTGCTCGGCGAGGTCGAGCTCGCGCCGGAGATCTTCGGCATCGAGCCGAACGTGGCAGTCCTGCACCAGGTCGTGACGGCCCAGCTCGCCGCCGCCCGAGCGGGGACCCACTCCACGAGGACCCGCGCCGAGGTGCGTGGCGGCGGGTCCAAGCCCTGGCGCCAGAAGGGAACCGGCCGTGCCCGCCAGGGTTCGTCGAGCTCGCCCTTGTGGACGGGTGGAGGCATCGCCCTCGGGCCCAAGCCTCGCTCCTACGTGCAGCGCACGCCGAAGAAGATGGTGCGCCTGGCCCTGTGCAGCGCCCTCTCCGACCGGGCGGCCGAGTCCAAGGTCGCGCTCGTGGACCGCTGGCAATTCGAGGTCCCGAGGACCAAGGACGCCCTGCGTGCGCTGGACGCGCTCGGGCTCGACGGGCGCGTCCTGGTGGTCGTCGACGATTCCGACACGGCTGCCGAGCGCTCCTTCGCCAACATCGCTCGCGTCCAGACGGTCCGCCCGGGTGAGCTCTCCGCCTACGACGTGCTGCGCAGCGACTGGGTCGTGTTCAGCGACTCCACCCTCCCCAAGGGGCGCGCCGGCGCGCAGGCGGGCACCGACGGGTCCGAGGAAGGATCCGAGGAGGAAGAGGAGGCCGGAGCATGAGGGAGCCCATGGCCGTCCTGCGGAACCCGGTCATCTCCGAGAAGTCCTACGGGCTCATGAACCGCAACGTCTACGTCTTCGTCGTCGACAGACGTGCGACGAAGGTGGACGTGCGCCGTGCCGTGGAGCAGGCCTTCGACGTGCGGGTCGACCGCGTGAACACGCTGAACCGCAAGGGCAAGGCCACCCGGAACCGGAGGACCAACAAGACCGGCCGCCGCCCGGACACCAAGCGGGCGTTCGTGACGCTCCATCCGGGCGACAAGATCGACCTCTTCGAGAGCTGAGACCGCCATGCCGCTTCGCGCACGCAAGCCCACCAGCCCAGGACGACGCTTCCAGAGCGTCGCCGACTTCTCGGAGATCACGCGGGACCGGCCCGAGCGCTCGCTGCTCGCGTCCAAGCCCAGCTCCGGGGGCCGCAACAACTACGGTCGCAAGACGGCGCGCCATCGCGGGGGCGGCCACAAGCGCCGGTACCGGATCGTGGACTTCCGCCGCGACAAGGACGGGGTCCCCGCCCGCGTGGCAGCCATCGAGTACGACCCGAACCGCACCGCGCGCATCGCCTTGCTCCACTTCGCCGACGGAGAGAAGCGCTACATCCTCGCGCCGGCAAGCGTGCGGGTCGGGGACGTCCTGCAGAACGGGCAGGGGGCGGAGATCCGGCCAGGCAACGCCATGCCGTTGCGCTACATCCCGGTCGGGTCGGTGGTGCACTGCGTGGAGCTTCGCCCCGGCGGCGGAGGCAAGCTCGCGCGTGGAGCCGGCATGAGCGTCCAGCTCGTCGCGAAGGAGGGGGCGTTCGCCACGCTCCGTCTCCCGTCGACCGAGATGCGGCAGGTCTCCATCGAGTGCCGGGCCACCCTCGGGGTGGTCGGGAACGCAGAGGCCGAGCTCGTCAAGGTCGGCAAGGCCGGCCGCAACCGCTGGAAGGGTGTCCGTCCCCAGACGCGCGGCGTCGCGATGAACCCGGTCGACCATCCCCTCGGTGGCGGGGAGGGGAAGTCGTCGGGCGGGCGCCACCCGGTCTCCCCGTGGGGCAAGCCGGAGGGCCGCACCCGGGCGCGCCACAAGGAGTCCGACAAGCTGATCGTCCGCCGTCGTCGCACCCGCGGCGCCAGGCGCTAGCAGGAGGTCGCGGTGCCGCGGAGCTTGAAGAAGGGGCCGTTCGTGGACGACCACCTGCTGAAGAAGGTCGACGCCCTGAACTCGACCGGTGAGAAGCGGGTGATCAAGACCTGGTCGCGCCGCTCCACGATCATCCCCGACATGGTGGGGCACACGATCGCCGTGCACGACGGCCGGCGCCACGTTCCGGTGTACGTGACCGAGGCGATGGTCGGGCACAAGCTCGGCGAGTTCGCGCCGACGCGCACGTTCCGCTACCACGCGGGCCAAGAACGCGCAGGGAGGCGCTGACGTGCCGGGCCTCAAGACGAACGAGCGCCCCGGGACCCGGGCCGTCCTCCGGCACTGCCGCATGTCGGCGTCCAAGGCGCGTGCGGTGCTCGACCTCATCCGCGGCCAGGACGCCGACCGCGCGGCCGAGATCCTCCGCGACACCCCACGTGAGGCGGCGCAGATCGTGGGCAAGCTCCTCGCGTCGGCGGTCGCCAACGCCGTGCACAACGACGGAGAGGACGCCGAGGAGCTCTACGTCTCCGCGTGCTACGCGGACGAGGGCGTGACGCTCAAGCGGTGGCGGCCGCGTGCCCGCGGCCGTGCCACGCGCATCCGCAAGCGGAGCTGCCACATCACGGTGATCGTCAGTCGGATGCCCGACGAGCGCCTCGCGCGCCGCCGGGCCGAGCGGCAGGCTGCCGGTGCCCAACGCCAGCGCCGGGTCGCCGAGTCGCGCCGGCGGGCGGACCTCGCCGGACGCCTCTCGCGCCGGCGCCATGCCGCGGACGCCCGGGCCGAGCTCGAGACCGAGTCCCCGCCCGAGGTCGAGATCGGCGAGGCAGAGCCCATCGAGGAGGGCCAGACCCCCGCCGCGACGGACGCGCCCGCAGCGCCCGGGGAGGTCGCGCAGACCGAGGAGGACCTGGAGGTCACGGAGCCCGCGGACGCCGCTGTCGTGGATCCGGCCGGAGAGGCGGACGGAGATGCGGGGGGCCATGGCGGTCTCCCCGAAGGCGAGAGCGAGAAGGGCGAGTAGATGGGCCAGAAGGTCAACCCGTACGGCTTCCGGCTCGGTGTGACCACCGACTGGAAGTCCCGCTGGTTCGAGGAGCGCCACTACCGCGACTTCGTCGTCGAGGACTGGAAGATCCGGGACTACCTCATGTCCCAGCTCGAGGCCGCCGCCGTCAGCCGGATCGAGGTCGAGCGCACGCGCGACCGCCTCCGCGTCGACATCCACACCGCACGTCCGGGGATCGTCATCGGCCGGCGCGGCGCGGAGGCCGACCGCCTGAAGAAGAAGCTCGAGGAGCTCACCGGCCTCCACAACCGGATCCAGCTCAACATCCAGGAGATCAAGCAGCCCGAGCTCGACGCCGCGCTCATCGCACAGGGCATCTGCGACCAGCTCGCCCGGCGTGTCGCCTTCCGGCGGGCCATGAAGCGGGCGATGCAGACGGTCCAGAAGGCCGGCGCCCAGGGCGTGCGGGTCCAATGCTCGGGGCGCCTCGGCGGGTCCGAGATGGCGAGGAAGGAGTCGTACCGGGAGGGGCGTGTGCCCCTGCACACCCTGCGGGCCGACATCGACTACGGGTTCCGCGAGGCCAAGACCACCTCGGGACGCGTCGGGGTGAAGGTCTGGATCTACAAGGGAGACATCCTCCCCTACAAGGTCTCGATCGACGAGAAGATCACCCGTGAGGCCGCAATGGCCGTCGGCGAGACCTCGGGGCAGGGCCGGCCGCGCCGCCTCATCACCGCGGGCGGTGGCCGCAGGCGCGCCGGCCTCGGCGCTCCCGGATCGGGCGCCGCCGAGCTCGCCGCCGAGGAGCTCGCCGCCGAGGAGCTCGCGGGTGAGGAGGGGCTCCTCGACGGCCAGGAGGTCGGCGAGGCCGACGGGCACGCGGGTGCCGGTGCCGGGGCTGCACCGGGCGACGGTGCCGTTTCGACGCCGCCCCCTGCGGCTGCAGCGGAGGCCGATGGCGGGGAACCGGGCGACGCGGACGCAGACGGCACGCCCGGGAGGCCGGTCTCGGACCTCCTCGCGCCGCCGGCCGAGCCCGACGACCTCGAGCGCCAGCTCGCCGAGGACGAGGAGATGGAGCGCCGGAGCCGGCACGAGCACCACGAAGCACCGCACTTCCGGCGGGAGGTCGACTGAGATGCTCATGCCTCGCAAGGTCAAGCACCGCAAGCAGCAGCGCGGCCGGCTGACCGGGGCCGCCAAGGGCGGCACCACCGTGACCTTCGGCGACTTCGGGATCCAAGCGCTCGAGCCGGGGTGGCTCACCGCACGCCAGATCGAGGCTGCCCGGATCGCGATGACCCGCCACGTCCGCCGCGGCGGGAAGATCTGGATCCGGGTCTTCCCCGACAAGCCGGTCACCCAGAAACCCGCGGAGACCCGGATGGGCTCGGGAAAGGGGAACCCCGAGCATTGGGTGGCGGTGGTGCGGCCCGGCCGCGTCCTGTTCGAGCTTTCCGGTGTCGACCAGGAGCTCGCGCGCGCGGCGATGGAGCGGGCGATCCAGAAGCTGCCGATGAAGGCGCGCTTCGTCGTGCGTCCGGGCACCCACGGGGCGGCGGAGGTGCAGGTCTGATGGCTCGCTCCGAGTACCTCGGGTTGGAGCCGAGCGAGCTCGAGGACAAGCTGGCCGAGTCGCGCAGGGAGCTGTTCAACCTCCGCTTCCAGAAGGCGACGGGGCAGCTGGACAACACGGCGCGCATCGGCCAGGTGAAGAAGGACGTCGCGAGGATCCTCACCGCGCTCCGGCAGCACCGGGCGGAGCCCCGCGCCGAGGGGTCCGCCAACCGCGAGGAGGAGTCGTGATGCCCGGAGGACCTGCCGTGACCGACGACGCAGGGACGCGGACCAACCGCCGCAAGGTGCGGGAGGGGGTGGTGGTCTCCGACAAGATGCGCTCGACCGTGGTCGTCGCGGTCGTCGAGCGCGTCCGCCACCCGCGCTACGGCAAGACCGTGCAGCGCACCAAGCGCCTCTACGTCCACGACGAGGGCGACACCGCGCACGTCGGAGACCGCGTGCGCGTGGTCGAGACCAGGCCGCTCTCCAAGCTGAAGCGGTGGCGCCTCGCGGAGATCGTGGAGCGGGCCCGATGATCCAGCAGGAGTCCCGGCTTCGGGTCGCTGACAACTCGGGCGCCCGAGAGGTGCTCTGCATCCGGGTGCTGGGCGGGTCGCGCCGCCGGTACGCAAGCATCGGCGACGTCTTCGTGGCGACGGTGAAGGACGCGATCCCCGGAGCAGCCGTGAAGAAGGGTGACGTCGTGAAGTGCGTCGTGGTTCGCACCGCCAAGGAGAAGCGGCGTCCCGACGGGAGCTACATCCGCTTCGACGAGAACGCTGCGGTGCTGATCAATGACCAGCAGCAGCCTCGCGGCACCCGGATCTTCGGACCCGTCGGGCGCGAGCTGCGTGACAAGAAGTTCATGAGGATCGTCTCCCTCGCCCCGGAGGTGCTGTGATGCGCGTGCACAAGGGGGACCGCGTGGTCGTGCGCTCCGGGAAGTACAAGGGCCAGCGCGCAGATGTCGTGCGAGCGCTGCCCTCGGAGATGAAGGTGGTGCTGGAGGGCGTGAACGTCGCGAAGCGACACTCCAAGCCGACGGCCCGGACCTACCAGGGAGGGATCATCGACAAGTTCATGCCGATCCCCGTCTCCGCGGTGTCTGTCGTCTGCCGGAGCTGCGGTGAACCGACGAGGGTGGGGATGCGGCTCGACGACCAGGGACGCAAGGTGCGCGTCTGCCGCAAGTGCGGAGCAGAGCTGTGAGCCCGTCGAAGGCTGCCGCCAAGGCCTCCGGCGCCAAGAAGGCTGCCGCCAAGAAGTCGGCCGGGACGAAGAAGGCCGCGCCGCGGGCGGGGCAGCGTCCGGCGCCGCAGGCAGCCAGGGCCGCCGGCACGCGCGCGGCCCCCGACATCGAGCGGACGTCGGGCCGTGCGGCAGGCAGCGCCGGCGCTGCGCCACGGCTGAAAGCCCGCTACCGCGAGCGCGTGCAGGCGGCGCTCAAGGAGGAGCTCGGGCTCACCAACGTGATGGAGGTCCCGCGCCTCGAGAAGATCGTCGTCAACATGGGGGTCGGACGCGCCACCCAACAGCCGTCGCTCATCGAGGGCGCTCAGCGCGACATCGAGGTGATCACCGGCCAGAAGTCCGTCGTCACCAGGGCGAGGAAGTCGATCGCCGGCTTCAAGCTGCGGGCCGGGATGCCCATCGGCGTGAGGGTCACGCTGCGCGGGGACCGGGCCTGGGAGTTCCTCGACCGCCTCATCAGCCTGGCGATTCCGCGCATCCGCGACTTCCGCGGGCTGTCGCCCCGCTCGTTCGACGGCAACGGCAACTACACCTTCGGGGTGAACGAGCAGCTCATCTTCCCCGAGGTGGACTACGACCGCATCGACACGGTGCGCGGCATGGACATCTCCATCGTCACCACCGCACGTACCGACGACGAGGGGCGAGCGTTCCTTCGGGCGTTCGGCTTCCCCTTCCGACAGGAGACCCGTTAGGCATCATGGCGAAGAAGGCACTCATCGAGAAGCAGCAGCGCACGCCGAAGTTCAAGGTCCGGGCGTACACGCGGTGCCGTCGCTGCGGACGGCCGAAGGCCGTCTACCGCAAGTTCGGCCTGTGCCGGATCTGCCTGAGGCAGATGGTCCATGCCGGAGAGATCCCCGGCGTGACCAAGGCGAGCTGGTGAGGGAGGGCGGCACATGACGATGACCGACCCCATCGCGGACATGCTGACCCGTATCCGCAACGCCAGCACCGCCCAGAAAGAGACGGTCACCATGCCGGGCTCCAAGCTGAAGGAGGCGCTCGCCCAGATCCTCGAGCGCGAGGGCTTCATCGAGGGCTACGCCGTGCACCGCGACCCGAGGCGTCCCGGGACCACCCTCGAGATCACCATGAAGTACTCACCGGACCGGGTGCGCAGCATCGGCGGGATCCGACGGGTGTCCAAGCCGGGGCTCCGCATCTACGCGCGCGCCGACAAGATGCCGCGCGTCCTCGGAGGGATGGGGGTCGCGGTCGTCTCCACCAGCCACGGCCTCATGACCGACCGGGAAGCGCGCCAGCGCCACCTGGGGGGAGAGGTGCTCTGCCATGTCTGGTAGCAGACCGAAAGGGCGCGGTCCGACGAGGGGCGCGAGCAGCGCCGCGAGCGAAGGAGAGCGGTAGATGTCCCGCATCGGGCGTTCCCCGATCCCGGTCCCCGCAGGCGTGACGGTCGCTCTCGACGACGGAGCGGTGACCGTGACGGGCCCGCAGGGCAGTCTGGCGCGTCGGCTCCCCCGCGGCATCTCGGTCAGCCAGGACGGCGAGGTGCTGAACGTGACGCGCGCGGGCGACGAGCGCGAGCAACGTGCCTTGCACGGCCTCACCCGCTCGCTGCTGGCCAACATGGTCACCGGGGTCACCCAGGGGTTCACCAAGGAGCTCGAGATCGTGGGTGTCGGCTATCGGGCGAACGCCCGCGGCCCGCAGTCCGTCGAGCTGGCCCTGGGCTTCTCGCACCCGGTCGTCGTCGACGCCCCCGAAGGCGTGAGCTTCGAGGTACCCGCGCCGACGCGGATCCTCGTTCGTGGCATCGACAAGGAGCTCGTGGGCCAGGTTGCGGCGGACATCCGCAAGATCCGCAAGCCCGAGCCCTACAAGGGAAAGGGCGTCCGGTACGCGGGCGAGCGCGTGCTGCGCAAGGCCGGGAAGGCGGCCAAGTGACGACCCGGACCGACCGCGAGAAGATCCTGCGGGCCAGGCGCCACGCTCGGGTGCGCCGCAAGGTGTCGGGCACTCCCGAGCGGCCGAGGCTCGCGGTGAGCCGCAGCCTCCGGCACATCTCCGCCCAGGTCATCGACGACTCGAGCGGCCGTACCCTGGCAGCGGCCTCGACGACCGAGCGCGAGCTGCGCGACGTCCTGGGGACGGGGGGCGGGGGTAACGTGGGCGCCGCCGAGGCGGTGGGCCGCCTCGTCGCCGCCCGGGCGAAGGCGGCAGGCGTGGCCAAGGTCGTCTTCGACCGCGGCGGGTTCAAGTACCACGGCCGTGTCGCGGCGCTCGCCGATGCCGCCCGCAGCGAAGGACTGGAGTTCTGATGAGCGAGGTGCAGTACGAGGAGCGGACCATCCGCGTGAACCGGGTGGCCAAGGTCGTCAAGGGCGGCCGGCGGTTCTCGTTCGCCGCGCTCATGGTGATCGGCGACGGCAACGGCAAGGTCGGCCTCGGCTACGGGAAGGCCAAGGAAGCCGGACTCGCCGTGCAGAAGGGGATCGAAGAGGCCCGGAAGAACCTCTTCGAGGTGCCCTTGGCGGGATCGACGATCACGCACCCGGTGATCGGCGAGAGCGGTGCCGGCCGTGTCCTGCTCAAGCCTGCGGCACCGGGGACCGGCGTCATCGCCGGCGGTGCCGCCCGCGCCATCCTCGAGATGGCCGGGATCCGCGACATCCTCGCCAAGTCGCTCGGTTCGTCCAACGGCATCAACGTCGCGCACGCCACGGTTGCCGGGCTCCGCGCGCTGCGCCGGCCCGACGAGGTCGCCGCGCTGCGTGGCAAGGCTCCCGACGAGGTGACGCCGACCGGCGTGCTGCGCGCCTACCGCGAGCGCAAGCGCGAGTCCGAGCTCTACGCACAGGTGCGGTGAGGATGGCGGTCCTACGCGTGACCCAGGTGCGCTCGGAGATCGGCTCCAAGCCGAAGCACCGGGGTACCCTTCGGGCCCTCGGGCTCCGCGGCATCGGCCAGTCCAACGAGCTCCCCGACCGCCCGGAGATCCGGGGGATGCTGGCTCGCGTCCCCCACCTCGTGCGGGTGGAGGAGGTGACGGAATGAAGCTGCACGATCTGGCGCCGGCCCCCGGCGCGCGGCGGCCCAAGCGCCGGGTGGGGCGGGGCACCGCAGGAAAGGGCGGCAAGACCGCTGGGCGGGGCACCAAGGGGCAGCGGGCACGCGACACCGTCCCGGCAGGGTTCGAGGGCGGGCAGCTCCCGCTCATGCAGCGGATCCCGAAGCTGCGCGGCTTCACCAATCCCTTCCGTGTCGAGTACTCGCCGGTGAACCTCGACGCGCTCGACGCCATCGGCGCGACGGACCTCGGCCCCGACGAGCTCGCCGACGCGGGCCTCGTGCGGAAGGGCGCGCTCGTGAAGATCCTCGGGCGCGGGCAGCTCACGCGCGCGGTCCGGGTGCGCGCGCACGCCTTCTCGGCGACGGCACGGGAGGCGATCACGTCCGCGGGTGGCTCGGTCGAGCAGATCCCGCTGCCGTACGCGTCGGGCCGTCCACCGGCCCGGGGCAACGCCCTCACGAACCGGTAGCGCCGTGCTCGCGCGCCTCGGCAACATCTTCCGGGTGCCGGACCTGCGCAACAAGGTCCTCTTCACCCTGCTGGTCATCGCCATCTACCAGGTCGGGGCGAACGTCCCTGTCCCGGGGGTGAGCTGGGCGCGGCTGACCGAGCTCACCAAGGCGGCCGGCTCGTCGGGCGTGCTCGGCTTCCTCAACCTGTTCTCCGGGGGCGCGCTCGTGCGGCTCGCCATCTTCGGGCTCGGCGTCATGCCCTACATCACGAGCTCGATCATCATCCAGCTGCTCGCGACCGTGATCCCCAAGCTCGAGGAGTGGCGCGACCAGGGGGCGATCGGCCAGAAGAAGATCACCCAGACGACGCGCTACCTCACGGTGGCGCTCGCCCTCATGCAGTCCACCGGCCTCGTGTACGCCTTCCACGGCCACGATGCCGCGCTGATCGGGACCAACATCAACCTGATCCCGAAGTTCAGCATCCAGCTGGCGGCCTTCATGGTGCTGTGCCTGACGGCAGGCACGGCCTTCGTGATGTGGCTGGCCGAGCTCATCACCCAGCGCGGGATCGGCCAGGGGATGTCGATCCTCATCTTCGCCAACGTGGTCGCGGCCATCCCGACTGGAGGAAGGGGGCTCTACGAGGAAGGGGGGTCGTTCAAGTTCGGCGTCATCGTCGTGGTGTCCCTCATCCTGCTGGTCTGCATCGTGTTCATGACACAGGGCCAGCGGCGCATCCCGGTCACGTTCGCCAAGCGCATGGCCGGGAGGCGGATGTACGGCGGGCAGAGCACCTACATCCCGCTCAAGGTGAACCAGGCGGGTGTGATCCCGATCATCTTCGCGAGCTCCGTCCTCTACATCCCGGTGCTGCTCACGAACGTCGTCCCCTCCGGGTCGTTCCAGACCTGGATCAAGGACAACATCACGCCCACCTCCCTCTTCTACATCGGGATGTACTTCGTGCTGACCGTGGCCTTCACGTTCTTCTACGTGTACGTGGCCTTCGACCCGCACCAGCAGGCGGACATCATCCGCAAGCAGGGCGGGTTCGTGCCGGGGATCCGTCCTGGCGCACCGACCGAGCGGTACTTCTCCCACATCCTGAACCGCATCACCGTCCCCGGTGCGCTCTTCCTCGGAGCGGTCGCCGTCATCCCCTCACTCCTGATGGCGCTGTGGACACTCAACAAGTTCCCCTTCTACGGGATCACGCTCCTGATCTCGGTCGGTGTGGCACTCACAACGATGCGGCAGATCGACAGCCAGCTCATGATGCGCAACTACGAGGGATTCCTGAAGTAGGGCCTGGGTGGTTCCCGGCGTCAGGCTCGTGGTCCTCGGCAAGCAGGGAGCTGGCAAGGGGACGCAGTGCGTGCGGCTCTCGCACCACTACGTCGTGCCGCACGTCTCCACCGGGGACATGCTCCGCCAGGAGGTGAAGGCGCAGACGCCCTTCGGCCTCAAGGCGAAGAAGCTCATGGACGACGGCGAACTGATCCCCGACGACCAGATCATGGAGCTCGTCCGGAGCCGGCTCACCGAACGGGACGCGAGAGCCCGTGGGTTCATCCTGGACGGGTTCCCGCGCACCCTCGCCCAGGCCGATCAGCTCGACGAGATCGTCTCGCCGGACCACCTGGACCTCGCCATCGATCTCGAGGTCCCGACCGCCGTCGTCCTCAAGCGCCTGGCCTCCCGCCGGGTCTGCGTCGACTGCGGGACCAACTACTCGGTCGCGGCCCCGCCGTCTGTCAACTGGACGTGCGACGTCTGCGGCGGCGAGGTCGTCCAGCGCGAGGACGACACCGAAGAGGCCATCCGGCGTCGTCTGGAGCTCTACGAGCGCGCGACCGCGCCGCTCCTGGAACGCTACGAGCGCGAGGGCCTCCTCGCGCGCGTCGACGGCACCGGAACCGCGGACGCCGTGACGCGACGCTGCGTGCAGGCGATCGAGGAGCGCAAGCTGTGAGGCGGAGCCCGCAAGAGCTCGCCAAGATGCGCCGCGCCGGCCGGGTGGTGGCCGAGATGCACGAGGTCACGCGCGCGCTGGCCCGACCCGGTGTGACGACCCGCCAGCTCGACGCCGCGGCTCGCGAGGTCCTCGAGCGGCGGGGCGCGGTGTCCAACTTCCTCGGGTACCACGGGTTCCCGGCGGTGATCTGCACCTCGCCGAACTCGATGATCGTCCACGGCATCCCCGGGGACTACCGGCTCGAGGAGGGCGACCTGATCTCCGTCGACTGCGGGGCCGTCGTGGAGGGCTACCACGGCGACGCCGCCTTCACCGTGGGGGTGGGCGAGGTCTCCCCCCTCGCCGCCCGGCTCGTCGAGGTCACCGAGCGGAGCCTGTGGGCCGGCATCGACCAGCTCCGCAAGGGGAACCGCCTGCACGAGGTGGGCCGTGCGGTCCAGCAGGTCGCCGAGGGGGCGGGCTTCTCCGTCGTGCGGGAGTACGTCGGGCATGCCATCGGCACCGCCATGCACGAGCAACCCCAGGTGCCGAACTACTGGCCCGGAAGCCCAGGACCCACCCTGAAGACCGGCATGGTCTTCGCCGTCGAGCCCATGGTGAACGCGGGCGGGCCCGAGACGCGGCTGCTCGACGACGGCTGGAGCGTGGTCACCGCCGACGGCTCCCTGTCCGCCCACTTCGAGCACACGATCGCGGTCACCGACGACGGCCCCGAGGTGCTGACGGTCCCCTGAGGGCCACGAGGCGGGTCCCCTGAGGGCCACGAGACGGGTCCGCGCGAGGCTCCGGGGCGGCCGCCCGCACGTCCATGGGGCGGCGCCCGCGGGGGCCTCCCTGCCCCCCGCTGGCAATTCACCGCCGATGCGGTAGACTTGCTGACTGCCTCGCCGCCGCCCCCGGGCCGGCCGGGGCCGTTCACCATCTCGGGACAGGGTGTCGCGCCGTCCCGTGGTGGTCCGCAAGCCGAATCGAGGAGAGTCACCTGCCGAAGCCGAAGGAAGACGCCATCGTGCTCGAAGGGACGGTGGTGGAGCCGCTGCCCAACGCGATGTTCCGCGTGGAGCTCGAGAACGGGCACAAGGTGCTCGCCCACAGCTCGGGGAAGATGCGGATGCACCGGATCCGCATCCTCCCGGGGGACAAGGTCCAGGTGGAGATCACCCCCTACGACCTGAGCCGTGGGCGGATCACCTACCGCTACAAGTGAGGCAGGCAGGAGAGGACCACATGAAGGTACGACCAAGCGTCAAGCCCATCTGCGAGAAGTGCAAGGTGATCCGCCGGCACGGCCGTGTCGTCGTGATCTGCGCCAACCCCCGGCACAAGCAGCGTCAGGGCTAGGACAGGAGAGCTGCAGATGGCCCGTATCGCCGGCGTGGACGTCCCGCGCGAGAAGCGCGTGGAGGTCTCCCTGACCTACATCTACGGGATCGGCCCGTCCCGTGCCCGAGAGATCCTCGCCCGTACGGGTGTCGACCCGGACACCCGTGTGCGCGACCTCACCGACGAGGAGGTCGTCCGCCTGCGCAACGACATCGACGCCAACGTCGAGGTCGAGGGCGACCTCCGCCGGGACGTCGCCCAGGACATCAAGCGCAAGATGGAGATCAACTGCTACCAGGGGATCCGGCACCGCCGGGGCCTGCCGGTGCACGGGCAGCGCACCCACACCAACGCCCGGACGCGCAAGGGCCCCAAGAAGACCGTTGCCGGGAAGAAGAAGGTTCGCAAGTAGATGCCCAGGCCGACCAAGCAGCAGGGAGGCGTCCGGCGGCCACGTCGGCGCGAGCGCAAGAACGTGAGCTACGGCGTGGCCCACATCAAGAGCTCCTTCAACAACACCATCGTCTCGATCGCCGACCCCGACGGGAACGTCCTCGCGTGGGCGTCCGCCGGCAACGTCGGGTTCAAGGGCTCCCGCAAGTCGACGCCGTTCGCCGCCCAGCTCGCCGCGGAGGCGTGCGCCCGCAAGGCGATGGAGCACGGCGTCCGCAAGGTGGACGTGCTGGTCCGGGGCCCCGGCTCCGGGCGCGAGACGGCCATCCGCTCCCTCGCCGCCGCGGGCATCGAGGTGGTCGGCATCAAGGACGTGACGCCCATCCCCCACAACGGCTGCCGCCCCAAGAAGCGGCGGCGGGTCTGAGGGGCGGGAGATGGCACGCTACACGGGGCCCGTCTGCCGCCTCTGCCGGCGCGAGCGCACGAAGCTCTTCTTGAAGGGTGAGCGCTGCTTCTCGCTCAAGTGCCCGGTCTCGGAGGCCGTGACCGACCGGCACAGCCGCGCCTATCCGCCGGGCGAGCACGGCCGGGACAGGATGCGCCAGGGGTCCGAGTACCTGGCACAGCTGCGCGAGAAGCAGAAGGCGCGCCGGATCTACGGCGTGTTCGAGAAGCAGTTCCGGAACCTCTACGAGGAGGCCGACCGCCTCCCCGGCATGACGGGCGAGAACCTGCTGCGCATGCTCGAGATGCGCCTCGACAACGTCGCCTTCCGCGCCGGCTGGGGATCGAGCCGGGCCCAGGCCCGCCAGCTCGTGCGGCACGGCCACGTCCTGGTGAACGCCAAGCGGGTCACGATCCCGAGCTACCGCGTCCGCAAGGGCGACCGGGTGACCCTGAAGGAGCCCTCGAGGCAGATCTTCGTCGTGCGGCGGAACATGGACACCCTCGACCGCCAGCGCCCACCTTGGCTCGAGGCCTCCGACGGCGGGTTCTCCGTCGAGGTCCTGAACCCGCCGCTGCGCGACCACATCGACGAGCCGGTGCAAGAGCAGCTCATCGTCGAGTACTACTCCAAGTAACCGAGCGAGGAACCAGCGATGCTCATCATCCAACGACCGACCGTCGAGGTCCTCGACGAAGAAGGTGACCGCCAGAGGTTCGCCGTCGGGCCCCTCGAGCCCGGCTTCGGGCACACCCTCGGGAACGCGCTCCGACGGACGCTGCTGTCCTCGATCCCCGGCGCAGCCGTCACCCAGGTGCGCTTCGACGACGCGCTCCACGAGTTCGCCACCCTGCCGGGCGTGAAGGAGGACGTCACCGACATCATCTTGAACCTGAAGGACCTCCTCGTGCGGGTGCACGCCGACGAGCCGGTGACCCTGCGTCTGGACAAGCGGGGACCCGGCGACGCCGTCGCCGGCGACATCCAGACGACGCCTGACGTCGAGATCCTGAACCCCGACCTCCACATCGCCACGCTGAACGCCAAGGGCCACCTCGCCTTCGACGTCACCGTCGAGCGCGGACGCGGCTACGTGTCGGCCGACCGGAACAAGAAGTCCTCCACGATCGGGGTCATCCCGGTCGACTCCATCTTCTCGCCCGTCCGCCGGGTGACCTTCCAGGTCGAGCCCGTTCGGGTGGAGCAGTCGACGGACTTCGACCGACTCGTCCTCGACGTCGAGACGGACGGGTCCATCACCCCGCGCGAGGCGGTCGCCTCGGCGGGTGACACCCTGCGCACCCTCGTGGGCCTGGTCGCCGACCTGGAGGAGGCTCCCCAGGGCCTCGAGCTCGGAGAGGCCGGCACGGTCTCGAGCGGCTCGCCGGACCTCGACCTGCGCATCGAGGAGCTGGACCTGTCCGAGCGCCCGCGCAACTGCCTCAAGCGTGCGCAGATCAACACCATCGGCGAGCTGGTCCAGCGCTCCGAGGACGAGCTCCTGGCGATCACGAACTTCGGCCAGAAGTCCCTCGACGAGGTGATCCAGCGCCTCGACGAGCGCGGCCTGTCGCTGCGGAGCAAGGACTGAGCCATGCAGGGGACCCCGAAGCGCGGCCGCCGCATGGGGGGGGACGCCGCGCACCAGAAGGCCATGATGGGCAACCTCGTCGCCTCGCTGATCGCCGCCGAGTCGCTCGTCACGACGGAGGCGAAGGCGAAGATGGTGCGTCCGATCGCCGAGAAGTGCATCACCGCTGCGCGCAAGGGCGGCGTCCACCAGCACCGCCGCGTGGTCGCGCTCATCCGGGACCGCGACATGGCGCACAAGCTGTTCCAGGAGATCGCCCCGCGCTACGCCGATCGGCCCGGCGGGTACACGAGGATCCTCAAGCTCGGCCCGCGGCCCGGGGACAACGCGCCGATGGCGCGTATCGAGCTGGTCTGAGCGCGACCCGGCGCTGGAGGCTCCTGGTCGCCTACGACGGGAGCGGGTACCGGGGCTTCGCGGCCCAAGCCGGCGTCCCGACGGTCGCCGGGGAGCTCGCCGGAGCGGTGGCACGCGCGGCGCACCTCTCGGCGCCCCCCGTGCTCGTCTGCGCCGGCCGCACCGACGCGGGCGTCCACGCGACGGGCCAAGTGGTCCACGTCGACCTCCCGGCGGCCTTCGACGGCGATCTCAGGAGGGCGGTGAACCGCCAGCTGGCACCGCGCATCGTCGTCGGCGCCGCCGAGCCGGTCGGGGACGACTTCGACGCCCGGCGCTCCGCCACCTGGCGTCACTACCGGTACCTCGTCTGGAACGCCGACGTGCCCGACCCGCTCCTGGCCTCCTTCGCCTGGCACGTCCCCGACCCGCTCCAAATGAAGGCGATGGCCGCCGCCTCGGACCCCCTCCTCGGGGAGCACGACTTCCGCGCCTTTTGCCGGAGGCCGCCGGGCACGTCGCCCGACGTGCCGATCATCCGGAGGGTGACGGCCGCCTCGTGGTGCGAGGTGCCTCCCCTGGGCCTGGCGCGCGCGCTGCGAGCGGGAACATGGCCGGCTCCCGGGCCGTCCTGCGCCACCGGAAGGCTCCTCAGGTTCGACGTGGTGGCCGGATCGTTCTGCCACCAGATGGTCCGCTCGATCGTGGCGGTGCTCGTCGACGCGGGCCGAGGCCGTGGGAGCGCCGCCACCGTGATGGCGCTCCTTCGGTCCCCCGACCGGTCCGGTGCCCCGCGACCCGCGCCCTCCCACGGGCTGTGCCTGGTCGAGGTGGGCTACGGGACGGCGCCTGCCAGGCCGCGGCTTGCCCCGGGGCCGACCAGCCCTTAAGCTGGCTTGCCGTCTCCACGACCTTTCGAGGGAACCCCTTGCGTACCTACACCCCCAAATCGGGCGAGATCGAGCGTGCCTGGCACCTCGTCGATGCCGACGGTCTCGTGCTCGGCAGGATGGCGAGCGAGGTCGCCCGGCTCCTGCGCGGCAAGCACCGCCCCGTCTTCGCGCCCCACGTCGACACCGGCGACCACGTGGTCGTCGTGAACGCCGCCAAGGTCGTGCTGACCGCGGGCAAGGGCGCCGACAAGTTCGCCTACCGCCACAGCGGCTACCCCGGTGGCCTCAAGGCGACGAGCTACGCCGAGCTTCTCGAGCGCCGCCCCGAAGAGCTGGTGCGCCGCGCCGTGCGAGGGATGCTCCCGAAGGGGACCCTTGGCCGCCAGCAGCTCGCCAAGCTGAAGGTCTACGCGGGGGCGGACCATCCGCACGAGGCGCAGTCCCCCCGTCCTCTCGAGCTCGTCTCGGCGCGGAGGGGAGGCTGACGTGCCGGCCCCGCTGTCCCAGACGACCGGCCGCCGGAAGGAGGCCGTGGCCCGCGTCCGCTTCCGCCCCGGTAACGGGACGATCACGGTCAACCGCCGCAGCTTCGAGGACTACTTCCCGTCGGCCACGCACCGGATGCTCGCGACCGAGCCGCTGCGGGTGACGAGCCTGGCCGAGGCCTACGACATCGACGCGACGATCGACGGCGGGGGGATGTCGGGGCAGGCCGGCGCCCTCAGGCTGGGGATCGCCCGCGCGCTGTGCACCCTCGACCCAGACCTGAGGACCGCGCTCAAGCGTGCCGGGCTCCTCACCCGCGACGCTCGGGAGAAGGAGTCCAAGAAGTACGGGTTGAAGAAGGCCCGCAAGGCGCCCCAGTACTCCAAGCGGTAGCGCGTTGACCCGGCCGGGCTTCGGCACCGACGGGGTGCGCGGAGTCGCCAACACCGAGCTCACCGCCGAGCTGGCGGTGGCCCTCGGGCGTGCGGCTGCCAGGGTGCTCGGTGCGAACGCCTTCGTCGTCGGGCGCGACACCCGCCAGTCGGGGCCGATGCTGCAAGCCGCGCTCTCGGCGGGCATGGCGTCGGGCGGCGCGGACGTCGTGGACCTCGGCGTGCTGCCCACCGCAGGCGTCGCCTTCGTCGCCGAACGTCGCGGCGTGCCGGCGGCGGTGGTGTCGGCCTCGCACAACCCCTACAGGGACAACGGGATCAAGTTCTTCGACGCGGCGGGGCTGAAGCTCACCCCCGAGGTCGAGGCCGAGATCGAGGCCGAGGTCGAGGCGACGCTGGTGGAGCAGGACACCTGCTGGGCCGACGACGCGCCGGGTGCCGGGAACGTGGCGGAGGCCAGGGCAAGCGCAGACGGCGCCAGCACCGTCACGGTCGGCACCGGCCGCGTCGGCACGCTCAGCTCGGACCCGGCAGCCGCGGCCGAGTACCGCCGCCACCTGGTCGCCTCCCTCGAGGGCCGGCGGCTCGAGGGTCTGCGCGTCGTGGTCGACTGCGCCAACGGGGCGGCGTCGACCGTCGCCCCGGAGGTGCTTGACGAGCTGGGGGCGTCGGTCGAGGCGCTCTTCGACGACCCCGACGGCACGAACATCAACGACGGGTGCGGCTCCACCCATCCTGGGCGCCTGGCCGAGGCGGTCGTGAGGCTCGGCGCCGACCTCGGCCTCGCGCTCGACGGCGACGCCGACCGCCTCGTCGCCGTCGACCACACCGGCGCCGTCTGCGACGGCGACGTCCTGCTCGCCGTCTTCGCGATCGACCTGGCGGCACGCGGCCTCCTTCCCGGGAACGCCGTCGTCGTCACGGTCATGACCAACCTCGGGTTCCGCCTCGCCATGGCCGAACGGGGGATCGGCGTCCACGAGACGCCGGTCGGCGACCGCCACGTGCTCGCCGCGCTCGACGGGGCGGGGTTGCTCCTCGGGGGGGAGCAGTCGGGGCACATCGTCTTTCGCGACCGCGCCACGACCGGCGACGGGGTACTGACGGCGGTGCTCCTGGCCGACACCGTGGTCCGGGCGGGCCGGCCGCTCGCCGAGCTCGCCGACGGCCTCGTCGAGCGTGTCCCCCAGGTCCTCGTGAACGTCGAGGTCGCGGACCCCGGCCGTCTCGCCGGCGCCGACGCCGTCTGGGAGGCGGTGGCGGAGGTCGAGGCGGAGCTGGGTGGGACGGGCCGGGTCCTGCTGCGGGCGAGCGGGACCGAGCCGCTCGTCCGGGTGATGGTGGAGGCGCCGTCGCCCGAGGTGGCCCAGGACGCCGCCCGCCGGCTCTCCAAGGCCGTCGAGGCCGCCCTCTCCGGGTCTGCCGGTTAGCCTCGGCGCCATGTGCGGGATCATCGGCGTCACCGGGGACGAGGAGGCGCTCGGGACGATCCTCGACGGTCTCCGGCGGCTCGAGTACCGCGGGTACGACTCGGCGGGCGTGGTGCTCGCCCCCGAGACGGGGGGCTTGTGGCGCGAGCGGGCCGCCGACGGGACGCACTCGGTCGAGGACCTGGCGGCGGCCGTCGCCGGCGCTCCCCCGGCCGACTCGGGGATCGGCCACACCCGCTGGGCCACCCATGGCGGGCCGACGGTGCGCAACGCCCACCCCCACCTGGACTGCTCCGGGCGCCTCGCGGTGGTGCACAACGGGATCGTCGAGAACCACACGGAGCTCGCCGCCTCGCTGGCCGCGCGGGGCCACCTCTTTTCCTCCGAGACCGACACCGAGGTGATCGTCCACCTCCTCGAGGAGGAGCTCGCCCGTGGGGCGACGCTCCCGACGGCGATGCGCGCCGTCCTGGGGCGGCTCCGCGGGACGTTCAGCGTGGTGGCGCTGAGCGGCGACGACCCCGAGCTGATCGTGGCGGGCCGCAGGTCCGTGCCGCTCCTCGCCGCCCTCTGCGAGCAGAAGGGCTTCGTCGCGTCCGACGTGTCGGCGCTGCTCGGCAGGGCGGACCGCTACTACGCCCTGGACGACGACCAGGTGGCCGAGCTGCGTCCGGGATCGCTGCGCGTGCGGGGCCTGGACGGCGCCGAGGTGGATCCGGCGGTGGTCAACGTCGATCCCTCCTGGGACGTCGTCGCGGCGCAGATGGGGGGATTCGACGACTTCATGTCCAAGGAGATCCACGAGCAGCCGCGCGCGATCGCAGACACGCTGCTCGACCGCCGGGGCGGAGGCGAGCTCGCGCTCGACGAGCTCCGCATCGACGCCGGCGACCTGCGTGCCGTCGACAAGGTGGTCCTCGTGGCGTGCGGGAGCAGCTTCCACGCGGCCATGGTCGCCAAGCATGCGGTCGAACGATGGGCAGGGCTGCCCGCCGAGGTCGAGATCGCGAGCGAGCTGCGCTACCGCGAGCCCGTCCTCCACGAGCGGACGCTCGTGGTGGGCGTGAGCCAGTCTGGCGAGACGCTCGACACGCTCGAGGCGCTGCGAGCGGCGCGCCGTGCGGGCGCCCGTACCCTCGTGGTCTCCAACGTCGTGCACTCGACGATGGCGCGCGAAGCCGACGGCGCCGTCTACACGAGGGCCGGGCCGGAGGTGAGCGTCGCCTCGACGAAGTGCCACAGCGCGCAGATCGTGGCGTTGGAGATCCTCGCGCTCGCGCTCGCCCAATGGCGCGGCACGATGGGGCAGCGTGCGCTGGGCGCGGTGCTCGACGGCCTCCAGACGCTCCCTGCGGCGGTGGAGGAGGCGCTCGGCCGCGGCAAGGAGGTCGGCGAGGTCGCCGACGCGCTGGTGGGCGCCAGGGACTTCTTCTTCATCGGCAGGAACATCGGCGTCGCGGTGGCGCTCGAAGGCGCGCTCAAGCTGAAGGAGATCTCCTACCTGCGGGCCGAGGGCTACCCCGCCGGCGAGCTCAAGCACGGGCCGTTGGCGCTCATCGAGCCGGGAACCGTGGTCGTGGCGGTGCTGGACCCGCTGCGCGACAAGATGCGGTCGAACGTCGCCGAAGCCGTCGCCCGCGGTGCGACGGTCGTGGCGGTCGCCTCGGACGACGACCCCGACGTCGCGGCCGACCACGTCCTGTGGGTACCGTCCTCGCCCGACCCGCTCCTCGCGCCGGTCGTCCAGGTCGTCCCCCTCCAGCTCCTCGCCTACGCGCTGGCCCGTCGGCTCGGCAACGACGTCGACCGCCCGCGCAACCTCGCAAAGACGGTGACGGTGGAGTGACCACGCTGAGCGGGGTGGGGATCGACGCCGTCGAGGTGGCTCGCTTCGGCGCGGCCCTCGGGCGCCACCCGGCGCTGGCCACGCGGCTGTTCACCGACGACGAGCGCCGTGACGGGCACGGGGACGTCCAGCGCCTCGCCGCGCGCTTCGCCGCCAAGGAGGCGACGATGAAGGCGCTCGGCAGCGGGATCGGCAGCGTCGGCTGGCGGGACGTCGAGGTCGTCCGCCTCGAGACGGGCGAGCCTTCGCTGCGGCTCAGCGCGCGGGCCGCCGAGCTCGCGGCGAGCCGGGGCGTCTCGGGATGGCACGTGTCGCTCACCCACACCGCGACCGTCGCCATCGCGATGGTGGTCGCCGAGGCCTGACCGTGCGGCCCGTCGTGACCGTGGCCGAGATGCGCGCGGCCGACGCGGCGGCGCCCGTTCCCGAGGAGACGCTGGTCCGGCGTGCCGGCACGGCGGCCGCCATCGCGGCGCTGCGGATGCTCGGCGGCGCCTACGGACGGCGCGTGGTGGTCGTCGCGGGCAAGGGCAACAACGGCGCCGACGGCCGCGTCGCCGCCGAGATCCTCTCGTCGCGGGGCGCACGGGTGGAGGTGGTCGGCACCGACGCCGTGCTCGGCCCCTGCGACCTCGTGCTCGACGCGGCGCTGGGCACCGGCCTGCGCGGTCCCTACGCTGCGCCCGAGTCCCCTGCTGGGGCGACGGTCCTCGCGCTGGACATCCCCTCGGGCGTCGACGGCGACTCCGGCGAGGCCCCGGGCAGCCCGATGCACGCGGCGCGCACGGTCACCTTCGGCGCGCTCAAGCCCGGGCTCCTGCAGTGGGACGGGCCGCGCTTCGCGGGCGTCGTCGAGGTGGCGGACATCGGCCTCGGCGAGCTCCACGCCAGGATCTCGCTCGTGGAGGACGAGGACGTGGCGCGGCTCGTCCCGCGCCGGCCACGCCTGGCGCACAAGTGGGAGACGGCGGTGTGCGTGGTCGCGGGCTCACCGGGGATGGAGGGCGCGGCCGCGCTCGCGGCGCACGGGGCCGCACGGGCGGGCGCGGGGATGGTCCGCCTCGGCGTCCCGTCGAGCACGCCGTCGCAGGGCGGCCCGCTCGAGGCCGTGCGGTTCCCCCTCTCCAAAGGCGGGTGGGCGGCGGACGTCCTCGAGGTGCTCGGGCGTTGCCGTGCGCTCGTCATCGGACCCGGGCTGGGCCGGGACCCCGACACCGTGCGCGCCGTACGAGAGGTCGTGGCCAGCGCCCGCGTCCCCGTCGTGGTCGACGCGGACGCCTTGTTCGCCCTGGGCGACGCGAGCTCGGCGCGCGACATCGTCGCAGGGAGCCGACCCGTCGTGGTCACCCCGCACGACGGGGAGTACGCGCGGCTCGCCGGCTCCCCGCCGGGGCCCGACCGCGTGGAGGCGTCCCGCCGCCTCGCCGGCGCGCTCGGAGCGGTTGCGCTCCTCAAGGGATCGCTGACCGCGGTCGCCGCTCCCTCGGGGCAGGTCCTCCTGTCGGCGTCGGGCAGCGCGCGCCTGGCGACGGCGGGGACCGGTGACGTCCTGTCCGGGGTGATCGGCGCCCTGCTGGCACGGGGCATGACACCCCTGGACGCGGCGGCGGTCGGGGCGCACCTCCACGGGCGCGCCGCGTCCGACGGTCCCGCCGAAGGGCTCGTGGCGCCGGACCTCCCCGAGCTCGTGAGCGCGCGGCTCTCGGCGGCGCTCGGCGACGTGGAGGACGCGGGTGGCTGAGGCACGCACCCGGCCCGCGTGGGTGGAGGTCGACCTCGACGCGCTCACGCACAACGTCGGCGTGCTCGCGCGCCTGGTCGCCCCGGCCGAGCTGTGCGCCGTCGTCAAGGCGGACGCCTATGGGCACGGCGCCGTCCCCGTCGCGCGCGCGGCCGTCGCCTCGGGCGCGACGCGGCTCGCGGTGGCGGTGGTGGACGAGGGGGTGGAGCTGCGCGAGCAGGGCGTGGACGTGCCAGTGCTCGTCCTGTCCGAGCCTGCGCCGGACGCCTTCGAGCCGCTGGTGCAGGCCGGGTTGACCGCGACGGTGACGACCCGGCGCGGCTTCGAGGCGCTCGCGGCCGCGGCATGCCGCACGCGGACCGGCGCGCGCGCCCATGTGAAGGTGGACACGGGGATGCACCGGGTGGGGGCGGCGCCGGAGGAGGTCGCGACCCTCCTCGGCTCCGTCCGGGCGCACGCTCCGGTCGAGGTCGAGGGCCTCTGGACGCACTTCGCCGTCGCCGACGGCACGACCGAGGAGGACCGCACCTTCACGGCGCACCAGCTCGAGCGCTTCCAGCAGGTCGTGGCGGGCCTTCCCGCACGCCCGCCTCTCCTGCATGCCGCCAACACCGCAGGCGCGCTGGCGTGGCCGGCGGCGCGCCTGGACATGGTCCGCTGCGGCATCGGGATGTACGGCTACGCGCCCTCGCCCGCGATGGCGGAGGGCGCCGGGCCGGAGGTCGCGTCCGTGCTGGCATGCCTGCGGCCGGCGCTCTCCTTCAAGGCGCGCGTGAGCGAGGTCCGGGAGCTCGACGCCGGGGCCCGGCCCTCCTACGGCAGACGCCGCCCGCTCCCGGAGCGCAGCGTCGTCGCCACCGTGCCGGTGGGCTACGCCGACGGGGTGCCGCGCCGCCTCTTCGACGCCGGGGGCACGGTGCTGGTAAGCGGCCGCCGGTGCCCGCTGGCCGGCGTCGTCACGATGGACCAGCTCCTCGTCGACTGCGGGCCGGGCTCGGCCGTCGCGTCGGGAGACGAGGTGGTCCTGATCGGCCGCCAGGGCACAGAGGAGGTCACCGCCGAGGACTGGGCGCGGCGCTTGGGGACGATCTCCTACGAGGTCCTCTGCGGCATCGGGGCGCGCGTCCCGCGCGTCTACACCGGAGGGCGACGGTGAGCGGCTACACCGGAGGGCGACGGTGAGCGTCCGACGGGCGGCGCTCGGCGCGCTCGGGTCCGCAGCGGCCGGGTCCGCCCTCTACGTGCTCCAGCGTGCGGTCTCGGCGCGCTGGCGGACCGGGAGCGGTGAGGTCGCCGCCGCCGGGCTGTCGCTGCCGGCCGACCTGCGCCACCGGTTCGTCGCGACGAGCGACGGAGGCCGCATCCACGTCGTCGAGCGGGGGGGAGGCGGTCCGACCACGGTGCTCGTCCACGGGATCATGCTCGGCGTCGCCACCTGGTCCCCGCAGCTGCGCGCCCTCCCCGGCAGGGTCGTGGCCGTGAGCCAGCGCGGGCACGGGCAGTCACGGGCGGGGACGGAGGGGTACGGCTTCGAGCGCCTCGCCGCCGACCTCCTCGAGGTCATGGCGGACCTCGAGGTGCGCGACGCCCTGCTCGTCGGCCATTCGATGGGCGGCATGGTCGCGGAGCTGTGCGCGCTGACCCGCCCCGACGACCTCGCGCGTCACGTGAAGGGCATGGTGCTGGTCTCGACTTCGCCGGGTCCGGTGCTCGGGACCGGGGTCGCCGCCCTGCGCGTCCCGGCGTTGGCGGGGGCGGCCGCCGCACGCGCCCTGGGTGCCGCCGAGCGCCGCGGGAGCGGACCGCTCCCCAAGGGGGCGACGGTGTGGGCGGCGCGGCTGTGCTTCGGGGCCTCCCCGGTTCCCGCGCAGGTGGAGCTCGTCCGGGGGATGCTCGACGCCATGTCCCCGGGAGCGCTCGCCGGGCTGCTCCCGCACCTGTTCGCCTTCGAGGTGCGTGACCGGCTCCCCGACCTCGCGCTCCCGGTGCACGTCGTCGTCGGGAGCCGTGACGTGCTGACCCCGCCACGCGCGGCGCGCGCGATCGTCGAGCGTGCGCCCGGTGCCGAGCTCACGGTCCTTGCCGGCTGCGGCCACATGGTCATGCTGGAGCGTGCGGAGGCCCTGTGCAGCCTTCTGGTCCGTTGACGCCGTGCCTCCGGCCGACCCGCCCGCGCACCGGCGGCATCGCCGGGCCCCCGTGGCCCGGCGGTACCATCCCCTGGTGGTCCTGCCGATGAGCGCGGACGACGAGCTCGCAGCGCTGCGTGCCGACGCGCTCGGCTGCGTCCGGTGCGCGCTCGCCGGTGGCCGCACGACGGTCGTCTTCGGCGTCGGGAGCCCCACGGCGGCGCTCATGTTCGTGGGCGAAGGCCCCGGGCGCGACGAAGACCTCTTGGGCGAGCCCTTCGTCGGCCGGTCCGGCAAGCTGCTCGACCTGCTCATGAGCCAGGAGATCGGCATCGGGCGCGACGAGTGCTACATCGCCAACGTCGTGAAGTGCCGTCCCCCGGGCAACCGGGACCCCCTCCCCGCCGAGATCGACGCGTGCCGGCCGTACCTCGAGCGCCAGATCGACCTCGTGTCCCCACGGGTGCTCGTGACGCTCGGGAACTTCGCGACGAGGACGCTCCTCGGCACGACCGAGGGCATCACGAAGCTGCGCGGCCGGTCGTACGCCTTCCGCGGGGCCCACCTCGTCCCGACGTACCACCCGGCGGCCGCGCTCAGGGGCGGGGGCGAAGTGGTGGCGGAGATGCGGGCCGACTTCGTGCGTGCCAAGGCGCTCCTCGGGGGGTCGCGGGAGCCTGCGGCGTCCGCCCGCCTGCGATGACGCCGGAGCCCTCCTGGGAGCTCCGGGCGCAGACGGCGTCGCCCGAGGACACCCGCGACCTCGCGGCGCGCCTCGCGACGGCGGCACGACGTGGCGACGTCATCGTGCTCCAGGGCGCGCTCGGTGCGGGCAAGACGACGTTCGCCCAGGGGTTCGCGCGGGGCCTCGGCGTCACGGGACCGGTCACGAGCCCCACCTTCACGCTCGTCCGCCAGTACCCCTGCGCGCTCGGCCAGCTCGTCCACGTCGACGTCTACCGGCTCGATCACCTCGCCGAGGTGGCCGACCTCGGCCTTGCGGACCTCGTCGAGGACGGCGTCGCGCTCGTCGAGTGGGGCGACGTCGCTCGTCCCGCCCTCGGGACCGTGACCTTGACGGTCTCGATCACGGGCGCCCCCGGCGGCGGGGACACCGAGCGTGTCCTGGCGGTCTCGGGCACCGACGAGGCACGGCGGAGCGCGGTGGCCGCCTCACTGGGTGCCGCGTGAGGGGCGTGACCGGCGTGACCGGTGTCACGGGCACGACGCGCGTGGCGGGCACGACGCGCGTGGCGGGTACGACGTGCGTGGCGGGTACGACGTGCGTGGCGGGGGTGCGGCGCTGATGCTCCTCGGCATCGAGACCGCCGCCGGGCTGGTGGGCGTCGCGGTCGCCGACGTCGGCGGGCCGCTCGCGGGGACGTGGCTGCGCGGTGACCGCCGCCATGCCGAGACGCTCTCGCCCGCCATCGCGCACACGCTCGAGGCGGCCGGGGCGACCCTTGGCGACGTGGAGGCGATCGCGCTCGACGTCGGCCCGGGGCTCTTCACCGGGTTGCGCGTCGGGGTGGCGACGGCCCAGGGCCTCGCAGAAGGCCTCGGCATCGGGATCCTCGAGGTGACGAGCGTCGACGTGCTCGCCCAGGAGACCTACGACGCGGGCTGGGAGGGATCCGTCGCCTCGGTGGTGGACGCGCGCCGGGGGGAGGTGTTCGCGCAGCGCTACCGCAGACCCCCGGTTGCTGCGGGCGACCGCAGCGACCGGCAGGGCGTCCGTGGGGAGGACGAGCCGTTCCGCTGCACCCCGGGTGCCCTCGCCGAGGAGCTCGGCCGGGACTCGGCGACGCTCCTCGTGGGGACCGGCGCCCACCGCTACGCCGACCTCTTCGCCGCCGCCGGCCTGCGGGTGGCGGCGGTCAGGGAGCCCTCACCTCGGGTCCTGGTCTCGATCGCCGCCGGTAGGCTCGCTGCCGGCGCGGCGCCGCTCCCGCCGACAAGGGTCCGTCCGCGGTACCTGCGCGACGCCGACGCCCAGATCAACTGGGTGCAGCGGTGATCGAGCTCGTGAAGATGCGCAGGCGGGACCTGCGGCGGGTCATGGCGATCGAGCACGTGGTCTTCCCCGAGCCCTGGAGCCACGGGGTCTTCGTGTCGGAGCTCTCGCTGCGCAAGGGGCGGGACTACCGCGTGGCCCGGCTCGGGAGGGAGACGGTCGGCTACGTGGGGCTCATGTTCGTGGAGGACGAGGCGCACGTGACGACGGTGGCGGTGGCACCAGAGCACCAAGGACGGGGGATCGGCACCCAGATCATGCTCGGGGTCTTCGAGATCGCCCTCGGGCAATCGGCGCGGCGGGTCTCCCTCGAGGTCGCGGTCAGCAACGAGCGGGCCCAGGCGCTCTACCGGCGCTTCGGCTTCGTGCCGGTCGGCGTCCGAAAGGGGTACTACCAGCTCATCGGCGAGGATGCGATCGTCATGTGGGCCTACGACATCGACAGGCCGGCCTTCCGCGACCGGCTCGAGCGGATCACCGCCGAGGAGGAGGCCCGCCGGTCGTGAACGTGCTCGGGATCGAGACGTCGTGCGACGAGACCGCAGCGGCGGTCGTCTCCGCGGGCCGACAGGTGCGCTCGTCGGTCGTCTCCAGCCAGATCGACCTGCACGCGCGCTTCGGCGGCGTCGTCCCCGAGATCGCGGGACGCGCCCACGTCGAGCTGCTGGTGCCGGTCGTCCGAGAGGCCATGGCCGCTGCGGGCATCGACCGGCCGGACGCCGTCGCGGCCACCTACGGGCCGGGCCTGATCGGCTCGCTCCTCGTCGGGCTCTCGGTCGCCAAGGGACTGGCGATGAGCTGGGACGTTCCCTTCGTCGGCGTGAACCACCTCGAGGGCCACCTGTTCGCCCCGGTGATCGAGGAGCCGGGTCTCGAGTGGCCGCTCGTGGTGCTCCTCGTCTCGGGGGGCCACACCCTGCTCGTGGAGGCCGCTGCCCCGGGCCGCTACCGCCTGCTCGGCCAGACGCTCGACGACGCGGCCGGCGAGGCGTTCGACAAGGTCGCGAGGTTCCTCGGTCTGGGCTACCCCGGCGGCCCGGCCATCGACCGCGTCGCGCGCGAGGGGGACCCGGCGGCCTTCAGCTTCCCGAGGGCGATGCGGGACGAGGGCTACGACTTCTCCTTCTCGGGGCTGAAGACGGCCGTCGTCCGAGCCGTCGGGCGTGAGCCGGGAGCGGCCACCGCCGACGTCGCCGCGGCCTTCCAGGAGGCCGTGGTGGACGTCCTCGTGGCCAAGGCGGCGCGAGCGGTGCGCGAGACGGGTGCGAAGGGCTTGTGCCTCGGAGGCGGCGTCGCCGCCAACTCGCTCCTGCGCCGGCGCGCGCCCGAGTCGGTCGACGTGCCGACCTACCTGCCCACGATGGCGATGTGCACCGACAACGCCGCCATGGTGGCCGCCGCCGGCTCGTTCCGGCTGGAGCACGACGGGCCGAGCCCCCTGTCGCTCGCGGCGGACCCGAACTTGTTCCTCGACCTCGAGCGATGACCGGTCCGGTCCTGCGGTCCGCCTACGACCTGACGCGCCAGGACCTCTGCGAGCTCCTGGCGGGGGAACCCCCCTACCGCGCGCGCCAGGTCTGGGACGGCCTCCACCGCCGCCGGCGCCGGCCCTCGGAGATGACCGAGCTGCCCGTCGGGCTGCGGGCACGGCTCGAGGCCGGGCTCCCCCCGCCCCTGGCCGAGGCGGCACGGCGCACGGCCGACGGAGGCCGCACGGTCAAGTGGCTGTGGCAGCTCGCCGACGGTGCCAGGGTCGAGTCGGTGCTCATGGTCTACGACCGCCGTGCCACGGTGTGCGTGTCGACGCAGGCCGGGTGCGCGATGGGCTGCGCCTTCTGCGCGACGGGGCAGTCCGGCTTCGACCGCCAGCTGAGCAGCGGGGAGATCGTGGAGCAGGTCGTGGCCGCCGCGCGGGCCGCCGGCCCGCGGCGCATCTCGAACGTGGTCTTCATGGGCATGGGCGAGCCGCTGGCGAACTACGACCGGACCTGGGCCGCCGTCGAGCGGATCCACTCGGACCTCGGGATCTCCGCACGGCGCCTCACCGTCTCTTCGGTCGGGCTCGTGCCGGGCATCCGCCGGCTCGCCGGCGAGCGCCTGCCCGTGAACCTGGCGGTGTCGCTGCACGCCGCCAACGACGCCTTGCGCGACCGGCTCGTCCCGATGAACCGCCGCTACCCCCTCGGGCTCCTCGCCGAGGCGTGCGCGCGCTACGTCGAGGCGACGGGGCGGCGGCTGTCGATCGAGTGGGCGCTCATCGACGGGGTCAACGACCGGCCGTCGGACATGGCCGAGCTGGCCGCCTTCGCCCGCCCGCTCTCGGCCCACGTGAACCTGATCCCCCTCAACCCGACGCCGGGGTACGCGGTGCGGGGGAGCCCGCCGCAGCGGGTGGCCGAGGCCAGGGAGGAGCTCGAGCGCCGCGGGGTGAACGCCACGGTCCGCTCGACGCGGGGGACGGAGATCGACGCCGCATGCGGCCAGCTCGCCGCCCCGCGGGTCGAGGTTGTGGGGCGCCCGCGGGTCCGCTAGCATTAGCAGTCGCAAGGTTCGAGTGCTAACAAGTGCCGAAGGAGGCCGCTTCTATGAAGCTCCACCCCCTCGATGACCGGATCGTGGTCCGGCCGGGTGAGTCGGAGGAGACCACCGCGTCGGGCCTGGTCATTCCCGACACCGCCAAGGAGAAGCCGCAGCAGGGCGAGGTCCTGGCCGTGGGGCCGGGGCGGCGCGCGGAGAACACCGGGGAGGTCATCCCGCTCGACGTCAAGGTCGGCGACACCGTCGTCTACTCCAAGTACGGAGGCACCGAGATCACGGTCGACGGAGAGGACCTCCTGATCCTCTCCGGCCGCGACGTGCTCGCCAAGCTGGACAAGTAGAGCGACGACCACGCACGCCCGAGGCCGCACCGGGTGCGTGGCGCCCGGTGCGGCCCCGTCATCCCGAGAGGTTCCCCCATGCCCAAGATCCTGAAGTTCGACGAGGCCGCGCGCCGCGGCCTCGAGGCCGGCGTCAACAAGCTGGCCGACACCGTGAAGGTCACCCTCGGCCCCAAGGGGCGCAACGTGGTGATCGAGAAGAAGTTCGGCCCGCCCACCATCACGAACGACGGCGTCTCGATCGCTCGCGAGGTCGAGCTCGAGGACCCCTTCGAGAACATGGGCGCGCAGCTCGTGAAGGAGGTCGCCACCAAGACCAACGACGTCGCGGGAGACGGCACCACGACGGCAACCGTCCTCGCGCAGGCCCTGATCGCCGAGGGCCTGCGCAACGTCGCCGCAGGGGCGAACCCCGCCGCCTTGAAGCGCGGCATCGAGCGCGCCGTCGCCGCGGCGGTGACGTCGATCGCCGACCAGGCGCGCGACGTCGAGGGCAAGACCGAGATCGCCCAGGTCGCGTCCATCTCGGCTGCCGACACCTCGATCGGCGACGTGCTGGCCGAGGCGATCGACAAGGTGGGCAAGGACGGGACCGTCACCGTCGAGGAGTCCAACACCTTCGGCATGGAGCTCGAGCTCACCGAGGGGATGCAGTTCGACAAGGGCTTCCTGTCGCCGTACTTCGTCACGGACCCCGAGCGCCAGGAGGCCGTCCTCGAGGACCCCTACGTCCTGTTCTTCAACGGGAAGATCAGCGCCGTCCACGACCTCGTGCCGGTCCTCGAGAAGGTGATGCAGGCCGGCAAGCCGCTCCTCGTCGTGGCCGAGGACGTCGAGGGCGAGGCGCTCGCGACGCTCGTCGTGAACAAGATCCGCGGCACGTTCACCTCCGTGGCGGTCAAGGCACCGGGCTTCGGTGAGCGCCGCAAGGCGATGCTGCAGGACATGGCGATCCTGACCGGCGGCCAGGTGATCTCCGAGGAGATCGGCCTGAAGCTCGAGAACGCCACCTTGGACCTCCTCGGGCGCGCCCGGAGGGTCATCGTGACCAAGGACGACACGACCATCGTGGAGGGCGCAGGCGCCGAGTCGGACGTGAAGGCCCGCATCGCGCAGATCAAGCGCGAGATCGACGAGACCGACTCGGACTGGGACCGCGAGAAGCTCCAGGAGCGGCTCGCCAAGCTCGCCGGCGGCGTCGCCGTCGTGAAGGTCGGCGCGGCGACCGAGGTGGAGCTGAAGGAGAAGAAGCACCGCATCGAGGACGCGCTCTCCGCGACGCGGGCGGCCATCGAGGAGGGCATCGTCGCCGGCGGCGGCACCGCGCTCCTCCGCAGCCGCCAGGCGGTCGCCAAGGTCGCCTCCGAGCTCGACGGGGACGAGGCGACCGGCGCTCGCATCGTGGCGAAGGCGCTCGAGGAGCCGCTCCGCTGGATCGCGCAGAACGCCGGTCTCGAAGGCGCCGTCTTCGTGCGCCAAGTCGAGTCGGAGACCGGATCGACCGGGCTCAACGCCGCGACCGGAGAGGTCACCGACCTCGTGAAGTCGGGGATCATCGACCCGGCCAAGGTGACCCGCTCGGCCCTCCAGAACGCCGCGTCCATCGCCGCGCTGCTGCTCACCACCGAGGCGCTGGTGGCCGACAAGCCCGAGAAGCCCCAGCCGGCTCCAGCGGGAGGCGGCGGCATGGGCGGCATGGGCGGCATGGGCGGGATGATGTAGCCAGCCGTGTGATCCCGGCGTGATCCCCCGTCCCCAAGCGGCAGAGCCCGGCGGGCCCCCGCCGTGGGCGCCGCGGCGGGGGATCACGGTCGGGACGGTCCTCGCGGCCCTCGCCCGCGCGGGCAGGGGTCTCGAGCACGTGCCCCACGACGACCTGCCCGGCCGCTCGGCGGTCCTGGTCGCCCTCTTCGAAGAAGACGGTGAGGCGCGGGTGGTCCTCACGCGCCGCGCGGCGTCCCTGCGCACCCACCGCGGGCAGGTGAGCTTCCCAGGCGGGCGCATCGACCCGGGCGAGGACGCGGTCTCCGCTGCGTTGCGGGAGGCCCGGGAGGAGGTCGGCCTCGACCCTGGTCTCGTCCGTCCCGTGGGGTGCCTGCGGCCGGCGTCCGCCTTCAGCACCGGGGTCCCGATCACCCCGGTCGTCGGCGTGCTGGCCCGCCGGCCGCTGCTCGTGCCCAGCCCCGCCGAGGTCGACAGGGTGTTCGACGTGTCCCTCGCCGACCTCGCCTCGGCGTGCCGTCAGGAGTGGTGGACCGAGCCGGGACGTCCCCGGTTCGCGATGTACGTCTTCTCCGTCGACGGGGAGACGGTGTGGGGGGCCACCGCCCGGATGCTCGTCGACCTCCTCGGCACCATCCTCGGCGACGGCGCCGACGCGCCCGTCGGGGGCTCCGGGTAGGCGAAGGCGCACCCGGCCCGCTGGAGCCGGCCGGTACAGTGGGGCCGGCCGGGCGCCGGCCGTCGTCGACCTCGGGAGGGCGCTGGTGGCAGACATCGAGATCGGGATCTTCAAGTCCGGGCGCAGGGCCTACGGCTTCGACGACATCGCCATCGTGCCCTCCCGGCGGACCCGTGACCCCGAGGACGTCGACATCTCCTGGGAGATCGACGCGTACCGCTTCGACCTCCCGCTGCTCGGTGCCGCGATGGACGGCGTGACGAGCCCGCGCACCGCGATCGAGCTCGGACGCCTGGGCGGCCTGGGCGTGCTGAACCTCGAGGGCCTGTGGACCCGCTACGAGGACCCGACCCCCCTGTTCGAGGAGATCCGCGAGCTCGACGACGAGAAGGCCACCTCGCGCATGCAGCAGATGTACCAGGAGCCCGTCAAGCTCGAGCTCGTGACCCAGCGCATCCGCGAGGTGAAGGAGTCGGGTGTCGTGACGGCGGCGTCCGTGACCCCGCAGCGGACCGAGGAGCTGGCTCCGGCATGCCTCGCGGCGGAGCTGGACGTCCTCGTCGTGCAGGGGACCGTCGTGTCGGCCGAGCACGTCTCCCGGACGGCCGAGCCGCTCAACCTGAAGCGGTTCATCCGGGAGTTCGAGATCCCGGTCATCGTCGGGGGCTGCGCGTCGTACCAGGCGGGCCTCCACCTCATGCGCACCGGCGCCGTCGGCGTGCTCGTCGGGGTGGGGCCGGGCAACGCGTGCACCACCCGGGCGGTCCTCGGCCTCGGGGTGCCCCAGGCCACCGCGATCGCCGACGTCGCCGGCGCGCGCATGCGCCACCTCGACGAGACCGGGGTGTACGTCCACGTGATCGCGGACGGTGGGATGTCCAAGGGCGGCGACATCGCCAAGGCCATCGCCTGCGGGGCCGACGCCGTGATGCTCGGCTCCCCCCTCTCGTCCGCGCTGGAGGCACCCGCCCGCGGCTTCCACTGGGGCATGGCCACCTTCCACCCGACGCTCCCGCGCGGCACCCGGGTGCGCACCGGGGTGAGGGGGACGCTCGAGGAGATCCTCCTCGGGCCGGCCCACGAGAACGACGGGAGGATGAACCTCTTCGGCGCCCTGCGCACGGCAATGGCCACCTGCGGCTACGAGACCGTGAAGGAGTTCCAGAAGGCGGAGGTGATGGTCGCCCCCGCCCTGCAGACCGAGGGCAAGCAGCTCCAGCGGTCCCAGGGCGTGGGCATGGGCCACTGAGCGCGCGCGCGGGCCTCGTCGCGGACCTGAACGAGGCCCAGCGCGCCGCCGTCGAGCACCGCGGCGGCCCCCTCCTCGTCGTGGCTGGGGCGGGCTCGGGAAAGACGCGGGTCCTCACCAGGCGGATCGCCCACCTCCTGGCGAGCGGCGACGCCGCGCCCCACGAGATCCTCGCGATCACCTTCACGAACAAGGCGGCCGACGAGATGCGCCGGCGTGTCGCCGAGCTGGTGGGCGAGCGCGCCGACAGGATGTGGGTCTCGACCTTCCACTCGGCATGCCTGCGGATGCTGCGCGTCCATGCCGGACGGATCGGCTACGACCGAGCCTTCAGCGTCTACGACGACTCGGACTCCCGGCGCCTCGTCGAGCTCGTCGAGGACGAGCTCGGCATCGACACGAAGCGCCTCCCCCCAAGGCAGGTCGCAGCGGTCATCTCCCAGGCGAAGTCCGAGCTCGTGGGCCCTGCCCGCTTCGCCGAAGAGGCGTCGTGGGGCGCCGACCCGTACCGGAAGCGGATCGGCGAGGTGTACGCCGAGTACCAGCGTCGTCTCAAGACGGCGAACGCGATGGACTTCGACGACCTGCTGCTCCAGGCCGTCGTGCTGCTGCAGACGTGCGAGGACGTGCTCGACGCCTACCGGCGCCGGTTCAGGCACGTGCTCGTCGACGAGTACCAGGACACGAACCATGCCCAGCACGAGCTGGTCCTGCTGCTCGGGAGCGCGCACGGCAACGTCACCGTCGTCGGGGACTCCGACCAGTCCATCTACCGCTGGCGCGGCGCCGAGATCGCCAACATCCTCGAGTTCGAAGCCGCCTTCCCGAATGCGACCACCGTGCTCCTCGAGGAGAACTACCGCTCGACGCGGACCATCCTCGACGCCGCCAATGCGGTCATCGCGCGCAACCTGGGACGCCGTCCCAAGGAGCTGTTCACCCGAGGGGAGGTGGGGGAGCGCATCTGCCGGTACCGGGCCGAGGACGAGCGCGACGAGGCGTCGTTCGTCGCGCACGAGATCCTCGCGCTCCGCGCGGCCGAGGGGCTCGGGTACGGAGACGTCGCGGTCTTCTACCGCACGAACGCGCAGAGCCGTGCCGTGGAAGAGGCGCTCGTCCGCGAGGGCATCCCCTACAAGGTGGTGGGCGGGACCAAGTTCTACGACCGGCGCGAGGTGCGCGACGTCCTCGCGTACCTGCGCCTCGTCTCGAACCCCGACGACGAGGTCTCCTTCCGTCGCGTCGTGAACGTCCCCAAGCGCGGCATCGGCCCGACGTCGGTGCTGCGGCTCTCGGCGGCCGCTGCGTCGGCAGGTGTGCCGATCGGCCGCGTGCTCGAGCGCGCGGAGGATGCGGGGCTGACCGGCAGGGCGCTCAGCGGTGCCCAGGAGCTCTCGGCGCTGCTGGCCGAGCTCCGTGCGGCGGCCGCGACGCGCCCACCCGGGGACGTCGTGCAGCTCGCGGCCACGCGATCGGGCTACCTGGACGAGCTCGCCGCGGAGCGCACCCACGAGGCGGAGGGGAGGATCGAGAACGTCGCCCAGCTCGTCGACGCGGCGAAGGAGTACGAACGGCTGTCGGAGTTCCTCGAGACGGTCGCGCTGGTGTCGGACTCCGACGAGCTCGAGCTCGGCGGATCGCGCGTCTCCCTCATGACGCTCCACACCGCCAAGGGCCTCGAGTTCCCGGCGGTCTTCCTCGTCGGGATGGAGGAGGGCATCTTCCCGCACGCGCGCACGCTGGGCGAGCCGCTCGAGCTCGAAGAGGAGCGGAGGCTCTGCTACGTCGGGATCACGCGGGCGCGTCGCTTCTTGTACCTCACCCACGCGTGGAGCCGCAGCGTGTGGGGCCGGACGACGCCCGGCATGCCGAGCCGCTTCCTCTCCGAGATCCCAGAGGACCTCCTCAGGGACGCGGGGGGCGGACGCATCTTCGGGAGCGGGAGGCCGTCCGCCGCGCGCGTGGGCGGGAGGGAGGTGGGCGGAGTCGGCCGGGTCGAGCGGTCGAGCACCGGCGCAGAGGAGCTCGGCCTGAGTGCCGGCGACCACGTCGTGCACGAGCGCTGGGGCCCCGGCGTCGTCGTGAGCGCGCGGGGCGAGGGCGACAGGGCCCAGGCGACCGTCCGCTTCGGATCGGTCGGCGACAAGACGCTGCTCCTGTGCGCGGCGCCGCTCCGGCGCGCCACCTGACGGTCTCGCCGGCGCGGCGAGACGGCCGCGATCGATACCCCACGTGGTCTCCGGGAAACCTCGGCCTGGATCGATCGCAAGCCGCTGAGCTGGGACTTCGCAAATCGACAACGTATTGCAACAACTTTCTCGGTCCCGGGATCGTCTGTCACGTGCATTGCAGGGCGGGTTCCTGCACGCTGAATGCCCTGTTCAGCGCCCCACCGTGACGAGCCGCCGCGCCGCCCGCGCGTCGAACGTGGGTGTGACCTGGGCGCTCGCAAGCGAAGGCGACCGTCGGTAGCGTCGCTCCCCGAAGCGCATCGCCGGGTCTCGGACCGCCGGGCAGTGCGCTTCAGGGGGAAGGGCGGAGGGGTGCCGCGATCGTCCTCAGGCGGTCGCGCGCGCGCCGTTCGATCCGTCCCTGGGATGGCGCAGCCGTCGGAGCAGGAGGGCTGTGCGATCGGCCGGACCGGTGCAGGCGCCGGACCGGGTTCCGCAACCGCACACGACGACAGCGAGGGATGGACATGGGCACGACGGGCACTGGTGGCCGGCGCGCGGCCGGTCGAGGGGACCTGGAGCACCGGATCTTGGGCGCGCGTGTGGGGACGCGCGCGCTCGCAGGCGTCGCGTCACTCGTCGCGGCCGGCGCGCTCCTCTGCGCCGCGTGCGCGACGCCGGCGGGCGCGTCCACACCGGCGCAGGGAGCCGCGAGCGCGTCGCAGCCGCCGTCCTCGGCGTCGGCGCTCGCCTCGCTCCCCGCCAACTACCAGGCCTACTGGCTCGCGACCACAAGGGGCCAGGTGTACGCGGCCGGAGGTGCGAAGAGCGACGGCACACTCGCAGGCAGGTCGCTCGCCAAGCCGGTCGTGGGCATGGCCGCAACCCCGACAGGCGGCGGCTACTGGCTCGTCGCGGCGGACGGCGGGATCTTCACCTTCGGCGACGCCCGCTTCTTCGGCTCGACCGGCGCGATGCACCTCACCGCCCCGGTC